>PVMS01174823.1_pt1 | contig 50653 bp, 46 predicted proteins | sample 1853461 | NCBI WGS metagenome assembly PVMS01 (sample SAMN08582032, study PRJNA380276) | Marine sediment metagenome, whole genome shotgun sequencing project. | isolation source: ocean sediment barecode stripped | collected 2017
CAGCTTGTATATTATATCCAACCCTGACACTATTACGTTGAAAAACTACCGCTCTGGAATCTGTGTCGGTTGTAGATATTTGTCCATCACCACTTTGTTTTAACCGTTTTTGAATTTTTTTGTAATTCTCCTTTTTCTGATGATTATACTCTAATCTTTCTTTTATGTTTTCATCAAATTCTTCATCAAGAGCTTGTTCATATTCAGCTATTCTTTTATCTATATAATCAATATGACGTTCAACCTTTCTTTGATTAAAATTATTCTTTAAACTGTTTTGAGCTCTGATTTTAAAAGAATCAATAACAATGGTTTTACCATCTATCAGGTTCCAGTCTTTTAGAATAGCTACAAAATATCTAAATACTCCTTTAAAAGCTTTTGGATTGTCTTTTCTAAAATTTGCTATGGTTTTAAAATGAGGTCTTTGCTCATTTATCAGCCACATCATCTCAATATTTGTTTTACAAGCCTTTTCCAGTTTCCTGCAAGTCCTAAGGCTATTTTGATATCCATATAGATATAACTTCATCATGGTAGAAGGATGATAGGGTGGACGGCCTTCTTAATCAATTTAAAATAGTTGAAATCAAATTTTTCCAAGTCTAACATATCTATAAAAGCATCAATTACTCTAACCATAGATTCCTGTTCTACCATTTGCTCTAAAGAGAGCATTCTTATTTGATTACGATTATTACCTTGGATATGAACCATATTGTAAGATTTTAGAGTACTTACAAGTTAATCATTTAGTGCTGTATTTCAATGAGTTAGTTATTATTGAATATCAACAATACTAAAAGTGGATTTTGGATTTTTCGAGAAGTTAATGCACAGTCTGACGTTTTGGCTATGATATGTTGTGGTTAAACTAGCTATTATAGTCTGCTAGCCATATCTTTGTTTATCATCTTTCATTGATGATTGAATTCTTCTATGTTTTCATCACCCCACAAGACTATTCAGCTATTACAGGCATTAATCCAATCCTCTGTAAGGGTTCTTCCCCCACTCATATCTTTTATTGGAGTTAAATTCAGGATTTGGTATAGGATTTTGTGCTTTTGTGTCTTGTTGCCATTTTTTTAAAACCGTTTTCATTTGACCTAACTTTTCAGGATAACTAAATTTTAGGTCTGTCATTTCATTTAGGTCATATTTCAAATTGTAAAGAGTATATTCTCCCGTCACAAGATTTTCTATTATTTTCCAGTCGCCTTTTCGAACTGCTGACATGGGTTGCTCGTGATGATATACCGGGTAATGTGTAAATACTTCACGCTCCGGATCAAATTTATTCTCAGTCAATGAAGGAAGCATAGAGTGTCCATCCAATACTTGTTTTTTAGGTCGATTCCCTTTTGCTAATTCTAAAAAAGTTGGATAGAAATCAACACTTGAGACAATTGCCTCAGATATAAATCCGGGTTTCACTTTTTCTGGCCATCGTATGATCATTGGTACACGGACACCTCCTTCATATAGAGTCCCTTTCCCAGAACGCAAAGGAGAATTGGAAGTCGCTATATAGCGCAAAGGATGCCCTTCAGGATAGACATTCTTACTTTTCCCTCCCAGTAGAGGAATATTATCGTAACGATTATTAACACCGCCATTGTCCGAATAGAAAATAAATACCGTATTGTCAGCCAATCCTATTTTATCAATGAAATTCATAATGGTTCCAACACTATTATCTACATGTTCTATCATTGCGGCATATACTGCATTACAGGGATAATCTGAACCTTTTTCCTTTTTCAGATACTTATCAATCAAATCTTTGTCTGCATCTAACTGCACATGTACATCGTAGTGAGAAATAAAGAGGAAGAAAGGTTCATTCTTATTTTCCTCAATAAAGTGGACCCCCATATCGGTAAGAATTTCACTCAATCGTTTGTTTCCTTTTACTTTGTATTCAGGCGTAAACTTTGGATTGTAAAAGCCACCTCCTTTATAGGTATATGCATTATCATAGCCTCTATTATTAGGTAAATGCTCAGGTTTGTTTCCCAAATGCCATTTACCAAAGTATCCGGTTTTATAACCTGCCGACTGCATGGCATCTCCAATAGTAAATATATCACTGGAAAGGTGCTGCAATTTATGGTGTGGAACTATCACCTCTTCGTATGGACGCCAATGCCCAGGAATAAAGTCAAAAATCCCTACCCTTGCTGGATATTGCCCAGACTGTATACTGGCTCTTGTGGGTGAACAAACAGGTGCTGCATAAGCATTGCTAAATAACATTCCTTGTGTTGCCAATTTATTAATGTTTGGCGCTTCATTGAATTGATTGCCATAGACCGGCAAATCTCTTCCCCCTAGGTCATCCGCCATTATCAAAACTATATTTGGACGGTTTTGACCCGAACATGCGAACGATATGAATACCCAGAAAATTACTTTTGATGTTATTTTATATTTATTCATTTGATTCTTCTTATATACTGCATAATTGTTTCGTCTAAGTTAGAAAAGAAGTTGTTTCTTTCCAAGGCATAGTAATTTAATTTTTATCTCAAATTACAACCTAAAAAGTGTAAACTATGTCCCTTTATCATACCTTATTGGCTACAATGGTGGCAATATAAAACGTTGGGCATTTAAAACACCAATCTTTCAATTTACAACACTGTTTATTTAATCGAAAAGAATTCCTCGACGCTCAGCGTCGGGGTTTCCAATTACCCTCTCCTTGAGGACTACTCTTTATACACAAATATCAATATTAAAACAGGATAAAATTTACTTTAATAAAAGCAACAAAACTGATATAAAGTACTGATATACAGTGTATTTAAATTGTTTTTTTGGTATAAATTTCGTATCTTAACTACATGAATTACAGTAGTTTTGATGGTTTTTTTAGCAATTTTTTACCAGACACTAGATTAGAAAAAAGAGCAGAAAAGGTTTTAAATGATATGCTTACATTTGGGAAAGTAGTTGTAAATAAATTTTGCACGACCAATACTGATAAAATAGGGGCCTATAGAATGTTTAGTAATCCGAATTTTGATTATAACGATTTATTGAAAGGTGTTTTTAATAATTGTAAAGAGCGACAGGGCCCGAAGCATTTACTATGCATACAAGATACCACCGAGTTAAACTTTACACATCATATAAAAAGAATAGGAAGACAAGATGAAAATATTGGCCCTGTAACTATTAATGATATGGCCGGATTCTTTTGTCATCCTATGTTAGTTATAGATTCTGAGCAAAAGACACCTATAGGCTTTTCGTCTATTGATTTATGGAATCGATCCTGGGATAAGAAAGATAGGTTTGAAAGAGACTATAAAAATCTGAATATATCAGAGAAAGAATCTTTTCGCTGGATAAAGAGTGTTCAGAAAACAAAAGAAGTTTTATCAGAAACCTCATTACTCACAGTTATAGGCGATAGAGAGTCTGATATATATGAGGAACTTGCAACAGTTCCGGATGATCGAACACATTTACTTATACGTTCAAGTATAAATAGAAGGTTGTTTGATTCTAAAGAGAAATTGTTTGAAGTATTAGCCTCATCTGAGCAGAGATCTACTTATGACTTAACGATAAAAGGAAATAAGAAACGAAAGAATAGAATAGCAAGGATGTCTCTAAAGTATTGTAAAGTTAAAATACTCAGGCCAAAGAGAAAAGGGAAAAATGAATACCCTCTATATGTAGAGATGTGGGCAATAGAGGCAAGAGAACTTAAAGAAAGTGTTCCTGAAGCAGAAGATCCAATACTATGGAGATTATTAACAACTCATTCAATTGAAAAGGTTGAAGACGCAATGAAATACCTTGATTGGTATAGCAACAGATGGTATATAGAGGAGCTATTTCGAATAATAAAGAAAAAAGGATTTGGAATAGAAGATTCACAATTAGAGACAGGAGCCGGATTAAAGAAATTAGTTGTTATGGCTCTTCAGGTAGCACTAACTACGATGACTTTAAAATTGTCGATTAAGAATAAACAAGAAATAGATGCTGAAATTGTATTTACAACAGATCAAATACAATTTATAAAACTATTAATGATAGATTTAGAAGGTAAAACCGAAAAACAAAAGAACCCGTAATGGTTGGAGGGTTAACAATGAGTGATTTTTCATGTGCGGTGTTAAAAGAATGGTCAACCTGCCATTATCAATAGAAATTATTTCTATTTTTACGTCCTAAATTTAAGCCACAGAAAATGACCTTACCAAAATTTTTACATGGAGACAATACCGATTGTCCCGATGATATTTTTATAATCCATACAGAATATCCACAGTTGATTATTAATTTAGTAAATGATGAAATAGAATGGCTGGATGATATTCGGGGTGATGAAGCAGAGTTGGCCAATGAAGTTGCTGATCTGATCGATCAGGCAAGTATATTTTATGACAGAGAAGTGAAGCGATACAGTGATTAATGAAGTAAGCAGAACAATTTGAGTATCAGAACTTCGTCGCTATTAATTTTGTTTTAGTCAGGTATACATCATATAATAAAAAAGCCAGAACTTTAATTCCGGCTTTTTTAACTAATCTAAATGATTGATTAAGTGAAAATGATCTGTGTCCTGTCGCCATCGCACATTTCATAAAATTCACCTATAGTAATGATCGAATCTACCTCATCATGTAAATCTTCTTTTTCCAATTTAAACATGTCAACTGCCAGTTTACACGCAAATATCTCACCACCACCTGCCGTGATCATTTCTAAAAATTCATCTACAGGAGGCATATCCAATTCTTCCATTTGTTTCCGCATCATTTTAGAAACACCGGCTTCCACTCCCGGTAATCCACCCAGCATAGTAGGAAATGGTATACCACCGGGCATACGCATGGCAGGATTTCCTGTTGTAGCGGTATGGAGGCTCAACATAGTTTTTTTGGTGATTCCATCCAATCCAAAAAAAGTAAAAAATACTTTTGTTTCTATTCCTTCCATCACGGCTCCGTTAGCCATAACCAATGTTGCATACACATCTTCCAATGAGCCCTTAGCACATATCATACATACTTTTTCTAATGGCTTTTTTTCTTTTGAATCCATATTTTAAATATTTAATTATTATAGTAAGATTAATTTAGTCTCTGTAAAAAAACTCTATTTTCTACTGAGTGTCCGCTAGAAAACACCGATTTCAGCGTTGGGCTTCTGCTGAAAACAGTCATTAGCCAGAGCTGACTCCTTTATTTTCAGCAATGCGCCCTCCTCAACCTCGGCGTTTTATAGCAGACACTAATTATATACAACTTGTTGGCTTTGGTATCCCGGCTATTTTTGATGAGAATTTTAAAGGTCCTTTTGGGAACAACTTGTACATTCCTTTAACATCCACAATTCCTGATTTACCTACACCTCTAATGGTTAAAGCTTCACCAGCTGTAGTCTTTTCGCGTAAATAGTTGAGTACCTCAAAATGTTTATCGGTCAATTCAATATTTACATCTTTTGCAATTTCATTTGCTATCTCTGTGTTCCATTGGTCCATATCTTCAAGATATCCATCATCTGAAACGTTTACTTCTACTCCTGCGATTGTTTGTACTGCCATAATTTTCGTATTTATTTAGTTATTTAATTTTTTTCTTTTATCGTTACGTCTTTTGAAACATTTTTCATAAATGTAATTCCGTAGCCAAGTGCTTTTTTCATTTCCGGGCTATTCATTTCTTTCATCACTCTCCATATAGAATAAGACGGAACACTTTCGGTTTCCATACTATTAAATGCTTTAACAGCATTATGCATGGTTCCCAGAACTTCAGGTTGCGTCATATCTTTCACTATAGATAGAATAGATACAATACTGTCTGCCAATTCCCTGAGGTCCTGAGGTGAGAATCCTGCTACAATGTTGTCCATTATAGGTCCTACCTCTTTAAAGAATGCAAAGTAACCTTTTTGCTCAAACGTATTCATTTCTTTGGTAAAGTCAATGATCACTTCATTCGCTATAGGTCCTACCTCCTTACTCAGGTCTACCGCCATTTCCAGCGTATCCATCATTAGTCTGATGTTACCTATATTTCTTAAAAAGGATACTGCTAATCCGGTAAGTTCCGATGGATCAAGTTCCACTTGCCTCTTATCAAGTTCTTCAACTGTTGAGTCATAGACATCTTTACCTATGATCGTAAGATCGCTAACCAGATCCTCAACTACATTTGAATTTAATTTTTGTTGGTGTACATAACCAAGTATTAGATCCAGTTTTTTGTCGAGCGCATCAATTTGCGTTTGTATATTTTTGTCTTCCATTAAATGCAAATTAAGAGGTCACTCGTTTTTTCCCTGCCATTGTCATATTTGCCTCAATTGGTAATTCCTTCCCTTTCAATAATATATGCCAATAGATCCATCTAAATAGTATTTTCCCGTAATGGTTCATTTTTGTATTTTTCAATAAACCAAAAGGGCCAATTCCCGGTAACGGAAATGTTCCGGGCAAAGGTTCTGTCTCATAGTTAAAATCGATCAACGCACCTTTTCCATATCCTGTTTCGATATAACAATTTGCATGCCCGTCAAAGGAAGCAGGTAATTTTCTTCCTTCCATGGCAGCTAATATATTTTCCATTAAGATGTCTGCAGCAAAATGAGCTACGGAACCGGCTTTAGAAGTTGGAATATTTGCAGCATCTCCAATTACAAAAATATTCTCAAAAGCTTCTGACTGTAAAGTGTGTTTGTCTGTTTTAACATAGTTCATATCATCTCCCAAACCACTTCTTTCGATCATATCGCTCCCCATATTAACCGGGACAATAGTTAAAATATCAAAATCAATTTCCTGCTCGTCAAATGAGACAATTTTTTTATTTTCATTATCTACATGCTCCAGGTAGAAATCAGGAACAACTTTTATATTTTTCTCTTCTAAAAGATCCCCTAACATTTTTGAAGCAACCGGTTTTGTAAAAGCTCCGGACATCAATGTAACATAGCTAATATCTACCTTATCTCTCATACCACGCTCGGCAAAATAAGCCTCAGCCAAACAAACAAATTCTATTGGAGCAACCGGACATTTGTAGGGCAACTCAGGAATACACATCACTAATTTACCACCCTCCCAGTCTTTAAATTTTTTGTGCAATGCCACAGCTCCTTCTATTGTATAAAAATCAAAAATATCTTTATACCATAACTTATCTTTCAATCCGGGAGTTTCTGAAGGTCGAGTTTCAGTTCCGGTAGCAATAATTAGAAAATCGTAATTTAAAACCTGACCGCCTTCCAGATGTACTTTATTTTCTTTCCCAACAATTTTATCAATTGGACTGAAAATCACATTGACTCCGGGAGGGAAAAAGTCATATTTGGGTTTTGTAACATCTTGTTTATTGTAAATCCCAAAAGGTATAAATAAAAACCCGGGTTGGTAATAATGTGTTTTGAATTGATCCACAATGGTTATTTCCCATTCTTCTTTATCTAATTCTTTGTGCAATTTGTTCAACATCATTGTTCCTGCCGTACCTGCACCGAGTATTAATAATTTTTTCATAATTTATTATTGTTTTAGTTAGTATTCATACCGCAAAATTAAAGGATTATTGATTTTAAAAATGTGATTAAAATCATATTTATGTGACTAAAGTCACTATTTTCAGTAACTTATGTTACATACTATTTAGAATTGTAAAGTTAATGCTTTCTCAATATTAAAACAAGCATATTTCATTTTTGCTTAAAACTTTGTGCAATGTACTAAAGACATTATAGCACGAAAAATGGATCTAAGATCTAAAAATTAAACACCAAATTGATTTAAATGATGGTTGAGATGCTTGTAAAAAATGGTATTCCATTCATTACTGCTAAGTTTCCCGAACGAAACAGATTCTTTACCTTCAAAATAATCCGCACCAAGTTTTTGAGTTTTATCGAGGTAATGCAAGAGTCGTTTCATTTCTGCATCAAAATCTTTTTCCTCAAGCATCCTATAATATCCTGAAGTGGGACTATTTTTTTTAAAGGGCTTCTCACTAAGAACAACAGGTTTAATAAATTTTTTAATAATCCATTTTTTAAGGCCTGTCACATTTTTGTAGTTGTTGTCAAATAGCATGGCATAGGTTACATTACAATGTGCCAGCATTTGAGAGACATTCATGGTGCCCCATAGCGCTTTTGTATCCGGATTTAAGGTTTTTATTCGAACTATTATTTCCTGAGATACCTCAGCATCAAAAATATTTTTCATGCCATTAAATTTAGTCAGACCCTAAAAATACTAAAAATATAGCCTGTAGATTGAGTTATCAATTGATTTTGTAAAATTTTAAATATGCTTAATATCTTAGCATGTAAATTATTAATCCGTATTTTTAACCAAGAATTTTGATCATAGATGAGTGTAGAAATAGAAAAAAAAATTGACCGCCTTCGCAAGGAATTAAGGCAGCACAATTATAATTATTACGTGCTTGATAATGCAACAATTTCGGATTATGACTTTGATATCCGGTTAAAGGAATTGCAAAAACTAGAAGTAGAGAACCCACAATATTTTGATGCCAATTCACCAACACAGAGAGTAGGAGGTGAGATTACTAAGAATTTTAATACGGTTGAGCATAAAAACCGTATGTATTCATTGGATAATTCTTATTCCGTTGAGGACTTGCAAGATTGGGAAAAACGAATAGAAAAAATGTTGGGTGTAGAGCAAATTGAATTTACTTGCGAACTGAAATACGACGGAGCCTCAATTAATCTAAGCTACGAACATGGAGAGTTGGTTAGAGCCGTAACGAGAGGGGATGGGTTTCAAGGTGATGATGTAACTACCAATATAAAAACCATAAAGTCAATTCCTTTGGTCTTATCCGATTTATTTTTCGATGCCTTTGAAATAAGAGGAGAAATTATCTTGCCTTTAGATGGTTTTAATAAAATGAATGAGGAAAGGGTTGAAGCAGGGGAAGACCCTTACAGAAACCCTAGAAACACAGCTAGTGGTAGTTTAAAATTGCAAGATAGTGGAGAGGTGGCTAAGCGTCCACTGGATTGTTTGTTGTATCATATTGTTGCCGATAGGCTTCCATTTGAATCTCATTTTGAGTCTTTAACGAAGGCACGTCAAGTGGGATTTAAAGTGCCTGAAGCATTTCATATTTGTAAAAACTTGGAAGACGTACTGGCCTTTATTGATCATTGGGATAAGGCACGACATGAATTACCCTATGAAACGGATGGCGTAGTGATTAAAGTTAACAATTTACACCAACAAGATGAATTGGGTTATACGGCAAAGTCTCCACGCTGGGCTATTGCCTATAAGTTCAAAGCAGAACAAGAAAGTACGGTTTTAGACAAAATAACCTATCAGGTTGGGCGTACAGGGGCGATAACACCGGTAGCCAATCTGGAACCGGTTTTGCTGGCAGGAACTATTGTTAAAAGAGCTTCTTTGCACAATGCAGATCAAATAGAAAAATTAGATATTCGAATTGAAGATACCGTATTTGTTGAAAAGGGAGGGGAGATAATTCCAAAGGTTGTTGGCGTTGACCTGAGCAAACGAGCTGATCATTCCATACCAACAAAGTATATAAAACATTGCCCGGATTGTAACACAGAATTAGTGAGAAAGGAAGGTGATGCAAAGCATTATTGTCCTAATGAATTTGGGTGCCCAACCCAAATTACAGGGAGAATTCAACATTTTATCAGTAGGAAAGCAATGGATATTGATGGGCTTGGAGCAGAGACCGTGGAGTTATTGTTTAAAGAAAAATTAATAAATAACTATGCTGACTTATATGATCTTAGGGAGGAACAAATTATTCCTTTGGAAAGGATGGCAGAAAAATCGGCGAAAAACATGATTACAGGAATAACAAGATCAAAAGAAATTCCTTTTGAAAAAGTATTGTTTGCCCTCGGTATCCGATTTGTAGGCGAAACAGTTGCAAAAAAATTGGCAAGGCATTACAAATCTTTGAATCAGATTGTGAATGCAACTTTTGAAGATTTGATAAGCGTTGATGAAATTGGGGATAGAATTGCTCAAAGTATTGTGGACTTTTCGAATGATCTTGGAAATATACAGTTGGTGGACCGTTTGAAAAAGTATGGGATTCAATTGGAAGTGTCGGCTGAATCACAGGAGAATCAAACAAATAAATTGCAAGGAAAAGTATTTGTGGTCTCTGGAGTTTTTGCTATAATGAGTAGAAATGAATTGAAGAAATCCATAGAGGATAATGGGGGTAAGGTATCAAGTTCTATATCAAAAAAAACAAGTTATATTATAGCAGGTGAGAATATGGGACCAAGTAAAAGAACTAAAGCTGAAACACTCAAAATTCCACTCATCTCAGAAATGGAATATATCGAAATGTTGAAATAGAACCACTCACCCGGTGAGTAATCAATTGGTTAACCAGGAATTTCGTTTTTCAAGGACTTTTTTATTCTTGGTCTCCGTCACTGATGTAGTGAAGGACTTGTTCGGTGTAAACGTTAGGTAAGATTCTTTTTGCTGGTAATTTCTTAAAAAGATAATTTTTACTTCCTGATGAGGTTTAAATTGGGTAAAGTAATTTGATTTATCCATATCATGGGGGAGTGGTACGTCATTAATAGAAATGATAACATCACCTCTATTTAGACCTGCATTGTAGGCAGATGCACCTTGTAATGGATTAGATCTCAGAACCCATTGTTTCTTATTTTTAACCAAATTCGCTCCAAAATAGACACTTTTGAGATCGTTTTGTTCAATGCGTACACCAACGGAGGTAAATAACTTTTTATAATCAGGCATATGGCTGTCATAGATATATTTAGAAAAAAAATTCTCACCGAACTCCTTTCCGGCATATTCTTTTAATACTTCTCGAAGATCAGCAATTTTATAAGGTCTTTCCCTTTTACCAAAGGTTCGCCAGACCAGTTTCATATAACCATCTAAATTTTTAGCATCTTTTAAATTTCTCAGTGAGAGATCCAAGGCCAATCCAAGTACATTTCCATAAGTATAGTAAGAGATAAATGTATTCTCTCTATTCACAGGATCTACAGATTGAGCAGCATCTACAAAAGGGGCTTGATAACTCATTTCAATAGGATTAAAAAAGTTTATACCTGGTGAGTTCCACACCGCATTCAAGCTTCGGGCCAATCCATCAATATAGTCCTTTTGACTAATAATTCCCGCTCTGCACATCACCAAGCCAGTATAGTAACTCGTAAACCCTTCAGCGAACCATAATTCCCCAGACATATTAGTCTCTTCAAAATTAAATGGTTCCAATGATTTTGGCCTGATGCGTTCCACATTCCATGCATGGAAAAATTCATGAGCCACAGTGCCAATATTTTGGTTCATTCCGCCCTTAGCCAAACCTAATTTACTGGTTAATATGGTTGAGTTTCTGTGTTCCATACCATCGCCTGATACATTTGGAAGATAACAGGCTAAGAAAGTGTAGGTGTCGTAATCAAATTCCGGGAGTCCACCGAAAATCATTTTTTCCTGTACCACTATTTTTTTTTACTTTTTCCAGATAAGAGTCAATAAATTGCTCCGTATCGTTAGAATGTAATACAAATTTAATTACAGCAGTTTTATCATTTGTCGTAATGTCAAAAGTTCGAACGGAATGATCACTAATTTCTACGGGACTATCCATAAAATAGTACAAATTCGGGGCAGAATAAGTATGATTTTTTATATATTTTAGTTGCGTTGCAATTTTCCAATTCAGATCTTTTCTTGGTTGAAAAGTAATATTAATTGGTCTTTCTTCGAGCCCGTTTGGGTAGATGAAGGTGGCCGGAATATTTAAATGCGCATGTGTTAGATCCACTTGTGAATAAGTTCCATCTCCTCTGTTTGCAAATAAAGTATAGGTCAGCTTTACTGTTCCATCATGATTCTCAATATTCCATTGATGTGGATTAGGTCTTGTGATGGCTAATAAAAACCCCTTGCTGTCATAAGCTTTTACATCATATACATTTTTGGCAAATTCGTGCAGAGCATATCTTCCGGGAGAAGTCCTGCTCATTCGTAATTCTAAAAGATTATTTTCCAGGTCTGTAAACTCAGCTGTAATAAATGCCTCATGATGTTCCGCATTTTCAAAGGATATGGTGTAGTTATTGGTTACTTGTGACCATCCCAAAAAAGGAAAGCAAAGGATTAGAAGAACAAAGTAGGAATAGAATTTCATTTTACATTAGTTATTAATTTTTAGACCTGTCAGGTTTTCACTTGCCCTCCGTTGGAGGGAAACCTTACAGATCTGTCAATAATATCAAATATTAGGGCTTATTTATAATAATAAAAAGTTCTAAAAGTCCAGAACTTTAATTTTATTACGGGTAGAATAAATTTTACCATCTTCATGTAACTGCTTCAATAGTCTGGTAACAACTACTCTTGATGTATTTAGGTCATCTGCTATTTGCTGATGCGTTATTGTAAGATCAATATCTCTGTTTATCTTGGCTTTATCCGTGAGATATTTAAATATTCTTTGATTCATATTCATAAAGGCCAAACTATCTATAGACTCTACCATCTCGATCAATCTAAAATGATAGCTATCTATTATAAAAAAGCGCCAGGATTTAAATCGAACCAACCAGTCATCGATTTTATCAACCGGCAAGAAAATAGCCTCAGTGTCATTTTCAACAACACCCTTAAAAATACTTTTTTTTCTATTAATGCAATTTGCAAAGGAGATCGCACAGGTATCTCCTCTTTCCAAAAAGTAAAGTACAAGTTCTTCACCACCCTTTTCTTTCCGTATAATTTTAACTACACCACTTAAAATAAGCGGTATATGTGTTAGATCTTCACCTATATCGATCAAGTGATTACCGGCCTTTATTTTTTCGATAAAGCCAACTTTTACAATTTCATCAATAAGTTCTTCTTCAAAAATATTTGAATAATAATCGCTTAATTTCTCCCTTAAAATTTTTTCCTGTGTATCCACTATTACGTTTATAAAATAAAAATACAAATGTAGTAAATAAGTACTAAAAAAAACTCCCTAACCTGAGCTAAGGAGTTTTCATCTAAACAAACAATATCAAATTAATAGAAATATTAAATTAAAATTTATATTGAATTTGTGCTAAAAATTTGTCATTATCTATGTTGATAAAGGTTTCTATATTGGCTTGATAGTTTAATTGTACTCTAACTTTTTCATTGAAAAAGTAATTTAAGCCTATAGTCATTCTTTCCTGATAACCAATATCTTTAATATCTAGATCCTGATCGAAGTACTCATATTTGAATACTGGTTGCAGATTCAATTTAGTATCATACCAGATCATTCCATAGGCACCATCTCTTCTTGGACCCAATAGCATCGGTTCGGCACCACAACCTCCACCAGCTGCGCGATTATAATCTCCTTCATCATAAATATATTCACCTTGTATGTGTAAATTATTGAAAGTTAGCAATATATCACCTCCAACAGTGGTTCGGGTATTTACATAATCGGGAGTGGGAGGTTCGTCATAATTTGGATACCCAAATCGAAAACTTGCTCCAATAGATATAAAATCGGCTATTCTATAGGTACCTCTCGCCACAATATCCTTTTTGTTATTATTATCTACAACATTTAACCCTCGACCATTCATTAGCGCTGCCGCGTAAGTAAATTTTGTATACTTGTTACCACCTAATACCATGAGTCCATAGTCCCTTTGAGGAGATACTAACTGGTCCGAAACAATAGCCCGGTCAATGGTTGTTAAAGCATAACAAGCGGTTGTAACTTCCCTGCCAAAAGGTTGCTTGAAGGATCCCATGGCGATCCTCGCCCAATTGAATTTTTCCCAGGCAACAAAGGCATCCATTAAATAAGCGCTGCCTACACCTCCAATAAATGGACTGGCTTCTAACATAAAGTAGTAGGTAAAATCTTTAAATAATTTTCCTCTGACTCCAACTCTTGCTCTCCTAAATCTAAAAGTACTTTCAGCAGGATCAGAAAAAGTATAATCGAATTCCGGTTGTAAATAACCAAAGATTATTATTTTAGGTGCATTTATTGAATCGTTATCCGTAGTTGGATCCCCAGTTTCACATCCCTGAGAAAACAGGTTATTTGCCTGAAATATAAAAACAAGAACAAACAATAATAATATTTTATTTTTCATTTTAAATGATTTTAAGTTTATCTAATGAACTAGTGGTAAGTTTTTTGGAACAGAAGAACCTACTCCCCATTGATTTGTTGTCCAGGCACTATTGGAATGGTACATTCCGTTCATTCCAAATGTTAAACTATAAGCATCATAGCCCAATACCTGTAACCAGGCCGTCAGAACAGCAGATGTTTGACCTGTATAACAATAAGAGACCATTTGTGCTGATGCATCGGAGTCCAAAGCTTTATAACCATCAGTTGAAAGCAAGAGATCTTCCTTGATACGATAGGCATTAGAAATATGTCCAAAGCCCGAATAATCTGTCTCAGAAAAATAATTGTTCACAAAATAATTTCCAGGAAACTCCAGCACTTCCACATTAGATGCAGTTTTAAATCCGTTGGCTACAACCTCTTCTACTCTTTGTTGTAAAATTTCGCCTCCATCCTGAGAAATACTTTGAATTGCAGGATCGTTGTACACATTATTAGAAGGGGGACTGGAAAAGGTCCAATTTGGGTTACCATTAGCATCATCACCTATATTAGTATTCCATGGTCCGGCAGTGTCCGGATTCCAACCAGACATCCCCCATTTCAATGCTTGCGCATCATCATAACCATACAAACGTAATAGTGAAGTTCCATAACAAGCTGTTTGACCGGTATAGCACACTACTAAAATTTGTTTACTGGCACTTGCTGCTTCTGTTAGAATATCTTTAAAAGCAATATTTTTTGCTCCTTCAATATGCCCTGCTGAAAAGGCATCAACACTTCTAATGTCCAGTATATAATATTTCGCCAGAAAAGTTGCCAAATCTGCCTCAGCAGGTGCACCTACAACAAATTTAACCGTACCACCGGGACCAGCTAGAATATTATTTATATCTAACTCATTTGCAATCATATAATCTTTCATCAATGTAAATGCAGGTGTAGCTATTGGATTTTCCGGATTGATATCTACCCCCCGATCGCAAGAGCTTAGAAATAATGCAGGTACTAGTAAAAATCCTATTAATAAAAACTTTAAATTTTTCATGATTTTAATTTTAATGTTTATTTATTATTTAATGTATATTCATTATTCTACAACGGGGTACATGTTGATTTCTTTGGTACTAAAGGCGTCCCATTTTTTTTCTTTTAATATCTTATGCATAAAGCTGTTGGCGCCATAACCCAGATTTCCAACGTCATATCCCAATACATTAAGATAGGCAACCACATAGGCAGTATTTTGTCCTGTAGATCCGTAAAGAACTATTTTTTTGTCTGTAGGAAGTGTTAATAGATCTGATGAGGAAGACATGGAGGCACTTGGCTTGTATTGTACCGCTCCCGGAATATGACCATTGTTATACTTGTCATTATCCCAATAGTTCACAACATAATACTCGCCTAAGTTCTCAAAAACGTCAGGAGTTTTTACGATATAATCACTATATGGTGTAGCAAATGCTTTTTCTAATCTGGCCCTTAGAATTTCTTTTGCATCTGTTTTACCTGTACTTAAAACAGGAAGTGTTCCCTGACCCGGTTTAGAATTAGCCTTTGTTTCCAGTTTGTCTGCAAATTTGTTCTTTGTGTTTTTCTGCCAGGAATTCTCGGCAAAATCTACTCTCCAGGAGCTCATTCCCCATTTCATACTATAGGTATTGTCATATCCTGCCAATCTTAACAGACTGGTGAAGTAAGCAGCTGACTGACCGGAGTAACAGATCAAAATTATTTTATCAAAGTCACTTGGATTTATTTTTGTTTCAAAATAGTTTAGTAGATCCGTAGATTTAACATTATTTGCAATCTTTATATGTCCGTATTCAAACCAGGTATAACTTCTGATATCAATTAGATGATATTTAGAATTTTTAAGATTTTTTTTAACTTCTCCAGCAGGAATCAAAAGTTGTACCTCTGTGTTTATGTAGGTGTCATTTTCCTCCAGATAGTTCAATAAAGTTTCAACCTCATTTGGAGGTAGTGAACTTGTACTGCTAACTTCTTTTAAATTTGTAAAACTGCTTAATATTGCGGCGGTAGAAATTAACAGCGCAATTATGTAAATTGGTAACCTTTTCATAATATAAATATTTAAATTTCAATGATTTGTAATATAATTTGTTGAAATAAAAGTATATCTAACAGGTGTCCATTTTTATGACTTTTGTCAGTTTTATACTATAAATAATGGTTATATTGAGTCGTATTTGTTACTAATAAATGTAACCAAAGTAACATTTCCGGGATGGATAAATATTTTGAGAAATTCTTGAATTATAATTTATAAAATACTGAATATTAGTAAGATAAAAAAGCAATTCGTTAAAATCAGATTTGAATCAAAAAAAATATCATCAAATATTGAAGGGAGTTTTTAAATTGCAAAAATTTATTTTACCACTAGTGAGATTGCAGTAAAAAAGTAGAATTATTTTTAGGAAAACAGGAGTGATAATTCGGCGTATTTCACAAATTTGTCACTCGAATTTTTTCTAGACCTAATTTTATTTTATGCAGTTTTTCCAACGTTTTTAACAACCTGGAAATAACAACTCTTGATAAAAAAAAAAGTTCTTACTTCGCATTATTTTAACTTTGGCGTCGAGATACTTGATCAGTCTTTCATCTAATTTCATAAAAGTTAAGCTTTCAATGGTCTCTGCCATTTCAATAAGTCTGTTATGGTAACTGTCAATAATGAATTTGCGAAAAGATTTATATTTTACGAGCCATTCCTCAATTTTAGAAATTGGAATCAGGATATATTCTGTATGTCTTTCGGCAATACCACGAAAGATACTTTTCTTTAAATTGATGCAGTTCACAAAAGAAACAGCGCAGGTGTCGCCACGTTCCAGAAAGTAGAGCAAAATTTCTTCTCCATTTTGATCTTCTCTCATAATTTTGACAGCTCCTTGTATAATAAGAGGGATAGTTGTGAGTTCGTCCCCAATATCTACCAGATAATCTCCTTTATTTAAGGTATCGTAAATTCCGATTTCTAAAATTTCATCGTATAATTCTTTTTCAAAAACTGGAGCGAAACATTTATGAAACTTTTCTTCTTTGGTTTTAGTTCTGTTTTCCATGACGCTTTCTGGGTTAGTTTAATTTCAAGAATACCAATTACTTTTATAATGGTATAGGAACCTTTTTCTTTAGCAACCTCCTTCCGGCAATCTTTTTTTCTTTTTAGGCGCGGTAATAACTCTCTTTTTTGGTTTCTCTATTATTACGTTTTCAGATTTTTCACTTTTCGCTGAAGCCATAACTTGTGCATAATTTACATTTGGTTTTTCCAATGGGGCATTCTTGATCTGAAAAGTCTTATCGACATAATCTGTTTCAATACAAAGAATTTTTACATTGTCATAGCCTAATTGATAGAGTAACATCCAGCCCGTATTTGCATTGTCAGGATCCTTACCATACAATATGATCGTTTGGCCATTTGTTTTTAAATTATCCAGAAATTTAATGCTGCTATCGTTAAAAATATCATGACTTGATATATTCACAGCATCCTTCATATGTCCTTTTGCATATTCATAATTAGATCGAATATCAATTATGGCGTATTTTGAAGAATCCATTGTATCCAAATCATTTAGAGATACTATGTAGTCCTTTTTAATAACTTTTTCTAAAGTACTTGCTGTATTTTTTTCAAAAACATATTTTGGTCTTTTAAAGGTTAAAAAGCCTATTAAAATTACAAGTAAAAATAAAACTGCAGATATTGAAATTCGTTTGGTTCGTTCTAATTCCTTCATGATTACATTATTTTTGTGACTAGTTTTATACTTCGGTAATTTTAACACCCGCCTTCCGGTAATCTTTTTTTCTTTTTAGGCGCGGTAATGACTTTCTTTTTTGGTTTAGGTTTCTCTTCCGATGTGCTTTTAGTTATGCCCACACCAAAATACATTCCGGCTGCTTTTCTGAATGAGTACAATTCAAATGCTTCCCGTGGCATTGTCTCATCGGGATATTTAGGATCAATGATTGTATTAAACCATTGGTTGAGTCCTCCTTTCAAAACAAAAAGATTTTTGTAGCCCAACCTGTTACCTAACATCCAGACCTCATCAGCATAAAAATTGTCATTAGAAAAAAGTATAACATCGTATATGTCTTGATTCAAATAATTGTTTAACTCTTCATCAAAAAAGTCCTTTAATTGAACATTTACCGCATTAGGTAATGAGAATTCATTGAACTCCTTTTCAGGCCTAGTATCAATAAGCAGGAGTGTAGGGTCTTGATTAATAATTCGGTCAGCCAATAGATCAGTGCTAATGTATCTTTCTGTACTTATGGCGTTTATAACAAATAGTTCAGGATTTATTCCTTCATTTTTTTTGTATTTTGGTAATAGAACCAAACCTAAGGCCAGCAGAAAAAGAATAGTAGCTAATATTACGTATCTTGTTTTTACAAGAAACTTCTTTGATTTATAACGTTTTGACATAATTTCAATTATTTAATAGAATACTTTTTTAACCTTACTTCTTACCCAATCGGAAAATGCAAAGGCAACAAGGGCAACAACTGTTATGATAAGAATTATCCAATAAGGTGACATTCCTAATGAATCAACCAATGTTATATGCCCCAGATTAGAACTCTCAAAAAATGGCTCCAGTACACTGAATGATTCAGAAAATATAAATATTCCTATTGTCAGTCCGATGGTAAATACCATTCCATCTATTTTGCCAATTGCTATGGCACATAAACTTGTACCGGGGCAAAACCCCCCGGCTAAGAATCCAACTCCCATGATCATTCCACCAATTACGGCAGCCCATAAATAGGTGGGTTGTACATAGAGTTGAGAAATATCTACGAAGTTTAAATAATCCATATAGTAAAGGCCGATTACAGATACAACAGCCGATGTAAAGAATACTTTTAGAACGGCAAAATCATAACCATAAAAAACACCTGCTAATTTTCTGGATGATGAAAAGCCTGTTGCTTCCATTATATACCCAAAAGCAATTCCAATTAAAATTGCAATAACGAAATTCCATTCTATCGGAATTAAACCATTTGGAATTAAAGGTCCCATAATTTTATTTTTTTTAATTAATTAAATCCAATTTTTTCTAAAGAAATAGGCAACTGCGTATCCGGTGCCAAATATGGCAAGCATGGTAATAAAACCGGCTGTGGCTAGAACTGCCATTCCACTTAGGGCAGCACCACTCGTACAACCTCTGGCTATTTGTGCGCCCAGGCCAAATAAAACACCACCTGTTAAAGCGAATATCAGTCTCCTTCTACTTGTAATTTTTGGTGAGTGTTGCACTTTTAGTTTTAACCGGCCCGTTAATGCTCCAGATAAAAATGCACCCAATAACACGCCAAGAGCTTCAAAGACCAGCCAATTGTTCATTGGTGACTCTCCTTCTTTTATAAATTTGGTATAATACATATTATTTTCGGCATGAGTAGGTGCAATAGTGTGTACCATGGTTACAACACCACTTTTTAAAGCACCACTGGCACCTAGTCCTCTACCGGTTATATAAAAGGTAGCAATTATTAATAATCCCAACAAAAACCCTCCGAAATAGGGATTCCAATAAACATGTCTGTTTGCTTGTTTTTTATTTTTCATTTCATTTTTTTTAATATAGATATCTTGTTATCTGACCTGCTTCGACCATAACCATTCTAAAGATCAATCCTCCCATTAAAACCAGTAATGCGGGTATAATTACGGGAACCTTGTAGCCCATTAATTCTACTCCTTCTAAGAGTGCAGGGAATATCAAACCCAGGATCACAACGAAAACAAAAAACATAACGGTAAACTCACCACCCACAAGTAGATCAAGTGCCTCTATTTGTACGGCAGATCCTGCATACATACTCATAAGGAAATGAATGATCAAGGCCAGTTCAAGAGCGATAAGCGCCAGATCTATTTTGCTTAAGAGCCTTCTTTCAAAATGACTTTTTGAAAATAATATGATAGCAGCTGCACCGGTTGATAAGCCTGAGGTTAAAAATAACGGCCCTAAAATAGAGGTATTCCATAAGGGTCGAGCGTTAAATGCCGAAAGTAATATACCTGTATAAACTCCTAAAATAACTGATAAAGGCAAGAGAATCATCGCCATTGTTCTTCTGTTTTTTATAAGATAAGTTTGAAAATTTTTAAGAAAATCAAACTTCCAATCCCATTTTGGGAACATTTCTGTAGAATAGCTGAACACCCAGAGAAAGGATAATAGACTAACAATTAATAAGACCCATGCGCCCCATGACATAGGAGATTCTATTCTCACGGTCATATACAGTTGCCATACATAAAGCAGATGTGTTAAATCATAAAGTAAGGCTAATAAACCAATGCTAATAGCAATGACTGCTACAATCATTCCACCTTTAACAGTAGTAGGCACTTCTTTTTCTTTCCTTAATATTGTAAAAAGGGAGGCGAAAAATATAATGCCTGCTGCCAGTCCTCCTAAAAATAAATATAATGAGATAGGGAAATGCCAAACCGCTAAACTTGGGTCTATGTTTGGAATATTTCTTCCACTAATAAAAATTTCTTCTTGCATGGTGATTATTTATTAAATTAAATAATATACGTTTGGTTTAGTTCCCGCTTCAGGAGCTAATACTTTATGTTTTCTAGATTTTAATAATTCAGATACTTCACTGGAGGGATCGTCAAGATCGCCAAAATACATACATTTTGTAGGGCAAACTGAGACACAGGCAGGAAGTTGACCTTTTTCAAGGCGATGATGACAAAACGTGCATTTATCTACGTAACCTTCGGGATGTTGGTATCGTGCATCATAAGGACAAGATTCGATACATGCACCACATCCTATACATTCATCGGCAGTTACCAAAACAATACCACCTTCTGCTATATGACTGGCACCTGTAGGACAACATCTTACGCAGGGTGCATTATCACAATGATTACATCTCTCAGATTTTAATTCTAATTCTATAGTTGGATAAGAACCACTAACGGATTCCGTAACCCAGTCTCTACAGTAACCAATTGGCACATTATTCTCTGTTTGACATGCAACAACGCAGTCGCTACATCCAACACATTTTAAAGTGTCTATTACCATTGCATATCTCATACCTGTAAGTCTTTATGTGGATTATCAGTTAAAAATTTAACAAAATTACCTCTCATTCCGGTACCTCCCATTAGAGGATCAATAGTAACTTTGGTAATTAATTCTGTATCACTGGCACCTTTTCCAAAGGCTCTGGATAATTTTTTATTATTATGCCCAAAGCCATGGTACATATAAACAGAATCCCATCGGATACGTTCAGTTACCCTTACTTTAATAGGGAAAGTTGATAGTATACCATCTTGATTTTCCAGCCAAACCTCTTGATTATTTCTAAGTCCTTCAATTCTCGCTACTTTGGGGTTAACCCAAAGTTTATTTTCATCTGTTAGATCACTTAAATTTGGATTATTGATCGTTCTGCTAAATGTATGCATTGGAGAACGTCCATAATTGAGTCTGTAAAAACCTTGCTCTGGGTGATCATGAGAAGTATAGACAGGCATAGCGTCAAAGCCCAAAGACGCCAATTCAGTAGAGTAAAATTCAATTTTACCACTGTTAGTAGGGAATTCATAGGGTTGGCCCTCTTCTAAAAACAAAGGACCTGATTTACGTTTGAATTTTTTAACTCCAACTTTTTCCATTTCTTCTAAGGAAGTACCCATCTTATCCAGTTGCCACGCAATTACTTCTTTAAAATCATCGTATTGAAAGTATTCATGTAAACCTAATTTCTCACCTATTTGTTTTGTCATCCACCAGGCAGGTTTAGAATCGTATTTTGGTTCTACAGCCGGCATGCGCAAAGCTATAGATGGCTCTCTGTTCGTGGCCGACCTTATTCCATCATATCGTTCCAAATAAGTACATTCGGGTAGAACTACATCTGCATATCCGGTAATTTCCATTGGCATGGTATCCATGACAACAATAAATTCCACTGCTTCCATGGCCTCCTCTATCATTTCACGCTGAGGTACCGTATTAACTAAGTTAGTACCGGCAACAAACCATCCTTTTATTGGATGTTTGTCATTTTGCCCAGGAATAGATGCTTTTATTACTTCACTTGTAATACCCATTTCTGCAAATGGATATTTTTCTCCAATTTCTTCCCATCCCCATTTTGGATGTGGGTAAGGAGGATGAGGGAATTTAGGTACTTTAATTTTTTCTTTGAAATAAAAGCCTCCACGGGAACCCCAGGATCCAAGTAAGCCGTTTAAAATTGCAATGGCTCTTTCTCTTTGTGAATCGTCACCATACCATGTTACATGTCTTCCGGGATGAACAATAGTCGAAGGTGCCGCTTCTGCCATAGCCCGGGCTGTTTTACGAATGTCATTTGGTTTGATCGTAGTAATTCCGTAAGCCCATTCCGGTGTAAAATCTTTAACATGTTTTTTTAACTCTTCGAAACCAAAGCCATATTGTTTAACATATTCTTTATTGTATATGTCTTCATAAATTAATACATGCATCCATGCAAGTAACAAAGCAATATCCGTCGATGGTTTAATTGGGAGCCAGTATTGTGATTTGCTCGCAGCGGTTGAAAACCTGGGATCAACCGTAATTATTGTTGCTCCATTGTCAATAGCATCAGACATTTCTTGTACCTGTGAATTGTGCATATTCTCACCAATATGAGCACCTATTAGCACGAGGCATTTGGTATCTCTAATATCTGTAGGTTCCGGAGAACCGATCCATGACCCAAAGGTCAATGCAAATCCAGTTTCTCTGGGTCCTCTACACTGTGCATAAGCAGGTTCTGCAACGGTGTCTGAGCCATAAGCTTTAAAAAGATGCTCCAAATGGCTACCTGGAGAACCGTGTTTCAATAATGCCATACTTTCAGCTCCGTATTTATCTTTGATACCCTGCATTTTAGAAGCAACCAATGTCAAGGCTTCTTCCCAACTGGCTTCTCTAAAAGTATCTTTCCCATCGATATTTGTTCTTATCAATGGTGTTTTTAAACGATCGGTATCAGAATACATTCCCACACCACCAGTACCTCTAGGGCAAAGACGGCCATAACAATGAGGATCTATTTCATTACCTATAAGTTTTTGAATATTATTATCTTCATCTGTATAAGCCCATGCAGCGCATTTCCAAAAACAAACTTCACAATAAGTGGCTGTTCTTTTTAGATTTTTGGCACTTTTAGCGAGTAAATTATTTTCGGTTAGAGCATTAACTCCTACTGAGCCAAATGCCGTTGCCGAAAGTGCTATACCACTTGCACCAAGGGCAGAGATTTTAATAAACGATCTCCTGGAATTATTCATATTTTCTTAGTTTTAATCTTGATAATTTCCTAAAAATCAGCACATATTATGCTGTCATCAATTTCAAGGTTAAAATTAGCTCAATGAAAAAATCTTTTAGATGATATATGTCATGTAACTGACTCTAACCATGTAACTTTAGTCACATTGAAAGATAATTACAAGTAGATAATTACTGTTAAAATGAATTATCAATTAATATTCATTGCGATATTTAACACTTTATCAGAATATTAAATAATTGTAGATTTGTTTCAATTACTCAACTATTAATTATATGAATTTCTCAAAAAAAATATTCAAAAAAGAATGGCTGCTTTTCATTTTGTTTAGCGCAGTATTTTTAAGTTTTATCCTTTTGAAATTCAATGTTTTTAAGATTAGTGAATCTGTGGAGACAATCGAGTATTCTGTACTAAACCCTGAGGGAGAAACTTGCAAGAATTGTCACATTCAAAATACCGGCTTCTCCCAATATCACAATCCGGAATTGATAGGTTGCGTAAGCTGTCATTTAGGAAATCCTAATGCCGAAGACAAAGAGGAATCTCATAAAGGGTTGGTACTTATTCCGGGAAACCTGTCTAATGCAGACGCAACCTGCGGCGCTTGTCATAAAAATGAGCTTAACAAGATCAAACATTCTTTAATGACCACCAATAGCGGTTTGGTTGCCGTAGATAAATTTGTATTTGGAGAGGCTGATTCTCCCGATTACCATTACCATATTAAGGATATTAAATACTCCCCTGCGGATAAACATTTACGCGATCTATGTGCAAACTGTCATTTAGGTGCAGATAAAAAGGAATTTGGAGCAATCGATCAATTGAGTAGAGGCGGAGGTTGTAATGCCTGCCATTTAAATTATTCCGCAAAGGCAAAAAATGATCTGTTGGAATACATAAATTCTGATAAAAAAATATTACCACAGGTACATCCTTCCATCGATATTTTTGTAAAAGATGAACATTGTTTTGGATGTCATAGCAGGTCGAGCAGAATTTCAACAAACTATCAGGGCTGGCACGAAATATTACTGGACGAGACCGATGTTTATAATAAAGAAGGTTATAAGGTTTTTGAAGATAAAAGAGTGTATAGTTTTCAAGGAGAGGATGTGCATCATGCAAAGGGCTTATTATGTGTAGATTGCCATAGTTCACATGAGGTAATGGGAGATGGAAAGGATTATTTACATGAAGAAAATGCAGTAACCCTGAACTGTACGGATTGTCATTATAAAGACCAGCCAAATACAACTGTTTATGATAGCCTGGATGTAGAATCTGCCCTTGTTTTTTTGCATAGAAAGTATAAGCATCAGGATAAAAAAATATTAATTGCCAAAAAAGACGGACATCCCTTGGTCAATACTTTCGTCGATGAAAATAATAAGGTTTTTCTAATTGGTAAGAAGGATGGAAAATTACATGAGATCAAAAAACAAGGAGAAAGTTGTTTAAGGGATATAGCACACAAAAACGTAAGTTGCTCTTCCTGTCATGCACAATGGGCACCCAGATGTATCGGATGTCACAATATTTTTGATAAAAATGATAAAGGTGGCTATGATCTGTTAGATAAAAAAGTTGTCATTGGGCAGTGGGTGGAATACGTTTCGGAGTTTTCGGCAGCGAAACCGGCACTTGGGGTGAGAAATAATGAAGAAGGATTAACTATTGAACCGGCAATACCCGGTATGATAATGACCATAGATCACGGAAGTTATGATGATTCAGAAAAAGGGAATTCCTTTCACCGATTATACGCTCCAAATTCTCCACATACCATATCCAGGGCCTCGAGAGATTGTAAATCATGTCATTCTAATCCCGTTGCTTTGGGCTATGGAATGGGAAAATTATCTTATGATATTTCAAAGGATTACGGGGAATGGAAATTTACAGCGGACTACGAATTAAACCCAAACGATAATTTGCCCGAAGATGCATGGATCCCATTTCTGGAAAAACAAACTGCTAAAATATACTCCACAAGAACAAATTTCAGACCCTTTACCGTTAAAGAACAAAAACAAATTCTATTGGTTGGTACATGTTTAGAATGCCATAGAGATGAATCAAATATAATGAAGCAATCATTAGAATTAGGCTTAGCCCCTTTAATGCTAAATTTAAGCAAGAAATGTATACTGCCGAGAGAATAAATTAATCGAACTTCTGAAAAGTCAAAATTAAAACATATTTCAGTCTATGAATTTAATTTATTGTGAGCAATATCACAACAAAACCTGTTCCATATCACATATAATTGTTTGTTTTGTTAAATAATATAATATAAATTAAACCTGCGGTCCAGATATTATTACTAGACGAATATTAATACTTAAATCGGTTATCATGGAAGTTAAAGAATTTTTTACCAGATTAGCTGTTTTAATACAATTGTCTCTAAAGAGTCTTTTTATTATTTTAGTGTTATTTGAATTTGTTTTAATTGTGAATTTAATCGCAAGCTAGGAATAACTTTATTTATTTCATTATTTTTAGGAATGATTAACTATCAGGCAAAATTTTATTGGAAATTAAGATAATTATGTTTTAACCCATTTTTGATATATTTTCTAATTGTTTTTTGTCTAATATAGAAATGTCATTTTTGTTCACTTTAATGATATTGCTTTTAGAAAAATCAGAAAGTATTCTTGATACGGTTTCTCTAGAAGTGCAAGTGAGATCTCCCAACTCATTTCTTGTCAGGGGCAATTTAAAATTTAGGTCGTCAAATATCTTTTCGGAAAAGTACAATATTGCTTCCGCAATTTTTCCAGGACCTTGCTTTTGTAGCTGGTTCATACATTTTTTATAAAATTGCAACTCATTTTCACATAGTTCAACTATGATCTCATAAGAAAACTGACCATTGTGTTTTATAAAATCCTTAAAAACATCAAACCCAATAAAACAGGCAAAAGTCTTAGAGATGGTTGTAGCAGAATACTGATTAATTTTTGCGCCAATTGTTGTTGGAATACCAAGATACGCGGGACCTTTTACGATTCTTAATATCTGTTCTTTTTCCGGCCCCATTGCATGGATCTTAACAAGTCCTTCTCTAACAAAAACTATGTTGTAGGACATGGCATCTTGAACCATGATCTTGTCTCCTTTTTGAAATTCAACCTGATTACAACTTTGGTCTAATTTTTCTAATTCATCTTTGTCAAGTTTTCCTGTAGCTTTAGATTTCTTTTTACAATAATAACAAATGTCCATCATAATTCAGTTTAGATTTGTTATCGAGATTTGAAGTTTGAACAATTAACTCAAATAACTATAAACTATTGGTAAAGACTGAACAAATAGTCTATAGTAAAGATTAGGTATTAAGGAATAATTATTGATGAATTTTTTACACTTTATGGTATGCTATTTATTCTGAATACTTTTAATTAATTTTGCTGTCAAATATTTGATAATCAAAAGTTAAACAACTAATTCAAAATATATGTGATCCCTTTTAAGGATAGTTCACAACTAATCTCAATTATTACTAAATCTTATGTATTTTTACTAATTGGAAGCATATATTTATAAACAATTATAATATAATTCATTCATTTTAAAGGTAATAAAAGTATTAGGCATGAAAATAAATGGCATAACAAAAGGCTTAACAGCACTATTTTTTATTGTTTCCATACTCGATATTATTGGGGTTGCTTTGAATAATTCTTTAATGCAGACTATTTTCAAACCGATGATAATACTCTCATTAATTGCATTGTATTATTTTACTGTTGATAAAATGAATAATTTGTATCTTTTAGCTCTGGCTTTTTCTTTATTAGGTGATATTTTATTGCTGGATAAAAACAATTTGTTCATCTATGGAATTGCAGCTTTTTTATTGACGCAAATCCTTTACATATTTATCATAGTCAGGCAAATGCAAAAACCTTCGAACTTTCATAAGTATTTGTACGCTTTCCTGTATGTAAATTATGTAGTTTATTTACTGACGTTGTTAAAACCCAATCTCTTAGATTTGTTTTACCCGGTATTGGTTTATGGAATTGCAATTTCAGTATTTGGATTGGTCGCTACTTTAAATTATGTAAGCAAAAGAACAAGGCCAGCTCTTTATTTGATGTTAGGTTCTATGTTATTTATCGCTTCTGACAGTATGATCGCACTCCATAAGTTTCACGAACCAAAAATATTCTATCCGGTAGCTATTATGATAACTTATGTTTCGGCGCAATATTTAATCTACAGGTTTATTAGTGGGGAAGATAAAAGTTAAAAGTTAAAAAGTTCAATGTTTAATGGTACATTACTGCTAGTATCCAATTAAGTGTGTCATTGGTTAAAATCTATTTTCAAATGACTCATTCCTGCACATTCACTCCTTCACCACCTCACTGTTTCACCGTACCCTCATTGACAATGACAACTCATAACTTAGCACTCAAAACTCATAACTAATCAACCACCAACCATCTACTTAAACATATCCATACCCGGAATATCAGGTAAACCTCCTTTTGCAGCAGCTGCCATTTCGGCCTCATTGATTTCACCTGCTTTTTTTAGCGCATCATTTAGGGCAATGATAAGATAATCTTCTAATTCCTCCATATCATTTAGCAATTCATCGTCAATTGCAATATTCTTTATTTCCCTGTTTGCCGTAGCAGTGACCACTACCTTACCGTTACCGGATTCACCGTCCACAAAAATTGTATTTAAGCGTGCTTTTGTTTCTTCAATTTTAGCCTGAGCTTCCTTGAGCTTAGCCATCATTTCTTCCATATCACCAAACATAATTCATTTATTAAAAGTTAATATTTTGTATCCTGTAAAATTACCAAAAAAAAGGTTAATTATGTTGTAGATTTGATATCGATTAAATGATAATAAAAATGAAGAAAATTAATTTAGTTACAATTGTTTTATCACTTACTTTTGCTGTTTCTTGTCAAAATATGAAAGAAGATAAATCTGAACTAGCAAATATGTCAAAGAGCGAAGTTAAAGTTCCAACTGTAAAGAAAATTCCCAAAGAATTAAAAATTCATAATGATGTACGAATAGATAATTATTATTGGTTAAATGAGAGAGAGAATCCTGAGGTAATAGATTATTTGAATTCAGAAAATGACTATTATCATTCGATGACTGAGCATACCAAAAAATTTCAGGAAGACTTGTTTGCAGAAATGAAATCCCGGATTAAGGAAGATGATGAATCGGTTCCTTATAAAAAGAACGGTTATTTTTATATTACAAGATATGAGACCGGCGAACAATATCCAATTCACACACGTAGGAAAGGAAATCTGGAGACAGAGGAAGAAATTATTTTTGATGTAAATGAATTGTCAGAGGGGCACGAGTATTATGCCTTAACCGGTTTAAATGTGAGTCCAAATAATAAATTGGTTGCTTTTGCTGTGGACACAATTAGTAGGCGTCAGTACGATCTTCAATTCAAGAATTTAGAAAGTGGTAAAATCTACCCTGAGGTCATTAAAAATACCACAGGTAATTCTGCATGGGCAAATAATAATAAAGCTGTTTTTTATACAAGGAAAGATCCAATTACTTTAAGAAGCGATAAAATTTACAAGCATATTCTGGGAACGGATGTGGCTGATGATGTTTTGATTTACGAAGAAAAGGACGACACATTTGGAACCTTTGTTTATAAGACAAAATCGGATAAATATATTATTATAGGGTCCTATAATTCTGTTTCAAATGAATACAGATTTCTCGATGCGGATACACCCGATGGTATATTTAAAATTATCCAGCCGCGAGAAAGAGATTTGGAATATAGCGTGTCACATTTTGAAGATAATTTCTATTTACTTACGAATAAAGATAGAGCAAAGAATTTTAAATTAATGAAGACTCCTGTAAATAAATGTGAAAAAGAAAATTGGATGGATGTAATTCCTCATAGAGACGATACATTATTAGAGGATATATCTATTTTTAAAAACTATTTGGTTTTAGAAGAACGCAATAATGGTCTGAATAAAATTAGAATTAAAAGATGGGATGACACTGCAGATTATTATTTACCATTTGAAGAGGAGACTTACTCGGCAAATGTTTATAATAACCCGGAATTTGATACAGAAATTATAAGATACAATTATAATTCTCTTACTACACCTAATTCGATAATAGATTTTGATATGGAGGATAAATCCAAGGAGTTGATGAAAGAACAGGAAGTTCTGGGAGGCAATTTTGATAAAGATAATTATAAAAGTGAAAGAATCTGGGCAACGGCAAGAGATGGTAAGAAAGTGGCTATCTCCTTGGTTTACAGAAAGAATACCAAATTAAATTCAGCCACACCATTATTATTATATGCCTATGGGTCCTATGGTCATACTGTTGACGACAGATTCAGCTCCCTACGCTTAAGCTTGCTTGACAGAGGATTTGTTTACGCCACAGCGCATATTAGAGGGAGTGAATATTTAGGAAGATCCTGGTATGAAGAAGGAAAGATGTTCCAAAAGAAAAATACTTTCACGGATTTTAACGATTGTGCAAAACATTTAATAGAAATTAATTATACTTCAGCCGAACACCTCTATGCCGAAGGAGGTTCAGCCGGAGGTTTGTTGATGGGTGCAATTATAAATATGGATGCTGATTTGTATAATGGTGTAATAGCGGCCGTTCCTTTTGTGGATGTAGTAACAACAATGCTTGATGAAAATATCCCGTTGACAACCGGAGAATTCGATGAATGGGGTAATCCAAAAAATAAAGATTCTTATGAGTATATGAAATCATATTCACCTTATGATAATGTTACAAAAAAGTCCTATCCAAATATGTTGGTCACTACGGGATTACACGATTCGCAGGTGCAATATTTTGAACCTGCTAAATGGGTTGCAAAACTTCGGGAAATGAAAACAGATAATAATATTTTGTTTTTATATACTAATATGGATACTGGTCATGGAGGTGCTTCAGGTAGATTTGACGCATTAAAGGAAATAGCGAGAGACTATTCTTTCCTATTTGATCTGGAAGGAATTGGTAAATAAAAATAATTTTGTAATATTGTAATCAAAGTTACCATCGCGACATAATTATGAATATATTAACGACATAGTTAAAAAAAATATTTAAATTTGCGCGGTTTTTATAATAATAGCATTACAGTTTTATGAAAAAACATAGCGGTATAACTAATAATATATTAGATTTAGTTGGAGATACACCTCTCATACAATTAAACAAAATAACAAAAGAGTTAGACGGTCAGTTCTTAGCAAAATATGAGGCCTACAATCCCGGGCATTCCATGAAAGATAGAATTGCCATTCACATAATTGAAGAAGCTGAGAGAAAGGGAATATTAAAGGAGGGAAGCACGGTTATTGAAACAACATCAGGTAATACAGGATTTAGTATAGCACTTGTTTGTATTATTAAAGGTTACGATTGCATATTGGCAGTTACTTCAAAAGCTTCTAATGGTAAAATCAACATGCTCAAAGCAATGGGCGCTAAGGTTTATGTTTGCCCGGCACATGTGAGCGCAGATGATCCAAGATCATATTACGAAGTTGCAAAAAGGCTTCATTCAGAAACAGCAGATTCAGTTTATATCAATCAGTATTTTAATCAATTGAATTCAGAAGCACACTATAATTCCACAGGCCCTGAAATATGGGAGCAAACTGAAGGGAAAGTGACTCATGTAGTTGTAGCTAGTGGGACGGGAGGAACAATTTCCGGTGTTGGTAAATATTTAAAAGAAAAAAATCCAAATATTAAAGTATTAGGGGTTGATGCCTATGGAAGTGTTTTGAAGAAATTTCATGATACTTCTGAATTTGACCACAATGAAATATATCCATATCGTATTGAAGGATTGGGTAAGAATTTAATTCCTACTGCTACTGATTTTTCCGTAATTGATGAATTTGAAAAAGTAACGGATGAAAATGCAGCCCATAAGGCGAGAGAGTTGGCCGTTACCGAAGGAATATTTGCCGGATACACGAGTGGTGCTGTAGTGCAGGCAACAATACAGTATGGTGAAAGAAGTTACTTTGACAAAGATAGTGTTGTAGTGTTGATTTTACCGGATCATGGTTCAAGATATATGGAAAAAATATACAGTGACGACTGGATGCGTGAACAAGGATTTTTTGATTCACAAAAACAAGCAAAAAGGAAAGTCGAGATTGTACAATAGGTGGAAATCAAATAAAATATAAAGGCTGTGTATTATTTTCTATAGACAGCTTTTTTTTTCTGAAAAATCAATTGAAATATTTCCAACTTAACAAAGTTATTTTTTTATTTTTGCATAAAAATATTTTATGAATGAAAAATTTAATAAGTTTGATTTTTCATTTCCGATTTTTTTGATAAATATAAGATGAAGGATTTATTTGATAGATTATTTAATGATAAAGGCCCTATAGGAAATTGGGCTTCAAAGTCAGAGGGATATTATGTGTTTCCTAAATTAGAAGGACCGATTTCTAATCATATGGTATTCAATGGTAAAGAGATAATTACATGGAGTATCAATGACTACCTTGGTTTGGCAAATCATCCCGACGTGAAAAAAGCAGATGCCGATGCGGCCAAAGAATATGGGATGGCTTACCCGATGGGTGCCAGAATGATGTCAGGTCATACCGTATTGCATGAGCAGTTAGAAAAAGAATGTGCTGAGTTTGTAAGTAAAGAGGCTGCTTATTTAGTGAACTTTGGCTATCAGGGAATGGTCTCTGCCATTGATGCTTTGGTAACAAAAAATGATGTAATTGTTTATGATGTTGATTCTCATGCTTGTATAATAGATGGTGTGAGATTGCATCAAGGCAAACGATTTACTTATATGCATAATGACATGGTAAGCTTTGAAAAAAATCTGGTCAGAGCTGTCAAACGTGCTAATGAGAATAATGGAGGAATTTTAGTGATCAGCGAAGGTGTTTTTGGCATGAGGGGTGAACAAGGGAAATTAAAGGAGATCATAGCCTTAAAGAGCAAATATAATTTCAGGTTGCTTGTAGATGATGCCCACGGTTTTGGTACACTAGGGAAAACAGGAGCAGGTACAGGTGAGGAGCAAGGTGTTCAGGATGAAATAGATGTATACTTCGCAACATTTGCTAAATCAATGGCCGGTATTGGTGCTTTCTTTGCAGGGGATAAAGAAGTTATTAAATATTTGCAATATAATATGCGATCACAAATGTTTGCCAAATCCTTGCCTATGGCAATGGTAAAAGGGGCATTGAAACGTTTGGATATGATTCGCACAATGCCCGAATTACGAGAAAAATTATGGGAAAACGTTAACGCGTTACAAAATGGCTTAAAGGAAAAAGGTTTTAATATTGGTAAGACAAATACCTGTGTTACACCGGTTATTCTTGAAGGAGATATTCCGGAAGCGATGGCGCTGGTAAATGACTTGCGAGAAAATCATAGAATATTTTGCTCTATCGTTATTTATCCGGTAATACCGAAAGGTATGATTTTATTGAGGTTAATTCCAACAAGTGTTCATACTTTGGAGGATGTTGCCTTAACAATTAAGGCATTTTCTTCTGTAAGAAAAAAATTGAAAGAAGGGGAGTATAAAAAAATTGATGCCAGTATTTAATTGAATTTTTCTTGATAAGCATTCTAATCATTGATTTTTAATCTTGAAGTGGCCGTAATATCTTCTCGGTCAAAATCATTATTCAGGTACTTGAAATAGCCTACAATCCCTATCATTGCGGCATTATCAGTGGTATATGCAAATTTAGGAATATAGGTACTCCAGCCATAAGTTTTTTCACCATTTTTTATTGTTTTTCTGATTTCAGAATTGGCAGATACCCCGCCTGCAATTGCTATATTTTTTATCCCTGTTGATCTACTTGCCAGAATTAATCGCTTCATCAGTATATTTGTTATCGTATGCTGAATGGAAGCACAGATATCGTTTAGATTTTCATCTATAAAATTAGGATTTTCTTTTAGATTCTTCTTTAAAAAGTAAAGTATAGCGGTCTTCAATCCGCTAAAACTAAAATCTAACGCATTTTTTGTTTTTGGTTCTGTAAATTGATATGCATTTTTATTTCCTGATTTAGCGTGCTTATCAATTAGAGGTCCGCCGGGATAGGGCAAACCCAGTAACTTCGCAGTTTTGTCAAATGCCTCTCCAACAGCATCATCAATTGTTTCTCCCAATATTTCAAAATCCATAGGACTCTTAATTTTCAATATTTGTGTATGTCCACCGCTTATGGTTAGACATAGAAAAGGAAAATCCGGCGTTTCTTGAGCTTTATCCCTAATAAAATGGGCCATAACATGAGCTTGCATGTGGTTTACGGCAATTAAAGGGACACCTAATGCTATTGAAAGCGATTTCGCAAATGAAGTACCAACCAATAACGACCCCATTAATCCGGGTCCTTGGGTAAATGCAATCGCATTGATCTGTTTCTTATCAATTCCGGCCTTAAGAATTGCTTGCTGTACAACCGGAACTATATTCTGCTGGTGTGCCCTGGAGGCTAATTCGGGAACAACTCCACCATATTCTGCATGTATCTTTTGATTGGCAATTACATTAGATAACACCCTGTCATTTTCTAAGATAGCAGCTCCTGTATCATCACAAGATGATTCGATTGAAAGAATATATATAGAATTTTTACTCATATTAAAAAATTAGGCACAAATATTGTACTTTTAGACTTGCAAATTTATAAATTATAAATTATCAATCGAATTAAAAAAATAGCTATTCGCTTTTTGCTGATTACAGTTGCGTTATTAATTGTATTAAGCATTTTGTTGTCGTTCTCTTCTGTTCAAACTCGTCTGGCAAAATTTGTAACAGACAGTATCAATTCTAAATATGATACCGAAATATTGATTGAAAAGGTTGATCTTTCATCACTTCGAAATATTGAACTTAAAAATATACTAATAAAGGACCATCACCAGGATTCCCTCATTTATGTCAATAGATTATCGGCATCTATACTGAATCTCAGAAACATGGTTAAGAGCGATTTGATTTTGGGAGATGTTGAAATTGAAAAGGGTAAACTTTTAATTAGGACCTATAAGGGAGAAGAGATCAATAACTTAACCCTTTTTACTCGTAAATTTAAAAATGATAAAACGAAAAGCGAGAGGCCATTCCAATTGAAATCATCTTCCGTCACTTTAAAGAACATATATTTTAGCTTATTCAACGAAAACACAAAAGAAGAACCAATAGTTTACTACACTGATATTAGCGCTTATCTCGGTAATTTTGAAATCTCTGAGGACATTGTTATAACGGCGGCAATAAGAGGACTAAAGACAAAAGAAAACCATAAAATTAATATTACGAGCCTCAATACCAATTTTTTGTATTCATTTACCAAAATGGAATTTCTGGACACAGAACTTAGAACTGAGAAGTCCACCATATTGGCAGATATAGTTTTTGATTATGAGGATGGAGATCTGTCAAATTTTAATGAAAAAGTAATGATTAATGCGGAATTTGAAAACGCTGACATTGCTTTAACGGATTTAAAAAAATTATACAGTGAGTTCGGAGAGAATGACAGGATCAATTTTAAGACAAAATTTGAGGGCACTATTAATAATTTTGTACTTCGGGATATTGATCTAAAATCGAATCGAAATTTTAGATTAAAAGGAACTGTGCACTTAAAAGATGTAGTTGAAAGAGAAAATTTAGTGGTCGATGCAACATTAGAAAATATCTCCAGTCATTACGAACAGCTTAAGATCTTACTACCTCATTTGGTTGAAGAAAAAATTCCGAAGTCCTTTGAGAAAATAGGAAAATTCGAAAGCTCAGGCAGTCTCGTCGTTACAAAATCATCGGTATACTCCAAATTAAGTACAAAATCTGATCTGGGGGCATTTAAAACTGATATTGAAATAAAAAATATTAACAACATTGAAAATGCGACCTATGTTGGTAAAATAGAATTCGAAGAGTTTAATTTGGGCGAATTTGTGAATGATTCTTTAGTAGGCTATTTGTCAATGGTAGGTGAAATTAACGGAAAGGGGTTTACCATGGATAAGATAAACACAAAGGTTGTTGGATTTGTTTCTAAGCATCAATATAAGGGTTATACCTACAGCAATATTAATATTAATGGCGTTCTAAAAGATCTTCATTTTAATGGAGAACTCATTATTGATGATCCGAATATTCAACTGGAATTCAAAGGTCTTGCCGATCTATCGAATGAAGACTATATTTTTGATTTTAAAGCAGATATTGTTCATGCAGATTTTGATAAATTAAATTTGTATACCCGAGACAAGATGTCCATACTCAAAGGAAAAATTGATATTAATTTAACAGGAAGAAATCTGGATAATATAGTCGGAGATATAAATTTTAAGGAAACTTCCTATTCCGACGGAAATAATAATTTTTATTTCAAAGATTTCAATGTTTCTTCATCGTTTAAGGATTCCATCAGAGAAGTTAAAATTAATTCTACTGAAATAATTAGTGGTTCAATTAGAGGCAACTTCAAACTCGAAGAATTAAAAAAATTGACTTTAAATTCACTAGGAAGCCTTATTATTAATTATCAAAAAGAAGATGTAAGTAAGGGACAGTTTCTAGATTTCAATTTTAAGATTTACAGTAAAATTGTGGATGTTTTTTTTCCGGAAGTGGATATCGGAGCTAACACGACTATCAAAGGAGCAATGGATTCAGATAAGGATAAATTTAAACTTTCTATTAAATCACCTAGAATTGATGCATTTGAAAACATTATTGAGAATATTAATTTGCAGATTGACAACACGAATCCTTTATTTCATACAATTCTGAGTGTTGATCGTGTCGATACTAAGTATTATAATGTAGCTGATCTTAATTTGGTTAATGTAAGTTTAAAGGATACGATTTTTGTGAGAACCGATTTTATTGGAGGAAAGGAACTGGAAGAAAAGTACAATTTAAGTTTTTACTATACCATAAATGAAAATAACCAAAATGTTTTTGGGATAAAAAAATCGGATATTACATTTAAAAACAATACATGGGAATTGAACCCTGAGAATAATGATCAAAACAAATTTGTATTTAATGATTCTTACAAATCATTTGTTATTGATAATGTCAACATGGTTTCTGGAAATCAGTCCATTGATTTGGCTGGATTATTTTATGATGTAGATAATAGAAATATAGATTTAAAATTCAAAAATGTAAACCTTATAGATATCACTCCATCCGTTGACAGTGTTGTGGTGGATGGAAAAATTAACGGGACTATATCATTAAAAAAATTAGAAGGCAAAACACTTCCCTTTGCGGATTTGATAGTTAATTACTTTAGTATTAATGATGATTACTATGGAGATTTAACGATCTACGCGAATGGAGATGAAACGATCAAAAATTATAATTTTGTAGCTACCCTGTTAAACAGCGGATTACAAAGTTTTTACATAATGGGGCAAGTCGATTTTAATGGAACGGACCCTATAATAAAGGCAGAGGTTAATTTTGATAAATTCAGGTTAAATTCATTCACACCCTTAGGGAAAAATGTGTTGACAAATATTAGAGGTTTTGTCACGGGTTCTGCGATTATTACCGGATTTTTAAGCAACCCCAGTATTGATGGAGAACTCCTTTTAAAAGAAGCAGGATTGCAATTGCCGTATTTAGGAATAAACTATAATTTTTTAGGAGATGCAAAAGTAAGTTTATATGAACAAATATTTGATTTTCAATATATTACATTAGAGGATGACGTAATGAAGACCATCGGGACTGTTGATGGAACGATCTCTCATAAGGGATTTAAAGATTGGAGTTTAGATTTAGAGATTTTGACCGATAGATTATTAATCTTAAATACTCAGGAATCGGAAGATGCCCTTTATTATGGCACAGGGTTGATATCAGGAAGTACTACCTTGAAGGGCCCAACTGACGACTTGGTTATCGATATGCAAGGGACTACAGAACCAGGCACAGAATTTATTATTCCTCTGAATTATATTAGCACGATAAGAAACACGAAATTAATTCATTTTGAGAATAATACAGCAGAAGATGAAGAAGAAGGCCAGAACAAGGAAGTTATATTTGAAGAATTAAAAGGGCTATCTCTAAATTTCAATTTGCATGTAACTAAAGACGCAGTTGCGCAGGTGGTAATTGATAAAGTTTCAGGAAGTCTTTTAAAGGGAAGTTGCGATGGAGATCTGAGTTTTCAAATTGACACCAAGGGTAAATTTGAGATGTACGGAGCAGTGGTAGTAGATAATGGTGAATACCAATTTAAGAATATTATAAACAAAGATTTTAAGGTAACACGAGGAGGTACTATAGTTTGGGATGGCAATCCGTTTGATGCAGAGCTTAATATCGAGGCCGTTAACCTTACCAAGGCAAACCCTTCGGTACTGTTGGACGAGATAAGCAGTTCACGAAAGATTGATGTTGAATTGATCACCTTGATTAACGGATCCCTGTCGGATGCTCAATTTACTTTTGATATTAATATTCCAAATGCCAGTTCAATGGTGTCCTCAGAATTAGATTTTATATTAAAGAATGACGACGATAAATTAGCACAGTTTTTCTCGCTCCTGGCAACCGGCTCATTTATGAGGATAGACCGTGGTAACACTGAATTTAATAGTAGTGCGGCAATAACAGGAACAATTGCGCAAAATGCTTCAAAAATATTAACCGAAGTTTTGAAAAGTTCTAATGAGGATATTGAAATTGGTGTAACTTATGATATTGGAGATACAAATAATGTTCAGGATGTAACAACAGATAATCAATTAGGTATTTTAGTATCAGGTAGAATTGCAGATCGGGTAATCGTAAGTGGCAAGGTCGGTGTTCCAGTAGGTTCTCGAACAAATTCAAATGTTATTGGAGAAGTGGAGGTTGAAATTCCCTTGAATGAATCTGAAACGTTGCGTGCCAAAGTATATATAACAGGCAAAATGAAATTCAATTTGATGTGATAGATGGAGAAGGCTACACTCAAGGTGTAGGGATTTCTTATCAATTTGATTTTGATAATGGAAAAGAATTTTTGAATAAAATTGGATGGAAAAGCCCGAAGGAGCTTAAGGCTGCCAGGAAAGCAAAGGATAGCCTTAAATTAATAGAAAGTAATTCTGCCGTTGAAATAAAATAATTATAATAATAAAAGAAAACAATCTTGAGCGCAATACTGGTTTTTTCAATAATAGCTATATATTTTGGTCTAATAATGACCATTTCCTATTTCACCTCTAGAAATACAAGTGATGAATCTTTTTTTACCGGCGACAGACAATCTCCGTGGTTTTTAGTAGCGTTTGGAATGATTGGCGCAGCATTATCCGGAGTGACCTTTGTTTCTGTGCCTGGAATGGTGGGTAATAATAACTTTTACTTTTTTCAATTCATTCTTGGAAATATTGTTGGTTATTTATTCATAACCTTTGTATTAATACCTTTATATTACAAATTAAGACTGGTCTCTATTTATAGTTATTTAAACGATAGATTCGGCAACAAAACATATAAGACTGGGTCCTTGTTCTTCTTGGTTTCTCAATCCTTTGGTGCGGCTTTAAGATTGTTGCTGGCAGCAAAAATTTTGCAATTTGCATTTTTCGATAAATTTGAAACACCGTTTTATCTCACGGTAATTATAATACTATTACTGGTATGGCTTTACACAAATAAATCAGGAATAAAAACGATCGTTTGGACAGATGCCATGCAAACATTTTTTTTAATACTAGCGGCTGTAGTTACCATATTCGCCATAACAAACGCACTTGATCTAACTCTGATGCAATCTGTAGATCAAGTTGTAAGTCACAAGTATTTTGATGTTTTTAATTGGGATGGTAAATCAGGGAATAATTTTTACAAGCAATTTATTGCCGGCATATTAATTGCCATTGCAATGATGGGATTGGATCAAAATATGATGCAAAAAACTCTTACTTGTAAAAATCTTTGGGATGCTCAAAAGAATACATTGACATTCAGCCTTATATTAGCGGTTACTCAATTTTTATTTTTGGGTTTAGGAATATTATTATATATCTATGCCGAAAGCAACAATATCTCATTGCCAATGGGAGAGAACGGGGTTTTTTTAGATACCGATACTTTATTTCCTAATTTAGCAATTAATCATATTGGGTTGATGGTGGGAGTGAGCTTTCTGTTAGGTATCATAGCAGCTTCATTTTCAAGTGTCGATTCGGCCTTAACTGCACTTACAACATCGTTTACTTATGATTTTTTAGATATCTCACACAGATCCAGCGAGGACAAAAAAAGACTGAAGAACATAGTATTATTTGGTTTTTCTGTTATCATATTTACCATAGTTATGTTATTTTCGAATAGCAGGGGAGATGTAATTTCTTTAATTTTTAAAGTGGCAGGGTATACTTACGGACCATTGTTAGGACTGTACTTATTTGGAATGTTCACTAAAACCGTAATTATAGATAAGTGGGTACCTGTAATTTGTATCTTTGCGCCCTTATTAACATATCTGTTAAGCGAATATTTTAGCTATAATTTTAATTTTGATTTTGGGTTTATAAATATTGCTGTAAATGCAACCTTAACTATAATAGGCTTAATGATTGTAAAAAGAAGAAAATAATATGTCAACGAAACCAACCACTGAACAATCTTCCTACTATGACAATTTGGAAAAGATGAGTATTAAAGACTTACTCAAAAACATTAATAATGAAGATAAAAAAGTTGCTATTTCTGTTGAGGGAGTATTGGATCAAATAGAAAGATTAGTAGAAAGAGTTGTTGAGAAATTTGAATCGGGAGGAAGATTATTTTATATTGGTGCCGGAACCAGCGGTAGATTAGGCGTACTAGATGCCTCTGAATGCCCGCCAACCTTTGGTGTTCCGGATGATTGGGTAATTGGCTTAATATCCGGTGGTGATATCGCTCTTAGAAAGGCAGTAGAGAATGCGGAAGATGATGAAAAACAGGCATGGAAAGATCTGCAGAAATATAAAATTAACAGCGATGACGTTTTGATAGGAATAGCTGCCTCCGGAAGTACACCTTATGTTATTGGTGGAATTAAGGATGCGAATAATAATGGGGTTGTTACAGGCTGTATTACTTGCAATTTGAATTCAAAACTGGCTGAAGTTGCCAAATATCCCATTGAGGTAGTTTTAGGTTCAGAATTCGTTACCGGGAGTACGAGAATGAAAGCAGGGACAGCACAAAAATTAGTTTTAAATATGATTTCCACGTCCCTGATGATTAAATTGGGCAGAGTACAAGGCAATCAAATGGTCGATATGCAACTGTCAAACGAAAAATTAATTAAACGAGGTACTTTGATGATCGCCAAGGATCTGGGCATTGATGAGATTAGAGCTAAGGAGTTACTGTTAAAATACAGAAGTGTGAGAAAGGCGATAGAGAACTATACGAAATGAAGATGACAAGTAATCCCATTTTTTCTTTTAGAAATTCACAGGCATTTTAATTATGAGATTAATACCGGCAATTGACATTATTGATGGGAAATGCGTGCGTCTATCCAAAGGAGATTACACCACAAAAAAAATATATAATGAGAACCCTTTGGAAGTAGCCAAAGAATTTGAAAATCATGGGATTGAATATCTGCATTTGGTAGATCTGGACGGAGCCAAAAGCAAACATATTGTAAATCATAAAGTGTTAGAACAAATAGCTACTTATACAGCTCTAAAAATTGATTTTGGAGGGGGATTAAAAACAGATGAGGATTTGCACATAGCTTTTGAAAGTGGTGCCGTTCAAATTACCGGAGGAAGTATTGCAGTAAAGGACCGGGTCACTTTCATGCGATGGTTGGAAAAATTTGGAAATGAAAAGATCATTCTCGGTGCAGATGCCAATAATGAGAAAATAGCAATCAACGGTTGGCGGGAAGAATCAGAAGAGGACTTGGTCCCGTTTATACTGAACTATCAAAAGGAAGGCGTGACATACGTGATCTGCACGGATATTTCTAAAGATGGGATGTTGCAGGGACCATCATTCGATTTGTACAAGAAGATTTTAAAGAAAATACCAAAAATAAAATTAATAGCATCAGGTGGGATTTCTTGTTTTGATGAATTACCTAAATTAGCAAATTTAGGTTGTGAGGGTACCATCATAGGGAAGGCTATTTATGAAGAGAGAATTAGTTTGAAGCAGATAGAAGAATTTATTATTAAGAAATAAGACCCTTTGGTGAGGATTTTAAAAGGAATGTTGACAAAAAGAATTATACCTTGTTTAGATATTAAAAATGGACGTACCGTAAAAGGTGTTAATTTCGTGGGTTTGCGTGATGCCGGTGATCCCGTTGAATTGGCAGATAGATATTCGAGAGAGGGAGCCGATGAATTAGTATTTTTAGATATAACAGCTACCAAAGAAAGAAGAAAAACCTTGGTTGAGTTGGTTGAAAAAGTAGCAAAAAAAATAAATATTCCTTTTACCGTTGGTGGGGGAATTTCTTCTGTAGAAGATGTAAATATTTTGCTGAGAGCAGGAGCCGATAAAGTTTCAATAAATTCTTCAGCCGTGCGAAATCCGCAGTTGATCAATGAATTGGCTGGTAAATTTGGTAGCCAGTGTATTGTACTTGCTGTTGATGCTAAATTAATAAACGGAGAGTGGAAAGTGTTTTTAGTAGGTGGTAGGGAAGAAACAGAACGCAAACTATTTGAATGGGTGAAAGAAGCTGTAGAACGAGGTGTGGGTGAAATATTATTCACCTCCATGGATCATGATGGAACGAAAAACGGTTTTGCAAATGAGGCTTTACGACAAATTTCCAAGGAAGTGAATGTGCCGGTAATTGCTAGTGGCGGCGCCGGAAATATGCAACACTTTGCCGATACTTTTAAGGTAGGTAAAGCTGATGCCGCTCTCGCTGCCAGTGTTTTTCATTATAAAGAAATAGAAATAAAAGCATTAAAAACGGTATTAGAACAACAAGGAATAAAAGTTAGAATATAAATGGACATGAGATTATAGAATTGGGACTTGGAACGAACACTAATTTAATTCTAGCTTCGTGAGAATACTTTGCAAGCTTTGCTTGATAAAATATTCAACACTCTTGAAAACCTAATGTTTTTACATACTCATCTCGCAATACCAATAAAATGAAAATAAAATTTGATCAAAATACAGGACTAGTACCGGCGATCATACAAGATAAAGAAACTAAAAATGTTTTGATGTTGGGTTATATGAATCAAGAGGCTTTCGACAAAACATTACAGACCAAAAAAATCACATTCTTTAGCCGATCTAAGAAAAGGTTATGGACTAAAGGCGAGGAGAGTGGAAATTTCTTGCATTTAGTTGCTATTGAAAATGATTGTGATAATGATACCCTTTTAGTTAGTGTAATCCCTCAGGGACCAACCTGTCACAAAGGAACAGATACTTGTTGGGCTTCTGAGAACACTCAAAACTTTGGATTTTTAACTGCTTTAGAAAATATCATACAGGATAGAAAAGAAAACAGGCAGGAAACATCCTACGTAGCTTCTTTATTCAAAAACGGCATTAATAAAATTGCCCAAAAAGTAGGTGAGGAGGCAGTTGAAGTTGTTATTGAAGCTAAAGATAATGATGACACTCTATTTATCAACGAATCTGCAGACCTATTGTTTCACTATCTTATTTTACTTCAGGCAAAAGGTTTCAAATTGAACGATATTGTTAAGGTTCTGAAATCCAGACATAAGTAAGATATTTTGAAAGATTTTCCACCAAATGATACAGTTTCATATCAACATTCATTTCATGTTGAAGCAAATCATCTTGACGCACTGAATCATGTAAATAATGTAGTTTATTTGCAATGGGTGAATGATATCTCAGAAAAACATTGGGAAATACTTTCTAATGAACTTATAAACAGTAAATATTTTTGGGTTTGCCTTCGACATGAAATTGATTATCTCAATCAAGCTATTCTAGGAGATGAAATTACAGTTTTCACCTGGGTAGGAGAATCTGCAGGGGTAAGATCCATTAGAAATGTCCACATCTATAAAGGAGATATGTTACTCACTAAAATAAAATCAACATGGTGTTTGATAGATAAAAAAACTTTAAAGCCTACAAGAATTAAACAGGATATTTTGGATGTTTTGATTCAAAAATAGTACGGGCATGAATCAGCTTAGCTCTTTTGCCGCTAATAATTTTTCCAGTATGAATTCTACACCCTGTTCTTCATTGCTCTTAGTATTAAATCGAGCAATTTTTTTCACATTGGAATGTGCATTATCCATGGAAAAACTAAAATAGGCTTCTTTAAGCATCTCCAAGTCATTATTATAATCACCAAAGACCATCGTTTCATCTTTCCCTATGCCAAGTTTGCTTTGGATAAAACGTAGAGCATTCCCTTTATTCGCTTCAGGGCTTGAAATGTCTAACCAATTTTCTCCGGATATGTTAACCTGTAACTCATCCTCCAAATGCCTAACCACCGGATAGATAAATTTTTCTGAAGACTCGAAATGATAAACGGCAATTTTGAAAAAATCATCATCATTTACCATTGTCAAGTCATCTACAATTTTATAGGTTGTATAATATTCATTAAATTTAGAAATGAACTTTTCGTCCATTGTTTCAATATATGCCGATCTTTTACCACATAAAACGGTATAAACATTGTCTAAATTTCTTAAAATTGGAAGAAGATCATGCACTTTTTTTTGGGGTAAATTCACAGAGAATAGTTCTTCTGATCTACTTGTAGTAATGCCGCCATTCTCCGCCACAATATAAATATCATCTTTAATTGGATGTAATTTATTTGCAATACTATAGAATTGTCGACCACTGGCCGCAACAAAGTGGATATTATGTTTTTTTAATTGGGAGAATAGTTTAAAAAAATTATTACTTACCTGGCTTTTACCATTAAGAAGCGTGCCATCCATATCAGTAACTACTAGTCTAACTTTTGATAGATCCATAATTATTATTTCATATAATCTGCAAAAATAACATACTATATCTGTAAAATGCTTTATTTAGAAGTTATTTGTAACCAATTGTAACAGGTAATATTCTTCTCTCAAAATATCTGACAATCAAAATAAAACAACTACTTTTGCACTTTCAAAAAAAAACAAATGCAATCTATTAGGAACATAGCAATTATCGCCCATGTTGATCATGGTAAAACTACATTGGTTGATAAGATAATCGATCAGGCAAAAATTTTAGACGAGCGAAAAGTTCGTACCGAATTGTTATTGGATAGTAATGATCTGGAACGTGAAAGAGGGATTACTATTCTATCTAAGAATGTATCCGTTAATTATAAAGGTGTAAAAATAAATGTTATTGATACTCCGGGTCATGCCGATTTTGGTGGTGAAGTGGAACGTGTTTTAAAAATGGCCGATGGTGTTTTACTATTAGTGGACGCTTTTGAAGGCCCAATGCCTCAAACTCGATTTGTATTGAGTAAAGCCTTGGAATTGGGTTTAACACCTATTGTTGTGGTCAACAAGGTTGATAAAGAAAATTGTACGCCGGATTTGGTACATGAAAAAGTATTCGACCTGATGTTTGCTTTAGATGCTACAGAAGAACAACTGGATTTTACAACCATTTACGGTTCTGCTAAAAATGGTTGGATGAGTACAGACTGGAAAGAGATGAAGACAGATATTACCGATTTATTAGATGCAGTCATTGAGAATATTCCCGAGGCTCCTTATGTAGAAGGAACTCCTCAAATGCAAATAACCTCTTTAGATTTTTCTTCCTTTACCGGTAGAATTGCTATTGGTAGAATTTACAGAGGTGATTTAGAAGTTGGAAAGGATTATATGCTATGTAGAGCTGATGGAACAAATAAAAAAGTTCGCATCAAGGAATTGCATACATTTGAAGGTATGGGTAAAGATTCGGTAACAAAAGTTCGTTCAGGAGATATTTGTGCAATCACAGGGATCGATGATTTCGAAATTGGTGATACGATTGCAGATCTGGAAAAACCCGAAGCATTACCTAAAATTGAAGTAGATCAGCCTACAATGAGTATGCTGTTTACAATAAATAATTCTCCTTTCTTTGGAAAAGAAGGAAAATATGTAACCTCTCGTCATTTGCGTGACCGTCTATTTAAAGAAACGGAAAAGAATTTAGCCTTGAGAGTTGAGACTACAGATTCTGAAGATAAATTTAATGTATTTGGTCGTGGCGTGTTACACTTGTCCGTTTTAATTGAAACAATGAGACGTGAAGGATATGAATTACAAGTAGGTAGACCACAGGTAATTATCAAAGAAATTGATGGAATTAAATCTGAACCATATGAAACATTGGTAATTGATGTTCCTGAAGAAGTAGCTTCTAAAGCGATCAACCTGGTATCCTTACGTAAAGGAGATCTGCTGGTAATGGAGCCAAAAGGAGATTTACAACATCTGGAATTTAACATTCCTTCAAGAGGATTGATTGGATTACGTAATAAAATTTTGACAGCAACGGCGGGAACTGCGATCATCAATCATAGGTTTAGCGAATATGGACCATATAAAGGGGATTTTTCAGATGATCTAAAAGGAGCTATCGTTTCTTCCATAGCCGGAAAAGCTACAGCTTATGCCCTAGATCGATTACAAGATCGGGGTAGGTTTTTTATAGACCCTAATGCTGAAATTTATATTGGCCAGGTTATCGGCGAAAATAATAAAAGTGAAGACATGAGTGTAAATTTGATAAAAGGGAAAAAATTATCAAACGTTCGTTCTTCAGGTACAGATGAAGCTGCAAAAATATTTCCAAAAGTTGATTTTTCCTTAGAAGAATGTATGGAATATATTCGGGGTGATGAGTACTTAGAAATCACACCGATCAGTTTAAGAATGAGAAAAATAAATTTTAGATAAAATATTCATCCTCTTATTAATTATTGGCTCATTTTTTGCTAGGTATAATTTGTAAATTAAGTTAAAAATAAAATAGGAAACATCCATGGCATTAATTTATGTCACCCCTGCCTACCGGATTACCTGCCTTAGGCATGGCAGGCAGGCTGTATGTGACGAATAAACCAATAAATTTAAACATGAAATATATAATTATATTACTGATCGCTGTTAGTATATTTTCCTGTAAGAAAGATGATGAGGAAGAAAAACACGATCCGGTAGCCCAGGCTATACTTGATGATGCTGAATTAGTAGAATTTTTACAAACGCATTACCTTAATTCTGACAATGAAATTGAGTTAATAACCGATGGTGAAACTCCTTTGTATAATGAGGTAGAGACTGACGATATTTATTTTAATAATATCGATTACAAAATGTATCGATATATGGGAAATGAGGGTGTTGGGATAAAACCTTCGAGCAGTGATTCGATCCAATGTCTATATAAGGGATATTTACTTAATCTGACCAAGTTCGATCAAAATTTAACCTATACTACTTCTAGATCTTGGTTTCATTTACCCAATCTAATTTTAGGGTGGCGTTATGGATTCCCTCATTATAAAGCCGGAGAGAAAATTTCTTATCCTGATGAATCTTTTGGATATGAAAATGCGGGTCAGGGGATAATTTTTATACCATCCGGTTTGGCATACGGTCCATCGGGCTCCTACACTATACCACCTAATTCACCCATCTATTTCACGATCGAGTTAGGCGCTGTTGTCGCTGCCGATGCTGACAATGATTGGGTGGTCAATAGCGATGAAGATTTGGATCAAGATCAAATAGTTACTAATGATGATACGGATAATGATGGCGTACCTAATTATTTAGATGTTGATGATGACGGTGACGGGACTTTAACTAAGGAAGAAGATGCAAATGGCGATGGCGACCCGAGAAATGATGATACCGATGGTGATGGTGTTCCGGACTATCTGGATAAGGATACGAAGTAAGACAAAATCATAGAATAAAAAGAGGTAAGTTTTTTGCCTCTTTTTATTTATATCAGTTTACAATTTTAATATACTCGATCGAGAAAGTAAGCCTCAGCCAGTTTCCCCTGTATTTCATTGCCATTTTTGTCTAATAACAACAGGCCATTATCTACTTTATTAAGATAATTCATAGTTCCGGCTCTTTCATCCAACAGAATCAAAAAAGTCTCTGTCAGGGAATAGAACCCATCAATTAGAGTAATTTCTTCCGATTTGCCTCTATACATCAACTTCAAAGTATAGGATAGATTTTTATTTAATTTCAGTTGGTATTGTATGCCCTCACAATCTGCACAAGGAATAGTGCCAAGATAGTTACCGCTTATATCAGAAATAAAATCATCCGCTAGGTTTTTCTGAGCACTCTGTACTGCAAATTCCTGATGTGCTTGCTGATGTTTTTGCGCATGCGGATTAACATAACTTCTACCTGTGCTGCTGTTAGAGCTGCCACAAGAGAGGAATAGTGTGATAATAGTGACCAGAATAAAATACTGTAATTTTTTCATAATGTTTGATTGAATAACAAATTTAGGCATATTAGATTAATCCTCATAAAAATTAGTTTAGTATCAGGGATTTATTCATCGAGTCAGAGTTATTAATCAGAAATCATTTCGAGTTAAATAATTTACTATTCCCCAAAATATAATTAAATTTTATTATTTTAGGGAAATCTTATGGTGTCAATAAGCCCCATTAATGAGAAGATCATTACAAAGTGGTTTAATATGAAATAACATAATATGGTTTTTCATGAATGATGACATTAAATTTTCTGATAATGAAATAGCTAATCAATATGAAGTTTCTATTGATGGAAAGTTGTCAAAGTTTGAATACATAAAGACAAAGACAGAAATTTATCTAACTCACACCGAGGTGGATATTGAACATGAAGGAAACGGCATAGGAAAAGAAATGATTGCAAAAGCTCTTGCGGATATTAAAAGGGAAAAGTTAAGATTAGTTCCTTTGTGCCCATTTGTTGCATTTATATAAGATCAAATCCGGAATGGAAAACACTCCTGAAAAAAGGAATTAAATTTAAAATTTATGAGCGAAAGAAACATTATAAAGAAATATTCCAATGGTGATTTAACTATTTTATGGGAACCCAAAAAATGCATTCATGCAGCTATTTGTGTAAAATCATTACCAAAAGTTTATAACCCGGAAATAAACCCTTGGATCAAAGCTGAAAATGCCAGTATTGAAGAATTGAAGACTCAAATAGACACATGCCCTTCTGCGGCCTTGAGTTATGAAATGAATAATGGAGATAATAATAAAACAGATTATATGGAAACTAAAATTGAAGTGATGGAAAATGGACCATTATTGGTTCGAGGAAAATTAGAAGTTAAAAATTCTAAGGGTGATATAGTATTGAAAGATAAAATAACTGCTTTTTGTCGTTGTGGAGCTTCAGCCAACAAACCTTATTGTGATGGTGCTCATAAAAAGATCGAGTTTGAAGGATAGAAGGGTAGGATCAAAGTTATTTTTTAGCATCAAGCAACAGGTCTAATCCGATAAATTCGTATTTTTTTTCTTTTAAATTAGAGATAAGATCATCTAATTTAAAATAAAACTTGTCAACTCTCTCAGGAGCAGTACCTAAATGGCTTAATAATAAGAAACCGTTCAGCCCGCTTTTTGTTTCGTAATCAATAATCGAATTGTAAATTTCTTCCGAATTTTTGTAATTTTTATCTTTCGGTATAGTATAATCCGCATGCGATAATGTGCCGGAAGTATAATTTATCAATGTAAGTTTATTTCTGGCCGACCATTGGGTTATGATAGCGTCATTCCACTCATAGGGCGGTAAAAAAAAGGGAGTCTCTTCCTTTCTAATGCCAAAAGGCATCATTGTTTTATAATTCTCCTCAATATCCTCCGAGAACTCCTCATAATTAACCAATAGATTTTTTTCCTTAGACCAATCATTATATAATAAGTGAGCATTTGAATGTGCTCCTAAATAATGACCTGCCTCTTTTGCTGCAATAATAAAATCTTTAAATTTCGGATTATTATAAAAATTTCCGGTTAAAAAGAAGGAGGCCTCTATTTTGTGTTTTTTTAAAGTTTGTAATATTGATTCCGACCCATCCGCAAAACGATCTCCCGTAAAAATCAGGTGCATCTTTTTTTCTTTGATATTTCCTCTGATAATTGCTCCTGTATTATCGTAAATAAGGGTAACTTTTTTATGTCCCTGAATAATGCTTTCCTTCTCCAGGGAAGAGAGATAATACACCAGACTCGCCGTTCCATCCATAGTTGGTTCATTGGTAGAATAATCTCCAACATCATCGTGATACACAAAGAAATCCGATTGTAAATCAGCATAGGAATCTTCTCTTTCCAATACCAATCCAATCAAATTATTGAAAATAGAGGCATAAACAGGACCATCTACCAATCCTCCATCCGTTTGATAACCCTTTAAATGATTTAGTGATGAATGCGGATAAACCGGAGAATCACCATTTTTTGGAAGCCCAACGATCATGCTCGTTCCCCATGGATTGCAACCAAATAGCCAGTCTCGTAAAGCGGCTTCCATTTCATCATATTTGGTATCATTTGTTAATTCTTTATACAATTTACATTGGGTTACGGCAGCTGTAATGTAATTATTAGAACACCAGATAAAAGGAATTCCAACTAAGAAAGGATTTTCTTTTCCACGATCATATAAAGTTTGCAAGCCATTTTTGTAATAATTTGTCACATCATTTTTTTCAGATCCAGTTAACGAAAGGGCTAATTCATTATGAGCAGCATTTAAGAAAGGATAGTATTGGTAGTGGTTTACGCTATCCTTTCCGATCCAGGGAGAGATCATTTCTTTGGAGGCATAACCTAAGGCTTCTTTTTTAAAGTTTTCTTTTTTAGTAAGTCGGTAAAGTTCACTCGCCGCCAATTCCATATCATCCAACCAGTTATCTTCTTCATAAAAATAGGGGCTTTTACAAGGAGCTGTCTGACTTGCACCTGGATTTTGCATTCCGTAATCATAAGCATCTTCGGCTCTTTTGCTAAGATCTTGAGTTATTTCAGGATAAAATTCGTTTAATACATCTCCCAACGAATATTACAATC
>PVMS01051628.1_pt1 | contig 50346 bp, 47 predicted proteins | sample 1853461 | NCBI WGS metagenome assembly PVMS01 (sample SAMN08582032, study PRJNA380276) | Marine sediment metagenome, whole genome shotgun sequencing project. | isolation source: ocean sediment barecode stripped | collected 2017
GTGGGTGGCTGCTGGCCTTGGCTGTTCTGAGCAGCCTGTCTCTCTCATCGTCGCTCAGGTAGCGCACCCTGCCCCGTGGCTCAGTGAGTTGGCCTACCTTCCGAAGTGGATTCGAGTCCATCCATTCCCATTCTCGTTCGGCCATTGTGCAAGCGTGGCTTAAAAGAGCGGTGTATCGATTGACCGTTGCAGCAGATCGGCCCTCGGCAAGCTCATCGCGAATTTCGACTACTTGGGCACGACTCAATCTGGCGAGTTTCAGATTACCAATGCGATCAATCCAGAAATTCGCGTATCGAGTAGCGTTTCTCTGATCACGTTTCTTCGGTATTTCAGTTCGCTTATATCTTTCTAAGAGATCGCGAACTGTTCTTCGCTTTGATTCGGGATTAGGCAAATGCTTGCCCTGTGTAATCTCAGCCTCGATTACTCCGGCCCACTTCTCTGCTTCAGATTTTGTTCGGAAAGTAGCTGTGTGTGCCTGGCCTTCACGGCGAACAACCGCCATGTAACGGGTGCCTTTTTTCCCTACACGTTTACGGATGGTTGCCATTTGCAAACCCCATCGATTTGATCGGTTTGCGTATCATAGTGTGACAAATTTGTGACAAATACAAATTAGGCCAACGAAAAAAGGCTTACAAATTACCATAAGCCTTTGATTTAATTGGTGGTGATGGGTGGAATTGAACCACCGACCTGCGGGTTATGAGTCCGCCGCTCTGACCGTCTGAGCTACATCACCTTTGTTTGTTGAATTAATACACCTGAAATGATCCATTTCCAGTTGAATTCGCGCAGGAATTGTCCATTGGGTACAATCCCGAGTCAAGCCGGGTGCCCATGGACCTATACATTGAACCGGAAGTGCATGATGTCGCCTTCCTGGACGATGTACTCTTTACCCTCCAGCCTCAGGCGCCCCGCCTCTTTCGCGCCCTGCTCGCCGTTGCCAGCGACGAAATCGTCATAGGCTATGACTTCTGCACGAATGAAGCCCTTCTCAAAATCCGTATGAATCTCGGCTGCGGCACGTGGTGCTGTCGCGCCGACCTTTGTCGTCCAGGCCCGCACTTCTTTCACGCCAGCGGTGAAATAGGTCTGCAGATGGAGCAAGGTATAGCCGCAGCGAATAACGCGATCGAGACCCGGTTCTTCCAGCCCGAGATCTGTGAGAAATTCCGCTTTGTCGGCGTCATCGAGCAGAGCGATTTCCGCCTCTATCGCGGCACAGATGGCCACGACCTCGGCACCTTCTTTACTTGCGTACTCATTGACAACATTCAGATGCACATTGTTGTCAAATCCACCTTCGTCCACGTTGGCGATATACATAACTGGCTTGGCCGTAAGCAAGTGTAAATCACGAATAAAAAGTAACTCATTCTCATCCAGGCTGAGCGATCGGATCGGCAGGCCATCATCCAGATGCGATTTTACTTTTCTCAACGTATCCCGATAGGCAATCGCATTCTTTTCATTCGCTTTGGCATTTCGCTCGGCTTTGTAAAGTTGTTTTTCAACTGACTCGAGATCCGCCAGTGCCAGCTCCGTGTTGATCGTCTCGATATCGTCGATCGGATTAATTGATCCGGACACATGCACAACATCGTCGTCCTCGAAGCAGCGCACGACATGTGCAATGGCGTTGGTTTCACGAATATTGGCGAGAAACTGGTTGCCGAGCCCCTCGCCTTTCGACGCACCTGCGACCAGCCCCGCGATGTCTACAAATTCCATCGTGGTGGGCAAAGTCTTTTGCGGATGAACGATGCCTTCGAGTACAGCCAGCCTCGAATCCGGAACCGAAACGACACCAACATTCGGCTCGATCGTGCAAAACGGATAGTTCTCCGCCGCAATCTCTGCTGCCGTCAGCGCATTAAACAGTGTGGACTTGCCGACATTGGGCAGCCCAACGATGCCGCATTTTATGGTCATGATTCTTGGTTGCTATTGGTATGTAGTTCTTTCATTGCGGCATCCAGCCCGTCATCAACCAGCAATGACATGACCGCCGCTGCTTCGTCGACATTTTTGAGGATCGCAGATTCCACCTCACCCGACGCCCGCTTCAACACGTAGCCCGTGACCTTGTCCTTCTGACCCGGATGACCGACGCCAAGACGCAGTCGCATGAAATCCTGACCGCAGTGCTGAATGACATCCCGCAGACCGTTGTGCCCCCCATGACCGCCGCTTTTCTTGAGGCGCACTGTCCCCGGCGGCAGATCGATTTCGTCATGGGCAACCAGCAATTCGCTGGTCTTCAAGCGATAGTAGTCCAGCATGCTGCGTATCGGTCCGCCACTGAGATTCATGTAGCTCTGAGGTTTGATCACCCACACCTCTTCGCCCGCGATCGTTATCTTGCAGACTTCCGCATCAAACCGCTTTTCGTAACGAAACTGAGTATCGGCTGCATGCGCCAGCGCGTCGACAAACCAGAAGCCCGCGTTATGCAGCGTCTGCGCATAGCGGTCTTCCGGGTTGCCTAGACCGGCAATGATCGTGAGGTGACTGGCCATAGCGTTGCCATGTAGAAGGAATAACGTTTGTCGACAGAACGGCCGCACAAAGCGGCCACCCTGTGGCGAAATCGACCGCCCTATTCTTCCTTGTCGCTACCGCCGTCGGCGTCACCGCCATCTTCGGCAGCAGGCGCTTCACCCTCAGCCACTTCTTCGCCCTCGGCTGCTTCTTCGCCCTCGACCACTTCTTCTTCGATGATCGCGACCTTGATCACGTGAATCGAAACGATTCCCTGATCGTATTCTTCGCCCTGCGCGAGCTGCAGTATCTCGACTCCTTCAGGCACCTTGATGTCCGAAAGATTAAGCATTTCGTCAAGAGCCAGGTTCTGAATATCTACTTCAAAGTACTCGGGCAGGTCTTTCGGCAAACAGCTGACTTCAACGTCATTCATGAGCTGAGATACGGATCCACCACCGTCCTTCACACCAACGGCCGTGTCGCCGTTGAGGAAGTGAATCGGAACGTTCATCTTGATCTTCACGTCTTCAACGATTCGCTGCAGATCCATGTGCATGATCCTGGCTTTTGCAGGATGACGCTGGATATCCTTGACGATCGCAGCCTGGCTCTTGTCGCCGACCTTGATGTTCAGGATGCTTGAGTAGAACGACTCGTTCTCGAGCTGTTCGATGACCTTGTTATGGTCAAACGTGAGGGCGCGCGGCGGGCGGCCGGCACCATAGATGATTGCAGGAACTTTTCCGGTTAAACGCAGGCGGCGGCTCGCACCTTTGCCCTGGCCTTCGCGGATTTCTGCAATCAGATCGAATTTCTTAGCCATGAGAGATCTCCGGTATCTGATTGATTTTGTTGCCATTTCTGGCTGTTCACGTAAAAACCCGATCGCGACCAATCGGGCTTTCCCTCAACGAGGGGCGCGCATCATAGCCGATCAGGAGTTGGGGGGCAAACCCTTTGATAGTGCCAGGCTCGTTCGCTAATCGACGTACATCGAGCTGACGGATTCCTCGTCGGCGATACGTCGCATGGTTTCGCCGAGTAGTTGTGCCGTGGATAGCTGACGGATCTTGCTACATGCCATGGCCTCGTCATTTAGCGGAATCGTATCGGTAACGACGACCTCATTGAGTTCGGATTTGCTTATTCGTTCTACCGCCGGACCGGAAAGAACAGCATGCGTAATATAGGCAGCAACACTTGCCGCGCCTTGCTCTTTTAATGCTCCGGCTGCGTGGCACAAGGTGCCCGCGGTATCAACCAGGTCATCAATCATGACGCAGGACCGGCCTTCAACTTCACCGATGATGTTCATCACTTCCGATTGATTCGCTTTTGAGCGACGTTTGTCGATAATCACAAGATCGGCATCGTCAAGTCTTTTCGCCAGTGCGCGAGCTCGTACCACACCGCCGACATCCGGGGAAACAATCACCATGTCTTCATACTTCTGTTTCCAGACATCGCCGAGCAATACCGGCGAGGCGTAGACATTGTCAACCGCGATATCGAAGAACCCCTGGATCTGGTCGGCATGCAGGTCGACCGTCAGCACCCGGTCCACGCCGGCCGTCCCGATCAACTTGGCGACAAGCTTCGCCGTAATCGGTACCCGGGCGGCACGCGGTCGCCGATCCTGACGCGCGTACCCAAAATAGGGGATGACGGCTGTTATTCTCGACGCTGATGCCCGTCGTGCCGCATCCACCATCGTCAGCAACTCCATCAGGTTCTCGGCTGCCGGGGGACAGGTGGATTGAATTATGAAGGTTTCCCGGCCTCGGATATTTTCAAGAATCTCGACGTTGACTTCGCCGTCGCTGAATCGACCAACTTGAACCTTGGCCAGGGGCAAGTGCAATACGCGCGCAATGTCCTTGGCAAGTTTCGGGTGCGAGTTCCCGGAAAAGACTGCCATTGTCGTAAGATCCACGGATTTGTCTCCCTAAGCCCATCGAATCACGCTTTATGCGTATTTACAGTGTGGCTGGGGTGGCAGGATTCGAACCTGCGCATGACGGGATCAAAACCCGCTGCCTTACCACTTGGCTACACCCCACCTGTTCTCTTCGTTCAGATCGCCATCCCCGTGTGGCGTTCAGAACGTCGGCGTCATCGCCCGCAATTGTGATCTGCGACAGTAAGGGTGTCAATCTCGAACTCATCCGCCATGAAATATCCACTTGTCGATGACCAAACGAACTTTTGCATCCGCATTGACGGCCGAGATTCGCCTTGGCATTTGCTGCCCGCCGCCCTCACTGTATTGTCCGATAGTGACATGCCAGTCGCCCTGATCCATCTCACTGATCAGCCCATCGTCGCCCATTCGGGTCGTGGTCGGCACGGATGGATCCGGGATGCCAAGCGCCCAGTATTGCAGGCTGGTCACCGGTATGGTCCAGCCATAGCGAAGCCGCAAATCGATCTCCGCGTCCTGCAGTTCCGTGACGTCACCCTGCTTGTCAGTCAGAGTTACGCGTCTGCCATTACCTTCGATTTTGACCGTGCCGACGCCAAGTGGCCCGCTCACCATCGCTCGAAAATCGTCGCCGTCCTGCCACCAGCGAAGCTTGCCATTGAAACCCTCATCGCCCGCACTAACACCGATTCGACCGGAGAATTCCCAACGATCGATGGATTCCAGCACGCTTCTTCGTGTATCCCAGTCGGGCAAATCCGGTAGCTGCAATCCGCGGCTGGCTGCGCAGCCCTGCACGATTAACGCTATCAGAAATAAGAATTGGGTCCTGAGATTTGCGATGCGCATCACGACCTTCAAGGATTAGCTGTCGGGCGCGACCAGGTTGCGAACTTTCTCGAGCAGCGAGTTCTCCGGCCAGGCCTCTTCGGCCTCCACCAGGCGTTCCATGGCTTCATCTGAACGATCCATCTTCCACAGAACTTCAATGATATGGGAGGCTACTTCCGGATCCTCCAGTTTTTCGTAGGCCCGTTCCAGTTCATGCAGGGCGTCTTCATATTCTCCCTGGCGATAAAGCACCCAACCGTAGCTGTCGATGATGGCTGCGCTGTCCGGATCCAGCTTCAAAGCCTTTTTAATCAGTTTCGACGCCTCCTTGTAGTCCTCGGTACGATCGGCCAGTGTGTAGCCAAGGGCGTTCAGGACGATCGAACTTTCCGGCCATCGTTTCGCTGCCTGCCGGTAGATTTCGATTGCATCGTCCATCCTGTCCATGCGCAGCAACAGCTCGGCTTTGCCCAGCAAGGCGTTTTCACTGTCCGGGCGGTAGGTAATGACCCGATCAAAGTACTCGATCGCCTCATCGTAGCGCTCCTGCGATGCCAGCAACTGCGCCTGTGCCTGGATCATGTCGACTGCATAGATCGGATGCCGCCTCCCAAAGTCTTCCAGGTGTGATTTTGCCTCATCGAATTTCTGTTGCCGCGCCAGGATGCCGCCAACCCGGCGCTGTGAGAATACTGCGTTATCGCCGCTCGTAACTTTCGAGTACAACGCAATAGCGCGATCTCGCTCACCACGATAATCCGCGATTCGAGCCAGGTAATAAAACGCATCCATTGTGTACTGGCCGGTTGCCAGCAAATCCTCGAAGTCCTGCCATGCTGCATCGAGGTTATCCAGCCGGAAATTAATAATCGCCAGCAAGCGCAGGGCATCTGTACGCGACGGCTGTTCAAGCAGCACCTGGTTTATCTGGCTCAATGCATCGTCTTCTCGACCCGCGGAGAGATACATGATCGCCAGCTCCAGCCTCGCTTCAGGATCGGGGTCGGGATTGTCGCCAACCAGGCGCGCCGTGTAATCAATAGCGGCCTCTTCATCGCCGGCCAACAACAATGCGCGCGCATACAATAAATGAGGTTTAAGCCACGCGGGCTTCAGGTCCGAGGCAATTTTCGCGCGCTTTTGTGCTGCATCACTGTCACCCGCATACAAGGACAGCACTGCCGATGCATAGTGGGCGTACGGCGATTTTTTGTAGGGTTTACTCAACTGCCGCATGAGCTGGTCGGCTTTTTCCGGGTCTTCTTCGGACAGGAACGGCACCAGGTTCAACAGGCGCTCATCGGCCGGTATATCGCCACGCTGCAGCACTTTTCTGAAACTGTTTCGGGACTGCTTTATGTCGCCATCTCGCAATTCGAGAAGCGCCAGGTACAGGAGTGCCTCATCGCTGTCTTCATCGATTTCCACCCAGCGCTCGGCCGAATCCCGTGCGTTCTTGTTGAAGCCGTAGGTGAACGCGAATTGAGTTGCCTGTTTGGCGATACTGCTGTCATCGCTCAGGGCCGCTGCCTGCCGATATTCGGACGAGGCACGCAGGAAATCGCTGTTCCCGAGCGCATCCTCTGCGGCTGCTATATGCTGGCTGACGGCATCATCGTTGTCAGCCATTCCGTCGAGCGGTGCCAAAAGCGCCACAATAGCGGCGATGGCGATCAGCCACGCAGCGAATATCACGCCGCGACGGCGATCCTGGGGGTTTAGTATGATCATTCAGATATTCTGTTTTTTCCAATCGTGGGAATCACAGACAAGCAACTCCTCCATCAGTTCGATTATCATAGGAACTGATTTGAAGCAGATACCCTTAATTCCCTTATGCCACTGAAAATTCTCGGGCTGAACCATACCACGGCACCAGTCGATATACGCGAACAGGTGATTTTTGCCGGCGACGCCATTCCGCGTGCGCTGGCGGAAATCGTTGCTCTGCGCGGCATCGAAGAGGCGGTGATGTTGTCGACCTGCAACCGCACAGAGATTTATGTCGAGTCGCAACCTGAGGGAGAGGCTTCCCTTCTCGACTGGCTGAAGGCCGACCAGACCCTGTCGTATGAAGCACAGGACGCCTTGTTTGTACTCAACGACGACGACGCCGTGCGCCACCTGTTCCAGGTAGCCTGCGGTCTGGACTCCATGATTCTGGGCGAGCCGCAGATTCTGGGGCAACTGAAGGACGCTTTTCGCGAGGCAACTTCTGTTGGGACCATTGGCTCCACGCTTGGCCGCCTGTTTCAACATACCTTTTCCGTGGCCAAAAAGGTGCGCACAGATACCGAGATAGGCAGCAGCCCGGTGTCGGTGGCATACGCCGCGGTGAATCTCGCAAACCAGTTCTTTTCCGGCTTTCAGCAACATACTGCATTGCTCATTGGCGCCGGTGCGACCATCGAGCTTGTCGCAAGACACCTCAGTGGCAAGGGCATTGGCCGACTTTTCGTTGCTAATCGGGACCTGGCCCGCGCGCGCGATCTTGCTTCGCAGTTCGACGGCTTTGCCCTGCCGTTGTCGGAGCTGGATGGCACGCTGCCGGATGCAGACATACTGATCAGCTCGACCGCCAGCCCGGATACGATCGTGTCAAAGGCACAGATGGAAAAAGCGATTCGGGCACGCAAGCGCAAGCCGGTATTCGCCGTGGATATTGCCGTGCCGCGCGACCTGGACCCGGCCATTCACGAGCTCGACGACGTTTACCTGTATACCGTCGACGATCTCGACAAGGTTATCCTGCAGGGCTTGCACAGCCGTGAAGCGGCGGTTACGGATGCCAATCGGATTCTTGAGGAGGAGGCTCTACGATACCTGAGCATCCAGCGGGCGCGTGAAGTTGTGCCGTTAATCACCGCATTGCGGGACCAGGGTGATGCGTTGCGCGCGGAGGTCATGCAACAGGCCCGGCGGCGGCTGGCGAAAGGCGCTGACAGCGACGAGGTTCTGGAATTCGTCACCGCGTCACTCCTGAAGAAGATCTTGCACCTGCCGACGGTGAGGTTGCGCGAAGCTGGTGAGGCTTCCGATGAAAAGCTTATCGATGCAGCGCGCAATCTGTTTGGCCTGAATGACAACGGGAAATGAAAGATTCCATTAGGACAAAACTGGAAACCACGAGAGACCGGTTTGAAGAAATCGCCGGCTTACTCGCAGACCCCGATATCATTGCCGACCAAAATCAATTTCGCGATTTGTCTCGCGAATATTCGCGCCTTGACCCGATAATCAAACTGTTCGGACAATACGAGGCCCTGGGTGGCGACATCAGTGCCGCCGAGGAAATGGTCAATGACAGCGATGCCGACATTCGCCAAATGGGCCAGGAAGAACTAACCACCCTCCGTGAGGCCAGTGAATCACTGCAACGCGAATTGCAAAAATCGCTGATCCCGCCAGACCCGCACGACAATGCCAATATCTACCTGGAAATTCGGGCTGGCACCGGCGGTGATGAGGCGGCGATTTTTGCGGGAGATCTTTTTCGCATGTACTCGAAGTACGCGGAGCAAATGCGCTGGCCGGTCGAAATCATCAGTGCGCGCGAAGGCGAGCATGGTGGCTACAAGGAAATCATCAGTCGCGTTACGGGCAACGGCATTTACGCAAAACTGAAATTCGAGTCCGGCGCCCATCGTGTGCAACGAGTGCCAGCCACCGAGTCACAGGGGCGGGTGCATACTTCCGCGTGCACGGTAGCCGTTCTCCCGGAACCGGAAGAAATCGAGGAGATCGAGATCAATACCAATGATCTTCGTATCGACACCTATCGCGCTTCCGGTGCTGGTGGTCAGCATGTCAATAAAACCGATTCTGCGGTGCGGCTAACCCACCTGCCTTCGGGCATCGTGGTTGAGTGTCAGGACGAACGCTCCCAGCATAAGAATAAAGCGCGGGCAATGTCGCTGCTGCAGGCGAAACTGCTCGATGCCGAGGTGTCCAAACGCGAATCGGAACAGGCACAGGAACGCAAGCTGCAGGTCGGTTCTGGCGACCGCTCGGAGCGCATCCGCACTTACAACTACCCCCAGGGGCGAGTAACCGATCACCGCATCAATCTCACGCTCTACAAGCTTGCGGAAATCCTGGAGGGCAGCCTGGACCAGGTCGTCGAACCGCTGATCAGCGAATACCAGGCCGATCAGCTTGCGGCCCTTGCGGACTGAAAGTGGCAGGCTCAATTCAACAACTCGTCCAGTGCATTGGTAATACACCGCTGATTCGACTCAATCGTCTGTCAGACGAATCCGGCTGTGAAATCCTGGGCAAGGGTGAGTTTCTGAATCCGGGTGGCTCCGTCAAAGATCGCACAGCACTGGGTATCATTCTCGATGCGAAGCAATCGGGTGCACTTCAGCCGGGCGGAGTGATCGTGGAAGGCACTGCAGGTAATACCGGCATTGGGCTTGCATTGGCGGGGAATGCGCTGGGCCATCGCACGATTATCGTCATGCCGGACAATCAAAGTAAGGAAAAAATTGCGGCACTGAAGGCCTTCGGTGCGGAAGTCCGGATGATTCCGCCGGTACCTTACAAAAACCCCGAGCACTTCGTACACACGTCTGGCCGGCTCGTCGATGCAATGAACGCAGACAATCCCGGCAGCGCGTTTTGGGCCAACCAATTTGAAAACCTGGCCAACCGCCGCTATCACGAAAAAACCACCGGTCGGGAAATCTGGCAACAAACAGACGGCAAGGTTGACGGATTTGTGTGCTCCGTAGGCACCGGCGGCACGCTGGCCGGAGTCTCGCGTGCGCTCAGGAAAGAAAATGACAGAGTCGTTATCGCGTTGTCAGATCCCGGCGGATCAGGCCTGCACAATTATTACGCACACGGCGAAATCAGGATTGAAGGCAGTTCGATATCCGAGGGAATCGGTAATAGCCGCATCCCGGCGAACCTTGGCGACACGGTGATTGACAAGAGCTGGCAGATTCCGGACGAAGACGCACTGGATATTGTATATCGATTGATCCGGGACGAGGGGATGGTGTTGGGTGGCTCCAGCGGTATAAACCTTGCGGGCGCAATGCGCCTGGCGAATGAGCTTGGTCCCGGCCATACCATCGTTACCGTGCTGTGTGATTCAGGCATGCGCTACCAGGAGCGCCTGTTCAATGCGGACTACCTGGCGAGCAAAGGCCTCGCGATGCCGGATTGGTTACAAACAATGCTGTGAATCACAGCGCCTGATCGAGGTCTGCAACCAGGTCGTCTACATTTTCAATGCCAACCGATAATCGAATCAGTTGATCGCTGATACCGAGGGCGGCGCGTTTTTCCTCCGGCACTGATGCGTGCGTCATGATGGCCGGGTGATCCACCAGGCTTTCAACTCCACCCAGGCTCTCCGCAAGAGCAAATAGCCTGCACTTTTCCAGGAATGCACGCGATTCATCCAGTCCGCCTTTGATGAAAAACGTCACGATCCCGCCAGGTTGGTACATTTGTTCCGATGCCAGTTCATATTGAGGATGTGATTCAAGGCCCGGAAAAATCACACGTTCAACTCGCGAGTCGTTTTCCAGCCATTCGGCTATGTACTGCGCATTCTGGCAATGCCTTTGCATGCGGACGTCGAGTGTTTTCAGGCCGCGCAACGCAAGAAAGCTGTCGAATGGGCCGAGGATCGAGCCGATGGAATTTTGCAGAAAGCCAAGCTGCTCTGCGATCGCATCGTCACCGGTTACCGCGATGCCGCCGACCATGTCCGAATGGCCGTTCAGGAATTTCGTTACTGAATGCATGACGATATCGCATCCCAGTTCCAACGGCCGCTGTAGGAATGGCGTTGCGAATGTGTTGTCGACAACCAACAAGATGTCATTTGCCCTGGCGATCTCACTGACGCTTGCTATATCGCACAGTTTCAACAACGGATTACTCGGCGTCTCAACCCAGATCATTCGGGTATTGTCGACGATAGTGTCCTGCAGGGCATCGAGGTCCGTCATGTCGATAAAGCTGAAGTCCAGCCCAGCGCTTCGTTTGCGAACCTTATCAAAGAGTCGCGTGGTGCCGCCGTAGATGTCGTCCAGTGCGATCACGTGGCTGCCGCTATCGATCAGTTCCAGGATGGTGCCGGTGGCCGCCATTCCGGATGCAAATGCGAAGCCGTGCTTGCCCGATTCCAGGTCGGCGACACATCGTTCCAACGCTCCGCGGGTCGGATTTTGTGTTCGCGAGTACTCGAAACCCTGGTGTACGCCCGGACTTTTCTGAACGTAGGTGGAGGTCGCAAAAATCGGTTGCATGATGGCGCCCGTTTCGGCCTCGGGTTCCTGGCCTGCATGGATCGTTCGGGTCGCAAATGACGTTTTGTTTTTGATGTTGCCCATATCAGCTGACTTCCTGATTCAGAGTTGTTTGCGCAGATGATTCAGCACATCTGAACGTGTGATAAGTCCCATAAAGTTGTCGCCATCCATTATCGCCGCGTACGGCTGCACGTGCAGCATCGCGACCAGATTGTTTACGCTTTCCAGTTTGTCGAGCTGAATAAAAGCAGTCTGCATCGCGTCAGCAACCGCTGAGTTCATCAACTCCGGCTTGCCAAATACGTGCCGGATGAGTGCATCTTCGGTCACTACGCCGACCAGCTTGCCCTCGTCCATTACCGGCAGCTGGGAAAACCCGGCGTTTCGCAGACGATTGTGCGCGGTCGTCAGGACATCGGACGGACCGACGGTAATGGTCGCGCGCTCGCCGTGCAGCCGGCCGATCAGGTCACGCAGATCGCCGAAGTGTTCGCGTTCAATGAAGCCCTGGTCTTCCATCCAGAAGTCATTGAATAATTTGGACAGATACTTGTTGCCGGTATCGCAGGCAAAGCTGACAACCGTCTTCGCTTCCGTTTGCTCGCGGCAATACTTGAGCGCGGCGCTGAGCAGCGTACCGGACGACGAACCCGCCAACAGCCCTTCCTTGAGCAACAGGTCCCGGGCGGCGCTGAACGATTCCGCATCGGATATTGCATACGCCTTTTTCACCCTGGAGAAATCAGCGATGTCGGGAATAAAGTCCTCGCCGATTCCTTCCACCAGCCAGCTGCTGCTCTTGGTGCTTAAGTGTCCGGTGTTGATGTACTCAGCGAGGATCGATCCCACCGGATCCGCAAGAATCAGGTCAACCTGGGGAGCGTTTTCCGCCAGGTATTTGCTGATACCGCTGACCGTGCCGCTGGAACCCACACCGAGCACGATCGCATCGAGGTCGCCGCCCATTTGCTCAATGATCTCTGGTGCCGTCGTTTGCTCATGCGCCAGCGGGTTGTCGGGGTTGCCGAACTGATTGATGAAATAGGCACCCTTCTCCTCTGCGATGCGCTTGCCCAGGTCCTGGTAGTACTCCGGATGGCCTTTTGCGACGTCCGAGCGCGTCAGCACTACCTCCGCGCCCATTGCGCGCAGATTGAAGATTTTTTCCTGCGACATTTTGTCCGGCAGCACCAGGATCAGTTTGTAGTCCTTTTGCGCTGCCACCAGCGCCAGGCCAAGCCCTGTATTTCCTGCTGTCGCTTCGACCAGCGTATCGCCGGGCTTGATGTCGCCGCGCTTCTCGGCTTCCTCAATCATCGAGATTCCGATACGGTCCTTGATTGACCCGCCGGGGTTCATCAGTTCAAGCTTCAGGAACAGGCGGCACAGACCGGTATCCATACGGGTAATTTCGAGCATCGGCGTTTTGCCGACCATATCGAGAATATTGGAGTAAACGTTCATTGCGGCGGTAGCCTGTGATGAATTTGGCCGCAATAATACGCGAAGGGCAATGCCCGGGGCTAGCAGGATTGAGTGACGAGATAAGAATCGACGACGCGTTGGCGAGGGCGACCGAGAGACTCAGAGAGTTCAGCGAGTCGCCGAGACTTGATGCGGAGCTTTTGCTCACCCAGGCACTGGATGTCCAACGCAGCTATTTATTCGCGCACCCGGAAGACACGCTGGACCGCGCCACGTTTGACCGGTTTTTCTCGGCCATTGCGCGCCGCGAACAGGGCCAGCCACTGGCCTACATTCAGGGGAAAAAAGAATTCTGGTCATTGATGCTGACGGTGAGTCCCGACACCTTGGTGCCGCGGCCGGAAACGGAATCCCTGGTACAGGAAGCGCTGGCCCTGATACCCCGCGATGAACCATGCGACGTTGCTGACCTCGGCACCGGCAGCGGTGCGATTGCCCTGGCCATCGCCAGCGAGAGACCAATGGCGCAGATTGTTGCAACGGACATCAGTGAACCGGCCCTGGCAGTAGCGCGCGAGAACGCGCAGCAACTGGAACTGATTAATATCGGGTTTATGCAGGGCGACTGGACTGTACCCGTAATGGACCAGCAGTTCGATGTCATCGTGTCCAATCCACCGTATGTTCAAAGTAACGATCCCGCTCTCCAGCAACTGAAACACGAACCGATATCCGCTTTGTCCGCCGGCGAAGATGGCCTGGCGGCAATTCGTGTACTTGCGGAGCAATGCAGGGCACTAATAAAGCCCGGTGGCACATTACTTCTCGAGCACGGCGCGGATCAACAGGATGCGGTGACAGCCATCTTGGCAGATGCCAGCTGGAGCGACATTCGATGTATCACAGACATGGCCGGCAAACCGCGTGTGACGGTGGCAAACTGGACCAGGCCTGCCGCTATTGATGAGAGTCGTCGCGAAGGTTCATAATGCGCCCAATTCAACCCATGAGGACACTATTACATGATCACCATCGTTACATCGCACGGCGATATCGCTATTGAACTATTTGAAGAGACGGCGCCGATTTCAAGCGAAAATTTTAAGCAATACGCAAGCGACGGGCATTTCGCCGATACCGTCTTCCATCGTGTCATTCCCAATTTCATGGTCCAGGGCGGTGGCATGACTGCCGACCTTAGTTCCAAAGAAACACGGTCGCCTATCAAGAACGAAGCTGCGAACGGTGAGAAAAATGTGCGCGGCACATTGGCGATGGCTCGTACCGGCGTTGTCGACAGCGCAACGTCGCAATTTTTCATCAACATTGGCGACAACGCATTTCTTGATCACGGTGATCGCGATTATGGTTACGCGGTTTTTGGCAAAGTTGTTGATGGCATGAATGTGGTAGACGCGATTGCCGGAGTGGCAACCGGCAGCCAGGGCGGACATTCGGATGTGCCATTGGACCCGGTGACGATTACGGAAGTTAAACTCCAGGATTGATGCTGTGAGCGACGATCCGCTGATTACTCGTGCGGCCCGCCACCTGGCGCTGCCGCAAATCGGCGAGAAAGGTCAGGCCCGTATCGCGTCGTCAACGGTACTATTGATTGGTATCGGCGGCATCGGTTGCGCGACGGCAACCTATCTCGCCAGCAGCGGCGTTGGCCGTCTACTGCTGGTTGACTTCGATACCGTGGATGCAACCAACCTGGGCCGCCAGACTCTGTATACGCCGGCAGACATTGGCAAACCCAAAGCGGAATGCGCCCGATCGAAGCTGCTGGCTCTTAATCCGGATATCGACATCATTGCAATATCCGAACGGCTGAGCGGAGATGCGTTGTCAAAAGCGGTGCAATCGGCAGATGTCGTGCTGGACGGCTGCGACAACTTCGCAACCCGGTTCGAGGTCAACGATGCTTGTGTTGCGAATGCGCGGTGCCTCATCAGCGCAGCGGCCATTCGCTTCGAAGGCCAGCTCGCCGTATTCGGCCCGGACTACAGCCATTCACCCTGCTACCGGTGTTTGTACGCCGATGCCGACGAGTCACTGGACGATTGCAGCGGTAACGGCGTGCTCTCACCCGTGCCGGGCATCATGGGCACGCTTGCCGCAACTGAATGCCTTAAGTTACTGGCCGGCATGGATCCCAACAATGGTCGATTGTCACTATTCGACGCTTTGTCTTCCGAGTGGCAAAGCTTGTCCATACCCAAAAGCAAGGACTGCCCTGCCTGCGGACAACATTAGGCCGCGTTAGCCGCCGGATCGTAACCCAGGTTCGGCGCCAGCCAACGTTCGGCTTCGGCCACCGACATTCCTTTGCGTTCGGCAAATGACTCAAGCTGGTCACGGGAAATTTTGCCAACCGAAAAGTAACGTGATTCCGGGTGCGAATAATAGAAGCCACTCACCGCCGCAGTCGGGAACATCGCGAACGATTCTGTGAGCCTCAGGTCGATATTTTTTTCAACGTCCATCAGCTTCCAGAGCTTCGCCTTTTCCGTATGATCCGGGCATGCGGGATAGCCGGGTGCCGGACGAATGCCGGCATAACTTTCAGCGATCAGGTCTTCATTACTGAAATCTTCCGTATCTGCATACGCCCAGAATTCCTTGCGCACACGTTTGTGCATGTATTCCGCCATCGCTTCTGCGAGGCGGTCTGCGAGCGCTTTCAACAATATGCTGCTGTAGTCATCGTGTTCGTCTTCGAAGCGCTTGACGTGTTCGTCGATACCAATGCCCGCAGTAACGGCGAAGCCGCCGACGTAGTCATCGATGCCTGATTCCAGAGGCGCCACGAAATCGGCCAGGCAGTCATGCGATTGGCCGCTCGGCTTTCCTCGCTGTTGACGAAGATGGCACAGCCGCATCAACTCGTCATTTCTGGCATTGTCACTGAACACCCGGATGTCATCGTGATCGATGCTATTGGCCGGAAAAAATCCAACGACTGCACGCGCAGCTAACCATTTCTCGCTGATAATCTTCTCAAGCATTACCGATGCATCGCTAAACAGGGAGCGAGCCGCCTCGCCTACGACCTCGTCGCTAAGCACTTGTGGAAATTTCCCGTGAAATTCCCAGGCATTAAAAAACGGCATCCAGTCGACATAGTCGCGCAACAACGCAATGTCGATGTCTTCGAAAACCATCGTGCCCACAAAAGCAGGTATTGGCGGGGAATAATTCGCCCAGTCGAGCCTACGTTTGTTGTCGCGTGCTTGTGCCAGCGACAGTTGCGGCGCCAATCTCGTCTTTCCAGCATGACGTTCGCGTCGTTTGGCGTTTTCTTCTCGCGTCTTCGTGACGAGATCAGCTCGCGTACCAGGTTGCACCAACGCCTGCGCCACGCCTACGGACCGGGAAGCATCTTTAACGTAAATGACCGGGCCTTCGTAATTGGGCTCGATCTTGACGGCGGTATGCGCTGGCGATGTCGTCGCACCACCGATCAGGAGTGGCAACTCGTAGTCGAGTCGCTGCATTTCACTTGCCACGTACACCATTTCATCCAGCGAGGGTGTAATCAGGCCGGACAATCCAATCATCTGCGCCTTCTCACGAATGGCCGTTTCCAGAATCTTCTGGCATGGCACCATGACGCCAAGGTCGATGACCTCGAAGTTATTGCATTGAAGAACGACACCAACGATTTTCTTGCCAATATCATGGACGTCACCCTTGACCGTCGCCATGACAATTTTACCGTTGGTTTGAATCTTGCCGCCCTTTTCCGCTTCAATGAACGGAATAAGGTGCGCGACGGCTTTTTTCATGACACGTGCAGATTTCACAACCTGCGGCAGGAACATTTTGCCGTCACCAAATAAATCACCAACCACGTTCATGCCCGCCATCAACGGCCCTTCAATGACATGAAGTGGCCTGTCGGCAGCGACGCGAGCCTCTTCCGTGTCAGCCACCACGTATTCATCAATGCCGTTGACCAGCGCATGCTCGATACGCTTTTCGACCGGCAGCTCGCGCCAACTCAGGTCCTGCTGCCGGCTTTTGGTGCTGCTCGCTTGCCCTTTGTAACCCTCGGCAACTTCAAGAAGCCTCTCAGTCGCGTCATCGCGGCGATTCAGGATCACGTCTTCGACAGCATCCCGCAGGTCAGCCGGCAAATCCGCGTAGATGGCGAGTTGACCGGCGTTGACGATGCCCATGTCCATGCCCGCCCTGATCGCGTGATAAAGGAATACGGAATGGATCGCTTCGCGTACCAGGTTATTGCCGCGAAAAGAAAAAGACACATTACTGACGCCGCCGCTGACCATCACGTGCGGCAACAATTTTTTGATTTCCCGCGTCGCCTCGATGAAGTCCAGTCCGTAACTGTTGTGTTCTTCGATTCCCGTGGCAACTGCGAAGATATTCGGGTCAAAAATTATGTCTGCCGGGTCGAAGCCAACCACTTCCGTCAGAATCCTGTAAGACCGTTGGCAAATAGAAATTTTCCTTTTGATATTGTCTGCCTGCCCGTCTTCATCAAATGCCATAACGACAACGGCGGCGCCGTAGTCCCTGACGCGATTCGCTTGTTCAATGAAGGGCTCTTCACCCTCTTTGAGGCTGATGGAATTCACCACGGCCTTGCCCTGCACGCAGCGAAGCCCGGCTTCGATCACGGACCATTTCGAGGAGTCAATCATCACGGGTACGCGCGCCACGTCGGGCTCGGACGCGATCAGGCGCATGTAGGTCTCCATCGCCTGTTCCGAGTCCAACATGCCCTCATCCATGTTGATATCGATTATTTGTGCGCCGTTTTCCACTTGCTGACGCGCCACTTGCACGGCATCGCCGTAGTTATCTGCCTCAATCAGCCGGCGAAAAATGGCGGAGCCGGTCACGTTGCTGCGTTCGCCGACATTCACGAACAAGTCATCGGGCCCGATTGTCAGCGGCTCGAGACCCGACAGTCGGCAACGCACCGGTACTTCCGGAATGACTCGTGGTTTGTGTCTGGAGACCGCTTGCCGCAACTGCCGAATATGCTCGGGCGTGGTGCCGCAGCAGCCGCCAACCATGTTTACCAAACCATCCGCAGCAAACTCGCCGATGATTTGTGCCATCTGTTCCGGCGTTTCGTCGTACTCCCCAAACTCGTTCGGCAGGCCGGCGTTCGGGTGTGCGCTGACGGCCGTATCGGCTACGCGAGATAGCTCCGCCACATAAGGCCGCAGGTCTGTAGCACCCAAGGCACAATTCAGGCCGATAACGAATGGCTTGATGTGACGGACAGAATTCCAGAATGCCTCTGTGGTCTGGCCGGACAACGTTCTGCCAGACGCGTCGGTGATGGTCCCGGAAATCATTACCGGCAATTCGAAGCCAATTTCCTCGAACGCGCGGCGAATGGCGAAAATCGCTGCCTTGGCATTCAGTGTGTCGAAAATCGTTTCGACCATGAGAAAATCGGCGCCACCTTCAATAAGTGCAATTGCTGACTGCTTATAGGTCTCGGCAAGTTTTTGAAACGTAATATTGCGAAATCCCGGGTCATTTACATCGGGCGATATTGATGCCGTTCGATTGGTTGGTCCAAGCACGCCTGCAACAAATTTTTGCGTCCCGGTTTTCGCGGTATATGCATCCGCTGCGTTTCGCGCAAGGCCGGCCGCCGCAAAATTCAACTCGTATACCAGCGACTCCATGCCGTAGTCACTCATCGATGGCGCGTTTGAATTAAAGGTATTGGTTTCGATGATATCGGCGCCTGCCTCGAGATAGACGTCATGAATATGCCGTATCACCTGCGGCTGCGTTAACGACAACAAATCGTTGTTGCCTTTCAGATCTTGCGCCCAGTCTTTGAAGCGCTCACCGCGAAAGTCGCTTTCAGCCAGGCGTTCTGCCTGGATCATGGTGCCCATTGCGCCGTCAAGCAGTAGAATTCGGTCGGCAATCGTTGCCAACAAATCATCGGATTTATTGTTTTTTTTCATGCGCTTGCGCTCAGGCGGCGGCCTCCTGCGGTCTGACTCCGAGTGCATGACAAATTGCATAGGTCAATTCGGAACGGTTCAGGGTGTAGAAGTGAAATTCATCCACACCTTGTGATTGCAGCAGGCGCACCTGCTCGATTGCGACGCTGGCCGCGATCATCTGGCGTGTCTGGGCATCGTCATTAAGGCCATCAAAGCGATCATGCAACCAGGCCGGGACGCTTGCACCACACATATCTGCGAAACGCTGCAACTGCGGAAATCGTGTTATGGGCAAGATGCCTGGCACGATATTAGCCTCGATTCCTGCTGTCGCGCAGGTGTCACGAAAGCGAAGATAAAGCTCTATGTCGAAAAAGAATTGCGTGATAGCACGATGCGCACCCGCATCCAGTTTGCGTTTCAGATTGTCGAGGTCGAATTGTGGATCGGGCGCCTCCGGGTGGACTTCCGGATACGCGGCAACGGAAATTTCGAAGTCCGCAACTTTCGTGAGGCCCGCAACCAGGTCGGATGCATAGGCGTAGCCGTCCTTGTGCGGCTGATACTGCACTTGGTCCTTTGGTGGATCCCCGCGCAGTGCGACGATATGCCGTATGCCCATATCCCAGTACTGGCGCGCGATATCATCAATCTCGCCCCGGGTTGCACCGATGCAAGTGAGATGCGGCGCGGCTGTCAAATTGGTCTCTGAGATGATCCGGCGGACCGCGGCATGGGTTCGTTCACGAGTCGAACCATCGGCGCCGTAGGTCACCGATACGAAGCGCGGTTCCAGCACGGACAATCGCTCGACCGATTCCCACAGTGTGTTTTCCATAGCTTCCGTAGCCGGCGGGAAAAACTCGAACGACACTTGCGGTCGAATACCCGAGCTTCGATTGGTACCTTCCTTTGTCATGCAGCCTCCGCTTCACTGTCCGCGACGGTCGCGACCGCCAGCATCCAGCGTGGGTTTTTGTGTGTGGCGACTCGCGCGGGAGTAAGCCGCAACTGAGCCGCGGCACTCCACCGGGCCAGTGATTGTTTCAATTCGTCGGTCGTGTGACTGTCTACCGATAGCAACAGCAAAACCCGACCACCCGATTTCAATAATCGTCGTGCCTCGCTTAAAGCGCGAACCGGATGCTCAGCATTCGCCAGCACATCATCAAGGATGATCGTGTCGAACTCATGATCACCAAACGGCAAACGATACATGTCGCCCTTTCGCAAACTGCAGCCGGGCACGCCGGCGATCATCAGCTCGGCGCGCGCAAGCTCGCGCGCTTTTTCATCAATGTCGACACCGACGGCACGCGTCGCACGACTCGCCAGTAACTTCAGGATTTGTCCACGACCGCAACCGATATCGAGCAGCGATCCAATCGGTGCCGTTACCGTCAGGTCGATGATGGCGCGGTAGATCGCACGATCTGCATCATCGATTGAATTTGCATTCGACGAAGACCCCAGGTGTTCGCCCCGCAATTCAAGAAGCCGCTGCCAATCATCAAGAAAAACACGATCATCAACAGGGATCAGCGCAAGCAGCTGCTCTCTTAGCGCCGCATCGACGCCTCTTTGCGGGACGCGATAGAACACGCGCTTTCCATCCCGGTGCCCCAACAACAGGCCACCGTCACAAAGGGCACGCAAATGCTGGGAGATCCTCGGCTGGCTCTGGCCGATTACCTCGGTCAGTTCTGAAACGCTGCATTCACCCTGCCGGCACAAGGCGATAAGTCGCATCCGGGTAAGGTCTGCGAGCGTCTTTAACCGCTGAATCAACTGCTCATGATGAGTTGACATAAATATATTAACAATTATTTATATGAGGCAAAGAATTCTACACAGTTTGCGTACAGGCATCTACTAAACGGGAGGAAATGGTGGGCGTGGGTTATGTAATTAAGCGCGGAACCCACTTCAAGGTCGGCGCTGTGACAGCTGACACCACAAATTTCTCTCCAGTATGGATAATTGCTAACTGCGAGAACCCAATCTACTTACGTAAATGCAGTGGTCTCCCCATGATTAGACTGCCAGATGGAATAGTGACGGTGCACCTCAATGGCGAGCGGTACCGGGGCGCCTACTACTTTAACGGGGATGAGATTGTGGTTACTGCCTATGGTCTGAATGAATCTACAGCAGACATGGCAGTCCTTGCGGGCGAACGAGGCAAAGCAGCGCTCAATCTTGCCAAGTTGGTGTTGATTGATATGGTCAGGGATGTCGTGGGTATTCACAACTTGCACCCTGGCTTGTCCTTGCAGGGATCAACCACGCAAATCTGGTTCTGACGATCCAGTCGCCCCTGCGACGAAGTCAACTAATACCTGACACCCTCTTCGATCACTGCTTAAGCACCGCTACCGCGAGCCAGGTGAAGAACGCCACCACGGGAACCAACAACGACCACGCCAGCCAATACCTGGACTGGCGCACAGCGACACTGCTTGCATAAAGCAGCACTGGAAATATCAAGGCAAACCATCTGAACCGTGGCATCGCTGCCAGGTACAGCGAAATCGGAAAAATGATGACAGCGCCGGTAACGAGCCACGCCGGCTTCTTGCGCACTATTCCGATAACCGGAAGCGCAGTTGCGATCAGAATGGCAGGCCACCCGAATAATAACGGCCACATCTCCAACATTTTCCTCTCCATCAACACGGCGGCGATCGTCAACAACGCCATGCATATTGAGAGTGCTAGTGAAGCGTTTCAGTTCCTTCGACCGGCCGGCTTGTGAAAATACCTGAAATATCGACCGCATCGAAAGATCGTTTACGGCCGCAGTATTCGCAAATTACGTCTACTTTGCCCTGCTCCTCGCATGCTGATCGTGCATCGTGCTCGCCGAGCAGTCGCAGTACCTCTTCAGCACGTTGGCGGGAGCAACCACATTTGAAGACGGTTGAACGAGGCTGGAATACGCGAACGTCATCTTCCGCGAATAATTTACCGGCCAGCAATGCACTAATGCCATCCGTTATGTCGTCCGTTCGCAGGGTCGCGCCGAGTAAACCAAGGCGGCGCCAGTCGTCCTCCAGCGGCTCGCCCTTTTCCGGCATCTGCTGCAGCAAAATGCCGCCACAAACAGAATGGTTCGCAACCAGCATCAAATGGCTTTGAACCTGCACCGAACGTGCAAAGTAGTTTTCCAGGCTTTGTGACAAAGAGTCGCCCAGCATCTCGACGATACCCTGATAAGGCCTCTCCAGTGCGCCCGAGTCCACGGTGATCGCACAACGGCAATCATCCACCATATCCGGGTAGGACATTTCTTCACTGATATCCGGTGCGCTGACCATGCCACGCATCTCCAGTTTCTCAGTGCTCTGCATGACCAGCATCGACAACGGGCCCTCGCCATTGACCTGCAAGGTAATCTTGCCCTTGAATTTAAGGCTCTGCGCGATGAGTCCGGTTGCAGCAGCAGACTGGCCGAGGATTTTGGTTTCGGGCTGGCTGTATTCATTGCCGAGCTGCATGCGAGCCCAGGAATGTTGCAATTGGATCAACGCACCGCGTACGGGAAGTTTTTCAAACAGAAACGGTAGAACAATATCGCCCTGGTTAGTGAGCGCGTCCTTCACTTCGCAGCCAGCCGTCTCTTTATGGCTTCGTTGACCTGTCCTGGATTCGCCTTCCCTTTGGTTTCTTTCATGACCTGGCCGACGAAAAAGCCCAGCAACTTGTCCTTGCCCGCCCTGTATTCAGCCGCCTGCCCCGGATTGGCGTCGATAACGGCGTCGACAATCACGTCGATGGCCGAGCTATCGGTGATCTGCTTGAGACCTTTCGCTTCAATAATCTCATCGGCCGTGCCCTCACCCGACCACATCGCCCCGAAAATTTCCTTCGCAATTTTTCCCGAGATCGTATTGTCGTGAATGCGATCAATCAGCCCTGCCAGCAATTCAGCCGACACATGGCTTGCGCCAACGCCCAGCCCGTCGCGATTCAGCGCCGCAGACAACTCACCGATAATCCAGTTTGCAGCAGTCTTCGCATCCGCCGCCGTCGCTTTCGCGACGGATTCAAAATAGTCGGCCAGAGCGATACTCGCAGTCAGAATATCGGCATCATCTTCCCTGATGCCGTACTCATCCACAAAGCGCTCTTTTTTCGCATCCGGCAATTCCGGCAGGGTGTCACGAACCGCCGCAAGATAGCTCTCATCGATTTCTACCGGCAACAGGTCCGGATCCGGGAAATAACGATAGTCATTCGCCTCCTCCTTGCTGCGCATCGAACGCGTTTCATTCTTGTCCGAGTCATACAGCCGCGTTTCCTGAACTACCTGGCCGCCATCCTCAATGAGATCGATCTGCCGTTCGATTTCGTAATTGATCGCTTTTTCGATGAAACGAAACGAGTTCAGGTTTTTCAATTCAGCACGGGTGCCCAGTTCTTTCTGGCCACTCGGCCGCACTGACACGTTGGCGTCGCAACGAAACGAACCTTCCTGCATATTGCCGTCTGAAATTCCAAGATATCGGACGATCCGGTGAATCTTGCGCAGATAAGCGACCGCTTCTTTGGCAGAACTCAAATCCGGCTCGGAAACGATTTCCAGGAGCGGCGTGCCGGCCCGGTTGAGGTCGATGCCGGATGAGTCACCAAGCCCCTCATGAATGGACTTGCCAGCATCTTCTTCAAGATGCGCGCGCGTGATGCCGATACGTTTCGGCTTGCCGTCGCCATCGGTAATCATCAGTTCGCCTTCGCCAACTATCGGCAATTCATACTGGCTGATCTGATAGCCCTTCGGCAGATCCGGGTAAAAGTAGTTTTTGCGCGCGAACACGGAACGCGGTGCTATTTTTGCGTTGACGGCAAGCCCGAACTTGCAGGCCATGCGCACGACCTCTTCGTTCAAAACCGGCAACACGCCGGGATAACCGAGATCAACCAGGCACGCCTGTGTATTCGGCTCGGCACCGTACGCTGTCGAGGCGCCCGAAAATATTTTGCTTTTGGTCGCAAGCTGGGTGTGAATCTCGAGCCCGATGACCACTTCCCAGGCGCTCATGCGAAATCCTCCGGGCATTGCTGATGCCAGTCGGTGATCTGCTGATACTGGTGTGCGCAATGCAGTACAGACGCTTCTGAAAAATGTGGCCCAACCAGTTGCAGCCCGACCGGCAGCTTATTGGAAAAACCACACGGAACCGAGATTCCCGGCAAGCCGGCGAGGTTTGCACCGATGGTGTAAATGTCATTTAAATACATCGTGATCGGGTCGTCCGTCTTTTCGCCGATGCCAAATGCCGGGGTCGGTGCCGTCGGTCCGGCGATGACATCGACTTTCTCAAATGCTTCCTTGAAATCCTGGCTGATCAGCTGCCTTACTTTCTGTGCTTTCAGGTAGTAAGCCTCGTAATAACCGGCCGACAACACGTAAGTGCCGGTCATGATGCGGCGTTTGACCTCGGCGCCGAATCCCTCACCACGACTGCGGCTGTAGAGATCCAGCAAGTCCTCCGCGTTTTCCGCGCGATGACCAAAGCGGACACCGTCAAAACGCGACATGTTCGATGAGCACTCAGCCGGCGCTACCACGTAGTACGTGGGTACCGATAAATCGAGATTCGGCAGATCCACTTCAATCAGGCTGGCGCCCTGGCCCTCAAGCGCGCTCAGCGCATCTTTGACTCGCTTGGAACATTCGGCATCAAGACCCTCGTCGAAATGCTGCCGCACAATGCCGACACGCAATCCCTTGAGCGGCTCCCCGAGCTTCGCAAGGTAGTCCGGCACCGGCTGGTCAACCGAGGTGGAATCTCGCTCATCGAAACCCGCCATGACGTTCAGCAGCAATGCAGCGTCTTCAGCCGAGCGCGTAATAACGCCTGCCTGATCGAGACTGGATGCGAAGGCGATCATGCCATAACGCGAAACACGCCCATAAGTTGGCTTCAGCCCTGTGGTTCCGGTCAGTGCGGCGGGTTGCCGAATCGATCCGCCCGTGTCAGTGCCGGTAGCAGCCGGAACCAGGCGCGCTGCAACCGAGGCGGCGGAACCGCCGGATGATCCACCTGGAGACTTGGTCAGGTCCCAGGGGTTCTTAACCGGGCCAAAAAAGCTCGTTTCGTTCGACGAGCCCATCGCGAACTCATCCATATTGGTCTTGCCGAGCATCACCACGCCTGCTTGCGCGAGTCGCTGAACTACCGTTGCATCGTAAGGGGACACAAAATTATCGAGGATGTGCGAACCACAGGTGGTACGAACACCCGCGGTGCAGAACAGGTCCTTGTGCACCAGCGGCAAACCGCACAGTGGTCCGGCATTGCCACTGGCTCGGGCAGCGTCTGCGCGATCAGCAGCGGCCAGCGCCTCATCTTCGGTGATCGTAATGAATGCGTTTAGCGCTGCATTCGCATTGATACGGTTAAGCAAAGTCTCGGTGACGTCCCTGGACGAGAAATCGCCCCGCGCCATGCCCCTGGCAAGCTCGGCCAAGGTCAGCAAATGCAGTGAGTTCGACGGACCTGCCATCACTCAAGGACCTTCGGCACCAGGTACAGGCCATCCTGCACGCTCGGCGCATTTTGCTGAAATTTGTCGCGCTCGTTGCCCTCGGTCACCGCGTCCGCGCGGAGTCGCTGAGTCATATGCATAGGGTGCGCCATTGGCACCACATCGTCGGTCGGTGCAGCCTGCAGTTGATCGACGAAATCGACGATGCTGGAGAGTTTTTCGACCATATCGTCGACGTCCTTCTCGTCCAGGCTTAGCCGCGCGAGCAGCGCGATATGTTGTACTTGTTCTTTACTCAGCGACACTTTGAATTCCAGACCGTCAATCGTGTTGCGGGAGACTGGTACCCCCACACGGAAATACTGCTAGCGACCCATAATTGGGGCAGCAATAATACACACCACCTTGCTCAAAGTCGTGCGCATTGCTAGATTACGCGGTTGATTACATCCTCGGGCCAATTCCCCCCATGTTTAAGAACATTCTCGGCTATTTCTCCAACGATTTGTCCATCGATCTCGGAACGGCGAACACACTAATCTATTCCAGAGGACACGGAATCGTGCTCGATGAGCCGTCCGTGGTGGCCATTCGTGAGGATTCCGGCCGCGGCGGCAGAATGGTCGAAGCGGTGGGCATGGAGGCCAAGAACATGCTTGGCAGAACACCTGGCAATATCACGGCCATCCGGCCGCTGAAGGATGGTGTCATCGCGGATTTCACCGTTACCGAGAAAATGCTGCAGCATTTTATTCGCAAAGCACATGGCACACGCTATTTTCGACCCAGCCCGAGAGTCCTTATCGCTGTGCCCTATGGATCGACGCAGGTCGAACGCCGCGCAATTCGCGAGTCCGCTGAGGGCGCGGGAGCCAGGAAAGTCCACCTGATACCCGAGCCCATGGCTGCCGCCATCGGCGCCGGCTTGCCGGTGCATGAGGCCCGTGGTTCGATGGTGCTCGACATTGGCGGCGGTACTTCGGAAGTTGCTGTCATTTCACTGAACGGTATCGTGTATGCCGCTTCAGTCAGAATCGGTGGGGACCGTTTCGATGAGGCGATCACCAACTACGTGCGCCGCAATTACGGTATTCTGATCGGCGAGGCTACCGCTGAGCGCATCAAACACGAAATTGGCTCCGCATTTCCGGGCCAGGAAGTTCGTGAATGCTCGGTTAAGGGCAGGAACCTGTCCGAGGGCGTACCGCGCGCATTTACCCTGAACAGCAACGAAATCCTCGAGGCACTGCAGGAACCTTTGCAGGGTATCGTGGGCGCAGTCAAGGAAGCGCTGGAACAAACACCACCAGAGCTTGGCGCGGACGTGGCTGACCGTGGCATCGTGTTGACCGGTGGTGGTGCGATGCTGCGAGACATCGACAAGTTGCTGATGGAAGAAACCGGCCTGCCAGTCGTTATCGCCGATGACCCCCTCACCTGCGTCGCCAGGGGTGGTGGCCGGGTAATCGAACTCATCGACGAACACGGCCCCGCCGTATTCGGGCTGGAGTAACCGTCTCAAAAGGCTGCTAAAGTAACGCCATGGTGGCCGCTAGATCCGAACGCTCGCACCGAGCACCTCATTCACGCGCATTGGGTTTGCGATTCTCACTTCTCGCCGCCTTGAGTATCCTGCTGCTCATCATTGACCATCGCGACAATCACCTGGATACGGTTCGCAAAGCAATAGGCGCAACGGTGTATCCTTTGCGGGTGCTGGTCGACGCCCCGGTTTCTGCCTGGCGCTGGGCCAGCGACACCACGGCAAGTCGCAGTAGTCTGCAATCCGAAAATGACCATCTGAACACCGAACGTCTGCTGACGAACGCCCGCCTGCAACAATACGCCGCGCTGGAAGCGGAAAACTCGCGGCTGCGCGCAATGCTCGATGCAACCGCACGGGTTAGAAACCAGGTTCGGGTTGCACAAATAATGTCAGTCAGTTCCGACCCGTTTCAACACGTCCTGGTTATCGACAAAGGGTCTCGCGACGGCGTATATGATGGTCAGGCTATGATTGACGACAGCGGGGTAGTCGGCCAGATCATCAAAACCGGCCTGCTCTCATCTCAGGGTATTCTTATCAGCGATCCGGATCATGCGCTGCCAATCCAGGTAAACCGCAATGGCCTGCGAACAATCGCCGTTGGTACCGGCAATCATGACCGGCTCGATCTGCCCTTCCTGCCGAACAACGCGAATATACAGGTAGACGATTTACTGGTGACCTCGGGTCTTGGCGGCGCATTCCCGTCCGGTTACCCGGTTGCGGTGGTCACGTCGGTTATTCGAAACCCCCAGGAACCATTTGCCGAGATATCTGCAAGACCAGTCGCCGCGCTCGATCAGGTCCGCGAGTTGATGCTGATCTGGAACGAAGCGGCCGATGCGAGCGGCGACGGTGCCGATGGCAGCGATACCGAGGTGAGCAAGGATGAGTAGCGATCGCGCGTCCAGGCGTTTGCCGATCATCTCCTGCATTGTCGCATCACTGATGCTGGCTATCGCGCCGATGCCCAACTGGGCTGAAAGCTTTCGACCGGACTGGGTGCCGCTGACGCTTATATTCTGGTCGATGCTGCTGCCACGCATTTACAGCATTGGCTGGGCCTGGATAATCGGCCTTATTCTCGATGTCGCACTGGGCACCCTGTTCGGCCAGCATGCACTTGCCCTGACCCTGATCATCTACATCACTGTGAAATTCCACCTCCAGATTCGTGTATTTCCGATGCTGCAGATGACAGCAACGGTTTTCGCTTTGCTCGCGCTGTACCAGTTCATTCTGTTCTGGATTAACGGGGTTGCGGGCATCAACGCGCCAGCAGTGACCTACTGGGGACCGGTAGTAGCGGGGACACTCGTTTGGCAGTTGCTGTCCATGGTTTATGGCAGCATTCGTTACGGTGCTCGCGCGCGCGGCTAGCTCGGTGGATTTGTTCGCGCCCATCAAAGACCACCACAGCGAGACGCAGCTTTTTGTCTCGCGCATCATTCTATCGATCGTGGTCGCGATTTTGCTGCTGGGAACGGTGGTCGCAAGGCTGATCCAGCTGCAGGTTGTCGACCACGAAATATTCGCTGAGAAGTCCCAGGGAAACCGGGTGCGTATCGAAGCCATTCCACCGATTCGCGGGCTGATTTTCGACCGTATGGGCCGAGTCATCGCTGAAAACCTGCCTACCTACCAGCTGGAACTGATACCGGAGCAGGTTGCCGACATTGACGACACATTGTCGCGCCTCACGCAGCTCAAGCTAATCGAAAAAGAGGATATCGACAGAATCAAGACTCTCGCCAGGCGCGGGCCCCGTTTTAAGCCAGTCACCCTGAGGTTCAGGCTCAACGACATTGAGATCTCCGACTTCGCGCTGCAGAGACATCGATTTCCGGGTGTCGACTTTCAACCGCGGTTGGTGCGGCATTACCCCTACGGGCAGTACACCGCACACGCCATTGGCTACGTCGGCGCCCTCAATACAAGGGATCTCAACAGGTTGAATGCCGCCAATTACTCGGGCACGTTTCATACCGGCAAGACCGGCGTTGAGTTCTCCATGGAGCAGGCGCTGCACGGCACAACCGGCAATCAAAATGTCGTTACCAATGCGCGAGGCCGGCAAGTCCCGACCGACTCTCGTGACCTGTCGCAGGCACTGCCTGAAAAAGTATCGTCGCAACCCGGTCAGAGTATTTACCTGACCATTGATCTGGACCTGCAGAAAATCGCAACTGAAGCGATGCGCGGAAAGCGCGGCGCAGTTGTCGCGATCGATCCGAACAACGGTGAAATTCTTGCACTGATCAGTGCCCCGTCATTTGATCCGGACGTGTTTGCCCTGGGCATGAGCGAAAAAGACTTCAGGACACTGCGAAATGATTTAGACCGGCCGCTGTTTAATCGTGCCGTAGTCGGGAGTTACCCACCCGGCTCGACCATCAAGCCGATGCTGGCACTGTCGGCGCTGGAGGTTGGTGCAACCAACCTGACCCGCCGCACTTTTTGCCCGGGCTATTACAGCCTGCCTGGCAGCACGCACCGTTACCGCGACTGGAAACCGGGGGGCCACGGCGAAGTCGATTTGCACGATGCCCTGGAACAGTCCTGTGATGTGTACTTCTATGAAATAAGCCGCAACATCGGCATCGATCGGATGCACTTTTTCCTCGATCAGTTTGGCCTGGGCCGACCCACGGGTATTGATCTGGCCGGTGAAAAAGCCGGCCTTGTGCCGTCGCGCGACTGGAAACGCGCGGCGTTTCGTGAGCCCGCTGACCAGACCTGGTTTCCCGGCGAAACCGTTATTGCGGTGATCGGCCAGGGCTACATGCTGGCCACTCCGCTACAACTGGCCAACGCAGCTGCCGCCCTCGCCACTCGCGGCAAGCGTTATACACCGCACCTGGTCGCCGCAACCGAAGATCCCATAACCGGTGTGCGTACGCTTGTCACGCCGAAGCGCCTGCCGGATGTCGGTATTCAGAACGAGTTTTACTGGGAGAGTGTTGTTGGCGCGATGAATGCCGTGATGCAGGGTGTTCGCGGCACAGCGCGAGCAGTTGGCAGGGGCGCACCGTATCAAATGGCCGGCAAGAGCGGCACAGCACAGGTAATCAGTATTGCGCAAGATGAAGAGTATGACGAAGATAAGATCGATGAGCGCCTCAGGGACCATGCGTTGTTCATTTCATTTGCGCCGTTTATCGACCCAACCATAGCCGTCGCCGTCGTTGTTGAAAACGGCGCTAGTGGAAGCCGGGTCGCGGCACCCATCGCGCGTGCACTTATGGATCACCATCTTGGATTTGGTAACGATGCGATTCAGTGACACCCATCGATTGATCATGCGCAAGGCTGAGCCGCTGGGGGATTTCGGCCGGATCCTGCGGCGCGTGCACGTCGATAACGTGCTGATGGGCGGCTTATTGCTGCTCTGTACGCTCGGGCTGATCGTGCTCTACAGCGCTGTCGGCCAGAATATGGAGCTGTGGTGGCAACAATTTATCAGGCTGGGCGTTGCCATCACTGGCATGGTGATTATTGCCCATCTGCCGCCGGATCTGATGCGTCGCTGGACGCCATGGGGCTACCTGTTGGGTCTGGCTCTGCTCATCCTTGTATTGGTGCTCGGCGAAGTCGGACAGGGTGCACAGCGCTGGCTGAACCTCGGCATTCGGTTTCAGCCTTCAGAAATCATGAAACTCGCGGTCCCGATGATGGCGGCGTGGTATTTGCACGATCGCCAGATTCCGCCCAGACCCATGCATCTGCTGGTGATTGCCGTCATCATCGCCGTGCCAACGGTGTTGATCGCGAAACAACCTGATCTTGGTACGTCGTTGCTGATTGCAGCCGCCGGAATCCTGGTCGTCATCCTCGCCGGCTTGTCCATACGGCTGATGCTGTTTCTGGCTGCGCTGTCGGTTCCCGGCGCATGGGTACTCTGGAGCTTCATGCAGGAATACCAGAAGCAAAGGGTGCTAACCCTTCTGAATCCGGATTCAGACCCGCTTGGCGCCGGATACAATATTATTCAATCGAAAATCGCCATCGGTTCCGGGGGCATGTTTGGCAAGGGTTGGACCAATGGCAGCCAGGCACAACTGGAGTTCCTGCCCGAACGCGATACCGATTTTATTTTTGCGGTCATCGGCGAAGAATTCGGTTTGCTGGGTGTTTTGAGTTTGCTCGGTATATATATATTTATAGTAGGTCGCGGACTCTATATTGCATCGCAGGCTCGTGATACCTACACGCGCCTGCTCGCCGGAAGCATCAGCCTGACTTTTTTTGTATACGTCTTCGTCAACACCGCCATGGTCACCGGGCTGGTACCGGTTGTCGGTATCCCATTACCGCTCGTTAGTTACGGTGGCACGTCGATGGTGACCCTAATGGCTGGATTCGGTATTCTCATGTCTATTCATACCCACCGAAAATTCCTGTCGCGATAGGCCATCAATAATGCATCTACGATATCCAGCCTTCACCTTTTTAGTCATTACCTGCACGCCGTTGGTACACGCTTTCGACGTTGAGCGGCCGGAGATCAGGAAATTTATCGACCAAATGGTCGAAAAAAGTGACTACGATCGGGAAACGCTGAATGCTGTAATGCGTGACGCAAAGTCGCAGCAGTCGATACTGGATGCAATCAGCCGGCCGGCCGAAAAAACCAAGGAGTGGCATGAATACCGGGCCATCTTCCTGACCGACAAACGTATAAATGCGGGTGCAGCGTTCTGGCGGGACCATCAGCAAGCCCTGACGCGTATTAGCGAGGATACAGGTGTGCCGGTAGAAATCCTGGTCGGCATTATTGGCGTTGAAACCTTTTTTGGCCGGATTACCGGCAACTACCGTGTCGTCGACGCATTGACGACGCTCGCCTTCGATTATCCGCCACGGTCGAAATTCTTTACGCGTGAACTGGAGGAATTTCTGCTGCTCGTACGCGAGGAGGACATGAATGCCGCGGACGCGACCGGGTCTTACGCGGGCGCGATGGGCAGGCCACAATTCATGCCGTCAAGTTATCGCGCCTACGCCGTTGACTCTACCAACGACGGTAAACGTGACATATGGGGTAACTGGGAAGACGTCATCGGCAGCGTTGCCAACTATTTCGTCAGGCATCACTGGCGAAGCGGCGAGGAAGTTGTTGCCCAGGCGACCCTTGGCGATCATTGGCACGGCAAAATTCCGAAAAACTCCCTGAAACCGAAAGCCACGGTTTCGTCGCTAAGTCGCCAGGGCGTTATGTTTTCGACCAGCCTGCCTGCCGATAGCGACGCGCAGATGTTGACCTTGCAAGGTCAGAAAGGTGCACAATACTGGGTAGGCTTTCACAATTTTTTTGTTATTACGCGTTACAACACCAGCGTCATGTATGCACTTGCAGTACATGAACTGGGACAGGAAATAGCCCTTGAGGTTGCCCGTGATTCATCCTGATCGACTGTCAAAGCTGGCAATCCTGTTTATTGTGCTCAGCCTTGCTGGCTGTGCCTCGAAAAAATCCGCTGATGGTCCGCCACGAAGTGGCTCGTCTGCCTCGCGGCAGTTGCCGGCGGATGCAGTGCCCCGCAAAGAGGCAAAAAGCCGCTACGGCAATCCGGCGGTTTACGAGGTGTACGGCGTCCGCTACAACGTCATGGGTTCGAGCTACGGTTACAAGGTGCGCGGCGTTGCTTCCTGGTATGGAAAAAAATTCCATGGCCGGCAAACATCAAGCCAGGAACCGTATGACATGTATGCAATGACGGCAGCACATAAGACATTGCCACTACCAACCTACGTACGTGTTCGTAATTTGCGAAGTAACAAAACTATTGTTGTGCGCGTAAATGACCGTGGTCCCTTCGTGGACAACCGCATCATCGATCTGTCTTATTCTGCAGCCATCAAACTCGATATGATTTCCAATGGCACAGCACTGGTCGAGGTCACGGCACTCAGTTATGACGACCCGCCGGCGCGGACTGCGCAACAGGACGTGCCAACACGAACAGTGACAAAAGCCCCGCCGTCACCGAACGATATTTACGTGCAGGTCGGCGCATTTGGTGATGTCGATAACGCGAAGCGTCGTTTTGCACTGCTTCGTGACAGCGGCATCAGCAGTGCATTCGTGCACAAGGACAAGAGCCACACGCCTGCGCTGTACCGAATACGAATCGGTCCGGTGCGAGGCGTGGATGACTACGATGCACTGGTCAGAAAGCTGGCAAGTATCGGCGTTATCGAGTCGCATCTGGTCACAAATTGACGAGTTATTGGCAATCGCCGGTCGGGACCCGCTCCGACAGGCTGTAAGCGGGCCCCGACCGGCGATCCGACCCGCGATCGATCCTGGCAGCGAATCACAGTCCTCCATTTTCCGCCCACAGGCGCTACAATACGCGCCTTTCGTCACCAACGTTTTTGTATCCTATGCTCACAAACCGCTATATCTTTTTGATTTTTGTTGTTTTATTGCTGATTTCGAGTGCTACCGTCTCCGCCCAGGGGACACCGACACCGGCGCCACCGGTCATTGGCGCCAAAAGTTACCTGGTCCTGGATGCTAACTCCGGGCACGAACTTGCCTCGCTGAAACCCGATCAGCGACTTGCACCGGCAAGCCTGACGAAACTCATGTCGGCCTACACCATTTTTCGCGCCTTGCAAGAAGAGCAAGTGCGACTGGATGATCAGGTAACGGTCAGTGAAAAGGCGTGGCGTACGCCCGGGTCGCGGATGTTCATCGAGGTCGGATCTCGTGTCAGCGTCCAGGATCTTTTGCTCGGCATGATCGTTCAATCCGGAAATGACGCAAGCGTCGCCCTTGCAGAACATGTAGCCGGCACCGAATCCGTTTTTGCAGAAGTAATGAATCAATATGCAGCGGCGCTCGGCATGCACTCGAGCCACTTCCAGAACGCGACCGGATTACCCGGCGACAAGCATTACTCAACCGCACGCGACCTGGCAACACTTGCCAGCGCCATAATCAATCAGTTCCCGGACTACTACAAATGGTATTCGGTGAAAGAGTTCACCTACGGCGACATCAAGCAAAGCAATCGCAATTCGCTACTGTGGCGAGACTCCAGTGTCGATGGCATGAAAACCGGCCACACGGATGATGCAGGTTATTGCCTTGTTTCTTCTGCCAGGCGCGATGGCATGCGTATAGTATCCGTCGTTCTGGGGACGGCCAGCGCCAAGTCGCGCGTCGATGGCAGCCAGGCATTGCTCAACTACGGCTTTCGCTTTTTTGAAACGCGGCTCTTGTACACCGCCGGTGAGAAGGTAACCACGGCCAGAATATGGAAGGGACAGTATGAATCAACCAAACTCGGGGTGCCCGAGGACCTGTACATAACCATTCCACGAGGCAAATTTGAAAAAGTCGAATCCGTGGTCAATATGCCGTCGATCCTGGTTGCGCCAATTGCACTGGGCCAGCCAGTGGCGGAATTGCAGGTCAGCCTCGGCGGCGTCGACCTGCTGAAAGAACCACTGCGGGCATTGGAGGAAAATCCGGACGGCAGCCTGTGGCAACGCACGCGTGACAGCGTGCAACTGTGGTTCGAGTAACACTGCGGCCGAGCTATGAGCGACGACAAGCCGGAACAAGAACAACTGCTGCAATTTCCGTGCAGTTTCCCGATCAAGGTCATGGGGCGGGACAAGACCGGCTTCCGCGATACCGTTGTCGAAATTGTGAAGAAATATGCCAGTGATATCGGCGAGGATGACATACGAATGGCACCGAGCAGCAAGGGCAATTTCGTATCCGTCACAATCACTGTCCAGGCCGACAGCCGGGAACAACTCGATAACATCTATCGTGACCTGACCGCGCACGACGACGTTCTGTTCAGCCTGTGACCCTGACAGTCGGCAATGCTGCCTCGCATGAATGCGATACGCTTGTCGTTCGATCACTAGGGCTACAGGAATACGAACCTTTGTGGCGTGCCATGCAGCAGTTTACTGAGCAGCGCGACGAACAAACAGCCGATGAGATCTGGTTTACCGAACATCCGCCGGTGTTCACCCTCGGTTTAAACGCGAGCCGGGAACACTTGCTTGCGCCTGGAGATATTCCTGTCATCCAGATAGACCGCGGCGGGCAGGTGACCTTTCACGGTCCGGGTCAGCTGATGATTTATCCGCTTATCGATCTCAAACGCAGCAATCTCGGCGTGCGTGATCTCGTGACTGCGCTCGAGCAAAGCATTGTCGATACGGCAGCAGACATGAATATCGACGCAGCCGCCAGGGCAGACGCGCCGGGCGTTTACGTTGAAGATCGCAAGTTGGCAAGTGTCGGTTTGCGGGTCAGACGTGGCGCCAGCTATCACGGCATGGCATTGAATGTGGACGTTGATCTTGAACCATTTTCGCGTATCAATCCCTGCGGCTACAGCGACCTGGAGATGACGGACCTGGTGCGCCTGGGAATCAATGAGTCCATGGAGCAGGTTGCGAACCGGGTTCAGAAACACTTGCTGGCGCACCTGGGAATGACTGCGAAAAACGAAGTCTGACCCCGCTATTTCCGTTTCGACTTCTTCCTCCTGGTCCGAAACGAATTCAACAAAGTCCTGATGACACGATTAGTCCAGCCGTTGGTTAGCGGCAGCCCATTCTTCCGCTGTGGCAGATGACTTCTGAAACTCCATTATCGATTTCCAGCCATTCTTCTCGACGAGCAGCGCTTCGAAATGAATGTATTGTTCGATCGGTTCACCCTGCTCCGTTTTGGCTGAGTAATGAAAAATGCCAGTCTCGTGAGCGGTCGTTTCATCGCTCAGACGCTGAGTAAACAAAAACTCCACGCTAGCCTCCATTTTCCCGGCCTTTGTGTCCAGAAATCCCTGTTTCCATCCGTTGAGCGCGGAAGCGATTGGGTAACTGGCCTGTTTGAAACCACTCACAAGGACGGCATCCGGATGGTAAGTGCTCGCATAGCCTGCAAAATCTCCCTCAGCGACGGTTCGTGATACTTCTGCCCAAAAGTCATCCAGGCTGGAGTATGTGATTTCCTCCTCAGCTTGAACCGAATAGTTTCCGGCAAACAAAAGTACGATGACGCCGGTTGCAGTCAATATTGATCTTGCTGTTTTGTGCATAGCCGTTCCCCCTCTGAGTTTTCGCGGATTAACTGCCCTGACCATCCTCGCGTACGAACTTCTCCTCTAATTGGCGCCGCACTCTTTCCAATCGATCAGGTGTTCCGATGTCCTCCCACGCCCCTTCAAGCATGGATGCAGATATTTGCGTCGAGTCCGCCCCGTCTCTTAGCAATGGGGCCAGCGGAGCCCGACCGGGTGCCATGTGCTGGAAAAACTCCGGCCTGTAAAGCGCGATACCGCTGAACGTTAATTGTGGTTGTTCGCCATTTACGAGCTCTCCGTTTTTCAGGTCGAAGTCGCCGTGACCTTTGAACTCCGGCGTCTGCACCAGCAACGTATGCGCGAGATGATTGCCGGCCAGGTGGATCTCTGGCAGGTCCATGTCAGTATACACATCGGCATTCACTACCCAGAAGGGTTCGCTACCCAGCATTGGCAGAGCGCGCTGGATACCACCGGCAGTTTCCAGCACACCATCGAACTCCGGGCTGTAGGTCACTTGCAAACCGAATCGATGACCCTCCCCTATGCGGTCAATAATTTGCTCGCCCAGCCAATCGAGATTAATGACAATGTTCTCGATTCCCGCTCTCGCAAGCATTCGAAGGTGCCGCTCGAGCAGGCTCTCGCCCGCGACCTCAACCAGCGCTTTCGGAATCGTATCCGTCAGCGGACGCAGTCTTTCGCCGCGGCCGGCGGCCAGTATCATGGCCGTCATGTTTCCGACTCCGGCAGTTTCGGCAACACGCGTTCGCCGATAAGTTCGTTTAGAAATGAAAGCTCTTCATAGCGCGCCGCGGTCGCCACTACGTAATTCAGGGTCCGCGGAATATCCAGCATGTAGTCCGGCTTTCCATCACGATGATTCAGACGCGTAAAAATTCCTGCTGCTTTCAATTGACGTTGCACACCCATAAGTTCGAAATGGCGTACAAACGTATCTTCGTCAGTCGAGGCTCCAATAACAGCCTGTCGTTTTCGATGGAACGACATTGCCCACGCTGCAACCGCATCCAGTGGCCAGGCAATGTAGCAGTCTTTCAGAAGAGACACGAGATCGTAAGTATACGGACCGGATACCGCATCCTGAAAATCAAGAATGCCTGGATTGTTTTCACTCACCAGCATCAGATTGCGGGAGTGGTAGTCACGATGTACAAATACTCTTGGTTGATCCAGAGCATTGTAGATCAATAGATCGCAAACAGCGCTCCAATTGCGCTCTTCTGGCTCGGAGAATGAAATTCCCAGGTGCGTACCGCACAGCCATTCACTGAACAGGGATAATTCGAATCGAAGCAGCTTTTCGTCGTAGGGTGGCAGCTCAAAGTGGAATTGCTCCCCTTCACTTTGCATGCGGACGAGCGCATCAATGGCGTCAGCATAAAGCTCATCGACGCGCTGCCTGTCCGACTTGAGTACATCGAGATATTGTGTGGAACCAAGGTCGGTCAGCAACAAGAATCCATTTTCCAGATCGGCGTCGATTACGCGCGGGGCGTTCAGATTCATTTGTTGCAAATACATGGCGACCTTCACGAAAGGCGTGCTGTCTTCTTTCTCCGGGGGTGCATCCATAACAATCCAGCTACGCTCGCCCTTGCGGGCACGAAAATAGCGCCGGAAGCTCGCATCTGCAGACGCAGGTGCCAGGTTTGCACCGGCGACCTCGTCGAATTGCAGCAGCCATTCGTGAATCGCCTGAACTCTTTTGCCCGGCGAACGGTCAGAAATGCTTATGATTGAACTCCACGCTTCATTGAAGGGATTTGCGAACTATGCGAAGGTAGCAAATCGTAATACCTGTTAACATCTTTTCTTCGTAACATATTGTCTCTATTCAATTTTGTCAGATAGGCCAGCCTCGATATTGTCCAAAATCTCCGCTAATAGCGCTTGCCTTTGTCTGCTGCTTGCAGCCCCGCTCGCTTACGCGCAGGACAGCCTCGTCTGCGAAGCGCCGCTCGTGGGCAGCCTTTCTGACAATGCCTATGCAAAAGCGTTTGGCGACCCGGAAGATGAATCAGTGCAATTTGAGGCAGGAAGGATAGACGCCCAGATGCTCCCCGCACCGAGCGCATCCATGTCAGGCGGCGTGCTCGTGCGCAGAGGAGACCGCCTCGCTGCGGCTGATAGCGCGGACTACAGCCCGGAGACCCAGACCTTGTCTTTGCGTGGCGACGTAAGCTACATGGACCCCAGCACAGAAATTGTCAGTCAATCTGCAGAGTTCGCGTTCGAGACCGGGCGCATACGATTTGAAAACGCCGAGTTCTTGCTCGGCGCGAACAACTCGCGCGGTTCGGCCAACGTATTGCAAATCAGCCAGGAAGGAACGCTGGATCTCAACAACGTCAGCTACACAACCTGCCCGCCGGACTCCAACGACTGGGTGATCGAAGCCGGCGATATTAATATCGACACCGGCAGCGGCGTAGGCACAGCCAGAAACGTCAAGCTTCGTTTCAAGGGAGTGCCAATTCTTTACGCACCTTATTTTTCTTTTCCCATCAGCAACGCACGAAAATCCGGCATATTGACACCGACGATCGGCAGCACAGCCCGCAGCGGCAGCGAGGTCAGTGTGCCTTATTACTGGAACATAAGAGAAAACTACGACGCGACCATTTCACCTCGCTGGCTTTCCGATCGTGGACTGCAACTTGGAACGGAATTTCGCTACCTGACGAAACGAAACAATGGTAACGCAGTAGTCGAGTACCTAGCTGCCGACAGCCTGACCGACGACCAGAGCCGCTACCTCATTGCATTGGAGCACCGCACACTGTTTGATAATGGCTGGCGCAACCTGGTTGATATTCGCGATGTCTCTGACTCTCAGTATTTCGAGGATCTCGGGGGAACCTTAAGCCTGTCGAGCACCACTCATCTCGATCGCAACGTGCAATTCGATTTTTTCGGTGACCACTGGGCGATGTTTGCGCAGGTCCATGATTACCAGACGCTCGATGAATCCATAATGCCCATCGATGAGCCCTACCGCCGGCTGCCACAGCTTCGGGTTACGGGTCATTATCCGGATCAGCTTCTTGGCCTAAGCCTCGGCTTCAAGGGTGAAGTCGTGAACTTTGACAGAGAATCCGGCGTAACCGGTTGGCGCGTCCATGCTGCGCCAAGCATCGAACTACCGATACAGCAGCCGGGCTGGTTTATCAAACCGGCGGTCATCCTCGAGCATACGCGCTATGAACTTCAGGACACTCTTCCCGGCCAGTCCAGTAATCCTGATCGCACAGTGCCAATCGCAAGTTTCGATACCGGCCTTATTCTCGAGCGTACAATGAAACGATCGGGGAATTTGATTCAGACCATTGAGCCGCGTCTGCTCTATGTGAATATACCTTTCCGCAATCAGGACGAATTGCCGGTGTTTGACACGATCACTCCGGATCTTAATTTCGTACAGCTTTATCAGAATAATCGATTCATGGGTGTCGATCGTATCGGTGATACCGAGCAGGTCAGTGTTGGCATTACGTCAAGAGTACTGGACGTAAACACGGGAGAAGAGCTTGTCTCGGCGACCATCGGCCAGATACGCCTCTTCAGCGATCAGTTTGTTACGTTGCCGGGTCAGCCCGCACCCGTGGCGGGATCGTCAGACTACATTGCAGAAATTCGCTTTCTGATGTTTGACAACGTGAATTTCGACTTCGGCCACCAGTGGGGATCGGAGGGACAAGGTACGACACGATCGCTGGCACGCCTTCAGTACCGGCCGCAAACGAACAAGATCGTGAACCTGGCATACAGATTCCGCCGCGACTCGATCGAGCAGGGAGACGTATCGGTATCGTGGCCAATCACCAAGAGCTGGAACTTCGTTGGTCGCTACAACTATTCATTTCGTGACCGTGAGTCCCTGGAGCAATTTTTCGGACTTGAATACGAGAGCTGTTGCTGGGGTTTCCGCATGATATCGCGCCGCTTCCTGTCCACTCGCGACGGAACCCGCGACACATCATTTGGTCTGCAACTCGTACTGAAAGGCATGATGAGCGTGGGGACGGCTGCCGACAAGATGCTTGAACGTGGTATCCTTGGCTATTCCCCGGACGATGATTAAGTCGCCTGTCGGCCTTTCTGCTGATGCGGCGTGATTCACTTTAATGAATAAATTCAAATACTTAGTAGCCATATTCTGCGTGGCCCACCTACAATTGGCTGCGGCGCAGGACGCGGCTGACGCACTCGCGACCGGACAGCCCGAGCCACCCCGGACTGGCGAGTTTCTTGATGGTGTGGTTGCAATCGTGAACGAGGGTGTGGTTACCCGAAGTGAACTGACGCGCCAGATCGCCACCATCGAACAACGCGCTCGCGATGCGGAGATCCAGCTTCCGCCCGCCGACATCCTGGAAGAGCAGGTGCTCGAGCGCCTCATCGTCGATGAAGTGCAGATGCAGCGCGCGGACCGCGTTGGCATCGTAATTTCAGATCAGATGCTCAATAGCGCAATCTCGCAGGTCGCGGAAGAAAGCAATATCACGATCGACCAACTACCTGAGCTGCTGTTGCAAGACGGCATCCTCTACTCCGAATATCGGGCAGAACTGCGCAAGCAACTGACCATGGACCAGTTGCGGCGTATCGAAGTCATCGGCCGTATTGCCGTCTCTCAGCGCGAGATTGATGAGTGCCTCGCAGACCTCGATGACAATGTAGTCGTTAACTCTGATTACAACCTGTCGCATATTCTGATATCCATCCCTGATTCCGCAACCGGAGCAAAAATTGCGGAAGCAGAGCAGGAAGCTGAAATGGTTTACCAACGGATTGTGGATGGGGCCGCTTTTTCGGAAATGGCGGTGCGTTATTCTGACGGACAGACGTCGCTGGAAGGTGGGGCGCTCGGCTGGCTCAAGGGCAGTGATTTACCCACTTTGTTTTTCGACGTTATGGATGAACTTGAGGAAGGCCAGGTGTCACGACCGGTACGAAACGTCAGCGGATTTCACCTTGTTAAGATCAATGAATTGCGAAGTGCCAATCAACGCAGTGAAGTGGAACAAATGGATGTTCGACACATCCTGATCACCCCGAATGAAATTATTGATGACGCCACCGCCAAGCAACGACTGGAAGAGGCGGTTGAGCGAATCAAAGCCGGCGAGGAGTTCGGCGAACTCGCCAAACTGATGTCCGACGACCCCGGTTCCGTCAACGAAGGCGGCGAGATGGGATGGTCGAATCCCGGGACATTTGTAAAGGAGTTCGAGGACGTCGCGAACAACTCGGAGATTGGCGTCGTCTCACCACCGTTTCGGACTCAGTTTGGCTGGCATATTCTCGAAGTGAGGGCGCGCCGAACCTACGACAACACGAGCGACCTGAAAGAAGTTAGCTGTGTAAACCGTGTTCGAAACAGCAAGCTGGCCAACGAAACCGATCTCTGGGTAAGGCGACTTCGCGACGAAGCTTACGTCGATATCCGAATCTAGCGCGGCTCGCTGCAGGATGACGGTTGAACATCCTCTGAAGCCATTAATAATCTCGGCCGGCGAGCCCGCCGGGATCGGGCCCGATCTTTGCCTGGGCCTCGCGTCCTTCCACACTTCCACGCCCTTGGTCATCGTGGCGGATCCGGAAGCACTGCAACGTCGCGCAGACCGCCTGTCAGTGAAAGTCGACATTTCGATATATGCGCCAGGCAAGACCGGAACCCCGGGTTCCTTACCCGTGTTGCCGATTGAACTGGCCAACAAGGATGTTTGCGGAACACCGGATCCGGCCAATGTCCCGGCCTTGCTTGAAGGTCTGGATCGCGCTGTTGCGGGTTGCCTGGAAGGTGAATTCGCAGCACTGGTAACCGGGCCCGTCCAGAAGAGCACCATCAACGAGGCTGGCATTCCGTTCACCGGGCACACAGAGTACCTGGCGGACCGATCCGGTGGCAGCAAGCCTGTCATGTTACTGGTCGCAGGCGCGCTCAGGGTAGCACTGGTGAGCACGCATCTTCCTCTAAGAGATGTTGCGGATTACGTCACTGCAGAACGAATCACTTCGACCCTGAGAATTCTGTACGAAGGGCTCGTGAATCGATTCGGTATCGAACGGCCAATAATCAATGTGTGTGGGCTCAACCCTCATGCAGGAGAAGGTGGCCATTTAGGCAGCGAAGATCAGGCAGTCATCGCACCGGTTCTTGATACCTTGCGTAGTGAGGGTATGCAGCTACGCGGTCCCTTGCCGGCCGACACTGCGTTCACCAGGGCCTCGGGACCTGCGGATGCGGTGCTGGCCATGTATCACGACCAGGGCCTGCCCGTTCTGAAGTATGCAGGATTTGGCAATGCTGTAAATGTAACCCTTGGTTTGCCTGTTGTCCGCACCTCGGTTGACCATGGTACGGCACTCGACATTGCCGGTACCGGCAAAGCGGACTCCGGCAGTATGCACGCGGCCATTGACCTTGCCATGCAACTATCACAAGAACAGATACCTGCGTGAGCCACAAGGCCCGAAAAAGGTTCGGCCAGCATTTTCTGAGCGCAACTAACGTCATCAGCGATATCGTCGACGCGGTCGCGGCCAAAGCAGACGACACCCTGGTCGAAATAGGACCCGGGTTTGGTGCATTAACCGTGCCACTGGCCAACACGGGTGCCGAACTGCATGCGATCGAGTTCGATCGCGACCTGGCCGGCCCGCTAAAGAAGCGATTCGCCGGCTTCGATAATGTAACCATTCACGAATGTGATGCGCTGAAGTTCGATTTCGCGACACTGGGCGATGACCTGCGAATAGTCAGTAACCTTCCTTACAATATCTCAACGCCAATGCTGTTCCGGCTGATCGAGTTCAAGCACCATATCCGTGACCTGATTTTGATGTTGCAAAAAGAGGTCGTTGACCGGATGGCAGCGACTCCAGGCAGCAAGAGTTACGGTCGACTAAGCATCATGCTGGGCTGCCACATGGAGGTACAACCGTTATTTGATGTGCCACCGGAAGCTTTCTCGCCACCACCAAAAGTAAACTCCAGCGTCGTCGCACTGCGGCCGCTACCCGACACGGCATTCCGAATCAGTGACCCTGACGGATTTTCACGGCTGGTTGCCAAAGCGTTCAGCCAACGCCGCAAGACTGTACGTAACGCATTGAAGGGACTGGCCGATTTGGAGCAGCTCACAGAAGCCGGCATCGATCCGACGGATCGTCCGGAGAGAATTCCGGTCGAAAACTGGGTAGCGCTCGCCAATAGTCTTCTGCCCGATGCCTGATTGCTGTCCGCACACCTGCCAGGAGATCCGGGCTACAATAGCCATTGTCAGCCCAAATGAATTCAGCCTCTATGGATAAAACCAAGTATAAGATAACCGTCGAAGTTGCAACTAACTACATCGACGATCAATCCGAGCCGGATGTAGACCGATACGTATTCGCATATACCATTACCATCTCGAATCACGGCAATATTCCCGCCCAGTTGTTAAGTCGCCACTGGATCATTACGGATGCCAACGGCAAGGTGCAGGAAGTATCTGGCGATGGTGTCGTGGGCGTGCAACCCAGGCTGAATCCTGGTGAGAAATTCAGTTACTCCAGCGGTGCTGTGCTTGAGACGCCGGTCGGTGCAATGCAGGGTTCTTATCGCATGGAGGCTGAGAATGGCACCAGTTTTGATGCCCCCATTCCTCCGTTTACGCTGGCTGTACCGGGCGTATTGCACTAACAGCCTGTAATGTCGACTTATGCAATCGGCGACCTGCAGGGCTGCTATGACCCGTTCCGCGAATTACTCGACAAGCTGAAATTCGATCCTGACAAGGACACCCTGTGGCTCACGGGGGACCTTGTGAATCGAGGCCCGAAATCCCTGAAAACGCTGCGCTTCGTCAAGTCTCTGGGCGACTCGGCGATCACGGTGCTTGGAAACCACGACCTGCATCTGCTTGCGATTGAGAATGATGTCAACTATTCAGATGAGCGATTTAACTCGCTGTGGAAAATTCTCGGCGCCGACGATGGTGACGAGCTTATCGACTGGCTCAGGGCACGGCCACTTGCCCATTACAGCAAGATACTCAACACTCTTCTGGTACACGCTGGTATCCCGCCACAGTGGACGGTTAAGAAGACACTCAGGCGGGCGGCGGAAGTTGAAACGGTGTTGCGCAGGGATGACTACCACAAGTTTCTGAAGCGCATGTACGGCGACAGACCCAATCGCTGGTCAGGCGAATTGCGTGGCAACCAGCGATTGCGTGTCATCGTGAATTGCCTGACCCGAATGCGCATGGTCTATAAAGACGGGCGACTGAATTTCACTCACACCGGACCTCCGGAAAAGGCACGAAAAGGCCTTATTCCATGGTTCGATGTTGAAGGAGCCCGGTGGCGCGGCACGCGCATCGTATTCGGCCACTGGTCCGCCCTGGGATTGATCGTGACGCCGGAGTTGATTGCTGTAGACACCGGATGTGTATGGGGCCGGCAGCTGACTGCTGTTCGATTGAACAAGAAACCAAAAATCATTTCGGTTGATTGCAGGTAACAGGATCGGGAGACGCGGTGAATTACGAAGCAAAGCAGGATTTTGCACGTCAATGTGACGCCGATGACCCATTGCAGAAATTCCGTGGGGAATTTGTGCGACCTGAAACGCGTAATGGCTTCGACTGTGTCTACCTCTGTGGTAATTCGTTGGGACTGCAGCCAAAGCGTGCCGTTGAATCCGTGCAACAGGAGCTGGGCGATTGGGCGCGGTTAGGAGTCGAGGGCCATTTTCACGCTCGACGACCATGGCTGTCTTATCACCGCAACGCCAAAAGCGGCCTCGCCCACCTCACTGGCGCCTCGGAAAGCGAAGTCGTCGCAATGAACTCGCTCACCGTAAACCTGCATTTACTCATGACATCGTTTTATCGGCCGACCGCCGGTAGATCAAAAATCCTAATTGAATCAACAGCTTTTCCTTCCGACCGATTTGCCGTCATGTCGCAGATACGCCTGCACGGATTCGATCCGTCAGAGGCTCTTGTTGAATGGGCCCCGCGCGCCGGGGAAACGACTCTCAGGATTGACGATCTCCAGGATCTTCTCGACAAAGACGGCAAACAGATTGCGCTGCTGCTGTTGCCCGGTGTCCAGTACTACAACGGACAGGTTCTCGATATGCCAGGACTATGCAGAATGGCCGCAGCCGCCGGCTGCGCTATCGGTCTTGATCTTGCTCATGCGATCGGCAACATTCCCCTGCAGTTACATGACTGGTCACCCGATTTCGCGGCATGGTGTTCCTACAAGTATTTGAATAGCGGACCCGGAGCCATTGCCGGTGCCTTCGTACATGAAAAACACCATGGCGGCGCTGGCACGAATCAGTTACTGGGTTGGTGGGGACATGACGAAACCAGCCGAATGAAAATGTCAAAGCACTTTAAAGCGGAGCAAGGCGCAGACCTGTGGCAACTGAGTTGTCCGTCAGTGCTTTCGTTCGCACCTTTGATTGCTTCGCTGGAATTGTTTACAGAGGCGCGAATAGAAAACCTGCGGCAGAAATCGAAAAATCTGACGGGCTACCTCGAATTTTTGCTGGAGGAGAACTTTGCGGGGCGAGTAGTATCCATTACGCCGCCGGAATCCTGTGGCGCCCAGATTTCGATGACCGTGATTGACTCCTCGGTGGAACCGAGGTCTGTATTTCGCCGGCTGGAAGAGCAGAATGTCATTGTCGACTGGCGAGAGCCGAATGTCATTCGAATTGCACCTGCACCGTTGTATAACGGCTACGAGGATGTGTTCCAATTTTCGGAGCGTCTCGCTGCAGCGTTAACCGGATAGTCGGCAGCGATCAATTCGCTCATTCAATGAGCGATTTCTTTACGCGATCCAGCGTCAGAATATCGAACGCATGCTCACGCTCCGGGCTGGCAGGAAAGTGCTCATCTGCGACAACTTCCCAGTCGCATTCAATCAACTCCGGAAAATATGTGTCGCCGTCAATGCTCGAACGAACGCGCGTGAAATAAATTCGATCTGTCTGCGGCAAGAACTGCTGGTACAGATTGCCGCCACCGATGATCATGACTTCTGCTGCATCACCCGCCATGGCAAGTGCCTCTTGAATCGTCGCGACAACTTCACATCCTGTGGCAACGAAATCGCATTGCCGGGTCATTACAATATTCTGTCGCCCCGGTAGAGCCCGGCCAATAGATTCCCAGGTAGCACGCCCCATGATCATGGGCTTGCCCATGGTGATTTCCTTGAACCGCTTGAGATCCTCAGGCAAGCGCCATGGCAGGCCACCGTCTTTTCCAATGACGTTATTCGTCGACGCTGCAACGATGATGGAAATTTTCATGGGCAGTGAATTCAGACAGCAACAGCCGCTCGAATATGCGGATGGGATTCGTAATTCAATATTTCGAAATCATCGAATTCGTATCCAAAAATACTATCCGGGCGGCGCTTTACCGCCAGCCGCGGCAGCGCAAGCGGTTCCCGCTGCAATTGCTCATCCGCCTGCTTCAGGTGATTTTGATAAAGGTGACAATCACCACCGGTCCAGATAAATTCGCCAACATGCAAATCGCATTGCTGGGCAACCATGTGAGTCAGGAGCGAGTACGAGGCGATGTTGAACGGCACGCCGATGAAAATATCGGCACTTCGCTGGTAGAGCTGGCAGGACAATTTTCCATCGGCGACGTAAAACTGAAACATGCAATGACATGGCGGCAGCGCCATGTTTTCAATCTCACCAACATTCCATGCATTAACCAGCATGCGGCGTGAATCCGGGTTGTTTTTTATCGTGTTGATCAGTTCACTAATCTGGTCAACTGATCCACCGTCAGGTTTCGGCCAGTTGCGCCACTGAACGCCGTACACAGGGCCGAGCTCACCTTCATCATCGGCCCACTCATCCCAGATTGATACGCCATTTTCTTTCAGGTAAGAGGTGTTCGACTCACCTTTCAGGAACCACAGCAACTCGTACACAATGGATCGAATGTGCAGCTTCTTGGTGGTGAGCAGTGGAAATCCCCTGCTCAGGTCGAAGCGCATTTGATAACCGAATACACTCCGGGTGCCGGTGCCAGTACGGTCTTCCTTATGAGTACCATGGTCCCGAACGTGGCGCATCATTGATAAATACTGTTGCATTTCAGCTACTTACTCCCAACCGTCTCTGGCCCCTCCAGGCCATGAATAGCATCCCGGCGCCAAGCAATATCATCGGCACACTGAGCACCTGGCCCATCGTGACCCAGCCAAGCGCGAGATAATCAAGATGCGCATCCGGTACCCGATAGAATTCAATAATGAAACGAAAGGCCCCGTAAAGGAACAAAAACATTCCCGACACTGCCATATAAGGCCGCTTCGTCGACGAATACCACCACAACATCATGAACAGGACCAGCCCCTCAAGGAGCGCCTCGTAAAGCTGCGATGGATGAAGGCCTGTGCCATTAATATTGAATGCCCACGGCACATCCGTCGGTTTTCCCCACAATTCATTGTTTATGAAATTGCCAACGCGTCCCAAGCCAAGACCGATCGGAACCAGTGGCGCAACAAAATCAGTCACCTCCCACATTCGCAAGTTGATGCGCCTGCCGAAAAGCCACATTGCGATAATGACACCAGCCAGTCCGCCGTGAAATGACATGCCACCTTCAGTAATCTTGAAAATGTACAGCGGGTCGCTGGTGAGTTGGTCCCAGCCATACACAATCGAGTAACCCAACCTGCCACCCAGGATGACGCCAAGCATTGCATAGAAAATAAGATCATCTACCTGGTCGGGCTTGATCAGCGACCAGCTCTTCGCAGCACGCTTTCGTGCCAGCCACCAGCCCGCCAGGAAACCGCCCACATACATAAGGCCATACCAACGAACCTTGACCCAGCCAATGGAAAAAATCACCGGATCGATGTGTGGATAGGTGAGCATTCACCCTGCTCCTTGTGCTGCCAGATTGGCCGCTAGTCTACCATCGCTCGCTTGTTCCGAGCCGGCTTTATTGACGTACGGTATAGTGCTCGCCCGTATCCGGACATCGACACATGAGACTTGAATCCAGCCACCGAAACCACCTGATTGACGAATCCAGTCCGTACCTGCAGCAGCATGCCACGAACCCGGTCGACTGGCATCCGTGGGGCGAGGAAGCGCTGGCGCTGGCCAGGGTAACTGACAAGCCTGTCCTGCTGTCCATTGGATACTCGGCATGCCACTGGTGCCATGTGATGGCACACGAGTCGTTTGAGGATGAGGCGACTGGCAAACTGATGAACGACTTGTTTGTCAACATCAAGGTTGACCGGGAAGAGCGACCGGATCTCGACAAGATTTATCAGACAGCCCACCAGCTTTTGACACAAAGAGGCGGTGGCTGGCCGTTAACGATGTTCATCAATCCGGAAGATCAGCGGCCCTTTTTCGGCGGCACCTATTTTCCTGATGAAGCACGCTATGGAATGCCGTCATTCGGGGACCTGCTTATACGAGTCGCGCAGTACTACACCGACAACCGGGACCAGGTGCGAATCCAGGGGGAGGAACTGCAAGGCGTTTTCAGCCAGCTTGAGCCGGGTGCGATGGGTGAATCCCAGGTACTGACAGACGCTCCACTGAAAAACGCCCGCGAAAAAATTGCGGCAACGATGGACCGCGAATACGGTGGTTTTGGCGATTCGCCAAAGTTTCCGCACGCAAGCAGTTTGGACCGTCTGTTACGGGACTGGTGCGACTCAGCGCATGCCGACGAGCCATATATTGATGCGTTGTTCCTGGTATCGCTGACGCTGACGCGAATGGCTGAAGGCGGAATTTATGATCAGCTCGGCGGTGGATTCTGCCGCTATTCGGTTGACCGTTTTTGGCAAATCCCGCATTTCGAAAAGATGCTGTACGACAATGGCCCATTGCTCGCATTGTATGCACAACTGCACATCGCAACCGGCGAGCCGCTGTTCCGGCGGATCGCCAATGAGACCGCGGACTGGATGCAGGACGACATGGTGTCGGAAAACGGTGGATTCTATTCAACCAGGGATGCGGATTCCGAAGGTGAAGAAGGTGTGTTTTACACCTGGACGCCTGAGCAGGTTAAAGCCTTGCTCGCGGATGACGCCTATGAGTTGTTTGCGAGTCGATTCGGCCTGAAAGGTGACGCCAATTTTGAAGGCAAGTGGCATTTGTCGGTGCGGGAATCGATCGAGGACATGGTCAAGAATACGGGCGATGCCGTTTCAGCAGTAGTCTCGACGATTGACGATGCTCGCCAGGTTCTGCTACGCGAGCGCGAAAAACGAGTGCATCCGGACAGGGACGAAAAGCAGCTGACATCATGGAACGCGCTGGCGATTCGAGGCTTTGCCATTGCCGGAAGGGTTCTGGACAGACCGGATCTCATTGACCAGGCAGCGGCAGCGGTCGACTTCATCTCAAGTGAAATGACGGTTAACGGCCGTCTACTGGCCAGCTACAAGGACGGCGAATCGAGGCTGCCTGCGTATCTTGATGATCATGCATTTCTTCTGGACGCGTTGCTCGAGCTGTTGCAGTCGCGCTGGAGCAGCTCGCATATGGCATTCGCCATTGACCTGGCGGAATTGCTGCTCAAACATTTCTACGATACGGCGAACGGTGGATTTTATTTCACGGCGGATGATCACGAACAACTGATGCACCGACCAAAGCCTTACGCCGATGACGCAACTCCATCGGGTAACGGCATCGCCGTATTCGCACTGCAACGCCTTGGCTTCATACTAGGTGAAACACGCTACCTGGATGCAGCAGAGAAGACTTTGCAATCCGCATGGCGGGCGATGGACGAATACCCACATGGCCACGTGTCCTTGCTGACAGCGCTGGAGGAGTACACGCGACACCCGGAGGTGATTGTTATTCGGGGGACATCTGCCGAGATCGCGCGCTGGCGGGGATCAGCGGCGAAATTATACGCGCCACGGCGGCTGGTTTTCGCAATAGATGCCGATATTGATGGCTTGCCAGGGGCACTTGCCGAGCGAGTGCCACTAGCGGGTGAAACGATCGCGTACCGCTGCGTCGGCACGCATTGCTCGCTGCCACTCAATAGTTGGGAAGCGCTGGCGGCAGAGATGTCTGAATCTCAGGCGAACTAATACGCAACCAGGTCGTTGCCGGTTTCGGGAGTAACTTCGCGGCTGTTTTGCCCGGCAAAAACGAACGGCACGGATTCAAGACGTAGCCCCTTGAGCTATGTGTTACCTTGGACGGGGGTCGGAAGCGCGTTGTGCGGGGTCAGGTAGAAGATGTCATCCGAAGACGTATGATTGAATAGCGGCAGAGATGTCTGAATCTCAGGCGAACTAA
>PVMS01112945.1_pt1 | contig 49283 bp, 48 predicted proteins | sample 1853461 | NCBI WGS metagenome assembly PVMS01 (sample SAMN08582032, study PRJNA380276) | Marine sediment metagenome, whole genome shotgun sequencing project. | isolation source: ocean sediment barecode stripped | collected 2017
TTACACGAAATTTTATCAGTTAAAAAAAATAGTATTTAACGAAAAAATTGATAAGAATTGCTAATCTAAAGGCGGAAGGCAGGTACGATTTTCTATCGAAAATCACTCTGACTGACGCAAATTTTCTTATCAATTATTCACGTTATTTAACACAATTATATCGATTCAACAGTTCAGGAATCCAGCTGGAATTACTTGTGTTTTAAATTGATATTAATTAGTCTCCCAACGTATAAATAGTAACACTATAGCCCAACCAATTTTGTAATTTATTGTAAATTAACTGTTTATCCTCCTTTGAAAAATCTTCAATTCTTGTTTTATGTGACCCTCCTTCCAATACCATTTTTAAGGCGTCGATATGTGGTTTGATAGTAGGAGAACAAGCTCCCCAGGTATCTAATTCCCCATAAATATATAATATTTTATTCCCTTTATTTTCAACATAATCCCGTACCTCTTTTATATAATTCGGGTCATAGGTTAAATCAACATCCTTAGGAGCAAACCGCAAATTTGTAGGTTTATGAACAACTTTTAATAAGTTTTTAACCGGAGTTGTGTCAAAACCATAATAACCCAGTTCAACCATATGTTGGTAATAAGATGGTAACAACTCGTAATACCTTTTATCATTATATAAGCTAAAACCAACTAGACCATTTATAAAATCAAATAATTCCTTTGCGGTTCCATTTTCATTGGGAATTCTATCGCATTTCCCACCCCATTGCCAAAATGAAAATGGAAATTCCAAGACAGCATATTCCAGTACTTCCTCCATGGAAAGCTCCGTAAAACTCATATTTTTTGCTTTTGCATAACTATTTATTTCTTTAATAACGGCTTCTCTATTATTCAATACCTGCCTTTGAAATTTGATGATTTTGGCTCTGCACGCATCACTTCCAACCGTTTTTATATGTGCTTCGGTACGCAGATCTTCCCGGCCATCAATTAACGGTGCCACATAAGCCACTGCGACTTTAACATCCCATGGATATTTTGACTTGTAGATCAATACTGTTTCACCTCCTTTGCTGATTCCTGTTGAAATCCACTTTCCTGTGTACAATCTTTTCAATTTGGTTACCAATTGATGATAATCTTCAATAGCCTGATCATTTTTTAAGTATTTCCAAGGAATAGAATCGGGGCGGGATTTTCCATAGAACCTGTACTCAACCTGAACCTGATTTCCTTTAAATATTTTTGTCAGTTCATAGGTTTTAGGAATGGCATTATAGCCTTCGGTAACCAAAACTGTCGGTTTTGTTTCATCAGTATGAGACACATATATATAATGCTTAAAAGTTCCGGCTTCCGGATTGCTATGATCTATTGGTTCGTCCAATACCAATTGAAATGCCTTTGTAAAATGATCTTTTACTTCCATATTAGTAATCTCAGCATTTGGAAATAATTTTTCGATTTTTTGCTGAAACGTTAGAATTTCAATGGGCTCCAACTGAACCCTACAACCAATAAGAGATACATTTATAGCAATAAATAAAAGAAGGGACTTAAAATATTTCATGTATTTATATTTATTAATTACATTTATGCAACCATGCAAATTACCGACTTATTTGCTAAAATAATGATAGACTAACAAAGTTTTAAAAACTTTGTTAGTCTGAAACAATTAAATACGAAAATTTAAATACCTATTAAATTAAATAGTAATTAAATTAGCACAAATTAATTTTTCCATGAGCTATAAACTACGTAAAGCAACATTGGACGATATGCCTGTACTTTTAAAATATGAGCAGGGTGTAATCAAGGCTGAACGGCCTATGGACCCAACCATTAAAGACGGAACTATTCATTATTATAATATCCCTGATTTTATACAAAATGAAAATTCAGCCTTGCTTGTTGTAGAATTTAATAATGAAATTGTCGCTTCGGGATATGCCAAAATTAAAAGTGACAGAGCCTATTTAAAACATAAAAAACAAGGATATCTTGGTTTCATGTATGTGGATGAGCAACATAGAGGAAAAGGGGTAAATAAATTGATCATAGACGGCCTGTTAAAATGGTGCAAGCACAAAAATATTCATGAAATCCGTTTAGACGTATATGATGATAACATTCCGGCTATACAAGCCTATGAAAAAACAGGGTTTAAAAAGCACATGATCAATATGAGAATGAATATTAAAAATTTAGATATTTAAAATAATCAAAGATTATCCTGTAAAATTTGCTTCTATAGTGATAGACTCGCAAAGTTTTGAAAACTTTGTTAGTCTGACATGAATTCCCTACTGTTATCTATGCATCATAGCCTCAATATCTTCAATTTCAATTGGCATGGCTTCAGTTAAATTCCTGTTTCCGTTTTTGGTAATTAAAATATCGTTTTCCAAACGACATCCGATGCCTTCTTCAGGAATATAGATACCCGGTTCACAGGTCAAAACCATTCCGGCTTCAAAAGGTCTGGTATACAATCCTACATCATGCACATCCAATCCAATATAATGGGCACTTCCATGCATATAGTATTTCTTATATAATGGATTGTCGGGATCTTGTTCTTTAACCTCTTTGGCATTTAACAATCCTAATTTTATCAATTGCTCTTCAACCAAACAAGCCATTGCTTTTTCATAAGTTGCTGAAACAGCACCAGGATTTAATAATTTTGCCCCTTCTTTCAAGCAATGCAAAACGGCATTGTAAACTTCTTTTTGTCGTTTCGTAAATTTTCCATTCACCGGAAAACATCGTGTCGTATCAGAATTATAATTTGCGAAACAAACGCCAAAATCCATCAATACCATATCTCCATCGTTACAGATACTATCGTTGGTATTATAATGCAGAGCACAGGCATTTCCTCCCGAGGCTACAATGGGCATAAAAGCATGTCGTTTCCCTCCTTTCCTGGTCAATTCATAGATCAATTCTGCTTCCAGTTCGTATTCCATCATACCGGGTCTGACAGTTTTTAATACCCGATCAAAACCACCAATACTTATGGTGACAGCTTTTTGCACTAAAGCTATTTCTTCATTGGATTTGATCTGTCGAATTTCACGTGTAATTTTTGCAGCTCTTCGGTAATTATGCAGTGGATATTTATCTTTGCACCAAGCTATCATTCTGTCTTGCTGCGTGTTCATTTCAGCTGTCAACGTTTTTTTATGCTCGTTATGACCCAGATAAAAAGTGTCAGCTTCAAATGCCATATATTGTATGGCCAGTTCAAAATCCTGCAACCATTTTACATTTTTAATTCCGGAAACATCAAATCCCTGTTCTTTGGTCAGCTTATCCCCTTCCCAGATTTTAATGAGCTCACTGGTCTCTTTTACAAAAAGAATTTCTCTGTTTTCAGGAGTGGCAGCATCAGGATATAAAATCAATATGGATTCCTCCTGGTCTACGCCACTTAAATAAAATAAATCGTTGTTTTGAGCAAATCCCATCATATCATCTGCATTATTGGGCATTACATCATTGGATGTAAAAATTGCAATGGAATTTGGTTCCATTTTTGAAATAAAATTTGCTCTGTTTTTTATAAATAATGTGGATGGAATTTGTTGATATCGCATAATAACTGTTTTAATTAAATCTATCTATTGAAAAGGGATCTAAATTTAGTGAAGTTTTTTTGCCTGAAATAATTTCTGACACCAATTTACCCGTTGCAGTTCCCATGGTCCAACCCATCATCGCGTGGCCTGTTGCTACAGTCAGATTTTTACATGCTTTTGATTTTCCAATATAAGGCAAGCCATCAAATGACAACGGTCGCAAACCACAGGTTGCTTTTCCTTTTTCTTCACTTGAAAGTTCTATATCCGGGTAATACCTTTTTACAGCATTAGCAATTGCATTAACACGGACCCTGTTTATATCATGATTGATACCTGTAATTTCCATGGTTCCGGCAAATCGTGTAAATCCATTCATGGGAGTTATCGCCACTTTTGTCTCTGCCAATATTGCTGGAACCGAAATACCAAAAGGGTTTTTAGAATTTATACAGTACCCTTTTCCGGCTTGAAGCAGCAATTTCAAGCCTGCTTTTTTACATATCGAATTACTCCAGGAGCCTGCCGCCAATACAAATTCATCAGCCTTTAGTACTTGTTTGTCTGTTACTACTGAATCAATTTTACCATTTTTTAAATTTCAAATCTTTAACCACTTCATTATTAAAGAACTGTACATCTCGTAATTGAAGATACCTTTTCATTTCTGCCATAAATTCTTGTGGAGTCGAATGAGAGTCACATTCGAAATAGGTTGCTCCATTAACATTCAATGTAACATTGGGTTCCAGCTTTCTAAGTTCATCAATATTTAATTCTCTTGCATTCAATCCTTCCTTTTTGGCAATTTGTACATTTTTGATTTCTTCTTCCAGCATTTTATCCGTTTGACAAAGCATCAAGAGTCCCTTTTTTTCATAATGACAATTGAAATTTTCATTTTTCTTGATGGCTTCAAATAATTCCTGACTTAACAAAGAAATATCCTTTATAACCGGAATTGATTTTTCAACATGAGTAAAATTACAGGATTTATTAAAGGCCCATACCCATTTCAAAAGATCAACATCCAACCTGGGTTTGATATAGAATGGACTTGACTGATTTAACATCCATTTTAGACCTTTTTTCATAACCCCAGGAGCGGATAATGGTGTTAAATGGCTTGGTGATAGATATCCGGCATTCACATAAGATGTTCCGGAATCTGAATTAGATTGATCTACAATTAGCACCTTATGACCTTCTTTTTGAAGGTAATAAGCAACGCATAATCCTATAATTCCACTACCAATTATTACTACTTCTTTACCCATCATATAATTAGCTATTTATGACTTGTTAGAGTTTGTCTTTGGTTTGTTTTCCATCAACATAGCGTAAAATCTCTAACGAATTTTCATTTTTCAATTCATTCGGTAGCGATGCATCAGGCCAGCTTTGAAAACTGAATGGACGCACCCAGCGCATAATTGAGTTGGCACCTACTGCCGTAAATCTGCTATCGGTTGAAGCAGGGTAAGGGCCTCCGTGTACCATCGCGTCACAAACTTCTACACCCGTGGGAACGCCATTGAAAATAATGCGCCCAACCCTATTTTGAAGTGCACTTACTACCTTTTTATATTTTTCAAGTTCCCCTTTTTCAGCCAAAACAGTCCCCGTTAACTGACCTTCCAACCGAACAATTATTTCTTCCAATTGTTCTGAATTTTCACATTGCACAACCATCGAAAATGGCCCAAAAACTTCTTGATGTAACGTAGCATTAGTTAAAAAATTAGCCCCTTCTACAGTTACAATTGTCTGTCTCCCATAATTTGAAGCAATATTTTTATCAAAACTTCCAACCGTATGAACACCTGGTTGATCTTGTATTTTTGCCTTGCCGCTTTCGTAAGCACCTACTATTTTCGGGTGTAACATACAAGTCGGTTCAATTTTTACTATTTCTTCTGATAGAACCTGAACAAAATTAGATAAATCATCTCCTTTTACCCCAAATAACAGTCCTGGATTTGTACAAAACTGACCCGATCCTAATGTTATGGAACTCGCATAGGTTTTTGCCCATTCATTTCCCTTTTGTTTGATAGCCTCAGGTAGAATTACCACCGGATTTATACTTCCCATTTCTGCAAAAACCGGAATGGGTTCGTGTCGCTGTGAAGCAATATCATATAATGCTCTTCCTCCACCGATACTGCCTGTAAAGCCAACTGCTTTTACTTGTGGATGCTTTACCAATTTAATACCAACCTCAATTCCTCTACTGTTTAAATTTGAAAATACTCCGTTGGGCATTCCTGTTGTTGAAGCAGCATTAATGATTGCCGATGCTACCAATTCTCCCGTTCCTGTTTGCATTGGATGCGATTTTACAATGACAGGACATCCTGCTGCCAATGCAGCTGCCGTATCACCTCCGGCCGTTGAATATGCCAATGGAAAGTTGCTCGCACCAAAAACTACAACCGGTCCCAGCGGAACTAACATTTTTCGTAAATCAACTTTCGGAATTGGTTGTCTGTTTAGATCTGCACTTTCTATTGTTGCTCCTACCCATGAACCTTCTTTTACCAAGTCCGCAAATGTTCGCAGCTGAAAAATCGTTCTACTCCTTTCATTCAATGCTCTGTTTTTAGTTAAACCACTCTCTGAACAATATACCTGAAGCAAATCATCACCCAAAGCTTCTATTTCATTGGCTATTTCATTTAAGAATTCACTTTTTTTAACACCTGAGATCGATTTAAAAATTTTAAATGCTTGGGATGCTAATTCAACAGCTTTTTCAATTTCAATATCGGATGCTTCTGAATAAACGATCTCATTTTCCAAGTTTGTTCTCGGATTGAATGTTTTGAAGGTCACAGCATTTGTTGAAGACAGTACGTTTCCTAAATAATTTTTACCGGTAATCATGAATTCCGTTTTAATTTTTAAATGTTGGTGACTGCAACCATAATACTTTTTTTTAAAGTTTAATCTGTATTATTTGGTTGCAATCAGCTAATCTTGTAATTGCATTGGTTAAATCCATATTTTCCACTAAATTAATACTTATATCTAACTATAACAAAGGTAAAACAAGGATAAATTCCACTGATTTTTATCGGAAGGGAACAAACGATATCCAAGTATGGATTACACAAAATACAATCGTAGCCAATATTGATTTTCAAATAAAGAATTTTTTAAACTAACTATTCTCGACGCAGAGCATACAAGGCATTTCGTTAGTTTCATTTTGACCTCAAGGTCAAAAATCAAAATTCTGTATTATAGATTCCCGTTTTCACGGGAATGACAATTTCAATGGAAACCTCGACGCAAAGCATCGAGGAATTCTTTTCGATTAAAATCATTAAATCGAAATTCTAAAAAATTCATTCATTATAGTATTATTTTACCTTATTTTTATAGTTTTATCAATTAAATAGACTAATTTTAGCATATATTTCATCAATATGAAAGTTTTACCCTTTAAAATTCCGAAACCTGAAAATGTAACATTGTATGTGCAACACTACAAGGGAGATAATTTTTATGAAAAGTTACATCAACATAAAGAAATTCAGATTAGTATTGTTCTAAAAGGGGAGGGAACTTATATTATAGGAGACTGCGTAGGTGATTTTAAACAAAATGATATTTTTGTGCTGGGCGAAAATTTACCTCATGTATTTAAAAGAGATGCCGCTTTTGTAAATGATACAGAGATGATTTCATTATTTTTTTCTAAAAATTCATATGGTAAAGATTTTTTTGATTTACCAGAATTTAAACATTTTCATCACTTTTTCAACAATGCTGAACTAGGTTATAGGGTGCTTTCAAATGTTGATGAAATTGCTCTTTTAATGTCCAGAATTGATACACTTTCAAAATACGATCAGTTTATTGCCTTTTTAGATATTTTATATTTAATTTCTGATGCTAAAAAACAAAAACTTTCTTCCCTAATTAATTTGAAAAAATATGCCGGAAATGAAGGGAAACGAATGAGTGATATTTTTCAGTATTCCATGAATAATTTTCATAAAGAAGTTACTTTACATGACATTTCGGACATTGCAAATATGACACCCAATGCTTTTTGCAGGTACTTTAAACAACGTACCAACAAGACTTTTGTGCATTTTTTGATTGATATTAGAATTGGAAACGCTTGCAAACTATTGGCAAAGAAGACCGATCTCAGTATTACTGAAATTTCTTATGAGTCCGGTTTTAACAATTTGGCAAATTTTAATCGAAAATTCAAAGCCTTGAAAGGTATTACACCTTCTGAATACAGGAAGAAGCATTAATATTAATTGTGAATTGTGAATTGAAAGTTAGGTCTGTTTGAGAAAACCCAATTCTTTTTGTCGTTTTTTGGTCATTCCTTTAACAACCAGGTCATACGAGTGATCGATCAGTTCTTTGATAATATTGTGAGGAATATTACCTTCAATGGTTATTGTATTCCAGTGCTTTTTATTCATATGAAATCCGGAAATAATATCTATGTACTCTTCTCTTAATTCAATGGATCTTTCTGGATCGCATTTTAAATTTACCGTAGAAGGTTGCTGTTCTAAACCGGATAATGCAAACATTTTATTAGCCACCTTGAACACCAAGGTAACTTCGTCAAAGGGAAAACATTCCGTCACGTATTTTTTGGACAAACAGTAGTCTCTGAATTCTTCTATGTTCATTTGAAAAAGATTGAATTACCCAAAGATACACATTGTTCATATAATTAATAACTGGGTATATCATAATAAATGTCAAATATTATTAGTGGGAATTCTTTTAGTTTGGGTGATTAGAATGATGCTTGTAATTCAATTATATACACTCTATAAAAAGCAAACTAAAGAAGCCATCTTTTCAGACAGCTTCTTGTTTTGTAATGATTCAAAGTAGAAATAAAGAATTTCTTGAAACCGAATTTCTGTTATTTAGATTCCCGTTTTCACGGGAAATCGAAGATTCGACGTAGTCAATGACAATTTCAGCGGAAACCCTGCCGTGGCAGGCAGGCCCGACGTAAGCATCGGGGAATTCTTTTCAATTAAAACTAAATTTAGTCTTCCAATACTTTTGAGCTATAATAAGCCATAGAACTGGTTATTTTACCTTCGTCATTAAAATTATGTGTATACATGATAGGCAGTTCAAACTTTTTACCATCAGCTTTTCTAACTAATCTAATGGTCCACCATGACTGAGCCACTTTAGAAGAATTAAATTCATATTCAAAATAGTCTGGATATCCAGTCTGGTCTATACTCACTATATCCCAAGTCTCATAAATTTTCTTGCTTCTTTCTTTTGATTCATCCACAGATAAAGATTTCCCACGAGGTGAATCGCTGTTTCTAAAACTCGCTTTTTCTGTAAAAAAACTATAGGCCGTTTCTAAATCACCGTGTTCAAAAGCAGCAATGACTCTTCTAACCGTATTAATATTTTTATGGTTTTTATAAATAGTTCCATTTGTTCTAGTGCTATAACTTCTTCCTATTTCGCCATTCGTACCACTATTATAAGTAGTCATTGAAACAATTTTATTATCAGCATTTAAATGGAATAAACGATGTTCAGGTCCATCTAATTTAACTCCTGTTTCTTTATGAACACCTCTAAAATAATCCCATGTTTGCACCCATAATCCATCCTCATCACTCTTGTACTCAATAGCATCCGGATAAGCTCCATTTTGACGTTTCAAGCTTGCATAAAGCACATAATCTTTAATACCTGGAACCCTTTTTAAAAAATCTTCTTTGTTTGTCCCTTTGTAATTTGGGTTCGTGTTGGTCCCGTTAAATGACTTAAAGTCGTCTGCTAAATACGAGGCTACTTTATCGGCATCGCCAGATATCATAGCTTGCTGCATAGCTTCAACAGCCACTATAGCCGGATGGTCAATATAAACCGTTCCATTCTTTTTCTTCTGGGAATACGTGATGATTGTAAACATCATCATTAAAATAATTACACTTTTTTTCATTTTAATTGATTTTAGTTAGTAAATATAGTAGGCAATAGGCCTTATCTGATTTTCAGATATTTAAAATTCTGAATATAAAAAAAGTGAATATACTAAAAATTAACATCTTAGACATATAACATGTATAAAATACTCAAATTGAGTATATTTCAAATGATTTTTTGATTACCTCCCAGATAAGCAACATCATTTGTATTGTTGTATGTGGGGGTAATAATTACCTAATAAATATAGGCTTATTAAAAATAATTATATTTGTATATATAATAGAAATTAACAACCAGTGAGTTTATACATGCGTTGTGACTTATTAACTATAAACATTCGAACTAACTGAATTTAGTATTAGCCAAAAAAGTAACTAATAATGGGAAAAGTAAATCTAGTAATTGTCTTAACTATCAATCCTGCTGAAAAAGAATCCTTGACACATTATTTGACAAATCTGAGTATTCTTTATGAGCAGGTTGGTGCAAAAAGAATAGCAAAATATGATATTTCAGAAACATTAATCGGAGACAAAAGTCAAACACCTTCTTTTTCTGTAATTATGGAGTTCCCAAGCATAGAAGCTCTGGAAAAAGTGTTCAAAGGAGATAAATACGAAAAATTAGTACCATATCGAGAAAAAGCATTTTTAGAAGTTAGAGCATACATCAGTAATGAACAATAACAAGCCATATCAAAGAACTGAATCAAAAACAAGTTTTTTATCCTCATTCCAGTTCCACATCTGTTATCATATGATGAGGTCAACTTAAAATAGTTATCTCGAAGTTCTACTCTTTATAAGAAATAAACGGAGTGCAGTGCATTCACTAATCCGTTAAACTTACCTTCCAGCTACCTATTGCTTTTATTCTTAAAAAGTATAAGTACAGGTCCCCAGATAAATAATAAATGGGTTATAACCCCAGCAACTAAGACATTTTGGATCTTGTCATAACATCCTGTTCCTTTTAATACTACAGCACATCCTAAAATTACCGCAGCCCAAATAATTGCGCTTGCAATAATTAAAGCAACCAATGTTCTCTTTTTTTTATCCATTGTTTAAATATTTTCAGTTTTATGAAATCTTTTAAGCAATTTTCAATTTGGGATTATTGTTTCACTAATTTATGGAATAAAGTGAACTAATTATAACTAAAAAGAAATTTAAAATCAGTCTTAATAACAAAATTGAAAATAACTCAATTTATAATGATGAGAACAACTCAATTAACAAATACTCGTGTTTAGAAGCAGTAGTTTCAATTATTCTAATCCCCTACTAATAAATTCCAACGATCAGTCTTGTCCTGAAAACTATGAACAGTCTGAAATCCAATTTTCTCATGTGCTCTCATGGAACGTGTATTCGTTGCAGAAACTTCAGTAAGGCAAATTTCATATATGCCTGAATAGGCTTTTTTATGTTGCAAATATAATTTTTCGAAAATTCCCTTTCCTCTGTAGTTCTCTGAAATACAAATTTGACCCATTACATAAAAACTGTAATCACTTAACTGCTTATTTTTAAAAGTTAATCTGTTGAATATTGCAAACATCGGAGATAAAACGGGGATCATTTTACTAAATTCTTTTAACATTACCATTGCATAACCAACTACTTTATCATGGTCTGTTGCGATAACCTGTTTTGCCGCATTATTCATTTTGATCAGTAATTCCAGATCGTGTTTTACAGTTACAAAACCATCTGATATTTTGGCATCTGTAGATATATTTTGACTAAGATTTGAATTCTGCAATTTCAGAATCTGTTTTAATTCGTCTTCAGTTACTGCCTATTTTATAAGTATCGATGACTTCATGAATACTGTTTTAAATGATCTTCTTTGAGTAGATACTGTTTAATATTTCAATCTTTGTGTGAGTCTGTACTGTTCATACCATTAAACTTGTTCGTATGCCTGACATACACCCCTTGTTTATGTGTTCTACCCTTGATATAAGACTTCTAAGAATATTATATGTTTGTATTACAAAAATTCATTCCTTTACAGTTCTTTATTTATGGGAATTTACTCTGACTGCAAGTCATGGTCCTTAATTATTTTTAGTATCTCACTTGGAGACTCTATTTGAAAATCCGGTTTGAACTTCCAATTATGTATCGGCGCACCACTATATGTTGCAATTATGGAAATTACTTTACTTTGCTCCTGTAAATCTTTTTCAATATTTCTGGCAAATTCCACATCTCCTTCGTGGTCTCCAATATATACAATGGTTTTATTTTTCAATGATTCAAAAATCCGATTGAGGCATTTTATTCCACTGAATGAGGCCGGTTTTTGCATATTACTCGGAATGTCGTCAAATCCAATTACAGCACTGAATTTATGAGCTATGTTGTATTCCCTCAAAACCTGATTTATATTTTCAGATGAGTTTTGCGAACAAATTCCCTGAGGTAGATATATCTGATGAATTGTTTCTTTAATTTCTGAAAATAATCTTACCGGAGTATTATTTTTTAATTGATAAACTGTCCATAAATCTCCTGCCTTCAGCATTTCATTTTCTGTCATCCCATAAAAATTAATGTACAAATCCTGCCAATTCCTCGATTGGTGGTTTGCTTTGTGATAATTTGTCTCATTTTTCAGGTATTCAGGCAAATTTTCACCAGTTAAATGTGGAGCCACAGTCTCAAGGATTTGTTTTGTAATATCCATGTTTTTAGGGACAGAATTTACCAACGTTCCGTCATAATCCCATAATACTGCGTCTATCTTCATAAGGTTTACATTATCAATTAAATCAAGTGGAATCTTGAAATGTATATATTAACTGTTTTACATTGGATTTAATAATTAATTACTAGTCTTCATATGAAACTGGCAACTGTACTTTTATTTCTTTAGAAAATTTAGACCACTCTGTCAGCATTTCAGCATATTTTTCAGGTTCAGATAATTTGAGGTCATGCATTTCTGCCAAATCAGTGGACAAATCATATAGCTCAAAATTTTCTGCATGAAAAGGTTTAATGGTATTGGTAATTTTCCAGTCTCCTTTTCTGATCATCGCATATCCGTTGTGCTCCATCCCAAATACATAATCAGATGCATGGATTTTAGTTGTTTTACCCAATGCAAATGGTAGGAGAGATTTACCTTTAAGAGGATAGACTTCGTGATTCTCAAATGTCTTTGGATATGAAATTTGGGCCAAATCATAAAAAGTCGGAGCCAAATCCATAACAGTTACAAGTCCATGATGAATTTCATTTTTATTTTTAATATTGGGACCGCTAATAATCATTGGAGTATTTATTCCGCCTTGAGTCGCATAATCTTTGAAATACCTGAATGGGGAAGAACCTGCTTCTGCCCATTGAGGACCATAAGAAATATAAGAATCGGAATTCCCCATATTTTCGAAGTCATCATTGTAATATTCTTTCAATACTTCTGAAGTCTTTATAAAATCCCGCCAGGCGGCTCCATTATCCGACATAAATACAATTAATGTATTATCATATTCGCCAATTTTTTTGAGATATGCTATGAGCCGGCCGATATTATAGTCGAGATTATCAACCATTCCGGCGTACAATTCCATTTTTCTGGCTTCTTTCATTTTTTCTTCATCCGACAGCGAATCCCAGGGTTTTACACTGTCATGATTTGGAGGAAGTATAGCATCTTGAGGAATCATTCCCGCTTTTTTGAGGGATTCGAGTCTATTTACTTTTAATTTATCATAACCCTCATCATAAAATCCTTTATACTTCTCCCAATGTTTTTTATCAACTTGTAAAGGCCAATGGGGAGACGTAAAAGCTGCAAAAGCAAAAAAGGGTTTGTCATCATCTTTATCACGGTCAATATATTCTATGATTTTATCAGTATAAAAATCCGTAGAATAATCGCCATCGTTCCATTTTGTTGTTTCACCGTCTTCTGTATAATTTGAATAACCTTTTTTAAGAATACTCTGATTATTGTAGTGATTCGCTCCTCCTCCGAGCACTACAAAAGAATGTTCAAATCCTTTTTTATGTGGATTTGATTCTGGGGTTAAACCAAGATGCCATTTACCTGCCATATAAGTATGATAGCCTGCTTGTTTCAGTAATGATGGAATGGTAACAATACGGTTTGTTAATCTTTTTTCATATCCAAATTCTTCTCTGGGACTTATCAACATATTACCCATTCCTGCAACGTGATTATCATTTCCTGAAAGTAGCATTGCCCTTGTAGGAGCACATACAGGAGCAGTATGAAAACTACTAAACCTGATACCTTTGGAAGCTAAATTATCTATGTTGGGTGTTTCAATATCTCCACCATAGCAACCGATATCTGCATAGCCCAAATCATCTGCCACAATTAATAATATATTAGGTCTTTTGGTTTGCTCTACTTTATTTGTACTATCCGAGCATGAGTACATAATTGCCAATAGCAATATGCTCAAACATATATACGAATAATTGGGAGTTTTTTCAATCGAGAATAATTTCATATAATTTATTTGTAATTCTTATTCACGAATATATGTATTTTAGATAAATGCTAACAAGTAATTCGGACGCTGTTAATTCAGTTTCAAATAACAGTTTAAATAATTGGGATTAATCGGTAAGTTTTTTACTTTCTGCATCAGGCAAAACAAACTGTGAATAATTCAATTTCCAACCCGATGTTTCCAACAATTGTTCGATCATCAATATGGTATCCAAAGCTTCTTTATTGGCAGTATTCAACAAGCCGCTTTCAGGAATTTTTTCATCAATAAAAACTTTAGCTTCTCTGTTTAAATCGGTTAAATCAGCTGCATCAAATTTATTGAACAAGCCGTCTTTTTTATCGTAGTATTTAATCGTTGTCTCTACAGTTAACACTTTTGGTTTTGGAAAATGAGTGAGCACAATTTCTTTTGTTTTGTTATTGGCTTCCAGTTTTATTTGAGAAAGATCGAAACCCAAATGTGCTTTGGCATTGATCAGTAAAATGGCTTTCTTTTTACTCGATATTAAATTCAGAAAATGATTTTTTGTGTCTTCATAATGGTAGATCTCCGCAAAGTCGCCTTCTACTGAGATCAGCTTACAAACACTTTTAATTTTTTCAATTAGAATAACCGATTGTCTTTCTATTTTTTGCACACTTTTCTTTTTATTGAAAAATGACATTCCCCAAAAAGACAACATGGCTCCGAGTATGATTCCTAAAAATATTTCCATAGTTTTTGCTGTTAATCAAATATAAGCATTGTTTTTATATCATAAACAAATCACTGGCAATTCCATCCACCAAGAATTTTCCCTCTTTTGTGGCAACTAAAGTATCGTGTGAATTCGAATTTATCTGTATCTCCAATAAGCCTTTTCCAATAAAAGGTTTCGCATTTTCCTTTAATTGTTTCAAATAACTCACCCCAAAATCCTTTTCAATTATCTCAAATGAAACACCCCAAATTGTTCTCAAACCTGTCATGATATATTCATTGAACCTGTTTTTTACAGAAAGTTTTTCAATTTCAGAAGGAAGGTTGTCTTCAAGCAAGGCTTTTATATATTTTGAATTGTTTGCAATATTCCATGATCTTTCAAAACCGTTAAATGAATGTGCAGAAGGTCCTATTCCAATATATTTCTCACCCAGCCAATACGACATATTGTGTTTTGAAAAGTTTTCTGGTTTTCCAAAATTGGAAATTTCATAGTGTATAAATCCTTGTTTTTTAGTTTCTTGAACGAGAATATTGAAATGGTCCAAAGCTACACTTGCGTCTAACGGTAAAACTTTTCCCTTTTTTATAAAATGGTGTAAAGCTGTTCTTTCTTCAACGGTTAACGCATAACTTGAAATATGAGGAATTCCAAAATCAAAGGTCATTTGTAAATTTTCTATCCACTTTTCGTTACTCATATTGGGAAGCCCATAAATCAAATCGATTGTGATATTTTCAAAATGATTCATGGCAACTAAAAGACATTCTTTGGACTCTTTTGCGGTATGAGCACGATTCATAAATTTTAAATCTTCCTCAAAAAAAGATTGTATTCCAATGCTCAATCTGTTAATTTTTGTTCTTAAAAGTTGCTCAATCTTTTTAACTGATAAATCATCAGGATTCGCCTCCAGGGAAATCTCAGGATTTCCAATCACATCATAGTGCTCGTATATCGTGTCCATCAGGGATTGCAATTCCTCAATTGTTAATAAACTTGGCGTTCCTCCTCCAAAATAAATGGTCTTAATTTTATCTTTTTCCGCTTCTTTCTTTCTTAACAACAATTCCTGTTTAATGGCCGTTAACATTTCCTCTTTTCTCTTTAGTGAAGTAGAAAAATGAAAATCGCAATAATAACACGCTTGTTTACAAAATGGTATATGTATATAAATTCCTGCCAATGCAATATTTTATAATTTGATAAATGTACTCGTTTCTAAGGCAATACTGAGTTTTTGGAACCATCTTATAACCAATGGTTTGTCCATTCATACTACCAATTTCCTGCATAAGTCAATGATTCCCGGGTCAACTGCTTCAAATAATCAAATTTCAAAGTTAAAATCTGTCTCATATGTAAATAATCATGAGCTAACCAATTTGTCAGAAACAATTCTGCTGTCATTTTTCCAAACTTAGGGTGATCGTATGCATTGTCCCATTTAGGATTGGTTAATAATTGCAACCATTCCACAGATCGCTCTCGCTCTTTTAAAAATTGAGTTAACATTACATCAAAATTCTGTTGTATATATGCACGTTCCACTACCCATTTGGTCGGATCAAAAGTTGGTAATGGCTTGTCAGGTGTTTCCAGAACATATTTTGTACGTGTTCTGAAATCTTCTCTTTCTTCATCATATAAATGGCAACAGATTTCAAGCAAACACCATTTTTCAGGATTGGATTTCCACAGATATTGCTCTTTTGATAATCCTGTTAAAAGATGGCTAAAAACACCTTTATTTCTAGCTAGTTCCGAGATAATTATATTGTAATTCATATGTATAGGTCATTTATTGTGTTCCAGATTTAACATTTTATTCCAGATCAATTGGTTTTGAGGGCTATGAAATATAACAATCTCAATAGAAGCTAAAATATAAATTGTTCACCGATTATCAGTTCATAACTACAAATTTCAATAAAATTATTCAAAAACTGATTTTTGTTACCCTTTTTTTGAAACTGTATTGTAAATTTGAAAAAACAGCAACTGTTATGTACACACATATTGTTTCATTTAAGGTAAAAGAGGGAGAAGGTATCACTTTTATAGAACTACAAAAATTTGAAGAACTGACCGAAGCCAAACCAGCTGGATTAGATCATTTCCACATTTTTAAAGACAGAAATGAAGAAAACAGGTATTTTTTAGTCGAATATTGGGCTTCTAAAAAAGATAAAGACAAAATGGAAGCGTCAAAAGAATTTCATCTTTTCAATGAACTCAGGAAAATAGTGATTGATAAAAAATATGAGACTTATGAGTGTGATGTGATAATTTAAATAAATAGAAATTATCATTTCCAATTAATCATTCACTCTTTTGCTATTTTGCTTCACAAAAGCTGACCAACCAGAATAATTTTTATCGGAAGATATTTTGTCGCCGTTATAAAAATGACAAACGGCTGCAGCCAATCCATCGGTTGCATCTAAATTTTTAGGCAATTCTTTAAGTTTCAACAAACTTTGCAACATTTTTGCAACTTGTTCCTTACTGGCATTTCCATTCCCCGTAATAGACATTTTTATTTTTTTAGGGGAATACTCTGTAATGGGAACTTCACGGGATAATCCTGCCGCCATTGCTACACCCTGTGCCCGTCCTAACTTCAACATAGATTGTACATTTTTTCCAAAAAAAGGAGCTTCGATTGCTATTTCATCAGGATGGTAGGTTTCAATTAAATCAATGGTACGTTCAAATATTAATTTCAGTTTCACATAATGGTCACTGTATTTTTTTAGCAATAATTCATCCAACCGAATCAATTCCATCTTTTTATCGACAATTTTTATCAATCCAAACCCCATAATGGTGGTCCCAGGATCAATTCCCAATATGATTTTTTCTGAACTCAATTATTTGTTTCTTTGTAATACCAAATGTACAATATCTCGCCCAAATATAAACGAATCCTTTTTCTGTTATTAAAGATTGTAATTATTACAGGAGCATTGTATTTTATATATCAAAAATTAGTCGGCAATCAGTTATTGTCCATATCTCAACTAAAAGAGCAATTCTCAAGAGTATTTTCCAATAATATCTGGACCATTTTAATATTGTTTTTATTTACAGATGCTAATTGGTTATTAGAAGTGTTTAAATGGAATACGCTGGTTTCAACAGAGCGAAGAATATCTTTTTTTGAAGCTTATGAACAGTGCTTAGCTTCTTTAACAGCTTCCATTATTACTCCAAACCGTATTGGTGAATACGGTGCAAAAGCGCTGTATTATGAATATGGGCAGCGAAAAAAAATTATGGCTCTAAACTTGATTGGAAATCTGAGTCAATTAGCGGTAACTATATTTTTTGGAATAATTGGTCTCGTGTTTTTAATAAGGAATTTCAACACTAATATTCTTACATTAAATAATGGGAAATTACTGTTTCTCTTTGGGGTAGTCACCATTGTGTATCTATTTAGAAAGAAACTTAAATTGTTTAAAATAAGCAATTTTTTAAAACAAATTCCTACAATAATTTATATAAAAACACTTGGTTTTTCTCTTTTGCGTTATCTTGTTTTTAGTCATCAGTTTTATTTTTTATTAAGAATGTTTGGTATTGAAACTGACTATATAACCTTGATGAATTTAGTGTTTTGTATGTATTTTATTGCTTCAATAGTTCCAGGTTTAGGCATTTTTGACTGGGTGATTAAAGGCTCAGTTGCAGTATGGCTGTTCAGTTTTATAAATTTAAATGAATTGACAATAATAACCATTGCAACCATCATGTGGATCCTAAATTTTGCAATTCCAGCACTGTTGGGAAGTATCTTTGTTTTAAACTTTAAAATGACTGATAACAAATGATATACATTGCCTTTTTAATTTCGATCATTTATTTTTTTCTGATCATTGCCTTCATAAAAGGGTTTGATAAGGTTGCTGCTTTTAAAAACAAAAATGAAAGTCCAAAAAAAACCTTTTCCATCATCATACCATTTAGAAATGAAGCACATCATTTGCCCGATATGCTAAATTCTCTCAACACCATTGATTATCCAACGGCAATGTTTGAGATTTTGTTAGTAAATGATGACTCTCAGGACGATTATAAATCGATCATAACGCAATTTACCGATCAAAATCCTGAATTAAAGCTCACTTTGATCGATAATATACGAAGTACAAACTCTCCAAAAAAAGATGCAATAAACACTGCAATAAACCTTTCAAAATTTGAATGGATTGTTTCTACTGACGCGGATTGCATAGTACCTGTTTCATGGTTGCTTCTTTTCAACCAGTTCATTGAAGATAAACATGTACTGTTTATCAGTGCACCAGTAAAGTTCAGGGAAGAAAAATCTTTGTTGTATCACTTTCAGAACTTGCATTTTATTAGTTTAATCGGAAGTACCATTGGAGGTTTTGGAATAAAAAACCCGTTTATGTGTAATGGAGCAAACCTATGCTATCACAAAGAAACCTTTATCGGGTTAAATGGTTTTGGAGGAAATACAAGCATAGCAAGTGGTGATGATGTTTTTTTATTGGAAAAAATGCAGCAATCATATCCTGATAAAACAGGCTATTTAAAATCGATCGATGCCGCAGTACAAACCAATTCCGAGTCTAGTTGGAAACTATATATAAATCAACAAATAAGATGGGCTTCAAAATCAACTTCATATCAAAACAGTTTTACAAAGATTGTAGGGCTCACCGTTTTTTCGACAAACTTTATTATATCCATCCTGGGAGTATTTGCATTCTTTTTTCCCGGATTCTGGAAATATTTTCTTTTGCAGGTAGCAATAAAATCGATAGTTGACCTCGTCCTAATCTTCAAAACTTCCCGTTTTTTGAAAAGCACAAATTCGCTGAAATATTTTTTAGGCATCTGCCTATTATATCCGTTTTTTATAGTTACTATCGGAAGTCTATCTCTTTTTAAAAGCTATACATGGAAAGGCAGATATTTTAAAAAATAAAACTTCCATAACTTCTATTAGCCTAAAGAAGATATGTATTCATCCTACTGATCACCTATTCTTTTACTCCAAATAAATTAGAAATCAAATCTTCAGCATTGAACCATAGAAAAAGAATGATCAATAATAAAATCACTAAAATTATTCCTCGCTTATAATTTGGATTTTTACGCTTTTTAAATCTTGTATGTGCCATGATACTCGTTTTATTATCTATTTTTTTGTTGCACGTAACATTTCTCTTTTCCCAGGTGGGCCCGGCAATCTTTCAACTGAAAACCCTACCGATTGCATCGCTCTTCTTACACATCCTTTTGCACTGTAAGTTACTAAAACTCCACCATTTTTTAAAGCGATATACATTTTTTTAAATATTGTTTCAGTCCATAATTCCGGTTGTACTCTGGCTCCAAAAGCATCAAAATATATCAAATCAAATGTGTTATTATCATTTATCTCATTAATAAACTGCTTGCGTTTGGTCAAGTTAAATTTCGGAGAAAACGTATTTATTATGCCCCAATCCTGCTGATGCATTTCATTAAATACACCCCTAAATTCATCAGCGTTAAGGGAGGTGATATAATTCAATTGCTCAATTTCTTCAGTAGCGACAGGGTATGCTTCTACTCCAACATAATCCACTTTCAAATTAAATTTCGGAGCTTCCAAAAAAGTGATAAAACTATTGAGCCCTGTACCAAATCCAATTTCTAAAATTGCGATTTCTGTACCTGAAAAAAGAGCCAATCCGTTTTTAATAAATACATGAAAAGCCTCCTGTATGGCTCCATGTTTTGAATGATATTGTTCATCCCAATCAGGTAAATGAATGGTTGTAGACCCGTCTGCCGTAACAATTATTTTTCGTTTCAACTTTTACAAATTTGCAGCAATTTAATCGTTATTTTTCAACCTTGCCTCAAAAAATCAGAAAACATTTTTCAATTAAAATAATTTATAACCACTTAACAATCAATATTTTAATTTAGGTATTATTTTTATTATAAAATAAAACAAATGAACTTATATCTGTTAATATTGCAATTTTTTTTTATTCGTATTACCTATATCAATATTTTTAACCGAATAAATTAAAAATAAGATAGTTGCATTGGAATAAACTAACACAGTAAATTAAAAAAATTAAGTAATTTTGTAGTATATAAATTTAGATAAATTATGGCTTTACAGATAGAAAATATAGAAAAATCGAGAATCTCCGATGTTGATTTTGGAAATTTGAAATTTGGGGAAATATTTACCGATCACATGTTCGAATGTGATTTTGAAAATGGGGCATGGCAAACTCCAAAAATAAGACCCTATCAATCGCTAACTTTTGATCCTTCAGCAAAAGTATTTCATTATGGACAGGCTGTTTTTGAAGGTATGAAAGCTTATAAAGACACCAACAATGATGTTTGGTTGTTCAGACCAGACCAAAATCAAAAACGTATCAACATATCGGCTGAACGATTAGATATGCCAGCCTTTCCCAAAGAGTATTTCTTAGAGGGATTGAATACTTTGCTAAAAATGGATAGTGAGTGGGTACAAAAAGGTGATGATTTTGCGCTGTATATCAGGCCGTTTATAATTGCAACAGAACATTGTGTTTCTGCCGCGACCTCGAACCGATACAAGTTTATGATTATTTGCTCTCCGGTACAATCCTATTTTACAGGAGAAGTCAGAGTTGTTTTTGCTGATGAATACAGTAGAGCTGCTAATGGTGGTGTTGGTTTTGCCAAAGCTGCCGGTAACTATGCTGCTTCATTTTATCCTACCAGGTTGGCAAGCGAACAAGGGTACCAACAAGTTTTATGGACAGATGCTGCCAACCATGAGTTTTTAGAAGAAGCAGGAACAATGAATGTGTTTTTCAGAGTGAATGACACCTTATTAACTGCACCGACAAGTGATCGCATTTTAGATGGAGTTACTCGTAAAAGTGTTATTCAGGTTGCTAAAGATGAAGGTATCAATGTTGAAGTTAGAAATGTAAGAGTGTCGGAAATAGTTGAAGCTGCACGTAAAGGTGAGCTGTTAGAAATGTTTGGAGCCGGAACTGCTGTTGTTATTAGTCCTATATTAGGGTTTTCTCATCAAAATGAAACTTTCGAGCTACCTAAAATTGAAAACAGCTACGCATCGATCATTAAAAAACGTATTACTGATATTCAACGAAATAAAGCTGAAGACAAATTTGGCTGGAGAGTTAAAGTACAATAATGCAAATCAGTTAAAGCATCTTTGGCTTTTTACATTTTGTATCATTGTAATCATAAAAAGAATCTGGTTTCTATGCAAATGTTTGGCATATTTTTTGGTTATAATTTATTAAAAATTAACTGTTTATGACCTCCTTGGAAAAAGCGACAATAAATCTTCAGAAAAAAGGGTTTTTGGATATAAAAACTCCTGATAGTATTGATTATGTGAAGGAGATAAACAGGCTTTGCAAAGAAAAGAATGCGATTATTCTTGCGCATTATTATCAGGAAGATGCCATACAGGATATTGCTGATTTTGTTGGTGATAGCCTGGCCTTAGCCCAAAAAGCTTCGAATACTGATGCAGATATTATTGTTTTTGCAGGTGTCCATTTTATGGCAGAAACTGCTAAAATTTTAAACCCTTCCAAAAAAGTAGTACTCCCCGATTTAAAAGCCGGATGTTCGTTAGCCGACTCTTGTCCGCCAGCAGATTTTGCCGCATTCACAAAACAACACCCCGATCATTTGGTGGTTTCATATGTCAATACGTCTGCAGAGATAAAAGCATTGACCGATATTGTTTGTACTTCTTCAAATGCCGAAAAAATTATTAATTCCATTCCAAAAGAGAAACCTATCATTTTTGCTCCAGATAGAAACTTAGGAGGCTGGTTAATTAAAAAAACAGGTCGTGATATGTTATTATGGGATGGGGCATGTATGGTGCATGAGGCTTTTTCCATTGACAAAATATTGAAATTATATGCTGAAAATCCCGAAGCTGTAATCATTGCTCATCCTGAATCACAAGAACATCTGCTGAAAGTTGCCAAATATATTGGCTCAACATCGGGATTATTAAATTATGTAAAAACAAGTAAGGCAACAACATTTATTGTGGCTACGGAGGTTGGTATATTACATAAAATGCGTCAGGAATCTCCGGACAAAATATTAATTCCTGCTCCTGTTGAAGATGACAACTGTAACTGTAGTGAATGTTTTTATATGAAAATGAATACCATGAAAAAATTGTATCTCTGTTTAAAACATGAATTACCTTCTGTTGAAGTTGCCCCTGAATTAAGTAAAAAAGCCCTGGTATCCATAAACCGTATGCTAGAACTTTCAAAATAATTTTTGCTGGATATGAATGCCGAAAAAAAATTACAACAAACCGATTTTTTAGTAATTGGTTCCGGAATTGCGGGATTGTCATTTGCATTGAAAATATCAAGCCGCTTCAAAAATGCTTCGATCACTATTATTACCAAGGATGAAAAGAACGAAAGTAACACCAAATATGCTCAAGGTGGAATTGCTGCCGTTTGGGATAAAACTGTCGATTCTTTTGAACAGCACATCAATGATACTTTGATCGCCGGTGACGGCATTTGTGATGAAAACATCGTAAAAATGGTCGTTGAAAATGCTCCTGACAGACTTCATGAACTCATTGAATGGGGAACTCAACTAGATACAACTATTGATGGTAATTATTCATTAGGAAGAGAAGGCGGACATTCACAAGTTAGGATCTTACATCATAAAGATATTACAGGAGCAGAAATAGAACGTGCACTTATTCAACAAGTTGATAAAGCAGAAAATATTACTTTTTTAACTCATCATTACGCAATTGATCTAATTACTGAACACCAGATAAAACAGAAACAAACCAAACGATTGGAAAAAATTACATGTTATGGCGCTTATGTTTTAGACATCCAAAAAAATATTGTAAAAACATTTTCTTCAAAAGTAACGATGCTGGCTACCGGGGGAAATGGTCAGATCTACATTACAACAACCAATCCTGCGGTTGCCACGGGAGATGGCATTGGAATGGCCTATAGAGCCAAAGCAGAAATTTCAGAAGTCGAATTTATTCAGTTTCACCCAACAGCATTATATAATCCGGGAGAATATCCTGCCTTTTTAATTTCTGAGGCCGTTCGTGGTGAAGGTGCAATATTAAGGGATTTTCATGGTAATCGTTTTATGCATAATTATGATGAACGGCAAGAACTGGCTTCACGTGATATCGTTGCCCGGGCTATAGACAATGAACTTAAAAAAAGTGGTACTCCACATGTTTACCTGGATTGCACACAGTTGGATTATGAAGCTTTTCAAAAGCATTTTCCAAATATTACAGAAAAATGTCTGACATTAGGGATAGATGTCCGGAAAGATTATATACCTGTTGCTCCAGCTCAACATTATATTTGCGGAGGTGTCAATGTCAGCAAAAAAGCTAAAACTTCTATAAAAAATCTATATGCATGCGGGGAAGTTACCAGAACCGGACTTCATGGAGCCAATAGATTGGCTTCCAATTCTTTATTGGAAGGAATTGTGTTCGCTCATAAAGCATTTGACAATTTGACCAGACGCTTTCACAAAATAAAAACACCAGGCAATGTTCCGCTTTGGAACGATAGCGGAGTTTTAAAGAATATGGAAAAGGTTTTAATAAGTCATGACAGAAATGAAGTTAAAACTATTATGAGCAACTACGTGGGAATTGTACATTCCAATGAACGCTTGCTGCGTGCGGAAAGGAAACTGCGTGTTTTATATGAAGACAACAAACGCTTGTATAATCATTCTGAACTTTCTGTTGATCTGTGTGAATTGAGAAACATGATAACAACCGCTTATTTGATCACCCAGTTTTCCAAAAAAAGAAAAGAAAACCGAGGCGGATTTTTCAGTGCAGATTTAGTAAATAAGAATTCTTAAAAATTGATTCAGAACCTTTTTATCAAGTATTTATAATCTCCGTAATATTAGGTTTAAAGTAGTTGGGGCCTTTCATTACCTTACCATCGTTTCGGTAAATAGGTTTGCCATTTCTTCCTAATTTACTCATGTTGCTCCGTTGAATTTCATTAAATACATCTTCAATTTTGTATTGCAATCCGTGTTCCAAAATAGTGCCGCATAATATGTAAAGCATATCTCCTAAGGCATCAGCCACCTCTACAAGATCATTATTCTTTGCTGCTTCCAGGTATTCTTCGTTTTCTTCAGCCATTAAATCAAATCGCAATTTTAATTTATTTTCTGACAATTTTGCAACTGGTTTTTGCTGAATACCTAATCCAAAGGCCTCATGAAATTCCTGAACTGCTTTTAATTTGTTATTCATGTAATGTTAATTTTATTAAGTCCTGAGCACTCGAAATTTATAAAAACTTATGGAGTAAGGATGCCGGAACAATTTTTAAAACAATAGCTACCATTCTCCATCGCTTTGTAATAAATGCTTTTCTCTTTTTCTTTTTTATGGCTGTGTAGATTTGTTTTGTGGCTTTTTCTAAAGATGCCATCCAAAAGGTATCTCCTATTGCCATGGCGGTATCCACAAATCCAGGCTGAATATCGGTCACATATATTTTTGATTTACTTCTTTTCCCTTTCATCCAAAGTGATTCCAAATAACTTGCCTGAAATGATTTTGATGCAAAATAAGCAGGAACATGCCGGTTTCCCCGAATTGAAGCTATGGATGTAATACCAACCAGATGGCCAAATCCCTGTTCTCTGAATAAATTATAAGCCATTCCATATATTTTTGTTGCTGCCAATACATTGGTTTGTAATGTTGGCAACTCAACCTCCCAATCCAATTTATAATTTGGCTCTCCTACACCTGAACTATACACGATCAAATCAATGGTTTTTAACTCATCTTTGACTTCTGAAAACAGCCTTTCACAAGAATTTAGATCGGTAACATCCTGTACCTTGATAATAAATTTTTGCGGATTTGTATTTTGGAGTTCTTTGAGCAATTTTTCTCTTCTTCCGGTAATTACAACTTTGTAATCGTCAGCAACTAAAAGTTTGGAAAGCTCTTTACCTATTCCTGACGTGGCTCCAATGATCAATGCATTTTTCATACTAAAAATTTATGTACTTTTGGTGTTAAATATACACATTTAATATGTTTAGTAGAGGACAATTAATTTTTGCTGTACTTTTTGCAATTACATTTACAATTTTAATGATTTGGAGCTATAGAAAAGATATAAAAATTCATAAAAAACAGTATAAAAATACCTATATCATACTCATTGCAGTTTTTTTGATCATCACCATTTTTGTCTTAATTACTTTTGGTTTACACTAACATACTTGCTCGAAAATCAAAGCGAGTTTACTTTTTATACAATAATCCATAATACAATATGTCGTGATTTTAATTTGTATCAGGCAATGTATTATATCTCTTCGCATAATCAAGCATTTGTTCTGCAAAATCTGTTGGCTGAGCCACTTTAATATCTGTAATGTTACCCTCGGAATCTTTTAAAGGAACAAGAACAGGGTTTACAAACCCCCCATACGGAGCAGATTTAAATTGTTTGTTGCGTTCTAAAACTTCCTTGTGAATTTCCTGATCCACTTTAACACCATAATTTTCAACCAACGAGTTCCCGGCTTCAAAGTCACCTTCAGATTTGATCCGTTGAATTTCACGAAGTAATTCACCAAAAAGAACTCTTAATTTAGCATAATCTCTAATTACAAAATATGTTTTATTGTTACGTACTACTTTTTCTATGACATTTTCTTTCGCTCCCTTATCAAAAGCCCATGCGGCTACCAATTGTCTGTTTCTCATATGTGGTTCTTCCACATCATCACCTAAATTTAATCGAATTAATTGTGTCAATAGTCCATTTCTGATATATCCGTCGTAAGAGGCTTTACCTATTCCTTCGGCGCTTGGTGACAAATTCATTTCAACCAGTTTTTCGTCAGAAGCATAATAAAGCCCAACTAAATCGGCACGAGCTTCTTCCAAAGTAGACCTGTGATTTTTCAATGTTTCTTTAGGTTGCCCAACTCCTGGATTAATTTGTCCACTTGCATGTCCAATTACTTCATGCAAAGCAGTTTGTAATTTGTCACCTAATTGCCCATATTTAATTTCCGCTTCTATTTCTGCTTCATTAAAAGCAAATTCTTTCAAACGGCCTGTACCTCCGGCATTGTCATAAGAATGTATAATATTACCTAGTGAAACAGATTTTGAGCCGTGTTGTTGTCGTATCCAATTACTGTTGGGCAAGTTCACACCAATAGGCGTAGATGGTGAAGCATTGCCTGACTCTCCTGCCACATTTACTGTTTTATAGGATACTCCTACAACATTTTTCTTTTTATGGGCATCCATTAATGGTGAATTATCTTCAAACCACTGGGCGTTTTCAGACAACACCGCCATTTTTTCGGACATATCAAAATCCTTAATCTCAACTATAGATTCAAAAGATCCCCTATAAGATTTTGGGTCGTTGTATATTTCAATAAAGCCATTTATATAATCAATATCTCCTTCAGTGTTCGATGCCCAGGCCACATTGTATTGATCCCAAATTTCCAGATCTCCGGTTTTATAATATGCTATCAACAATTTAAGTGCTGTTGCCTGTTTTTCATTTTCAACCACTTCAATAGCTTTTTCAAGCCAATACACTATTTTCTCAATTGATTCCCCGTACATTCCACCAATTTTCCATACTTTTTCTTCCAAAGTTCCATCTTCATGTTTGATCAATTTTGAATTCAATCCTGTCTCAATTGGAGTTGTGTCATTTTTATCAACCTTTTTAGCGTAGAATTTATCCACATCTTCTGCGGTCACATTTGGAGAATAAAAATTAACTGCAGATCCTTTTATCAATCCTTTACTTGCGTCTAGATTAACTTTTTTAGTATCGGCGTCATTAAAAATAACAGCATAAGCTTCATCGCTAATCTTAGTTTTGGTCTCACTCAACAAAGCATCAAAGTACTCTTTGCTAAATCCCGGTTCAAACTTATCACTTGCATAATGATGATGAATCCCATTAGAAAACCAGATTCTTTTTAAATAAATTTCAAAATTTTCCCAGTCTTCTGTAGTTTTATCTCCTTCAAATTTCTGATAAACAGCTTCCAGTGCACGTCGGATCTTTAAATTGTGTCGATAGTTTTGATCATACATAATATCCCTTCCCGACAAACCGGCTTCAGTCAAATAATACACGAATAGCTTTTGTTTCAAGGTCAATTCATCAAATCCGGGAATTTGATATCTAAGAATTTTCACGTCCGCAAATTGCTCAACCAGATAATTAAACTCTGATGACAATTCATTTTTACTCTTTCCATTTTTGTCTGTTGGTTCATTACAGGAAAAAAGCATCGATGCCACTAAAAACAGTGACAATAAATATTTTATTTTCATTTTTTTTATTTTATTTTATCTTTCAAAACTACTAATTTTAAACCAATTAAATGGTAAAATTTTAACTGCAAATCATATAAAATTCAGCCCGAAAAAAAAGGGATTAAAAAAATAATTAATAAAGAATAAAAACTAATTTTAGGAAATTTCACCGTGCCTAAAACAGCCCTTTACATGGTCATTAACCATTCCAGTTGCCTGCATATGGGCATAGATCACTGTAGGGCCAACAAATTTAAATCCACGTTTTTTCAAGTCTTTTGAAATGACATCCGAAAGCTCGGTTGTAGCTGGTAATTCATTTAAATTGTTCCAACTGTTTTTTATGGGTTTTCCGTTGGTGAAATTCCAAATATATTTTGAAAATGATCCGAATTCCTGTTGAACTTCCATAAAAGCAATGGCATTGGAAATTGTAGCTTTTATTTTCAATTTATTTCTGATAATACCTGCATCTTGAAGTAATTCTTCAAATTTTGTTTCCTTATATTTTGCAATTTTCTTATAGTTAAAACCATCAAAAGCTTTTCTGAAATTTTCGCGTTTTCGTAAAACGGTAATCCAACTTAAACCCGCCTGAAAAGTTTCTAAAATCAAAAATTCAAATAATTTGGCATCATCATATACAGGTACACCCCATTCAGTATCATGATATTCAATATAAAGCGGATCTTTTCCACTCCAGTCACAACGTGTTTTATTCATTTCAATATAATTTGTATCACAAGTTAAAAAAAAAATCAATAATAGAATTTTGGAATAGTTTTTGTGCATTTAATTTATCTAAAACACCTAATTATGAGACAATTAATTTATTATTTAGCAATTGGGTTGTTCATTGTTAGCTGTGCCTCGACAACAAATACAACAACTTCAAAAGACAAAGACCTTCCGGAAGGAGCTGTTAGAATAGCTAATGAGGAATTAGAATATGAAATAATTATTATGGATATTGGCTTTGAAACTTATTTATATTCAATTGCAAAACCTGTTCATTTTTATAGCCAAGATTATTATGAAACTAAAAATAAGTTTTACGTAACACATTGGAATCTAAGAGCCAGCCATCCATTTGAGTATGACAATACTATTTATGAAAATATTATAGATTACGACTTTAATACAGATTATGGGCTGGATGTGAATTATAAATTATACAACTATTTCAAGTTTGTTGAACACAAGTATAATCAGCGTTTTTTCTAAAATAATCCAGATGGCAATCACGATATATAAAAAAGTTGTCTTGAAAGCTAGTTTCCGTCAACCTGAACCTGCCTACAGGACAGTCAGGCTTATTTACTCATAAATAGGTTATTTTATTGATAAGGAATTCGTGAATCTTCGATTTCAGGTTCTCATAATGATCAATTTTCAGAATGTTAAGATTCTGAAATAAATTCAGAATGACGCTTTCGAAAACTTTCAATACAACCTCTTTTTATTAAAATATCTACTACAACTGAGGTCCGGCCGCTACCAATGCCTTTCCTTCTTCGTTATCTGTATATTTCTTGAAATTATTGATGAACAATTCAGCCAATTTCGTTGCTTTTGTATTCCATTCTTCAACGTTTTCATAAGTATCTCTAGGATCTAAGATCTCAGTCTGAACTCCAGGAAGAGAAATGGGCACTTCCAGGTTAAAAACAGGAATATTCTTAGTTACGGCTTTTTCAATGGAACCATCAAGAATTGCATTGATAATTCCACGAGTATCTTTAATAGAAATACGTTTTCCGGTTCCATTCCAACCAGTGTTCACTAAATAAGCTTCAGCTCCGTTAGCTTCCATTCTTTTCACTAATTCCTTACCGTATTTAGTTGGATGTAAAGTAAGGAATGCTGCACCAAAACAAGCTGAAAAAGCCGGAGTTGGTTCTGTAATTCCACGCTCAGTACCCGCTAACTTTGCAGTAAATCCTGATAAGAAGTGATATTTAGTTTGATCCGGAGTTAATTTTGATACCGGAGGCAAGGTACCAAAAGCATCTGCAGAAAGGAAAATAACCTTTTTAGCATGACCTGCCCTTGATATTGGCTTTACAATATTTTCAATGTGATTGATAGGGTAAGATACACGTGTGTTCTCCGTTACAGAATTATCACTAAAATCAATTTTACCATTACCATCAACAGTAACGTTTTCCAACAAAGCATCTTTTTTGATAGCTGCAAAAATTTCCGGTTCTGAGTCTTTGTCCAGATTGATGGTTTTCGCATAACATCCTCCTTCAAAATTAAAAATACCTTCATCATCCCATCCGTGCTCATCATCACCAATTAACTGACGACTGGAATCTGTAGAAAGTGTTGTTTTTCCAGTTCCTGAAAGTCCAAAGAAGATAGCCGTATCTCCATTCTTACCAACATTCGCAGAGCAGTGCATTGCAGCAATACCTTTCAGTGGCAAGTAATAATTCATCATTGCAAACATTCCTTTTTTCATTTCACCACCATACCAGGTACCACCTATTACCTGCATTTTTTCGGTCATATTGAAAACAGTGAAATTTTCTGAATTTAAACCTTGTTCTTTCCAGTTAGGATTTGTAGTTTTTGAACCGTTCAATACAACAAAATCGGGTTCACCGTAATTTTCTAGTTCGGCTGCTGTAGGTCGAATGAACATGTTTTGCACAAAATGAGCCTGCCAGGCTACCTCCATTATAAAACGCACCTTCAAACGAGTATCTTCATTTGCACCACAATATGTATCAACAATAAATAATTTTTTACCTGAAAGCTGGTCTACAACCAAACTTTTTAATTCATTCCATACTTTTTGAGTGGTTGGTTTATTATCATTTTTTGCCTGCTCTGAAGTCCACCACATCGTATCTTTTGTAACGTCATCTTCTACAATAAATTTATCCTTCGGAGAACGACCTGTAAAAACACCGGTCATCACATTAACAGCACCTAGTTCTGTTAATTGCCCTTTTTCGAATCCTTCTAAAGTTGATTCCATTTCTGATGCATATAATTCATCATATGATGGATTATAAACTATCTCGCTAGTATCTTTAATTTCCAACTCCTTTAATGATGCTACTACTGAATCTCTAATAATTTCCATAATTTGATTTTATATTTTTGACTGCTAAAATTTCTTATACAAATTTACATATAAACGGACCTCTTAAGCTATGACTTTTATCAGGAAAATCAGCTAATTACTAAAACGTTTTCAACTTCACAATTACCTTTATTTCAGCCTCTTACTTCATGTTAGAATTATCAAATAGTAAAAACTACCACATCAAAAGTCGGAAAAATCCTTCTACAGTTAATTGCAAAACATATTTAGCTAAATTAAATTTATTTGTGAAAGCAACAAACCTTTTCTGATTGATTTTTTACTTATTAAAAATCATCAATTTAGTCTTTCTTAAAGAATGTAAATGCCATTTTTATCCAACCCAAAATAAAAATCAAACCGCCGAGAGGTGTGATAAACCAAATATTTTTAGCATCTATTCCAAAGGTAATTGCATAAATGGAACCTGAAAAGAATAATATCCCGCCATAAAACAGATAACTAATTATATTTTTATCTTTTGTAGTAAACTTTGTATAGCTATTTACAAACAACAAAACTATAACGTGAAACATTTGGTAGCGCACCGCTGTTTCAAAACTATTTAATGCTACATCACTTAATGATTCTTGTAAGGAATGTGCCCCAAATGCTCCCAATATGATTGTCAGTGCTCCTAAAAAAGAGGTAATTATTAGATTTTTATTCATTTTAACATAATTTTATTAAGCAAAGGTAAAATTTATCCTGCTTACAAAAACAATATTTCTTATTTTTAGGATAAATTATTAAATATGGAAAACGGAGGAAATACATTAGTAACAATTTTAAGGTCGAGTTTGATACATGAAATTCAAATTGCAAAAACTTTATTGGCCAGTTATGAAATTCCTAGTTATATATTCGATAAAAATATTGATTTAGTTATTGGAACGGCTTTTGTGGAAGGTTATAAACTTAAAGTGAGCAGTTTGGATTTTGAAAATGCTAAAAAAATATTAGATGAAATAAATTCTACTGATAATTCTTAATTTCTATTCATAAATCTCTTTTAAAAGCGTATTTTCGTGTATTCAATTAATCCGTAAAAAAATGTTAAAAATGCGTAATATTTTGGTGATTGGAGCAGGACGCTCATCTTCATCACTTATATCTTATTTATTAGAAAAATCACATACTGAAAATCTGCATATAACAGTTGCAGACGTTTCATTAGACCTTGCAAAAAATAAAGTTCAAAATCATAAAAATGGAACCGCCCTTTCTTTAGATATATTCAATGAGAATGAAAGAGAAAATGCGATAAAAAATGCACATATTGTTGTTTCCATGTTACCTGCACATTTACATTTAAATGTTGCCAAGGATTGTTTAACATTTGGAAAAAGTATGATTACGGCCTCTTATATTTCAAAAGAGATGAATGCTCTTAATGAAGAAGTTGTAAAAAAGAAGCTTGTTTTTATGAATGAAATCGGACTGGACCCAGGCATAGATCATATGAGTGCCATGCAAGTTATTGATACTATAAGAGATCAGGGTGGAAAAATGATATTGTTTGAATCGTTTACAGGTGGATTGGTGGCCCCGGAAAGTGATAACAACTTATGGAACTATAAATTTACCTGGAATCCAAGGAATGTTGTTTTAGCAGGACAAGGCGGTGCTGCAAAATTTATACAGGAAGGCAAATACAAGTATATACCCTATCACAAATTATTCAGGCGTACCGAAATTTTAAACATTAATGGTTATGGAAAATTTGAAGGTTATGGCAATCGGGATTCATTAAAATACAAAAGTGAATATGGATTAGATGATGTTTTAACATTATACAGAGGGACAATCAGACGTGTGGGTTTTTCAAGAGCCTGGAATATTTTTGTACAACTTGGAATGACGGATGACAGTTATACAATTGAAAATTCCTCGAAAATGACTTATCGTGAATTCACCAACTCCTTTTTAACTTATAATCCAAATGATTCAGTGGAATTAAAACTGCGCCATTACCTAAAAATTGAACAAGATGATATTATTTGGGAAAAATTAGTAGAACTGGATATATTTAATGCGAACAAAAAAGTTGAATTAGAAAATGCAACTCCGGCCCAAATTCTTGAAAAAATATTAAAGGACAGCTGGACCTTGAAGAATGAAGACAAAGATATGATTGTTATGCAACATCTTTTTGGCTATGAATTGAATGGAAAAAAACAACAAATTGAAAGTAGTATGGTTTGCATTGGTGATAACCAAACCTATACTGCCATGGCAAAAACAGTAGGCTTACCGGTAGCAATTGGAACGCTAAAAATATTGAATGGAGAAATTACATCGCCCGGTGTACAAATTCCCATCAAGAAAGAAGTGTACGAACCTATATTGAAAGAATTAGCAGAAAACGGAATTGTTTTTATTGAAAAAAAAGTTCCTTATTATGGCTATAATCCCGATAATGTTACGGCTTAATTGTCTATTATTATATAAGCAGATTGAACCATTGGAATCCTTAAGCAAATCACTCTATACCTGAAATGAAGCTGATATTACTTAACTAAGAGGCACATATAATGTACACTCTTCGTGCCCTCGTTGTACTCTCATTGTACAGACGATGTACAACAAATCTTCGTTACATCTTCAAATAAAAATCCTGCACCAGCTCTTTGTAAGCTTTCGTATACACATGACGCTCCAACTCAATGATAAGCTCTGTTGTTTCAATGGGTTTCTCAAAATAAGACAGCTGTAATAAACTTCTTTTGACAAGTGTATTTTCAGTACCTCTTACTCTGGTAATTCTATTGGGGAACAAATTATTTTCGCTGGCAATCCTAATAAATTTTTCTTCTTCATTATACGGAATAACAAATGCACAATGCCCGTTTTCCAATAATAATTTTGCAGCACCTTCCAGCAATTCATTATAATTGAGGCTTTCTGTATGACGCGCCATTGCTCTGTTCTGAGGAAGATCTTTGTACGTTGCGTTGTAAAATGGTGGATTTGAAATAATTAAATCGTATTTGTCATCAATTTCGTCAGCGTACTCCTGGAGCGAAGCATGATAACAAAATAAGCGATCTCCCCAATTGCTGCTTTCAAAATTTTCAACTGATTGAATATACGCATCCTTATCCAACTCAATACCATCGATAAGCTCAGCTTCGGATCTTTGAGCCATCATTAAAGCAATGAGTCCAGTACCAGATCCTATATCCAAAATACTAGCCGGATTTGAATCCAGATTTACCCATGCACCTAATAAAACACCATCTGTTCCCACTTTCATAGCTGTTTTATCTTGCTGAATAGAAAATTGCTTGAATTGAAATGGTTTGTTCATTTCGTCAAAAATTCATGATACAAAAGCGTTAATTATTTTTAATCGGTTCAATCACAATATTCTTATAAAAAACCTCCATGGCCGGACCTTTATGAACTTGCAGTGCTATAATACCTGATGAGGATCTTTTGTTCACTTCATTATCTGTGACATCTATAGTTATATATCCATTAATAAAGTGCTGTAAATGGTTCCCATTGGCTACAATGAGATAGTGATTCCATTGCTCCATATTTATTTTCGACTGTATCTCTTCGCTTTTCGCAAATTCGTCTATCATTTTATTACCATCTTCGCCAATAATAACCTGTTTTCCTCTATTTGCTATAATACCCCTGCCCTTTTCCTCATATAAAATACCTGAAAAATTGATACCGGCTTCTATATCGGCCTGATACCCACCAACGATGAACAACAGCTCATCAATTACTTTTGCTCTGTATTGAACACCGCTGTTACCTCCAATTATTTTATATTGAAAAGTAAGCTCAAAATCAGAAAACGAATTCTCAAAGATCAGGAAAGTGTTTTGTTCCACCCGATTCTCAGCAGTGGTCCGCCCTACGATACACCCGTTTTCTACAGACCAAATACGGGAATCCCCCCGCCACTTGTCCAGATTTTTTCCATTGAAAAGTTCAATCATTGCCACTTTTTTTTTGTCATTTTTCTTTGATGACTCACAACCAATAAATACAATGAATATGGCTAAACAGATTGAATTGATTTTCATGAGATATATTTTGAGTAATTGTTCGCAATTTGAAATGTTGGCATGTTAATTTAAAAATATTCGTGTATGATCATTCCATTATAATTATTTGTTATAAATTTTATGATTCTCATTACCACCAGCTATTAAAAATGCAATGAGGTCGCTTAACTCCTTCTCATTTAATCGGTTGATCAAACCGGTAGGCATTGCAGAATGAATTGATTCTTCCTCTTTAATGATATTGTCCTTTTTAATTTTTGTTGTCAATTCCGGAGAAAATGCGTTGGTGCTTATTTCCAATTCGCTTTTTGTATCCTCAACTATTCTACCCGTAACCATGGTTCCGTCTTGTAAATAATAATTGATGTTGCGATAACGGTCAGAAATAGTAGATGAAGGATTGATGATTGCTTCGGCCAAATCAGAAACAGAAAAACGCATACTAATTTGCGTCAATTCAGGCCCTGTAATTCCTCCCACTCCGTTGATACTATGACAAGAAGAACATAAAGATGCTTTGAAAAAATTTTGTCCATTTTCAAAATTTACATTGACCAGATTCCTGGAAAATGCCGACTCAACAGACTTAACATTCCAGTTTTGACCAGGACCTTTTGGTTGTTTTAAATCCTGTACAGCATTGTTATTTTGATTCATGCTCTCACTTGCCAATGCTTCAAAATATTGAAGGTCTTTCCGGGGAACATTCTCCAATGCTTTTTTCTGTATTGCCTTGATAAACTGTGAATACATTCTTCCGCCAGACTTTTTTAAGGCTCCGTTATACCAACGAAAATACTTTTCCCTTGATTCTGTCGTCCATCCCTCATTAATTACACTCAGGCTTTTCGCATAACTAATATTCTGCTGATTGGGCATGTTTTGAAGCATCTTTTCCACATCCTTACCGTATTGATCACTTCTTTTTGTAATATCACCCGACAGGTATGCAGCTTTCAGATTTGAGGTTATGGTGTCGTTCTCCATGCTATAAAGTGTAGGTGCAATAATTTCAGAGACCTGTAAATAGCTCAGTAAACTACACAACTCCTTGTTCATTGTATCAGATCCCAGCAGGTACGACGGAAGAAACGTGTTTACAATGTGTTTTTTCAATTGTTCAGGAAGCGCTCCTTCCAATCTGATCAATATTAAATCTACGGCTCTTATAAAATCAATCTTTTGTGATTCTTCTAAATCTGTCCAATCTATATTGAGTAAAATATCTAAAGCACTTAACCTGTCAGTATCATTTCCAAGACGGGCAATGGATAAAGAAAGGGCAATAGTTTTTAATGGTGTTGTTCTTTTACTGATTTCATTTTTCCAAAGAATATATTCCTGATGTTCCAGAGCTACTCTGGCCGCATACCTTGTAAACCGATCACTGTGATCAAGGTTCTTTATAATAAAATTAATTTTATCTGACACCCTTTTTCCATGTAAGGCCTCCAGTTTTTTTCTAAATTTCCTTTTCTTTTTCCCTTTAGAATTTTGATTTAAGCTTAGAATATCAGAAGACTTCTCTCCTGTGTATGTCAGCTTATACAAAGCTGATTCCAACTTTCTTCCACCCGTTAGAAAATACATTGCCCCATCATCACCCACAATACCTTTTGTCAGTGGCAATGGCACTCCAGATAAAAATTCGGTAATTTCTGTTGAATAACTACTTCCCAGAGGATTAAGAATGGCATAATATATCGTACCATAGCTCCAGTCAAAAAGATAAAGGCCTTTTTGGTAGTAAGATGGAAACTTTAACCCTTTAGCTTCCAGTAATCCTGTTGGTGAGCCCTGACCCAGATTGGCTATACCGGGAAGGTTATCGGGATATACATCAGGAAATTTACCAGTACCGGTTCTCCATCCAAAATCACCCCCGCTTGTTAAGTGGAAAAGGCGAATTGGCCTGTACCAAGGCATTCCCATATCATATTCCATGTCTGAATCAAAACCAAACAATTCTCCGTCCTGATTAAAAGCAATATCGTATGTGTTTCTCATACCGACATTTACCAGTGTCCATTCTTTTCCTTCAAAATCAGTTTTCAAAACCCATCCACCCGGTGCTTTTCGGGTATTGGCATGACCACTCGGGTCTTTTATTACCGGGAGTAAATTATCCTCGTCCCAAACTTTTGGGACTGCACTACTCAAATTTTCCGGGATGTCGGTATGGTTTCCCATGACCAAATAAAGTGATTTTTCATCAGGTGATAACAGTATATTGTGTGGACCATGTTCTCCATTTCCGTCAAAAGAACGAATCATTCTTACAGTATCAAAATTCCCGTCCCTGCTTGAATCGGTAATTTTATAAAATCCACTATGAATAAAAAGATCGTTTTGCTCATTCGAATTGACCAAAGCATATAAGATGTCCTTATGCCATAGTAACCCTTGTGCAAGACCAATAGTCAAATCAAGTTTTTTTACTGCAACACTCTCCATTTTATTAGCGTCATCAGGGAGTGTCACCCTGTAAATATTCCCAAATTGGTCGGAACAGTATAGCCTTCCCATATTATCTTTGGTAACACTCACCCAAGAGCCCTGACCGTGTTCTCCGGGTTTATACAATTTCTCAATAACAAAACCTTCAGGAATGGTAATTTTATCCATGATGATGCGTTCAGTGATGGGTCCATCATCTGGCTGGCAGGATATTGCAATAATGAACACACACAATAATTGGAAATAATTAAAGACTAAGGAGCTGTATTTCATGATTCGATCAATTTAAATTATATCTTACAGGTAGATATTTAATCGGGTATATTCTTAATTATGAATTTCTTTTTACTGATTTTAGGATATAAGTTTTTAATATTACCACTATTTATTGAATAATCTCATAGTTCTTTTTATAAATATCCCAAATAAGAATCTATAATACCTAACAGACCGTTAAATGTTAATTAATCGTTGTTTAGTACCATAAAAAATAACAATATGTCTAAAAAAAGGCATTCATTCTTACCATAGAAATAAATTATTTTTCCAGACAATTTAGATAAATTTTTTCTCTTCACTATATGGAAATATACATGCCGAATGTCTGTTTTCTGATAGTAAAATTGCAACACTTTCCAGCAATTCAATATAACTGATGCTTTCTGTATGACATGCCATTGCTCTTTTTTAGGAAGTCCTTTTATGTTGCGTTATAAAATGGCGGATTTGAAATAATTAAATCGTACTTGTCATCAATTTCGTCAGCGTATTCCTGGAGTGAAGCTTCATGGAAATAAAATTTATTTCCTGTCAATTCAGGAAGAAATTCCAGTAGTAAATACAACTCTGATTCCATTACCGCATTGGCATCTCCTTCACTTGAAACGTCTTCAAAAAGAATGCGTAACTGATTCCCTTTTTGAAGTAAAATCTTTTCAATAAAAAAAGGAACCAAATCATTACCCAATGCAACAAATATTGATTCCAAATTTTTATAAAGTTCACTACCTATTAAAATTAATTTCGGCACTATTAAGTATTAACTTTTATAAAAATGAATTGTTTTAAACCAGAACTGCAGACAAAAAACCAAAATAAAATTTATTAGCCGTTATTTTTTTACACAAGGTCTGAACTAGACTTTTTTATTTTTTATTAATTTGACTTAAATCTTTTTATAAAATAAAAATTCGTTTTTGTACCGCTATTGTTTAGTGTCAGCAAAAAGTGGACTTTTAAAGGGTTAAATCTAAGAGATAGATTTAATATATTTATAAACCTTTAAAAGCAAAACAAATGCCTAAAAAGAAGAATGCTAGCTCACTAATTAGTGAGCTAAAGCGAAAAACAAGAAGAAATATTAACGAAGAATTAGATTAATATACAATCCCATTTGTAGCATTGTGATCCAGCTTATCCCTTATAATAGTCTACACAGTGACTCGAATATTTTAATAAATTTTAATTCAAGCACTAAATAAAAATATCGTACATTTTATAAAATAAAAAATCATAATTATCTTTTAATTAGATAGTTATGGGTTTACTTCGCAGAGAGGAAGGGATTAACTGGGTTGATCCTAAATAGAAATCTTGAGCAAACATAGAAAACCATCCATCCGTGATGGGTAAGCTTTTTTTATTTCCTGGCACTTATCAAAGTAATTTGCCCGGGTTTAATGAAAATAAAAGGGATTAACCGCGTTGATCCCAAATAGAAATCTTGAGCAAGCATGGAAAACCATCCATCTGTGATGGGTTAATTCTTTTATGTTTCTGCTGTTTTAAATAAGATTACAGTTATAAATGATGATTCATACTTTCATTCAGGTAAGGATGCTTTTTAGGAATTAAAGGATACAGGCTTAATGCCCGGGTTACAATCAAAGTGAAAATCCCGGCATACCCAATAAATGTTCCAATTTCAATAAGTCCAATTCTGAATTCTCCTACTGTTCCCGGCATTATTTGTAGATATAAATCAACCCACTGACCAATGATCAATAAAATGCAAACAAATACTATAACCTGTTTGCTTTGTTTTGTTTTGTCGGGCATCAAAACAAAAAATGGAATTGCCCAGTTCAAAATAATATTTAGAAAGAAAAATATTTTCCATTTTCCTTGAGTCCGTGTTATAAAATAGATTGTCTCTTCGTGAATATTTGCAATCCAGATTACTAAATATTCTATAAACCATAAGTATACCCAAATTAGACCTAAAATGAACAAATATTTGGAAAAACTATGTAAATGACTTTTATCAAGATCTTTAAAATACCCATTTCGGTTAAGTAAAATTACAATCAATGCAATAATGGCCACTGCATGATAGAATCCTGAAATAAAATTTTTGACAGCAAAAATAGTACTAAACCAATGTACATCAATCGACATAATTAAATCGAATGTAAACAAAGAAAAGGTAATTGCTAATATAAATATATATATTTTGGAGTATAATTCACTTTTATAAAAATATTTCAATCCACCTATTTGGTCTTCCTTAATCGAAGCCCGCAAAAGCAATCTTGTCATAAGAATCCATAGTGCGAAAAAGAGTAGTATCCTTATAAAAAAGAAACGAATGTTTAAATAAGGGGTTTTATGTTCAATTAGGGAATCATAGGTTGCTGCCTCAGGAAGTGACCAATTATAAATAGCATTCATTCCAAATATTATAAATAAAATCAAGACACCTGCAAATGTCAGATAAGCACTTATAGCCAAGGGGATTCTTTGAAACTGAGCAGACCATCCTGATTGCGTAACATATTGAATGGCATAGAAAAAAGTTGCACCTATTGCAATAGATATAAAATAATAATTGTTTAACAACAAATTCGCCCAGGTTTTTTCTGTTCTAAAATAAAACCCAAAGCTTACAGTTATAATACCTATAAAAACAAGTATAATTGCTACATATTTTAGCTTTGTCGGAATTGAATATTTTTCATCCATTACTGTGATTTATTTATTTCCTTTAGGGAAAGTTCATTTTTTATATATAGAATAATCTTCCATTTATCCTGGGGTCGGATTAGTGAGGCAAAAGAACCCATAATTGCAGACCCCACTGTCATTGTGTGATAATACTTCCCATCTGGCATATCCATCATTTCCTGCGTTAACAATGACGGAGGTTCAGAGGGATATTTTCCGCTAGTGTACAAATTACCATCACCTTTTCCATCAAATCCATGACAATTGGCACAAAAAACATCATATTCAATTTTTCCACGTGCAATATTATCTTCATTAGGCTCAAAAGGGTTGATTAGTTTCAAACCCGCTAATTTTAAACCTTCAGAAGTTTTTGGGTATTGGTATGGAATCATATGACGAGGAATGGTACCCAGAACAGGAGGCTGTGCTGTTTTTCCGTCTGAATAATTCTTGTTGGGCGCATAGGTTTCATATGCTCTAGAATAAACCATTTCAGGAGAATATTCATACCCTCTTTTATTTCTGTCAGTTTCACATGAAAACTGTAAAAAGCATAAAACAATTATGCCACAATAATTCAGAAATCCTTTATTTTTTTTAGTTATCATAAATAATAATCTTTTAATTTCCTTTTTCGATTTATTGTAAACATTTTAAAAATTTTCAATTCTTTATTTTTCTATTACTTCAATAGCTCCATTTTTCAACAAAAGGGAATTAATTTTTCGCAAATCCTTTGAGGTCATTTCAGGTTGTGTGTCAATCACAATTACAAAAGCATCATCTGTTATTCTATGATCTATAATTGTCGGTTTTTTACCCGGATATAAACGCGACTTAATAAAAAACGTGATAACGGATAAAAGAATAGCAACACAAATGGTTGTGACAAAACAAATAATTATAAATGATGGAATAGCGTGATATGGTTTACCTCCATAAATCAATGGGTAACTAATAACTGAGGTCCAGTAAATATAAACGTACGATATCACCAATCCAAATGCTGCAAATAAGAATGTTGCAATTTGCAATTTCGTTTTTCGCTTCATTATATCAAATACCTCATGTATTGGATAAGGAGTATAAACTTCAGTTATTTCAATATTCTTAGCACGAATATTTTTTAATGCTGATATTAATAGATCTTCTTCCTCGAATATTCCTAAAATGCTCTTTTTCATTTTATTGTTTTTTTTCTACTAATTTTTTAATATTACTTGCCTTCAAAACTCCTTTTACTTCACTAATTGCTATCATTGGTAAATACTTAAAAAACAACAACAAACACATTACGAAAAATCCCAATGTTCCAATAAATAATCCTATCTCTACATTTGTTGCTGAATAATCTGCCCAGCTTGAAGGGAGTAAATCCTTGGTAAGAGATGTTACAACAATAACGTATCTTTCAAACCACATTCCAATATTTATTATTATGGAAATCAGGAATATAATTATTAGGTTTTTTCTGATTTTTTCAAACCAATAAAGTTGTGGTATAATTGCATTGCTCGACACCATTATCCAAAATGCATAGTTATATTCACCCGTAAGCCTATTATGGAAAAATGTGAACATTTCATATTCATTACCAGAATACCAGGTAATAAATATTTCTGTTCCATATGCTGTACCCATTATCAAACTAATGAAAACTAGAATTTTACAAATAGCATTTATATGTGAATCCGTTATATAATCATGAAATTTATAAATTTTTCGAATTATTATCATTAATGTCAATACCATTGAAAATCCGGATAAAATTGCACCAACCACAAAATAAGGTGGAAAAATAGTGGTATGCCAGCCCGGTAATATCGATGATGCAAAATCCATTGCAACAATGGAATGAACCGATACAACCAATGCTGCCATCAAACCCCCTAATAACCAACTTAAGGTTTCAAATCGTAACCAGTCTCTAGAAGAACCAATCCATCCGAAACTAAAGAAACCAAAAATGGCTTTTTTAACTTTGGAAGATGTTCTGTCTCTAATTGTAGCTAAATCGGGTATCATTCCAATGTAAAAAAATAATGCAGAAGCCATTAAATAGGTTGGGATGGCAGCAACATCCCACGTCAACGCAGAGTTAAAATTAATCCATAAAGGCCCTCTGTCATTTGGATATGGAAAAACGAAAAAGGCGATAATGGGTCTTCCCATATGAATAATCGGAAATATCCCTGCGCAAAACACTGCAACCACCGTCATAGCTTCAGCAGTTCTGTTAATTGATGTTCGCCATTTTTGGCCCAATATTAAAAGAAAAATGGAAAAAGCGGTACCTGCATGACCAATACCTATCCACCATACGAAATTTATGATACTATAACCCCAACTGACGGTATTATTCAATCCCCAACTTCCAAGACCATCATTAAAGGTCACATACAATGCCCATGTACCAATCGATAAAGCAACTAAACTTAAAAATAACGTTATGTACCACCAATAACCTTGTCGTTTTTCCAATGGTCGGCAAATATCATCTGTAACTTGATGACAATTCTTATTTCCTTTAATAACAGGACCTCTTATTTTAATGTCGTACATTTTTAATACAAATTATTTATGATATAATTAGTCTTTTTTATACTGTTTATTTCTAACTTTAGTAAGATATCCAACTGAAGGTGAAATACTTAATTCTTCCAGCAGATAATAATTTCTTCTATCAGAAAGTTTTTTAGATAATTTACTGTTTTCATCATTCATATTTCCAAAAACAATGGAATCTGCAGGACAAGATTGAACACATGAAGGCTTAATGTCATCATCAACCAACAAGCGGTTTTCAAGCTTAGCCTTTCCTATACCTTCCTGAATTCTTTGAACACATAACGAGCATTTTTCAACAACCCCTCTCGATCTGACAACAACATCCGGATTAAGAACCATTCTTCCTAGTTCAGAATTCATATGGTAATCAAAATTTTTATCTGCTGAATATTCATACCAGTTAAAACGTCTGACTTTATACGGGCAATTATTCATACAATATCTTGTTCCTATACAACGGTTATAGGTCATGTGATTAAGTCCATCATTACTGTGCATAGTGGCTGATACGGGACAGACGTTTTCACAAGGAGCATTATCGCAATGTTGACACATAATGGGTTGATGATAAACTTTTGGGTTTTCAATTGAGTCAGAATAATATCTGTCAATGCGCATCCAATGCATAATTCTTCTTTTTCTTACTTCTTCCTTCCCAATTACAGGTATATTATTTTCAGCCTGGCAAGCTATAACACAATTACCGCATCCTGTACATAAATTAAGATCAATGGACAAACCCCATTGATAACCAATTTGCTCTTGATCCTTATAAAGTGATTTTGATTTTTTAGGTTGACTTTCAGGTATTTCATTAATCTGAGAAGAATTTTTTATATAATTATCTAAAGTTGTCTCTTTAACAATAGTTCTTCCTTCCATCGAATGATGTGTTTGAGTTAATGCGAATAAATGTTTTTTCTTTGTTTTAATAATTTTATTTTCACTTCTGTTGTATTGAATGTTGCCATTTTTTATATGACCAAGTTGAAAAACATTCTTTCCAATATTATTTCCTACCTTACCTGCTCTTTCCCTTCCATAACCCAACGCTATGTTTATAGTACCTCCAGTCTGGCCTGGTTGGATTAATATTGGCAATTCAATCTCGATATGATTCGATAAAATAGTAATAATATCCCCATTTTGAAGTCCGTAATTAGAAGCATCCACAGGAGAAACAGAAGCATAATTATCCCAACATATTTTTGAAATTGGATCAGGCAGCTCTTGTAACCATGGATTATTGGCATGTTTACCATTCCCTAATGAAATACTTTCGCTTAGTTGTAGTTCAATATCCCCAAATACCAATCTTTTATCTTGTGCAATTGAATAAATGGTATCCTGAATACTAATGGAGTCGAGTTTAAATGGATTTTTAGAATTTAATAATATCGGAACTTCAAACACTCCATCTTGTAAACTTTTGATCCAAAATTGTTCGAAATCAGAATCTTTACTGCTAAATTTCTTTTGCAATGGAAATATATATTCCTTCCAGTATTGTTCAATGTAGTCGTGAAAATCAATAGATTTACCAATCCATTTTAACAAACTTTCCTGTGATGCTCTCGTATTGAATAATTTATTGATAGTAGGCTGCGCTAAACTGAAAAAACCTTTTTTAGGTTCAGCATCATTCCAAGATTCAAGAAAATGATTGTCTGGACAAACATAGTTGACCAAGGCAGCTGTTTCATCCAAAGTGCTAGCTAATGAAATGGATAACTTTAGATTTTTTAGACCTTTTTTAAATTTATCAGCATATGGATAATTATAAGCAGGATTAACATTGTTCATAATTAATGCAGTTATTTTCCCTTTTTCCATTTCAAGAATTAAGGCTTCCATCTCACTGTCAATCCCTTGCTTTGTATATAAAGGGCTATCCAGATGGATTGTATTGCCATAATTTCCTAACAATTCATTAATAACATTAACCAATATTTGTATATCGATTTCATTGCTGTTTGAAATTAATAGTGATTTTCCTCTGTTTTCCCATAATTCATTTGCGGTGGATCTAATTTCAATAGGTGATACAGGAACATTAATATTATAAATAGGCAGTCCTTTAATTTTCGCAAGGTGATTGTAAAGATTGGCAAGAATAATTCCCTCTTCAGATGGTTTTATAGGAATTCTATCATCTGCATTGCTACCGGTCAAAGACATTCCCGTTTCAAGCTGAATATGTCTTGACATTTTGTTTTTATTTTCCAGGCTTCTTTTTTGAACGTATTGCTTTGTATATTCAATTGGAGAAAGCCATGTGCCAAGAAAATCTGCCCCAAAGGAAACTATTAAATCTGCTTTATCAAATCTATAATCGGGAATTACCTGTAAATTAAAACATGTATTATTTCCCATCAATATTGCAGATGCAGAAATTGCATCATAATATACTACTCGAGCGTTAGGATATACTTTGATAAAATCTTCATAAACACTTTTTGTCGATGGACTTATAATTGTAGACGATAGGATAATGATTTCACCTCCATTTGCATTTATTGAATTTAAAAGAGAAATAACCTTCTTATCTATAATTTCCCAGGAAGTTTTTGTGTTTTTATGCAAAGGATCCTTCAATCTTTCAGTATCATAAAGACTTAGAACCGATGCCTGAACTTTTGCATTCGTTCCTCCTTTGGTTAAAGACGATAATTCGTTTCCTTCAATTTTAATAGGTCTTCCTTCTCGTGTTTTTACCAATATACTGCAATAATCACTTCCGTCAATAAGAGAGGAAGCATAATAATTTGCAATTCCAGATACAACTTCTTCAGGTTTTATTAAAAAAGGTATTGATTTATTTATTGGTGCCTCACAACTTGCAGCTAATGTTGCCGCTGCCAAACTGAAGCCACTTAATTTTAAAAAGTCTCTTCTACTGGCATTATTTTTAAAATTTATCCCATCCAGTAAGTGATTCGAAATAGTATTTCGGGACATATACTTTTCCTCTCCAATTTTGGAATTAATCTTTTGATTTTTTTCTTCTAAACTTTTCCAATACTTTTTCATCTATTCAGTTATGATCGAATTAAAATTAAACGACTCAGTTAATTTTATTTTTAATAATGACATTTTTGACAGTCATTGGCTCCAATTTTATCAGCCGTAATTTTAGTAACTTTCCCTGCTTTCAAATCATTATGGAGTTCTTTATGATTTGAATAATATTTGTTCTCCTCAAATTGAACTTCGCTTTGTCTATGGCATTCTACACACCAACCCATGGAAAGTGTTGCATATTGATATGTAATATGCATTTCTTCAATTTCTCCATGACAGTGCTTACAATCAATTTTCCCCACGCTCACATGTTGAGCATGGCTAAAGAACACATGATCTGGAAGATCATGAATTTTCACCCATTCAATTGGTTTTTTATTCTTAAATGAGTTTTTGATTTTGTCAATTTCAAATTGGCCACTCATTTTACCGGTGTTTATTTTATTATGACAAATCATACATACGTTAGTAGTAGGTATCCCAGATTCTCTACTATATTCAGGAGTATTGTGACAAAAAAGGCATTTAATTTTATTTTCTTTTACATGAATCTTATGAGAGAACTTTATGGGTTGGAATGGTGAGTAATTTTCACTCAGCCCCATCTTTTTAGCATAAATTATTAAAGTATTGCTAAAAAAAATGGCTGCAACAAAAAACAATGTAATATTTATCCATTTTTGCTTGATAATTTTCGTAAAAATTAAATCAAGTAACGATATTACCATCACAATACAAATGAGAATAAAAACAATAAGTTTTACAGGTATTGTTTTGTTTTCTTTAAGGCTGGTATTCTCGATACTTTGTAAAAAAGCTGTGATATAAAATATTTCATCATCAGCCAATTTGTGATCTTTGAGAACCTCTTTCATCTTATCAGATAATGGATTGATTAAAATATTGCTCATATCCACATTATTTCGCTGAGAAAATGCTGAAGAAATATCTTTGGCAGACGGATTCCAATTTAAAGTATCTATTTCAAAAGTATTATGGCATGTATTACAAGCCTGAACATTATTGATAAAAGGTCTATTACCTTCAAATAGCTCCTTACCTTTATTAATTTCTTCATCTGTAATTCTGGCTGAGAAGGATTTCTTATGATATTCCAGAATTAGGTCTATTTTACTTTCAATATTTTGCAACCTCTCTTCATACTCATTATTATTTGATTTGAGGCTTTCAATCCTTCGATTGGGGTTTTCCAATATGATTGATTTATTTAAGGTCAATGGTATTGAAACTGTTGTTTCTATTTTACTTTTGTTAAAACTTCCGATATAATCAATCACTGTTATAATTTCTTCTTCAGAAAGCTTAGTGTCAGGCATTTTTTTCTTGTCATACTTTTCCCATATAAGAACTGCTTTCTTGTCTCCCGAATTGATCATAGTTTTAGCTGATAAGATAAATTTTATCAACCATTGCTCACTGTGCATTTGCTCAACACCCAAAAGATCAGGGCCTTTCATGTCACCATCGCCAATTGAATGACAATCAGCACAAAACTCATCAAAAAGATCTTCCGGGCTGGTTTGAGAATAAGATGTTAAAAGGCTTCCTCCTAAAAATATTAACAGAAAATATAAAATTATCAAAAAAAATGATTTTTTTACCATGTAAGTTCTTTTCATAAAACCATAATTAAAAAACAATGTTCAGAAAGCAGAATATTCAAATAACTATATCACATGAATCTTTACAAATTCCAAATTTTGAATTGCCAAAACATCATCAATCCAATACCAAATGCCTTAATATTCCAGCATATTTCCATCAATATCTTGCATTGAATTCAGTTATAATTCCTTTAATTAACATTACAATACTAATTACTATAAAAAGCGATATAACAAACAATATTAAATAATAGAAAAACACTGCCTTTATTTTCATAATGTTATTTTTTAGTTAATAGGTAGAATGACTTATTAAATTTGTCATTTTTATTTTATCTATCAGAATTTCAGATGTTTAAAATTTAATTAACTTTTGTCAATTTCTAATATCTTATTTCTCAGATATTTCTGAAAACGATTTTATATACAATATTACCAACCATATTTCCTCTTCATCGAGTCTCTTTTTAAAAGATTCCATATCATCTTTTCCTTCTGAAATTTTCCAAAACATGGAACCATCAGTTTGTTCAAGAAATAAAGATTTCGTAAAATCAGTTGTTATTGTTTCCAAATCCTCAGCTTCTACACCCTGTCCATCTCCATTTCTGCCATGACAAGAACGACAGAGTTTTTTATAGAGAAGTAATCCTTCTGCAATATTTTCATCAGTCAATTCATATGGATTAATGAGATCATTAGCAGAGTTAGGTGCAACCCATTTGATTGTATCTTGCCGCATATTTAGCATTTTTACGATTTCATTTTCCTTTGGCACCTTCAGGGAAATGAAACTAACTGTTAAAAACAGAGATACTGGAATTAATAATAAAAATTTAATGCTTTTCATATATTTATTGATTTTAAATATTATAATTACTGGTGTAATCAATTTAAATAATAGATAGATTGCAGTAAACTCTAGAGCGAAGTTTCAAGAATTAATAGTTGCTTATTAGAAATTTCACAGTTCGTTTAATTGCCTTTTATTTTTATTATTTAAAACTGTTTTTGTTAAAGTTAATAATAGTTTTAGATAAAAAACAATACCATAGAATACGTATATATACATTAATGATAAAAAATACCATGAATTACGTACATGCAAAATAGCGTCAATTTAGGTGCCGATAAGCTTTGCTAAAAAAATATGACTGAATTAATTGAAAGCCAATAATAAAGTGTTTAATAAAACTATTTTATCAAATTAGATTATTCCGTTTTGAGCGGCGTAATGGACAAGGGCAATTACACTTTTTGTATGTAGTTTTTGCATTATATTTTTCCTATGAGTTTCAACTGTTCTCACACTTATGAAAAGTTTATCAGCAATTTCACGATTGCTGAACTCTCCTGTTATTAATTTTATAATTTCCAATTCCCTGGTTGTTAAGGGAATCTCCCCAATTGTTTTGATATTCCTAAA
>PVMS01029393.1_pt1 | contig 47943 bp, 46 predicted proteins | sample 1853461 | NCBI WGS metagenome assembly PVMS01 (sample SAMN08582032, study PRJNA380276) | Marine sediment metagenome, whole genome shotgun sequencing project. | isolation source: ocean sediment barecode stripped | collected 2017
GATCGCCAGACCCTGGTCCCAGAGGAATACAATGATATCCGTTTATCACTTGAGAGCAAGGAGGTTGATGCGCTGGTCATAGCAGCCCCCGATCACTGGCATGCTCCAGCTACTCTGTTGGGGCTTCAGGCAGGGAAACATGTATATGTTGAAAAACCACTCAGTCATAATCCCAGGGAAGGCGAGATTCTGATAGATGCTGCCATCCATTATGGGAAAAGTGTTCAAATGGGAAACCAACGTCGCTCCTGGCCCAAAGTAAAAGAGGCTATTACCGCGCTCAGGGGTGGAATTATCGGTCGACCCTACTTTGCCCGAGGATGGTATGCCAATAACAGGGGGTCCACCAACCTGATTCAGGGAGCACAGGTACCCGACTGGCTTGACTGGGAACTCTGGCAGGGACCAGCTCCCCGGAAAGCTTATGCCGAAAACCTGGTACACTATAACTGGCACTGGTTCTGGCATTGGGGTACAGGTGAAGCCCTCAATAACGGGACTCACACAGTGGACCTGATGAGATGGGGACTTGATGTGGATTTCCCCACCAGGGTAAGTTCCAACGGAGGCCGGTACAGGTATAAGGACAGCTGGGAGACACCTGATACCCAGGTGATCAATATGGAGTTTGCAGAGGGAAAAGCCATGTCCTGGGAAGGCAGGAGCTGTAATGGGAAACAACTTGAAGAGACCTCAGTGGGGGTATTGTTTTATGCTGAGAACGGCAGCATGCTGATCACCGCAGGAAACAGCTATAAAATCTTTGACCTGGAAAACAACCTGGTCAAGGAAGTACTGGATGATGGAGCTGTAGATCCTCTGGACAGGGCGAATCCTACCGAATCGCTTGATGCCATTCACATCCGAAACTTTTTTGATGGCATTGTAAGTCCGGAGAAACTGGCCACTCCCATTGACTCGGGTCATAAAAGCACCCTCCTGGTGCAGCTTGGGAACATATCCCAGCGGGTGGGTAGAACACTGGATCTGGATCCCCTGAACGGTCACATTCTGAAAGATCGGGAGGCCAATCGATACTGGAAAAGGAGCTACGAACCACGTTGGGAAATGAAATTGTAAAATGGAATCAAGAAGATCATTTGTAAAGAAAATGGGCAAAGGAATGGCCGTGACCTCACTGGCCTTTCCAAGCCTTGCACAGGATATTAAACCTCTTCGGATAGGAATTATTGGTGCTGAAAACTCACACACGGCCGGTTTCGGAAAACTTTTTAATGTGGAGAAGAAATTCCCGGGTGTGGAGGTTAAATATGTTTGGGGAGAAACCGAAGAGTTTGCCAGGATAGCCATGGAAAAAGGGAGTATTCCCAACATGGTAAAGGATCCATTGGAGATGATGGGAAAGATTGATGCCCTGATTGTAGATCACCGGCATGCAAGATACCACCTGGAAGCGGCCACTCCATTTGTGAAGGAAGGAATCCCCACATTTATCGATAAGCCCTTTTGCTACAGGGTGCAAGAAGGGAAAGAATTTCTGGCCATGGCCCGGGAAGCTGGAACTCCGGTTACTTCCTACTCTACCATTGCACAAACTGCAGCCACATTCGATATCAGGGAGCAGGTAGTTACTACGAATGATATCACTCAGGTGGTTCGTTATGGTCCTGTGGATTTGGATTCCAAATACGGAGGGATCTTTTTCTACGGGGTACATTTGGTTCAGCCCCTGCTCTATATGTTTGGGGAAGACATTGAAAAGGTCCAGGTCACAAAGGAGGGCACCCATGGAAGTGCTACCCTGGTCTTTGAGTCAGGACTCTATGCCACCCTGATCTTTAAAAGGGCTTCCTACGGATGGGAGACATTTATCGAGACTAAAGACGGGCTCTCAGAACTAAAATCCAGGGTAGAAGAGACAGATCCTCCTAAGCAATATGTGGACATGGTGGAGATGTTTCGCACTGGTAAAGAGCCACGAAGTCACGAAAGCATCCTGAAATGTGTGGCTGTACTGGAAGCTCTGGAAAGATCGGTCTCCACTCGAAACTGGGAAAGGGTGGTATTCTAGAAGTCGGTGTCTGCTGTCAGCAGGTCCAGCTCCTGGATCCATATATTCCTGTAAAGTACCGGATGACCTTCTGCCTGAAGCTTAATTCCACCTGGGGTATCAGTGATCCCAAAGCCATCGTTATTCCCTCCATCAATGCCGGAATTGGGACCGCCCCAGACCTTATTGATGGCAATATTGGTATAGACCTTTATTCCATTAAAGTAATTGGTTACCAGGGCCATTTCACTCCGTTCTCCACTTTCAAACCGGGCTGCCCTAAAGGTGATATCATATGAGTTCCATTCCCCCACCCCATGGTATGCGTAATAGGGAGATTCTATCTCATTGATCACTGCTCCCATTCCATGCATGGTGGAGTCTCCATCCAATACCTGGATTTCATACCTGTTCTGAAGGTACACTCCCGAATTGCCCCCCTCTTTTTCAATGAGGAATTCCACATGTAATCTGAAATCACGGTAGGGTTTCTTGGTGACTACATCTGCAGTTCCATATTTACCACCTACAGCAGTGGGATCGTTGCTGTTCATTACCATTCCCTTATCCACGGGATCATCTACGACTTCCCATTTAATGGGCAACTCTGAGGAGAATCGGGGCCCCGCCCAGTAGGTCCATTTTCCATCCAGCATCTCTCGGGTGCCATCAAATAAAACTTCAGCATCGCCGGGGGCCTTAACTCCTACGCCCACCTTGTCTGGGTTGCATGAAAAAAATACAAAGGATAGCACGGCAAGTAACGAAATTGTAAGGGCTTTCATAATTTTAGTTTTGGAAAGTAAATACGGGATTTTTATCGTCCAATGTTATCAGGCAATCCTGTGTAATACCTGAATCCTTCCACGGGCACACCATCTCTGGTTACCATCCATCTTTTCAAGCTGGCCTTCATCTCTTCTAATTCCTCCTCCGATATATCCGGCCCCTTATAGTCTGACCAGCCCGAGCTGAACTGGCTTACATATTTGGATAATGCGTCAATCTTTCGCTCATCCCAGCCCGTGATATCCACCCATGTATTCTTGTCCTCCTCGGCCGAGTCGTATAGTATATATTCAGGGATGGTGTGGGCCTCCAGGCCTTCCACAGTGATCTGCCCCTGGAACATCAAAGGCCACATGGCAGCCCTTGCTGCATCGGCCGACAGGTAGGCCGAAGCCCTGTGATCTGCCTTGTGCCAACGCTGCTCCCCCTTTCCGGGATCAAAAGCAAAAAGCACATCGGGTTTGATGGTCCGGATTAAGCGAACCAATTTCATGACCACTTCTTTTTTATCCTCATACTCCAGCATTCCATCATCATAACCCATATTAATATAGTGGTCGGTGGGTATACCCATGGTAGCCAGCGCGGCCTGCTCTTCCTGCTTTCGAATCAGGGCCAGGTCCATCATGCCCAGGTCAGGATCCTGCGTTCCCACGTTTCCGGTGGTAAGTATGGCAATATAGACTTCATTTCCATTGGCATTCAGCATCCCAAGTGTTCCCATAGAATAAGAATCGTCATCGGGATGAGCACCAATAAGCAGGATGGTTTTCCCTTCCCATTGTTCAATGGGGACGTCGGGTTGAGCAAATAACATGGAATTAAAAAGCAACAGAGCTGCTACTAAAATTAGAGTTCTCATACGGTAGTTTTAATCAGTTTAGCTTGTATACAAGTTAACAATTATTCTCAATACATCACCCCACTAACCACTAACCCACTAACCCACTAACCCACTAACCCATTAACCCACTAACCTATTAACCCACTAACCTATTAACCCACTAACCTATTATTCCTTTCATTACCTTTGTAATATATGAAAGCTCTCTTTATTGGAGGAACTGGAAATATCTCCACTGCCACATCAAGACTTTGCCTGGAAAAAGGAATTGAACTTTATCTGTTAAACAGGGGAAACAGGGTCAGGCCTGAATTGGATGGGGCAAACACCCTCCTTGCAGATATGAATAAACCTGAGCAGCTTAAGTCAGCCCTGGCGGGACACAAGTTTGATGTGGTGGTTAATTATATCGCTTTCACCCCCGATGAAATTAAGAGAGATATCAGGCTTTTCGCAGGACACTGTAGCCAATATATTTTCATCAGTTCGGCTTCAGCCTACCAGAAACCTCCTACCCACCCGGTCATCACTGAGTCCACTCCCCTTGCAAATCCTTTCTGGGACTACTCCAGGGATAAGATTGCCTGCGAGGATCTTCTTCTTAAGGCTTACCGCGAAGAGGAATTCCCCATAACCATTGTGAGGCCCTCACATACCTATGATACTGTGATTCCGGCGGCCATAGGAAGCTGGGAAGATTTCACCCTTATCGACCGCATGAGGCGCGGGAAAAAAATTATTATACATGGAGATGGCTCTTCACTTTGGGTGATGACCCACTCCACCGATTTTGCAAAGGGATTTGTGGGTTTGATGGGAAACCAGCGTTCCATAGGTCACAGCTTCCACATCACCTCCGATGAGGTCCTCTCCTGGAATCAAATTTACGAGGCCATGTCGGAAGCCGCAGGGACAGAGCTTAATGCAGTTCATATGGCCTCCGATTTCATTTGCAAAGAAGCCGATAAACTGGGGCAATCATGGATGCGGGGAAACCTGCTGGGTGACAAGGCCAATAGCGCCCTGTTCGACAATTCCAAAATAAAAGATTTCGTACCGGGATTTGTGGCCACCATCCCTTTTCGGGAAGGTATAAAGAAAACAGTGGACTGGTTCGACGCTGATCCTTCTCGCATACGTATCGATGAAGAGACCAACAAGCTAATGGATCACCTTCTGCTGAAGTACTCAGTGCTTAGCAGGTAACCAGCCTCACCGTCACTAACGACTAACGACTATCGACTATCGACTATCGACTATCGACTACTTCCCCGATCTGGGATGAAAACTGATGATAGCCTCCCTCAGGTACTCTCTGTCTAAATGTGTGTAGATTTCGGTGGTGGTAATTGACTCATGTCCCAGCATTTCCTGAACTGCGCGAAGATCAGCACCTCCTTCTACCAGGTGGGTGGCAAATGAGTGCCTGAAGGTATGCGGACTCACGGTTTTATGAATTCCAGCAACAATAGCGAGCTCTTTGATGATGGTAAATACCATCACCCGGGTCAGCATTCGTCCCCTTCGGTTCAGAAACAGGATATCCTCGTGACCGGGATCTATGGCCAGTGAATTGCGGTCAGGCAGATAGAGATCAATCTCCTTCAGAGCTCGCTGGCTCACCGGTATCAGCCTCTCCTTATCTCCCTTCCCTATAACCCTGATAAAGCCTTCTGCACGATAGATATTTGAGATTTGTAGCCCTACCAGTTCAGTAACCCTCAGACCACAACTATAAAGGGTTTCAAGCATGGCCTTATTCCTTTGCCCCTCTGCCTTGCTCAGGTCAATTTTTGAAAGCAAGAGATCAATCTCTTCCACCGACAGAACCTCCGGAAGCGTCCGACCCAGCTTTGGACCCTCCAAAAGAGCGGTAGGGTCCTTCTGGACCAGGTCTTCCAGCAAAAGGTATCTGTAGAATGCTTTGAGTCCTGACAGAATCCGGGCCTGACTTTTGGCTGAAAGCCCCAACTCACCGATCCACATCAGAAAACTGTGAAGATCTTTGTGATCCAGGGCTTTTGGATCGGTTGGAATCTGCTGGATTTCCAGGTACTGTACCAGTTTACCAATATCCCTGAGGTAGGCTTCAATGGAGTTGGTGGACAATCCCTTCTCCAGCTTCAGGAACCCTTCGTAATCCTTTAATGTGCTTGTCCACTCCATCAGAATGGGAATCGTTCAAACATGAGTATAAGGGAGATTCCCATTCCTGCTCCTGACAGTAAGATGTGCCAATCGCGCCTGGGAAACTTTAACAGATCTACCAACAGAAAAGTCAGCAGCATAATAACAGAGACAATCAGGACCTGTCCCACTTCTATGCCTATATTGAAAGAAAAGAGTGGCACTAACAGGCCTTTTTCTGATCCCAGCAAACTTCTGAGGTAATTGGAGAAGCCCAGACCATGGATTAATCCAAAAAAAAGGGCCGCTGAATATTTCAGGTAGTGATGGAAGCTGGAAACTTTTTGATTCTTTGTGAACACGTTGGCCAGGGCTGTAATGAAAATGGTAACAGGGATCAGAAACTCTATCATTTCCCCATCCACCCGAATAAGATCGAGGGTGGCCAGGGCCAGGGTCAATGAATGGCCAATGGTAAAGGCGGTGACCAGGATAAGCACCCGTCTCCACTCCTTAAAACTGTAGACTGCACAGAGAATCAGAATAAAAAGGATGTGATCGTAGCCTTTTAGATCGGCAATATGTTGTAACCCCAGCTTGAAATAGAGCTCAAATAGAGACATTGGGTGCTAATAGATTAGAAGTTTGATTAATTTTATCCCATGCGAAAGATCAGCGTGCTTATCCTTTTTTTGTTAATTCCAGCCGGGTTGTTGGCCCATCCGCTTCATCTTTCAATCACGAATATAACATATGAAAACGGAAAGTTGAAAATTAGTATGAAAACATTCCGTGATGACTGGGAGGTAGGCTATTTCCATTACCACAGCAAACCCATTGATTTTACAGACCCCGCCAATAGGGACCTCCCCTGGTTTTTTGATTATCTGAACCGGAGTTTCAGAATTTCCACAGAAGAATCTGAACCAGGCTTGAAAATTGAGATCGACACCATACAGATTGAAGAGAATGCCATGTTCATAGAGATGCATTCTGACCTACCCTCCAAGCCAAATTCTTTGTACATTTACAACGCTTTACTCACTGATATTTACCCCGATCAAACAAATCTTGTGATTTTTGGGTTCAATGAGAAAGAAACTGGTATGAAATTTGACGTTAAAAAGCACAGTGCAGAAGTTTTATTGAAGTGATAGGATGAAGCGACTTTTTTTTCCCGTAATATGCCTGGTGTTTTTGTTTTCACCCGTTCAGGCCACCCATAACAGGGCGGGTGAAATTACATTGAAACAACTTGATGATCTTACCTACGAGATCACCATCTCTACTTTTACCTTTACCCTTAGTCAGGCCGACAGGCCCAAACTTGAGATTCAGTGGGGCGATAACACCTTCTCCTATGCAAACAGGGTATCCATCACCAAGTTACCTAACTTTTATCAAAAGAATATTTACATTTCACAACATACCTTTCCGGGGCCAGGGGTTTATGAAATTGTGGTGCAGGATCCCAACCGGAACGAAGGGGTAAAGAACATTCCTAATTCGGTGAATGTGATCTTCTCCATAAAGACAACCATTTTTATCAATCCACGGATTGGGGGTAATTCCACCCCTGTATTGCTCAACCCTCCCATAGATAGGGCAGCGTACGGACAAACCTTTATCCATAATCCTGCTGCCTATGATCCGGATGGCGACAGTATCTCCTACAAGCTTACCATATGTACAGAAAAGGACGGCAAGCCCATCACCGGATATGTTCTTCCACCGGCCAGTGATACCCTCTATATAAATGCTTATACAGGTGATCTTACCTGGATCACCCCTTCCGATACTGGGATCTTTAACATTGCCATTGATGTGGAGGAGTGGCGAAGCGGTGTGAAGATTGGGAACATTGTTCGGGACATGCAGATCGAAGTTTATAATACAGATAATCACCCTCCTGTCCAGACTGATCCCGGCAACTACTGTATTGAAGCCGGTTCTACACTTGCCGTGGATATCATAGCCACCGATGAGGACGGCGATTCAATCAAACAGTGGGCCACGGGTGGGCCCTTTGTGGTGGAGGATAGCCCGGCCACCTATGTGGTAGACAGAAGCTCCCTTGATCTGGGTTATAGCAAGGCTCACTTTGAATGGAAGACTTCCTGCACGCATGTGAGGGAACAATATTATACGGTGGTATTTAAGGCCGAGGACAACCATTTCGAGACTCCTCTGGTGGATCTCAAAAATATGAACATCAGGGTTCTGGGTCCTTCTCCTGATATGCCTGATCTCATTGCAGGAAGCAATGCTGTAACTGTAACCTGGCCGGCCGACACCTGTTTGCCCGTGACGGGATATCAAATTTACAGAAAGATCGGTCCGGCAGGCTATGTACCCGATTCCTGTATCACAGGTGTTCCCGCCGAAACCGGATATGAACTGATCGGTCTAATCAGCAGCAGAACTGAAACTATCTTCGTAGACGACAATAACGGCTCTGGACTGACACAGGGCAATGAGTATTGTTATACCATTGTATCGGTCTATCCCGATGGTGCCCTGAGCTTTCCCTCTCCTGAAAATTGCACCCCGCTGGTGGAAGGATCTCCATCCATTCTTGAAGTGAGTGTCACAGAGCACTCCTCCAATGGGACCATCAGACTGGCCTGGATAAAACCCACCGACCTGGATACCATCCCTGCCACCGGTCCATACGAATATGTCATTTACAGGTCCAAGGACCTTCTTGGAAAGTCTATGACACAGGTAGGTTCACTTAAAACCGACGACCTGAACGACACCGTATGGCTGGATGAATCGGTTAATACCCTGGAATTCCCATGGTCCTACCAGGTGGAACTATACAACGATGCACCGGGAAACAGGTTTCTGATCGGTATACCGGAAGCCGCTTCATCCCTCTATCCCGATCTGCAAGGATTGGATAACAGCATAGTCATCAAGATGAAGAAAAATGTGCCCTGGATAAACTACGATTACTCTGTATATCGCCTTAACTCCGCTACAGGTGACTACGATTCCATTGGATTCACAGCTGAAGATCAGTACATCGACAAAGGCCTGTCCAATGGAGTGGAGTATTGTTACAGGATCACATCCACCGGTTGGAGGCTCCTGGATGGGAAGCTCTATGAGAATGTTAACTACAGCCATGGCAGTTGCACCACACCCATTGACTCCATACCTCCCTGCCCACCAGACCTTTCAGGATTTTCACTGTGTGATAGCGGTTACAACCACCTTTCCTGGAGTTTTTCAGACACTATCTGTTCCTATGATGTGGTAGGCTACAAACTCTATTTCAGTCCAACCACCCAAGAGACTCCCTTATTAATTGAGGAGTTTAATAGCAGAGACGATACCGTCTTTAACCATTACTCTGAAACCTCACTTACCGGGTGCTATTTCGTCACTGCAGTGGATTCATTCCAGAATGAATCCAAACCCTCTGTAATGCTCTGTTTGGATGAGTGTTCCAACTATTTACTTCCAAATGTATTCTCGCCTAACGGGGATGGTTTGAATGACATTTACAGGCCATTCAGGACTGCCTATGTGGACCGTGTATCGATGACCATATTTAACAGGTGGGGTCTTGAGGTATTCCGCACAGAAGATCCCGATATCAATTGGGATGGAAAAATGTCAGACTCAGACCGGCTGGTGGCTCCTGGTGTATATTATTATATCTGTGATGTTTATGAATACCGGCTCTCTGGTATTGAGGTGTATACCCTAACAGGCTTTATCTATGTCTATTCGGGCGAAGCTAACGAAGTTTTTATTGAAACCAAATAACCGTTTTATGCGAAAACAGGGTTTATTGGCATTGTTTCTGTTTCTTTCTGTGATGGCCCACAGCCAGGAAGTACCCTACCTGGAAGGTCGAGCCTGTATGAGTGAGGAGCGTTATGATCTTGCTATTACTCATCTCAACGAAGCCCTTAAACAAGATCCCGGAAGGACTGAGATATATTATCAACTCGGGCTCTGCCAGTTCGCTCTTAAGAATTATCCTGCAGCCAGGGAATCTTTTTATGAAACTGAGAAGCGGAGAAAGGCAATGGGCAGTTTCTACCTGGCAAAATGTGAAGTGAAGCTAAATCACCCCGAACTGGCTCTGAATTATTTGAAAACACACCTCTCTTCAAGGTATAAGAAACCCGAGTCTGAGATTCTTCTTGATGACGATCTTTCTACACTGGAGTTGTTACCTGGCTGGAAACAACTGTGGGAAGAAAAGAGATGGTACAGCAGCGGTGATAAGGAGTTTCAGGAGGCCATGTTTCTAAAGGACCAGGATGATTATCTGGAAGCCATCAATATACTCAACAAACTGGAAAAACAGGGTTATAAACGTACGCTTGTCCTCACTGAAAAGGCAACAATCTATGAAATTCTCGGCAATGAAAAGGCCGCTTTTTCAGCCATAAAATCGGCAGTGAAAAGTGATGTCCGAAACCTGGACGCCACCCAGCAACTAGCTATATTTCAAGTGAATGACGGGGACACTGAAGAGGCCATCGCCTCTTTGAACAGAGTGATTCGACAGGATCCTGCCCGCTTCGACGCATATCTTCAGAGGGCTGAAGCCCTGGGTCTATCTGGCGACCTGGATAAGGCCATGGAGGATATGAACCTTTATCTTAAATATTTTCCGTCCAACGACGAAGCCATCTACAGGAAAGGAATGATACAATATGAGAATGGAAGCTACCTGAATGCCATTCATTCCTTCAATGAAGCCCTCAAATTGGAACAGGGGAAAGCTGAATACTATTTTGCCAGGGGAAAGACCTATGCCTCCACCGGGACCATCAGATATGCCGACAAAGATATGTCCATGGCACTTGATCTGGATCCATTAAATGGGGAAATATGGTATGAGAAAGGTTTGGTTTCAGAGAAGTTGGGAGATCTGACAGAGGCATGTCACTGTTACACAAAAGCTTTCCAGTACGGCATCTTCGACGCAAGGGATTTGCTGGATACAAATTGTAAATAGATCTGTACAGATGGAAGAGGAAAAGAATGACAAATTAAGGGCTCAGATTCAATCCTTGAGATCGGGCAACCGTTCAGCCATTCTTTCCACCCTCAAGGAGTTCAGGGTGCAAGGCCAGATTTCTATCCTTCCCGACCTCTTTGATCTCCTGGTGGAACAGGAGAGTGAGGAGATTATCGCCGAAATTACTTCTCTGTTGAATGACCTGAAGGATCAGGAGGGTGCGGATCTTCTCTCAAAGGCCATTGCCAATCCCGATTACAGGGAGGTCCAGGAACACCTGGTGGCCGCTTGCTGGCAAAACGGACTTGCATATGGAAAGTACGTTGACACCTTTTTGGAGGTTGTTATTACAGGGGAGTATTCAGCAGCCATTGAGGCATTTACTGTTATTGAGGAAGCCGCTGGAGAACTGGAACCAAATCAGAAGGACCGTATGATGAAGAAACTCAAAGCCAGGCTAAAAGAGGTAGACGACGAAAAAAAGCCCCTGATCAGCGAACTGGTCAAAGTCATCGAAAGATACTAACTTACTACCCCACTAACCCATTAACCGCTTCAAAGCCAGAGGTTTTGAAGCTAATGCATTTTTGAGAAATACTTGATAAACTGGGCGCGTTCGTAAACTGAAGGATCTTTCAGGCTGCTATAGTTCATCTTACCCCGGAACTGGTCAGGTGTCTCATAACCCTTTTTCTCCATCCATTTTTTCATCTCGGTCAGCATATCACGAATGTAATCGATGCCATTGCGATAGAGTACAGAACAGACCTGAACAGCATCGGCACCAGCCAGAATTTGCTTTACCACTGCCATTCCGGAGTGTACTCCAGTGGAGGCTCCCAGGTCAATCTGGTCCACCTGTGATGAGACAATCCCGATCCAACGAAGGGAGTTTCTTAATTCGGCAGGTGAACTCAGTACCTCAGCCGATCCAAAGGTGAATTCATCGGTATCGATATCAGGTGCATAGAAACGGTTAAAGAGAACAACTGCCGCAGCACCGCGCATATAGAGTTGATTCACCATCCAGGTGATGTTGGAGAACCCAGGACCCAGTTTTACGATCACAGGTAAGGTGGTTTTGGATTTCACTTCAGCTACCAGGTTCAGGTAGGCCTTCTCATATTCCCTTGGATCTTTGTCCTTATTAATGGGAAGGAAATAGATGTTAAGTTCAAGCGCATCGGCACCCGAATCCTCTATCCTTTTTGCAAAATCGATCCACTCATCAGCGCTTACACAGTTGATACTGGCAATTACAGGGATATCCACAAGCCCTTTGGCTTCAGTGATTAGTGACAGGTAGTTATCCAGAGAGTTTTCCCTTGCATAAGTTCTCACATAGTCCTGAGCCTCTGGGTAGTCGCTTTCTGCAGAAAGATTTCCCACTTCGTAGTTGATCTGCTCCTCGAATAGGGACTTCATGACCACTGCGCCTGCCCCTGCCGCAGCGATCTTCTTAATGCGTTCAATGGAGCTGGTGAGGCCACTGCTGCTCACAATAACAGGACTCTTCAGAGTGAGTCCGGCAAACTTGGTGCTTAGATCAATCATAATTGGTTATTCAATAGTTTCTGGCTCCAAAAATCAGGCTTCCAATGCGCACTATGGTGCTTCCCTCTTCAATGGCCAGCTGGTAATCTCCCGACATTCCATAGGAGAGCTGGTCGAATGAACTGTTGTTAGAAAATACAGAAGCACTTAGCGTTTCAAATATACGTTTTAGATGGCGAAACTCCTCCCTGATCTGATCCGAATTTTCTGTGTAGGAGGCCATACCCATTACTCCCCTGATCCTGATATTCTTCAATTCGCCAAAGGAATCTGAGTGAAGTACTTCCTGGAGTTCATCCCCGGAGAATCCGAATTTGGTCTGCTCCCGGGCAATATGAACCTGCATCAAACAATCAATAATACGATTTTGCTTGGCTGCCTCCTTATTGATTACATTCAGGAGTTTCAGGCTGTCTACCCCATGGACAAGGTGCACAAAAGAGGCCAGGTACTTTACCTTATTCGATTGCAAATGACCAATCATATGCCAGCGAATATCCCCGGGTAAACGTTCGGCTTTTCCGGCCAGGTCCTGAACTTTATTTTCGCCAAAGTCCCTGTGGCCAGCATGATATGCCTCCATGATCATTTCATCCGGCTTGGTCTTAGTGACCGCTACCAGGCTTACATGAGAGGGTATCTGTTTTTGAATTTTTTGAAGATTATCAACAATTCCCATACCCCAAAGATACAAATTAATCCAGGGAGTGAATCACGAGGCCACTCCGCAACTTGGGTTCAAACCAGGTGGTTTTTGGAGGCATAATCATGCCATTGTCAGCAATATCCATCAATTGTTTCATGGTAACTGGGTAGAGGGAAAAAGCAACAGCCATTTCACCACTGTCCACCCGTCTGCTTAGTTCTTCCAAGCCACGGATTCCACCCACAAAATCGATGCGTTTTGATTTCCTCAGATCGGTGATGTTCAGCAGAGGTCCCAAAACCTGTTCCGATAGGACAGTAACATCCAGGCAGCCAATGGGATCATCGTCATTGAAAGTACCGGGTTTGGCATCCAGTGCGTACCATAAACCATCCAGGTACATTCCAAACTTATGAAGCTGATCGGGTCTGTAGGGCTCTGTACCTATCTCTTCTACTACAAACCCTTCCTCCAACTCTTTAAGGAATTCTTCATGGGTATGACCATTCAGATCCTTCACCACCCGATTGTAGTCAATGATGGTAAGCTGGGAGGCTGGAAAATGTACCGCAAGGAAAAAGTTATACTCTTCGTCCCCTTTATGGCCTGGATTTCGGCGTTTTCGCTCCTGTCCCACCAGGGCTGCGGCTGCAGTCCGGTGGTGCCCGTCCGCCACATAGGTGGCTTCGATATCATTCTCAAAGATCTCTATGATCCGGTTCACATCAGTTCTGTTTTTGATCAGCCAGAAGTGGTGCCCTACTTCATCGTCGGTAGTGAAATTGTATTCTGCCTCTCCGGTCACAACCTTTTCCATAATTCCATCCAGTTCAGCATGGTCGGGAAAGGCAAAAAAGACTGGCTCGGCATTAAAATTGGTTACCCGGATATGGTTCATCCGGTCCTCCTCCTTATCGGGTCTGGTCAGCTCATGTTTTTTAATCGTTTCATCCAGGTAATCCGATACGGCTGCGCAAGCTACAATCCCATACTGTGTCTTACCAAACATGGTCTGGCCATATACATAGAGCATCTCGGTAGAATCCTGGATAAAATAACCTTCAGCAATTAGCTTCTCAAGATTCTCTTTTCCCTTATTATAGACTAGCTCCGAATAGAGGCTTGTATCTTCGGGCAAATCTACCTCTGGCTTCACTACATGAAGAAAAGACCATGGATTTCCCTTCACTTCTTCCCTGGCTTCTTTTGAATTTAATACATCATAGGGCCGGGAAGCCACCTGGCTCACATTCTCTTTTCCAGGTCTGAATCCCCTGAATGCATGTAACTTTGCCATAAGCTAGTTGACTTTAAAGGTTGTATCTCCGCTCTGTATGAAATTAACGATCTGCCGTGCTGCAGCCACTCCTGCATTTAGATTTGCTTCAGCAGTCTGTGCTCCCATTTTCTTTGGGGAGAAAAAGACCCGGTCTCCATACTTTTCCGTCAACTCCTCTTTACAATCAGGTGCTATATCCGAGAGGTATCTGAAATCGTCTCTCTCCTGGAAAATCTTTTTTAATCCTTCTTCGTCAATTACCTCTTTGCGGGCTGTGTTAACCAGGGTAGCTCCGGCAGGCATGGTTTTCATCAGTTCAAAATTAACCGATCCGCGGGTTTCTGCTGTAGCCGGAATATGAAGTGAAATATATTCACACTTACTGTAGAGACTTTCTGCATTTTCTTCAACAGTAACCCCATCGTTTTTAATGATTACAGGATCAACAAAGGGATCATAAGCGTATACCTTCATCCCAAATCCTTTGGCTATCATTCCAACAATCCGTCCCACGAATCCGTAAGCATGAATCCCCAGCTTCTTACCACGCAGTTCTGTCCCAGCAGAAGGTGTAAAACGGCTGCGGTTCATATAAACCATCATTCCCAGAGCGAGCTCGGCAACCGCATTGGAGTTCTGTCCAGGGGTGTTCATCACTACCACACCCTTCTCGGTAGCTGCCTCCAGGTCCACATTGTCATATCCGGCCCCGGCCCTGACCACTATTTTCAGCTTGGTAGCTGCTTCCAATACCTCTTTGTCCACCTTATCACTCCTGATAATCATTGCATCGACATCTGCCACGGCAGCTACCAGGTCGGACTGTTCAGGATACTTTGACAATACATCAACTCCAAAACCTGCTTCCTGAAATACTTTTTTCACTTCTTCCACCGCTTCGGCGGAGAAAGGTTTTACTGTTGCTATGAGCACTTTAGCCATTATTTATGGTTGTTTTTAGATTACAAACTCTTTTCAAATTCTTTCATGGTGTCGATCAGTGCTTCTACTGAAGACTTGGGCATGGCATTATAAATGGAAGCCCTGAAGCCACCTACAGACCGGTGTCCCTTAATCCCCGACATGCCTCGAGCGGTAGCAAAAGCGAGGAAGTTGGCTTCCTTCTCCTTGTATTCATCCTTCATGACAAAAGTAACATTCATGATGGAGCGGTCAGCTGCATCTTCGATGCCAGAAGTAAAGATTGAATTCCGTTCAATCTCGTCATAGAGCAATCCCGCCTTCTCTACATTAAGCTTGTACATGGCAGCCACTCCGCCCTGCTCCTTATACCAGCGAAGGGTGTGCATAGCTGCATAAATGGAGACGCAGGGAGGGGTATTGAACATGGATCCTTTATCGATGTGTGTGCGATAATCCAGCATGGTAGGGATGGCTCGGTCCATATTTCCAAGTATATCATCCTTCACAATAACAAAGGTAAGCCCGGCTGGAGCCAGGTTCTTCTGCGCACCTCCATAGATAAGCGCGTATTTGGAAACATCCATGGGACGACTGAAAATATCCGATGACATATCGGCCACCAGGTTTACAGGACTATCCATATCTTCTTTGATTTCGGTCCCATAAATGGTATTGTTGGTGGTAATATGGAAATAATCAGCATCTTCAGGAATGGTATAATCTTTGGGTATGTATGAGTAAGTGGTGTCTTTTGAGGAAGCAACCACATCCACTTCACCAAATAGTTTGGCCTCTTTCACTGCCTTATTGGCCCATGCACCCGTATCCATGTAGGCTGCCTTAATTTTCAAAAGGTTATAAGGAATCATGCAAAATTGCATACTTGCCCCACCCTGTAGCAACAAAACGCTGTAACCGGCTGGAATATCGAGTAATTCGATAAAAAGTTGCTGAGTTTCGTCCATGATGGCCATAAAGTCCTTGCTGCGATGCGAGATCTCCATGACCGAAAGTCCCGAGTTATTTAAGTTCATAATGCCATCGGCAGTGTTCTTAATGGTGTAAGGAGAAAGAATGGAAGGGCCTGCAGAAAAGTTATGTTTTTTCATTCAATGAAGTTTTATTGTTTAAAATCAGGTATTGTTATCTCAATAACAGTCAAAATTACATTTAATAGAATTGACAACCAAGCATTGTGAATAACTTAAAGTTAAAGCAGTGCAAGGTAGTTTTCTTCCAGTACCGGAATCATTTCGGTGGTGTCAAATACATGACAGTATTCAATCACATCATCCAGGTTATTAGCTTTTAATCTATGCCGCTGGGCCACTTTTTCTATGTATCCCATCATATCCCCTTTGGCCACATCATAGAGGTCCATGGCACCCATTGTGGCATCACAAATGGTTTCATACCGCTTGTCCTTAAGCACCAACTGTGCCAGGGCGCCGGCAAACATGGTATCTTCCAGGTTAAACTTATTCTTCCAACCTGCACAAAGAACCAGCAGGTCCCTCCCTGAGGCGATGATGTGCCCTGCCAGGGCACTGATGTTCAGGTAGGCCCCTATGAGCACCTGGCTGCCACTGGCTGCCAGCTGAATGGCATTGGTTCCGTTTGTTGTGCTGTATACAATCTCCTTCCCCGCTACTCTTTCGGCTGTGAAGTTGTATGGCGAGTTTCCAAAGTCGGCAAAATCCCTCACAAGGCCGTCTCTTTCGGCAGCTACCATGTATCCCCTATTCTTATAATCCCTGGCCTCCTCAAGGGTTCCCACCGGTATGATCCGTTCCACCCCATTCATAAATGCGGTGACAATTGCAGAACTTGCTCTTAGTACATCTGTAACTACAACTACCGCGTCGGGGTTTTCATAATAGGGCATAAGGGCAGGAGAATAACATACCTCTATCTTTTGTTTTGCCATTGGCTTCTGCTTAAACTTAGTTCTTATAAAAGGGGGGACTGACAATCCGGGCGGGGATCTGTTTCTTTCTGATTCCTATCTGGATTTCAGTTTCAGGCTTAGCAAAAGGGAGTTCAATTAATCCCAGTCCAATTCCCTTATTTAACATGGGGGATATGGTGCCTGATGTCACCTCGCCAATGGTTTCACCCTCTCCATTCAGGATCGGATAGTGCTGACGGGGAATCCCCCTCTCCAGTAATTCAAAGCCCACAAGTCGTTTCTTGACTCCCTCTGCTTTCTGCTGCTCCAGATAGGGCCTGTTAATAAAGTCGTTGCCTTCAACGAACTTGGTGATCCAACCCAGCCCGGCCTCCAGGGGCGAGGTACTGTCTGTGATGTCATTACCGTAAAGACAGAATCCACTCTCCAGCCTGAGTGTATCCCGGGCTGCCAGTCCGGCTGGTTCCAACCCGAATTCTTTGCCCGCCTTAAGAATCTGTTCCCAGACCTGGGCCCCATCCTCATTATGGAGATAGAGTTCAAATCCACCGGCACCTGTATAGCCCGAGTTGCTGATGATTGCTTCATCTGCACCTGCAAAGGACGCGGTTACAAAATTATAATAAGAAATAGATGACAAATCAATATCTGTGAGTGTCTGAAGAAGTGCTTCTGCTTTTGGACCCTGCACTGCAAGCTGAGAGATTCGGTCTGAAGCATTATCTATGGTCGCACCATGTATATTCTGCTTAATAATCCAGTTAAGATCCTTCTCGATATTGGAAGCATTAACCACCAGCAGGTACCTCTCATCCTCATAGCGGTAGATCAGCAGATCATCAACAATGCCCCCTTCATCATTGGGGAAACAGGTATACTGAATTTTTCCAGGAGACAGTTTGGTCACATCATTGGTGGTGAGACGCTGCACCAGTTCAAAAGCTTTTGGCCCCTTGATCCAGATTTCACCCATATGTGAAACATCAAATAGACCCACCTTTTCTCTCACATTAACATGTTCCTGACGGACTCCCTCATATTCAACTGGCATTTCAAAACCAGCGAATGGGACCATCTTGGCTCCCAAAGCCACATGATTGTCATAAAATACTGTTTTATTCATAGCGACAAAAGTAACATTTTCCGTCTGGATAGAAATTGTTAAATAACAGTTATCTATTTAGAAATTACCTTGAACTCAACCCTGCGATTCTGCCTGCGCCCATCTGCTGTGTCATTAGATGCAACGGGCTGACTGTCAGCATATCCCTTCGAAATCAACATCTCGGAAGAGATCCCCCGTCCCACCAGGTAATCCACCACAGCTTTGGCCCGGTCTCTGGACAGTCTCTGGTTGATGCGAAGGGACCCGGTATTGTCGGTGTGACCGGATATTTCCAGCTTCATACCCGGATTGTTTTCAAGGAATCGAACTACCTGATCCAACTCGTCATTGGATTCAGGCATAAGCACTGCCTTGCCCGTCTGAAAATAGATGTGATCGAGTACCACCTTGATCCCCACCTCTACCTCCTGCAGGTAAAAGTCCCGCTTTACTATTTGATCACTGTTCTTCAGGCTCAGATCCAGAATGTCGAGGAAATAGAGGTAGCCCGGTGCGATAATTTCTACGCCATACACCTTTGGCTCTGGCAGGGTGGCCATGTACTCCCCGGTGATCGAATCGGAGACCACCGAAGCATCCATCCTTCCGGTAAGTGGATCGGTAAAGATAATTCTGGATCCAACGGGTTTTTGCTCCCCAATGGTGTCCATCACCACTCCTTTCAAAACAAAGGTGGTATCCAGAGTTTTCAGAGCCGGTATGGTTAAAAACCCGGTTCTCATCTCTCCCGGACCAGCAAGCAGCTGCTCCTCGGTCCTGAATATCAGCTCCTTTTCTGAGCCTAGATAGATCACTTTGTAGATATCCTTGGACCCCTTCCCTCCCTCTCTGATGGTGGAGTAATATCCATGTGACCCCGTCTGATCGGTGATGAAGAAGAGTTCGTCATCAGGGGTGTTCACAGGATAACCCAGATTAACGGGATCAGACCAGGAACCTCCATCCCCTTTTTCGGATCGGAAAATATCAAATCCTCCCATGCTATTGTGGCCTTGGGAGGCAAAGTAAAGATACTTACCGTCAGGGCTAATAAAAATCCCCTCCTCATCGTAGGGTGTATTAATGGATTTACCCAGGTTGATGGGATCACTCCACTTGCCTTTTTCGTTGAGCTTTGAAACCAGGATGTCCTTCCCTCCCATGGTCAAACCTTTGTTTTGGGAAACAAAGTAGAGTTCGGTCATGTCGGGGTTGAACGCTGCCGAGGTTTCCCCCTGCTTGCTGCCAATTTTGCCTTTAATACCTTTGGGTTTTGACCAATTTCCTTTTTCCTGGTCATATTCAGCGATCTCTATATGCCCTCCATCAATATGCCCCTGGTAGATGATCGCTCTGTTACCATCAGGGGTAATGGTTACAAGCGCATCATTGTTGGAGGAATTAAAGGGTTTGCCTAACCTGGTGGCAGGGCTAAATACTCCATCCGAAAAAGAGGAACTGTAAATATCCTCATTGAATTTATTATCGATCTCATTTCGCTTCGATTTCTCAAATGGGCGTCTGGAGGTGAAGTAGAAAGTCGTATCTCCAAAGGAGAATTGGGGATTATAATCGTCATACCTGGAGTTTATGGAATCCCCCAGGTTTTTAATAATAACCCGAACCGGATTTAACTCCAGTACGCTTCCATGTTCACATTCCTCAATGCGTTTATTCATCACTTCCTCATACTCTATCTTGACCTCAGGACGCAGAGTTTCCATGTGCATGTTGTAATGGCTGATGGCTTTGTCGAATTCAAGCACCAACTGGTAGGATTGTCCCAGCAGATAGTTAATGTTCTTACTCACCTTATGATCAAGGGTGTAAGCCTTTAGAAAGTATTCTATGGCCTGATACTTATCATCCGTAAAAAGGTAACAGACACCCAGTTTATAGTTTAATTGAGGATTATCCGGGTTGTATTGATTGGCGAATAGATAGTGGTCCCTGGCAATGTCGTAGGTGCCTTTTCCTGCTTTATAGTTCTTATCGCCTTCCTTAATGCTGCCCCACGCTTCCTTGAATCCAATATCTATCCCGGTTTTAAAATCCCCCCGGGCAATTTTCACATTCTCCTGTGCCCATAGATTGGCACACAGAATAAGTAAAAACAGACAGGTTCTAAAAGATCTTGAAGCCATATCAAAGATTTTTACACTCTTTTAAATAAACCTCAGCTTGTTCAGCACCAAGCTCTTTTGCTCTGTTCCAATCCTCACAGGCACCATTCAGGTTTCCGGAGAGTTCCCTGATCAGTCCCCTGTTCAGGTAAAGTGTGGCGTCTTCGGAACTTTCTTCGATGATTCCGTCCAGTAGCTCTAAAGCCGGTAATACCTGATCCATGCTGGCCAGAAGGGATGCCTTATTTAGCAATGCATTTGTAAGGTCTCCATCCAGGGAAAGGGCAGCATTGAAATCCAGCAAGGCATCGTCCAATTCTCCCAGGTAATACCTTGTATAACCCCTGTTGCTTAAAGAAATAGCCAGCTCCGGATCCTGCTCCAGAGCCACATTAAAATCTGCAATTGCCCCTTCATAATCTCCCAAAAGGATCTTCACAGAACCTCTGTTGTTGTAAGCCAGGGGAAATAATGGTTGATAAGCAATGGCTGTTTGGTAATCAAAGTGTGCACCTTGAAGGTCTCCACGTCTCTTTCTTATCCCTGCACGTTCATGATAGGCCCGGGCAAAGTCCTCCTTCAGATCGATGGCCACACTAAAGTCATCCAGGGCCCCTTGATCCTGCTCTGCTCTCAACCTGGTAAGCCCTCTGTAGTAATAGGCCCAGGGATTAAAAAAACCGTTGGAAATAGCTGCGTTGAATTGAACTGTATCAGCTCCGGTGGTATCCCGTTCGAATAAAATATAACCCCTATAAAAATAAGCTTCCCCCAGGGTGGAATCAAAAACGATGGCCTGATTTAAATCGGCCATGGCATCCTCTTCCAATCCCCATTCAATAAAGATCCGGCCCCTTTGAAGGTAAGCCTGGGAATAGGTGCTATCCAGGGCCAGACTCTGGGTAAGTTTTGAAGCTGCCAGCTCATACTGCTCCCGGATAATCAAAGTGATCGCTTCATTCAAGGCTCTGTCGCGCTGCCTTTTTTCACTAAAAGTCAGCTGTCCCAAAACAACCTGGAGTGAAACAGATCCGATGGCAATGAATGTTAGTATTCTTTTCATATCTCAAAATGGGGATAAAAAACTGGGGAAGAGTTTTATTTCTAAAAATAAAATAAATAATTTTAGTGACTTAAGCAAGTTTTCAACTTAGTATAGCATCAGCATGATAACAGACCTGGAATATTTAAAAACAATGTCGGGCGGAGATGCAGCATTTATCCGCGAAATGATTGACTTGTTTCGTGAGCAAGTTGACGAATACAAAGAGCTGATGCCAGAATTGCTGCGTAAAAAAGACTACGACAGTCTTTCAAAGATGGCACATAAAGCCAAATCATCGGTTGCGGTCATGGGGATGAAACATGTCTCAGAACAACTCAAGGATCTGGAGATGCTGGCGAGTAAGGGAGAAGAGGTGGACCGATACGAATCCCTTGTTAATGAATTCCTTCAACAGAGTGAACTTGCAGTGCTAGAATTGGAAAACTCATATTAATAAAGAACAACAATTATGCTCGAAACTGAAATTATTGATGATCTGATTGTTGTATGGTTAAAGGAAACCGATCGTTTGAATGCTCCCATCGCAGAGCCTGTCAAAGAAGGTTTACTGGAATTATTCAATAAACCAGGCAACCGGGTCATATTCGACCTTCGGGGTATTAAATTTATTGATAGTTCAGGATTCGGAATATTCCTCTCTGCCATGAAGGCCGCCAATAACAATGTAGGTCAGTTCAAAATATGTAATGTGTCCAGTGAGGTCATGGAGCTTTTCAAATTGCTGCAACTTCATCATGTCTTCGAAATATATGATAAACTTGATGCTTGTATTGCAAGTTTCAATCGATAAAATTGTCTATTTTTATGCCAAATTCTAATACTATAGATATGCAACGTTTGATCGTATGGGTACTGTTTGCAATTCTGCTTGGATCTTGCAGCCAGTCAGGTAAAAAAGAGGGAACCACTGCTGAGGCTTCTCAAACAGAACAGGTTGTAAAAGCAACGATTCAGGAACTACTGGCTCAGCCAGCAGATTATGACGGCAAAGAGGTGGCAGTTTCGGGCATGGTTACTCATGTTTGCAAGCATGGCGGGCAGAAATGTTTTGTACTGGCCGATGATGGGGAAACCCAGATCAGGATTGTTCCATCTGGTGACATCGATGAATTCAAGATTGACCTCGAAGGATCCACTGTTGCGTTTAAAGGTACCTTTAAAGTATTGAATCCGGTTCAGGCAGAGGAGCATGTAGCTGACCACGATTCGAAGGAGCACCACGCTTCAGAAATGGCTCATACAGAAGCCGAAAAAGCTGATTACTTTATTGAAGCTGTAGATTTCAAGGAACTTACCCAGTAGGCCTTATGAAATGGCGTAAATGGAACCGGTGGATTCACCGGGAACTGGGATACCTGTTTTTTGGAATGAGTATTATCTATGGCATTTCAGGAATTGCACTGAATCATGGAGTGGCCAGACATTGGCATCCTGGAATTGTAACACGTTCAGAATCATTTAACTACGCCCATTCGCTTAGCAAGGATATGGTATCCCGCCAGGTTGTTGAAGAGATCCTTCAAATCACAGGTGAAGAGAAAAGTTTTAAACAATATTACTTTCCAAATCCCGACCATTTGATGATCTACCTGAAAGGTGGACACATTAGTGTAAATATGCCTACTGGGGAAATCTCCCTGACAAGGGTTAGGAACAGGGCGGTCTTTAATGAAATGAATTACCTGCATTACAACAAACCAAAAAAACTCTGGACCTGGTTTTCTGATCTTTTTGCGCTCGGACTGGTGCTTATGGCCATATCCGGATTATTCCTGGTCAGAGGGAAAAAAGGGATTACCAGACGGGGTGGAATAACCACGCTTATTGGAATTATTATTCCCTTGATTTTCCTTACTATCTACCTCTGGTTTTAAGCCTTCCAGTATTTAAAACCTATTTGGTTTAAATACGTATATAATGCTTGACTGGATTCTGTTGATAATTCAACCCTCCTATGAGTGATGAGATTCTGAAAGCGTTAATGCAATTATTTGCCATTATTTCGCGCCCCGGGAGTGATGCTTCTGAGCGGCGATTAATAGTGGAATCTTTCCTTAAAAGACAGCTGAATCAAGAGCTGATTGATATTTACCTGGAAGTATTTGATGTTTACTTCAGACAGGTCATGGAGGAGGACGCTCAGGTGATCAAGAAAGAGAGGCTAGTTTCCAAACGCAGTGTCAGGGTCCTCAAAATCTGTACGGCCATTAATGAAGAGCTGGCCCAACCCCAGAAGATTATCGTGATATTCCTGCTGGTTGAATTTATAAAATCGGAGACTCAGCAGGCCACCGAGCAGGAAATCGAGTTCATTACCACTGTAGCCGATACCTTTAATATTCCTGAGGATGACTTTGGCGGGATCAGGGCTTTCGTATTAACCGACGGAAGACTGAAGGACCATGCCGAATACCTTGTGGTAGACCAAAAGAGGGACAAATCTCCTGGAAAGGAGATCAAACACGTTTATCGGGAAAACCTCACCGGACAGATCCGTTTTATTCATATAAGCTCCACCAACCTCTACTTTGTCAAGTATGTGGGACAGGCGGAACTCTATATGAATGGACAATTGCTGGAACCTCTGAAAACCTATCCTTTTAATGCGGGTTCATCCCTGCGGAATCAACAGATTGCACCTGTTTATTACAGCGATATCGTCTCTATGTTTGTGGGTGATTCGGTGAAATCGAGAATTGTTTTCGAAGCCAACCACCTCACCTACAGGTTCAAGAGTGGAGATGTGGGACTGCATGATGTGAGCTTCACAGAACAATCGGGCAGACTGGTGGGTATAATGGGAGCAAGTGGTGCAGGAAAATCGACCCTGCTCAATGTTCTTAATGGGGCCAATCCTCCCTCTGAGGGCAAAGTCCTGATAAACGGAGTTGATATACACTGCGGTGATCCGACCATTGAAGGAATGGTCGGTTTTGTTTCGCAGGACGACCTTCTCATCGAGGAACTCTCTGTTTACCAGAACCTCTATTATAATGCAAAACTCTGTTTCGATAATTATACGGAAAAAGAGCTGGTCGAGACAGTCGTGAAGGTATTGAGAAATCTGGGTCTTTTTGAGATTCGCGATATCCAGGTGGGTACACCCCTGAACAAAAAGATTAGCGGGGGCCAAAGAAAAAGGCTCAACATCGCCCTGGAGCTCATTCGCGAACCAGCTGTGCTCTTCCTTGATGAACCCACTTCAGGTCTTTCAAGCAGGGATAGCGAAAATATTCTTGACTTGCTTAAAGATCTCACCTTCAGAGGTAAACTGGTATTTGTGGTGATTCACCAACCCTCCTCCGACATTTTTAAGATGTTTGACAGCTTGCTGATCCTGGATACTGGTGGATACCTTATATACAATGGAGATCCAATCGATTCCATCATGTATTTTAAGTCGAGGGTACAAGCTGCAGACTGGAATGAAAGTGAATGTGCCACCTGTGGAAATGTGAATCCAGAGCAGGTATTCAACATTGTTGAAACCAGCGTATTGGATGAATATGGCAAGATCACTCATACCCGTAAAATATCCCCCCGGGAGTGGAATAGGCACTTTCGAAAGCACTTCAAAGAGGCTCATAGAGAGAATGCAAGTAAAAATGAGCTTCCTGAGATCTCCTTTAAGATCCCTGGCAAGCGAAAGCAGTTTGGAGTGTTTATAAAGCGGGATATCCTTAAGAAACTTAGCGATACCCAATACCTTGTGATCAATTTTATGGAAGCCCCCTTCCTTGCTTTCCTGCTTGCTTTTATTGTCCGTTACTTCGATCCGGGTATCTCCGATGAGATCAGTTATACATTGTCGGAGAACAGCAACCTCCCGGTATATATTTTTATGTCGGTCATAGTCGCTGTCTTTATGGGCCTTACCGTAAGTGCTGAAGAGATCATCAAGGACCGAAAAATATTAAAACGGGAAGCATTCCTGAACCTTAGTTGGTCTAGCTATCTACTCTCAAAAGTAGCAGTTCAGTTCATGTTGTCAGCCATACAGGCGCTCACATTTGTGATTGTAGGCAACTCCATCATGGGCATCCATGGAATGTATTTTGAATACTGGTTCGTGCTATTCTCGGCCTGGGCCATGGCCAATGTAATGGGCCTGCTTATTTCTGACAGTTTCAAAACCGTGGTAACCATCTATATTCTGATTCCATTCCTGATCATTCCCCAGATTATTCTGAGTGGCATCATTGTGAAGTATGAGAATCTGAATCCCCAGGTTTCTTCTCCAAAGCGTATTCCGTTTTACGGGGAGATTATTACTACGAAATGGGCATATGAAGCACTGGCCACCTACCAGTTTATGCAAAACGACTATCAGAAAAACTTCTATGCCTGGGATAAGCTGAAAAGTAATGCCAACCTCAAAGCCAACGTTCACCTGACAGAGCTTCTCAACAAACTAGCTTTCATCGAACGGAACCTTGACAATAAAGAAGAAACCCAGAAGATTGAATACAATCTGGGTGCGCTGCAGAACGAGATCAGGGATGAATATGATGAGAGAATGATCATGTATGACTACTACGAAGCAACGCCTACCTATACCATGAAGTATTTGGATCAGCTTACTCCTGAGTTAGTTAACAGGGAGATTCTGGAATACACACGGGAATACCTTGAAACCCTGAAACATTTCTATTCAAGAACTTTTAAAGGCGCGGTAACAAAGATCAATCAGATCATTGAGTCTTTTGACCTGGAGGAGCTAGGTGCACTGGAGCGAAAATACTCCAACAACAGCCTGGAAGAGTTTGTCACCAACAATAAATCTTTCGATTACTTCACAGAGACTAAAGGGGATATGATACAAAAGAGGGATCCCATCTATCTTGATCCCACCAACAAGTTTATAAAGGCCCACTTCTATGCCCCCCGAAAGATGATTGCAGGAATTTTTATTCCCACCATATGGATCAATATCATGGTCATATGGACGATGACATTTGGCCTCTATATTCTACTCTATTTCAGGGTATTGAAAAGACTTCTGGATTTCATGGAACGAACCACCACCGCCAGAAAACGATCCCATTTATAGGTCTTTTGACTTTCTACTTTTGACTTTCGACTAAAAAAGGGACTAACACCGAATGGTGCTAACCCCTTTTTTAATTTTTGACGAGGGCCTGCAGTTATTCTACAATTTCAATCATTTTAAAGGGAACCCTGATAATGGATTCATAATCTTCACCTGCTTCCAGCATATCTTCATCATCCTCCTCGTAGTGCCAGTTAATGATCACTTCGTTCTTGCCTTTATGTATGGCTTCAAGTTTCTTAAAGACATCGAGAATACATTTGGATGAGCTTGTATTAAAATACTCCAGCTGTACATTTACCTGGGTTAGATCCAAGGGTGTGCTGCTATACTCCTCAAGCCATTCTACAAGTGGTTTGTAAAACTCAATGGAGTTCTCAGGAATAGATCTCCCCTTAATTTCAATGACCCCATCCTGTCCATTAAACTTAACAGTTGGTGTTTTTGCAGTTCCTTCAATCGAAAGTGCTTCCATATCTGATTATTTATACGTTATATTCATTGTATGAAATCGATATATACATCTAAATTGAAAAAGTAGTATGTATCATCATATTTCTCAAAAGTGTATTCCATATTATTCCCGGTCTTACGGGCTATGTCTACCAGTCCCAATCCACCACCTCCCTTATCGGATAGCCTCTGATGATTCAGAATGAACTTGTACATATCCTTTAACTCATCCCTGCTCATGGAATTGATTTTATCAATCTTATTCCTCAGCACATCAATCTTACCCTGGGTGATAAAGTTTCCTGTGGATATCTTATAACGATTATCTTTCCTGCTCACAAGCAAGATTCCAAATTTAGGACCAAATTCCTCATGCATACCTTCGGGTAATTCCTCGATATGATGATAGAGATTCTGAAGGCTCTCCACCAGGACATTATATACTTTCTTTCGGATTTTCGAGCTTTCGCTGTACTTATCCATCCTGGATTCGACAACCTCTAATACGTTGCTGATGAGCTCACTCGAAATGTCTCCCTTGAAGGCCATCAAAACCTCTCCGCCATTCAGGTTGGAGTAATACTCATTGACATCAAAGCTCATGTAGGCTTCTTTTTGTTGACTAGCAAATGCTGATCCGATCAGCAAATATAAAAAAAATGTTTCAGTAACTAATATAGATAAAAATAACTGCGTCTGGTAACAAAATCGCGCAAAACCTGGATTTTTTTCAACAATCTGCGAAAAATGCCTGATGGATGAATCAACCCTTGTTGCTGCTGGTTTTATGATCCTTCCAGTTGCCCTTAAAAGTTTTATAATTTACATAGGAGCACTCCAGTGGGCCATTGAACAAAACTTGCTTTTTGGAAGGCTTCAAACCAACTTTTCCCAGCGCTTTCTTACTGGATGAGAGGATCCATGCATCGGATCCCGGGTAGTTGTGTTTTAAGGTGGAGCCAATAGAGCCATACAGGGCCTCAATGTCATCTGGTATAATTCGTTCCCCATAGGGTGGATTCATGATAAGCGTGGTTTCCTCCCTGATTCCGGATGTGGTGGTAAAATCTCGCTCTTCCACAGTAATTATACGCTCCAGATCCATCTGCTTCACATGTAGTCTAGTCAGAGCTACAGCTTGAGGATCCACATCACTTGCTGTGATAGATACCTTGACATCCTTCTCTGTACGGAGGCCATTGATCACATGCTCCAATAACTCACGGTCAAAATCCTTCCAGTTCTCAAATCCATATTGCTTTCGGAATATACCTGGAGGAATGGAAGCAGCGATCAAGGCTGCTTCGATGGCCAGGGTCCCTGAGCCGCACATGGGATCCAGAAATGGGGTTTCTCCTTTCCAACCAGCAAGCATAACCATTCCCGCAGCAAGTACTTCATTCAAAGGTGCTTCAAAATGCCCCGTTCTGTATCCCCTTTTGTGTAGTGAACCACCCGAACTATCCAATGACAGAGTGACCCATTTCCCCGATATATGTACATTAATCAGTATATCAGGATTCTCCCTGTTGACTGAGGGTCTAAGGTTGGTTTTCTCCCTAAAGCGATCAACAATGGCATCTTTTACGATTTGCAATACATACTGGCTGTGATTGAACAGGGGTGAATGGACTACTGCATCAATGGCAAAGGTGGTTTTATTATCCAGATGCAATGACCAGTCATAACGTTTTACCATTCTGTATACCGAATCGGTATCAGATGCCTCAAACTTCATGATGGGGAGCAGCACCCTGAGCGACAATCTTGAAGCCAGGTTCACCCTGTAAAGAAGGGCACGTCCGCCATAAAAGGTAACTCCCCTGTTACCAAGTTCAGTCCGGCTGGCTCCCAATGAGCTGAGTTCCTCAGCCAGAAGGGGTTCAAATCCTTTAAGTGTTTTTGCATGAAACTTTTCAAGTCGTGCCATTTGCTATTTTATTATCAATCAGCTGCCTGGCGTGTAGGAGCCGTGCCGGCCCTGATCCGGAAACTAACTCCCAGTCCATGCCGAAATGATTGAGTTCATATTTATAGGATTCCAACAGTTCCTCCCGTTTTAGGCCCCCATTTTCTCTGACAGGATCAGCAATCCAAGGTATATCCGTATCGCAGAGCAAGACCAGATCAAATGAGGCGACCCTGATCTTTTCATCCAGCCAGGCGGGCACCCGATTGTACACTATTCTGAACCAAACCCTTGTGATGATCAGCCATGTATCAAAAAATATCCAGCGGGGATGGAAGGACCTATCGTATTCCTCCACCTGCCTCAGGGCAATATGTTCCACATCATTGAACTGGTAAGGTCTGCCCAGTTCCTGAATGAGTTTTCTTGCGTATTCCGGAACGACGACACCTCCATAATACATGCACAGTTCATGGGCCAACTCAGATTTTCCAGTGGATTCCGGTCCGGTGATCAGGATCCTTTTCATGCTTTGGTCAAAGATTGTGACTTTTTCCATTCCAAATATCCTATCACTGCCATGGTAGTGTAGATTGCAAATAAAATCATGGTGGGGTATAAACCACGGTAAAGATACAAACCCATGGAAATTGCATCAACAATAATCCAGATAATCCAGTGTTCAAGGATCTTTCTGGCCAACATCCAGGTAGCTGTAAAACTCATTGCTGTGGTGAGGGCATCCCAATATGGGATTGGTGAATCGGTATACCTGTCCAGAATTACTCCGATACCTGCAAATGCCAGGGCAGTCAGGCCAAATAAAATCAGACCTTGCTTCCTTTTAATTCGGATAATGATACTTTGTCTACCCTTGTCTCCCTTCCCTTTTTGCCAAACAATCCAGCCATAAATACTGATGAAGAAATAGTATGCATTCAGGCCCATATCGGCATAAAATTTGGCTTGAAAGAAAACCACCATATAGAGGATTGCACTGATCATCCCCGTGGGCCAGAGCAGGATATTCTGTCGTATACTGAATAAAAGGTAAATCACACTGAAAACCACGCCCACTATTTCGATGTAGTGTGCCTGTAACCAGTTTCCCATTAAAGCTCTACTTTGGCAAGTTTAGCCTGGTGCATGGCTGGATTTTCCAAAATTTCAACAGCCTTATTAAAAACTTCATTGGTGGGATTGAATACTTCATAAAAATAGTCCATTCCCCAGAGGTCTCTTGCCAGGTAGCTTTTGAATAAAAGCGCTACCATCATCCTGGATGTTTCCCACTGCTCCTCATTATACTCTAATTCCTCATCGCTTGCAAATTTAACAAGTCCCTCCATCTGCTTCTTCGATGCGCTGAATTCTTCATTAAAGGATTCAAAATCTGAATATTTTGCCAAAAGTTGGTCTCTGTGATCATCCACATATTGAAGCACATATCGATTGAATATTCCCCTGTTGATCATGCGACCATAGTAATTGGTATAGGCTGTAGTGTCAACCGGAACAAAGTAGTCGGGCATAATGCCTCCTCCCCCGTAGACTGTTCTGTTACGGGATAAAGTCTTGAATTGTTGCGCTTCAGGAAATTTTATGCTGTCTTCACTGGATAGCTCCCCAGAGTTATACCTGTTAATCAGGTCAAGGGCATACTCCTCATACCCATCTTCATATGATTTTTGAATTAACCTGCCCGTTGGTGTATAGTACCTGGCTACTGTTAATCTAATCAATGATCCATCACTCAGCTGAAAGGGCTGTTGCACCAAACCTTTTCCAAATGAGCGCCTTCCCACAATCACACCCCTGTCCCAGTCCTGAATAGCACCACTCACAATTTCGCTGGCAGAAGCTGAGCCTCCATCGATCATAATTACCAGGTTTCCATCTTCAAACATGCCGGGTTTCCGAGCTGTGTATTTCCTGTCGGGTACCTTGGTCCCCTCAGTGCGTACAATTTCCTTGTTTCCCGAAAGAAAATGATCGGCCAGCTCAACAGCTACAGGAAGCCATCCTCCCCCATTCCCGGAAAGATCGAGGATCAGGTCCTCCATTCCCTCCTGCCTCAATGATTTTAATGCCTTTTCAAACTCCTCAATACTGCTGTGTGAGAACCTGGCTAACTTTACATACCCTATCCGGTCCTTTACCATATAAGAAGCATCCAGACTGTAGACTGGTATTTTATCTCTGGTAATGGTAAATTCCAATAATTCAGATTCTTTCCTTCGCTTTATTGAAACATCCACCCGTGTCCCCTTGGGCCCCTTCAAATATTTTTGCACATCCCTTGTAGTAATTCCTGTACCTGCCACAGTTTCCCCTTCAACCTTGATGATTCGGTCACCAGGCATGATGCCAACCCTTTCGGAAGGCCCACCAGCAATAGCCCGTATTATATAGATGGTATCTTCCAGAACATTAAAGCTCACCCCTATTCCTTCAAACTCACCCTCCAGCTGCTCACTCAACTCTTCCAAATCCTCCTTACTCAAATAGGAGGAGTGAGGATCCAGCTCATGAAGCATATTAACAATGGTTCGTTCCACCACATCACTGTCATCTATGGAATCCACATAAAACCGGCTCACCTTATCCATTACCTGCGCCAGCTTCAGGGCTTCCGGATTCCACTGGGCCTGAATGGAAACAGTTGAGACTGTAACCAGCACCAGTACCATATATTGTTTAATTCGATTCATGATTATTCTGTTGTAATTCATATTATTATAACGGCATTCGAAGGAAAAAGTTGGTGCGGGATTCTAAATAACCCAGTTATTCCCATTCGATGGTGGCCGGTGGTTTGGAACTGATGTCATAAACCACCCGGTTTATACCCCTTACCTTATTAATAATATCATTGGATATCTGGCTAAGCACTTCATGGGGCAGATGTCCCCAATCTGCAGTCATGCCATCAGTGGATGTAACAGCTCTTAAGGCAACTACATATTCATAAGTACGTTCATCCCCCATCACTCCTACCGACTGTACGGGAAGCAGAATGGCTCCTGCCTGCCATATGCGGTCATACAATCCATATCGCTGCAACGCCTTGATGTATATATCATCAGCCTCCTGAACAAGCCTTATTTTTTCCCTGTCTACTTCACCCAGGATACGTATGCCCAGTCCGGGACCCGGGAAGGGGTGCCGCTTCAGGAAGGAAGAGGGAATTTCCATAGCCTTCCCCACCCTTCTTACTTCATCCTTAAAGAGCAGCCTCAATGGCTCCACCACCTTGAGGTGCATCTTGTCTGGAAGTCCGCCCACATTGTGGTGCGATTTAATGGTCACCGATGGTCCATTGACCGAAACCGATTCAATCACGTCCGGATAAATGGTTCCCTGCCCCAGCCACATTACGTTCTCCAGCTTCTTTGCCTCCTCATCAAAAACTTCGATGAAATTCTTGCCAATGCTTTTCCTTTTGGCCTCCGGGTCAGTCACGCCCTGCAGATCATCAATGAATTTATCTCCGGCATCTACGCCAATCACATTTAATCCCAGCTCTTTGTAGGATTCAAGCACCGTTTCAAATTCATTTTTTCGAAGCAGCCCGTTATCCACAAAAATACAGGTAAGGTTAGAGCCAATGGCCCTTTGCAATAAGATTGAAGCCACGGTTGAATCAACTCCTCCACTAAGCCCCAAAACCACCTTGTCGTCACCCAACTTCTTCTTTAAACCAATTACCGTACTCTCCACAAAGGCTTCAGGGGTCCAATTCATCTGGCATCCACATATTTCACTTAAAAAGTTGTGGAGTATGGTTTTCCCCTCTGTGGTGTGGTAAACTTCAGGGTGAAATTGCAAACCCCAGGTGCTTTCATGGTCAGATGCATAGGCTCCAAATTCCACTTCACTTGTACTGGCTATCACCTTGCAACCAGTAGGAAGGGTGTTGATGGTATCTCCGTGTGACATCCAGACCTGCGTGTTATTCTTCAGATTTCTGAGTAAGGGATTCTCTCTGTCCATATAACTCAGCCTGGCCCTGCCATATTCCCTTGAATCGGATTGCTTTACCTCACCTCCATAGTAGTGTGATAGGTATTGAGCTCCATAGCAGATTCCCAGTAGTGGAAATGCCCCTTTAATCTTTTCCAGGTTTGGGATGGGAGCGTGCTCATCTCTGACGGAAAACGGACTGCCTGAAAGGATCACTCCCTTTACGGTAGAATCCGGTTCGGGAAACTTGCTGTAAGGATATATTTCGCAATAAACATTATGTTCCCGTACTTTTCTGGCAATTAACTGGGTATACTGAGAGCCAAAATCAAGAATTAGAATCTTCTCTTTCACCTGTAAATCTGTTTTATGGTCTAAATGAAACAAAAATAGTATTTATTCTGTGGATACCCTTTCCAGGGGAAGGGAATAGATGTCACCGTCCTTAACTCCATCTGTATGCGGGAATATGGTCCTGGCCTCCTCTTCAAGCACTCCATGATCCCTATACCTGCTGGAAAAATGCCCAATAAGCAGTTTCTTAGCCCCTGCCATTTTTGCCAGGGTGGCAGCCTGCCCGGAGGTGGAGTGTTTGGTTTGGGCTGCCAGTTTAGCATCCTTGTTGGAAAATGTGGCCTCGTGGAATAGGAGGTCCACATTCTTTAAAATTCCAGCCAAATCCGGATCAAACAGTGTATCTGAAATATATGCATAGGATCGGGGGTGATAAGGCGGATGGGTTAGTTTCTTATTCTGGATCAGGGATCCATCAGAGCTAATGAAGTCCTCCCCTTGTTTAATCCGTACCAGGTCTGCAACTCCTATTCCGTACCTCTCCACCTTTTCCTTCCTTACATTCAGCAATTTATGCTTCTCTCTGAACAGGTATCCGTAAGTGGGAATCCTGTGTTTTAAAGGTATGGCGGTAACCCTTAGCTTCTCATCTTCAAAGATGGGGGTCAAAGGGTCGGACGAGGGAACATGGTATTCCAATGGGTAAGGCAATGAACCAAAAAAGGAGAAGTGTTGCTCCATCATCTCTCTTAACCGTGGTGGGCCATAGAGGTGAAGTGGGACTTTTCTTCCCATCATTCCCATGGTGGACAGGAGGCCGAATAAACCATAAACATGATCGCCATGCAGATGGGATATAAAAATCCGGTGTATCCTCCCAGGGTTCAATCCGAATTTGCGTAGCTGTATCTGCGCCCCTTCTCCACAATCAATTAAAAAAAACCGCTCATCTACTTTAAGTAAATGAGCGGTAGGATAACGTTTTGAAGTAGGCAGTGTAGAACTGCTACCAAGTATAATTAATTCAAATGACACCAAGACTAAATTATCCAGCCTCTTTGATCAGTGCAACTCCTTCGTCCAGAGTATTTGAGATATTCAATACAGTATCAAGTTGTGAAATAGTAATCAATCTTTCAACTGCATCATTTAAACCTGTCAATACAAAGGTCCCGCTTGCATTCTTACAAAGGCGATTAGCCACAAGAATAGCGCTCAGTCCGGAGGAATCGCAATATCTGCAATTGCCAAGATCAAGAATGATGTTTTTTTCACCATTCCCGGATACCAACACCAATTCTGATTTTAAAGTTGGAGCTATATGAGTGTCCAGTTTTTCCTCCAGAACTTTAATCAAAGTGTGGTTTTCAAATTTGTCAATCTTGAATTCCATAGCTGAATTAATTGTTTAAGGGTTTTACTTTAATCTTCCTTCTTGTCGATTCCAGCCTCCTTCTTCTTCTTCTCAGCATTCTTCTGATTCTGTTCCATTTCAGTTTTCAGGGCTGCCAGTTCAGAAATATCACCAAGGGTTGTCTTCTCAAGGTTGGTTTTCAGTTTCCTGGTGGCTTTTCTTACATCATCGCCTTCACTCCGCCTGGTTGTACGTTCAGAAGTTTTACGCTGATCCTCATGGATCCGACTATGAGACAAGATAATCTTTTTTGCCGACTTATTAAACTCTATGACCTTAAAATCTAATTTCTCATCGACCTTAACCGGACTACCACTCTCTTTTACAAGGTGTTTTGGAGTAACAAAACCTTCAACCCCATATGGAAGCGCAACAACAGCACCTTTGTCCATCAATTCGATAATGGTTCCTTCATGAATTGAATCAACTCCAAATACACTTTCGAAGACATCCCAGGGATTCTCCTCAAGCTGCTTATGACCCAGACTCAGACGGCGATTTTCTTTATCAATTTCGAGAACAGTAACCTCAATATCAGCAGCAATGGCTGTAAATTCAGCCGGATGCTTAATTTTCTTGGTCCAGGATAAATCAGAAATATGAATGAGTCCATCCACACCCTCTTCAATCTCCACAAAGACACCAAAGTTGGTAAAGTTTCTGACTTTTGCAGTATGCTTGCTTCCCATTGAGTAGGTATCATCGATCTTCTCCCATGGATCGGTTTTCAGTTGCTTGATACCAAGCGACATCTTCCTCTCCTCACGGTCGAGTGTAAGAATTACAGCATCCACTTCATCGCCCACTTTCATAAATTCCTGAGCGCTCCTGAGGTGCTGTGACCATGACATTTCTGAAACGTGAATCAAACCTTCAACACCAGAGGCAATCTCAACAAATGCACCGTAGTCAGCCATCACAACAACGCGACCTTTTACCTGGTCTCCCACTTTCATGGCTTCATCAAGAGAATCCCATGGATGAGGAGTCAACTGCTTCAGTCCAAGAGCGATTCGCTTCTTATCATCATCAAAATCAAGAATAACCACGTTCAGCTTCTGATCCAGCTCAACGATCTCTTCAGGATGATTAACACGACCCCATGAAAGGTCTGTAATGTGGATCAGTCCGTCTACACCACCCAGGTCTATAAATACACCATAGGAAGTAATATTCTTCACGGTACCTTCCAGAACCTGTCCTTTTTCCAGCTTGGCAATGATCTCCTTCTTCTGCTGCTCCAGCTCCTCTTCGATCAGCGCTTTATGGGAAACAACAACGTTTTTAAATTCGTGGTTGATCTTAACCACCTTAAATTCCATGTGCTTGCCTACGTATGCATCATAATCCCGGATGGGTTTGACATCAATTTGTGAACCGGGCAGGAATGCCTCAATTCCAAAGACATCTACAATCATACCCCCTTTGGTACGGCATTTAATGAAGCCCTGAATTACTTCGTCCTGGTCAAGTGCCTGATTCACACGATCCCAGGAGCGAACTGCTCTGGCTTTCTTATGGGAAAGTACCAGCTGACCTTTTTTGTCTTCCTGGCTCTCCACAAAAACTTCCACTGTGTCTCCTGCTTTAAGTTCAGGATCATAACGGAATTCGCTCAGTGAAATCACACCTTCGGATTTATATCCAATGTTGATTACAACTTCACGCTTATTCAGGGAAATCACTAGACCATCTATCACCTCATTCTCGGCAATGGTTGAAAGTGTTTCCGAATACATTTTTTCAAATTCTGTTTGATCTTCAGATGATTCATTTTCATCCGCTGCAAACTCTTCCCAGTTAAAATCAGCTACTCCGGTGTTGGGATCGGGATCTGCTTTGACTGGTTTTTCTTCAGCTACTGGCTCCTCAACGGGAGTCTCAGCTACTGGTTCCTCGGCAGGAGTTTCTTCGGTAGCAGCTACAGGCTGATCGGCTACGGGCTCCTCTGCAGGAGTTTCTTCGGTAGTAGCTACAGGCTGTTCTTCGCCTGTCGGCTCAGTTCCTTCGGTTGCAGCTTTAGGCTCCTCTGCAGGAGTTTCTTCGGTAGTAGCTGCAGGCTGATCGGCTACGGGCTCCTCAACTTTAGGGGCCTCAGCTACAGGTTCCTTTTCAGGGCTTTGCTCTTCGGTGGGTTCAGTTGATTGATTTTCAGCTGCTACTTTCTCCTCATTGGTTTCGGGAGCAACTTCTTTTTCAACTTTTTTACTTTCGTCAGACATCAGATAATTACTTTAAAATTAATAAGTTAGACAATATATTTATTTAAACAAGGCGCAAAGTTAACAAAACGGTGTTTAATCCCCAAAAAATGGAGGATGCAAATCCCTGAACTTGGCTTATTTGCGCCTCCTTTGGCAGCAAATTATCAAGACTCTCTGGCAACCTGTCAAAAACTAAAACTCTTCATGCCACATTTTACTTTAAAAATTTAACTTTACAGCTCAATCATTAAACTCAACAAAATATGAAAATTGCAGTAGTTGGAACTGGCTATGTTGGACTTGTATCAGGTACTTGTTTTGCAGAAACCGGAATAACAGTTACATGTGTAGATATCGACCAGAAAAAAATTGATGGTCTAAAGAAGGGCGTTGTACCTATATACGAACCAGGGCTTGAAAATATGGTGAAAAGTAACGTCGACAAAGGCTTACTATTCTTTAGCACAAACCTTAAAGAAAGCATTATCGACTGTGATGCTGTATTTATAGCTGTGGGTACTCCTCCTGATGAAGATGGAAGTGCCGATCTACAATATGTTCTGGCGGTTGCAGATGAAATTGGGAAATACATGCAGGATTACCTGGTCATTGCAACTAAAAGTACGGTTCCCATCAAAACTGCTGAAAAAGTACGATCTAAAATATCTAAAGCACTTAAGGATAGAGGTTCTGATCTGGAATTTGATGTAGCTTCAAATCCGGAATTCCTTAAAGAAGGTGCTGCAATTAATGATTTTCTGAAACCAGACCGAATTGTAATTGGTACCGATTCTGAACGTGCTGAGAAATTAATGCAAAGACTGTATAAACCATTCCTTCTTAATGGACATCCTATTGTTTTCATGGATATTACTTCTGCTGAGATGACCAAGTATGCCGCCAATTCAATGCTGGCCACCAAGATCAGCTTTATGAATGACATTGCTAATCTGTGCGAGGTGGTTGGTGCTGATGTCAATATGGTTAGAAAGGGCATTGGAAGTGATACACGCATTGGGAATAAGTTTATTTATCCGGGAGCTGGTTATGGTGGAAGCTGTTTTCCCAAGGATGTTAAAGCCTTAATTAGGACAGGGGATGAATATGGTCGATCATTGGAAATTCTGAAATCTGTTGAACTGGTCAATGACCGTCAGAAAGGGGTTATACCCAGTAAGATAAGGTCCTACTTTAATAATGATCTTAAAGGAAAAAGAATTGGTATCTGGGGTTTATCCTTTAAACCTCACACCGATGATATGAGAGAGGCCCCGTCAATTCGAATTATTGAGGAATTGCTTAAAGAAGGTGTAAAAATCAGGGCTTATGATCCGGTGGCAAAAGATGAAGCCAAACGTATCCTGGGAGACAAAATTGACTACGCTGATGATAAGTATGAGGCTCTGATTGATACGGATGGGCTTGTTCTTGTCACAGAATGGCCTGAATTCAGGGTGTTAAACTATAGGGTACTTGAAAAACTTATGAGAGAGAAGGTTATTTTCGATGGTAGAAACATATATGACCCAGAAGAGATTAAAGAGTTTGGATTTACCTACTATAGCATTGGAAGACAACCCGTCAGACCTTGATTAATATAAACATATGAAAAGAATACTTATTACCGGAGGTGCCGGGTTCATTGGTTCTCATCTAAGTGAAAGGCTGCTTAAGGAGGGGAATGAAATACTCTGTCTGGATAACTATTTTACAGGTTCGAAAACAAACATTGCTCACCTACTTGGAAATCCATACTTTGAATTAATTCGGCATGACGTTACCTCACCATATTTTGTAGAGGTGGATGAAATCTATAATCTGGCATGCCCTGCATCTCCCATTCATTACCAGTATAATCCCATAAAGACTGTTAAGACATCAGTCATGGGTGCAATAAATATGCTCGGACTGGCCAAGCGAATTAAAGCTAAGATTCTCCAAGCTTCCACCAGTGAAGTTTATGGAGATCCAACCATCCATCCTCAGCCTGAATCATATTGGGGAAATGTAAATCCCATTGGGACACGGTCCTGTTACGATGAAGGTAAACGATGTGCGGAAACCCTGTTTAAGGATTACCACCAGCAAAATAATGTAAGGATAAAGATCATCAGAATCTTCAATACGTACGGCCCAAAGATGCATCCCAACGATGGCCGGGTTGTATCCAACTTTATTGTACAGGCTTTGCGAGGGGAAGATATAACCATATATGGTGATGGTTCCCAAACCAGAAGCTTTCAATATGTGGATGATCTGCTGGAAGGAATGGTGAGAATGATGCAAACAGGCGATGAGGTAACTGGTCCTATTAATCTTGGGAATCCAAATGAATTCACGATATCTGCACTGGCAAGCCGGATTGTTGATTTAATTGGTTCTTCCTCCAAAATTATTTATCTGCCCTTACCTCAAGATGATCCGGTACAAAGAAAACCAGTCATCGCAAAGGCAAAAGCCACCCTGGACAGTTGGGAACCGAAAGTAGAGCTTGAAGAGGGTTTGATTAAAACTATTGCATACTTTGATAAACTATTGAGCAAATAAAATGAAAGGAATTATATTAGCTGGTGGAGCCGGCACGCGTCTTCATCCTATTACCAAAGCCATATCCAAGCAGATCATTCCGGTATACGACAAGCCTATGATCTATTATCCACTTTCTGTGCTGATGCTGGCCGGCATAAAGGAGATACTGATAATCTCCACCCCCGAAGATCTCCACCTATACCAGACCTTACTGGATGATGGCAGTCAACTGGGCCTCTCACTAAGTTATACCATTCAACCCTCACCAGACGGACTGGCACAGGCCTTTCTTATCGGAGAGGCCTTTATTGGTGATGATTCTGTATGCCTGATACTGGGGGATAACATCTTTTATGGCCATGGTTTTTCAAAAACCCTGAAAGAGGCAGCTAAATTAAAAGACGGCGCTACTGTATTTGGCTATTATGTGACAGATCCTGAACGCTATGGGGTGGTGGACTTTGGCACTGATGGAAAGGTACTGAGCCTGGAAGAGAAGCCGGCTCAACCCAAATCAAATTATGCCGTTACAGGACTCTATTTTTACAGCAATGATGTGATCCGAAAAGCCAAAATCCTTAAGCCATCAGCCCGTGGGGAACTGGAAATTACAGATCTGAACAGACTATACCTTGAGGAGGGACGACTCCGGGTTAGGATTATGGGAAGGGGAATGGCCTGGCTTGATACAGGTACCCAGGAGAGCCTTCTACAGGCCGCCAATTATATTCATACCATTGAACAGCGCCAGGGATTGAAAATATCCTGCATTGAAGAGATCGCGTACCAGATGGGATTCATAAATAAATCTCAATTATTGGAGCTGGCAGAACAGATGAAGAAAAGTACATATGGACAATACCTGATGGGTATTGCTAATGAACGACTCCTTACCTCGGATATTTAACAGGCTGATGCAGATAAGAAAAACCGAAATTGAAGGCTTACTCATCCTGGAACCCAGGGTCTTTAAAGATTCGCGCGGCTATTTTTTCGAAAGTTTTCACAAACAAAAACTTGAAGAACATGGAGTTGAAACCAGGTTCATCCAGGATAATCAATCCCGATCTTCTTTTGGTGTTATCCGGGGGCTTCATTATCAAATAGAACCGTGGGCTCAGACCAAGCTTATCAGGGTTATTGAGGGAGTGATATTTGATGTGGCTGTGGATATTCGTCCAGACTCTGCCACTTTCGGTCAATGGTTTGGCATTGAGTTAAGTTCCGCGAATTACCTGCAGTTGCTGGTCCCTTCAGGATTTGCACATGGATTTTCGGTACTTTCCGATTTTGCCACAGTCCTCTATAAATGTGATACCTACTATCACCCCAAGTCTGAAGCTGGAATTCATTATGCCGATCCGGATCTTAATATCGATTGGAAACTCAATTTAGACCATGCAGTAATTTCAGAAAAAGACAGAATTCTACCCCATTTAAAAGACATTTAAACAACTACAAATGAGCAAAGTACTCGTAACAGGAGCAAATGGACAACTTGGGCGTGAAATCAAGAAAATCCGAAATAGTTTCAAAGAGATCTATTCCTTTACAGACATTGAAGAGTTGGATGTGTCTGACAAAGAGGTGCTTCAGAGCTATCTGGATGCCAATCCCGTAGATTACATCATTAACTGCGCTGCTTATACCGATGTGGATGGAGCTGAGAAAGAAGTAGACAAGGCAATGTTGCTGAACCGGGATGTTCTGGCTAATTTTAAGAGCTGCCTGGAGAAACACTCCCAAACCCGCATAATACACATCTCTACAGATTATGTGTACAATGGTGAATTAACCCGGCCTCTTCGTGAAGATGATCGTACCGATCCGCTTAGCATGTATGGAATCACCAAGCTTGAAGGCGAGAAAGTTTTTATGGGCCATCCCCGGGCCCTGATCATACGAACATCCTGGTTATACAGTGTCTTTGGACGAAACTTCGTAAAGAGCATGATCAACAGAATGGATCAACGCAGTGATCTCCGAATCGTATATGACCAGATAGGGACACCTACATTTGCAGAGGACCTGGCAAGAGCCATCATGCAAATCATATCAGATGTGGACTCAGGTTTATCTGTATTTGTTCCAGGATTGTTCAATTTTTCCAACGAAGGAGTATGTAGCTGGTATGACCTTGCTGTGGAAGTGTGCCGTCAGATCAATTGCAAAGGGAAAGTTCTTCCCATAGAGACCCATGAATATCCCTTGCCTGCAAAGAGACCAGTATATTCTGTTCTCAACAAATCCAAGATCAAGGAGGTCTATGGCGTTGAGGTACCGCACTGGAGAGATAGCCTGGAGAAATGCATTAAGAATCTATTGTAACCAATCAACCTCTAATAAATGGATAAGCAGAATATACCCTCAGTTGTAATGGAGAAGGCCGAAGTATGGCTTGCCAGTCCTATCGATGAAGCATCCAAGAATGCCATTCGTGATATGATGGCAAACAATGCATCAGAGCTGGTAGAGAGTTTTTACAGAGATCTTGAGTTTGGGACGGGTGGACTTCGGGGAATCATGGGCGTTGGAACCAACCGTATGAATATATATACTGTGGGGATGACTACCCAGGGTTTGTGTAACTATCTGCTACAACAATTTGGCGACAAGAAGGAGATCAGTGTGGCCGTTGCACACGATTGCAGAAATAACAGTCCCCTGTTTGCTGAAATTACCGCCCAGATCTGTATAGCCAATGGTATTAAAGCATATCTATTTGATGACCTCAGGCCCACTCCTGAACTCAGCTTCGCAATCAGAGAGCTAGGATGCCAGAGTGGTGTCGTAGTCACAGCTTCTCATAACCCAAAGGAGTACAATGGGTATAAAGTGTACTGGGAAGATGGGGGGCAGATTATCAATCCCCATGATGTGAATATCATCAGGGAAGTGCAGAACATCAAGTCAATCGCAGAAGTTAAATTTGATGGTGACAAGGATTCGATTATCGTACTTGGTGAAGAAATGGATGCACTTTATATAAACCAGGTAGTCAAACAATCTTTGAATCCCGAACTGATAGAAGCCAATTCGGATGTAAAGATTGTATATACCCCCATACATGGTACCGGTGTAATAATGGTTCCAAGGGCACTGAAAGCGCTGGGATTTAAGAATATCTACAATGTTCCTGAACAGGATGTGGTGGATGGGAACTTTCCAACCGTGTTATCACCAAATCCTGAAGAATCGGCAGCATTGGATATGGCACTTAAGAAAGCAGATGAAGTGGGTGCAGACCTGGTGATGGCCACCGATCCTGATGCGGACCGGGTAGGAATTGCTGTAAGAGATGACAATGGCAAACTGGTATTAATCAATGGAAACCAGACCGCAGCTCTGCTGACCTACTATCTCCTCTCCCAATGGGCTGAAAAAGGAAAGCTTAAAGGGAAGGAATACATCGTAAAAACAGTCGTCACGACGGAACTTATTGCAGATATGGCAAGGCACTATGGAGTCCCTTACGAAGATGTGCTGACCGGATTCAAATTCATTGCGGATGTCATAAAGAAAAATGAAGATACTCTGACCTTCATTGGAGGTGGTGAAGAGAGTTATGGATTTATGATAGGTGATTTTGTTAGGGATAAGGATGCTGTCACCTCCTGCTCCATTATTGCTGAGCTGGCTGCCTGGGCCAGGAGCCAGGGAAAAAGCGTATACGATATCCTGATGGATATACATCTGAACTTCTCCTTTTACCTGGAATCCCTGCTCAATGTGGTGAGAAAGGGAAAGTCAGGTGCTGAGGAGATCCTGACCATGATGGCAGATTTCAGGGAAAATCCACCTGAAATACTAAATGACTCCCGCGTAGTTTGGATGCATGACTACCAGAAGCAGCTTAGCGTTAACAAAGTGACAGGGGAAAACAAAAAAATAGACCTGCCAAAATCCAATGTATTGCAGTTCCTGCTGGAAGATGGTAGCAAAGTCTCTGTTCGTCCCTCGGGAACTGAACCCAAGATAAAATTCTATTTCAGTGTTTCCGGAAAACTGGAAAGCAGGAAGGAATACCAATCCACCAGGAGCCTGCTGGAGCAAAAAATTGAAAATTTGAAGAAAGACCTCAAACTATTGTAACAGAGCATTATGAAAACATACAGAAAAGAGTTGTGGTTTAACATCACCCGTCGCCGCGAGCTAATCAATATTACACGGGATGTGGATGATTGCCTGAGTGAGAGCGGAATCAAAGAAGGCCTGATCCTGGTAAATGCCATGCACATTTCGGCTTCAGTCTTCATTAATGACGATGAATCGGGTTTACACCACGATTTTGAAGTCTGGTTAGAAAAGCTGGCCCCGGAAAAACCCCACAGTCAGTATCAGCACAATGGATTTGAAGACAATGCCGACGCCCACCTCAAACGAACCATCATGGGCCGCGAGGTTGTGGTGGCTGTTACCGATGGCAAGCTGGACTTTGGTCCCTGGGAACAGATCTTCTACGGGGAGTTCGACGGCAATCGCCGCAAGCGGGTGTTGGTGAAGGTTATTGGGGAGTGAAAATCCCCCAGGATTCTATCGGGGGATCTGTCTCATCACCTTAGGTGAAATTAATTACCCGCGTTTTCTGACATATATTTCATGGCAGCATCCATCTCAGCCTTGAACTCTTTAAATTCAATCTGAGAGCCCTGTATTACCATGCTCCAATGCCTGGTTTGTGCTCCATGAGCAACTGCTTCTTTAATTTCTGCATCAGTTGCTCCAAATGCTTTTGCTGCTGCAGTATGGAAATAGACGCAATACACGCAGGGTATTTGACTAGCTACAGCCAGTTGTATCAATTCCCGGTATTTAGGTGAAATTGCGTTGTCGGGGCTCTGTAATTGCTTAAAGGTTTCCCAGGCTCCTGCCAGGGCGTGCTCAGGAAATACTTCAAACATTGTAAGAAAAGTTCCAAAAGTCTGGGTAATTTCCTTTTTTCGCATTTTCGTAAGCCTCATTAGTCTGAGCGGATAATGCCAATGTAAGTAGCAACATAGGAATAACCAGTTTCACCCTTTTAAGGATGGTCTTGCCAGAATAGTTCATGTTAAATGATTTTAAGTGATGATTAGTAAGTGTAGTAATAAATTTACAACATTGCACCTGCCTTGTCAAGCATCCTACTCTGCATATTAAAGTTTTAACATATCTTTAACATAGCATTAATTGACTTATTGTGCTTATCGAATTATCATATTCAGACTACCACACGATTTTGAAGTCTGGCCAGAAAAGCTGGCCCCGGGGAACAGATCTTCTAAGGTGAGTTCGATGGAACCCGTCGCAAGTGGATGCTGATGAAAATTATAGGGGAGTAAAGTGATCTCAGGTCTTTTTCAGGCCTTGAAAAACTTCCCGAAGACTCGGTCTTTTGCCATGCATTAGCATATTCATCCTGAATATCTTTATGGAGAGGTAGAGTCCTCCAATCACCGAAAGTCCCAACAAGCCAAGGCTGGTAATAATCTGCCATAAAGGCACTTCCGTCCCTCCTAGCCTCAACATGGTCTGAACTGGCGCTGTGACCGGGAATAAGGTGAATACAATCCAGATGGGGCTGTTGGGAAAAGCAATATATAGGGATGAGAACCATAGCGGTATAAAACTTGCCATGGTATAGAACATGGATAATTGTCCTCCTTCGCGGGCATTTGAACTGATGGCACCAACACTAATGGAAAGTACAGCGAAGAGTAAATACCCCAATATAAAATAGAGTATCCCCAGAACCAGGAAGTTCACAGGTATCTGAATGTGGCCGATTGGCCCCCCAAAGGTGAATGATATCAAAAATAAAAGCAATGGCGCTGAGACCAACCAAATCAGAACCTGGAGCAAACCGGCCGTCCCTAAAGCCAGTACCTTGCCAAGGAGTAACTGCCGCACCGAAACTGAGGATAATAGAATTTCAATAAGGCGGCTCTCCTTCTCCTCCCCCAGCCCACTTACAAGGCTGGTAGCCCCAAACATAAGAGCCAATCCCAGTAGCAGGGAGAAAATTCCAGGGATGACAAGGTTGCCAATGCTGCTATGTTCAGTGGTTTCAACACCCCTTTCGGTAATGCGGGTGACATCTAAATCCAGTGGGGAAACTATCAGGGAAACAATATCGGCTGGCACTCGCTCTTTCAGAAGGTTAATTGTCAGGAAACTTTTTATGGCGGCAATTGTAGCCGGAGGAGTGACGAGCTCTTTCTCCAGGGTATATCTATATATGGTCTGGGAGGAGAAATAATCGCTTGGAATAATGATATACTCCTTCACCTCATTTCTCATCAGGGCCTGGTACGCCTCTTCCTTCGAACCGAAAGCGATCAGAGCGGAATGACCCTGGGCACTAGGATCATCGAATATCTGCATCTCATCCACATATCCTATAGTATGTACCATCTCTGCGGACGGTTTGGTCTTTGACGATACAAGGGCAAATACGCCAATTCCCAGAAGAACAAGCACCGGCACAATCAGAGTCATTACAATCCAACTCACCCTCTTGATGGCACCCAAAAACTCATGTCTGAATATTAGAAAGGTCTTATTCATGATTACCTCCTGCCAGGTCCAGAAAAATATCATTCAGAGAAGGACTTGCTACCTCAAAGCGCCTAATTGTTACTCCGCTTGTCCTCAGTTGATCAAGAATAATTTGAGGATTAGTTTCAGGAGTCAATACCAATTCAAGGGAACCAGTGTGTATAATTTTATGGAGTACTCCGGGCAGATCCCCAATCTCTCCCTCCACAACTACCTGAACAGAGTTCTTACTAAAACCTGTTCTGATTTCCTCCAAACCCCCATAAAGAACAGCCTGGCCGCGGTCTATCATAAGTACCCTGTCGCAGAGCTCCTCCACTTTATTCATCTGATGGGTACTCAGGATGATTGTTTTTCCTTCATCCCTCAAATTACCAATCATGTTTTTAATAGTTTCCGTATTGACCGGATCCAGGCCAGAAAAGGGTTCATCCAGAATGATCAGCTTAGGATCGTGAATAATGGTGACTATAAACTGAATAATCTGCCCCATTCCCTTACTCATATCCTTGTTCTTCATCTTTTTATTTTCGAGCATTCCGGTTTGCTCAAGCAAAGCAGATGCTTTTCTTTCGGCCTCATGCTTGTCCATTCCCTTTAAGGTGGCAAGGTAAACGATGAGGTCAATGGCACTTAGCTTTTTATATAAACCCCTCTCTTCTGGCAGGTAACCAATCTGATTTTTAAACGATTCTTTCATTGGATGGCCAAATACTTTTATTTCACCTGAATCGGGCTTCAGGAAATCCAGAATCATCTTTATTGTACTGCTTTTGCCTGCACCATTGGGACCTATCAAACCTAGAATCTCACCATAACCGGCTGAGAAAGACAGATCTTTCACTGCGGTTTTTCCAGAGTAAGATTTATATAAATGGTTTACTTCGACTGTTGATTCCGGACTTGCCATACTACCTGTATATTCTATTGTTAACAGTAAACATATTAAATTTTTCTACTACCAGCACTTCAATCTGAAAATAATAATATCACTACCTTGAGTCGCTGATTTAATTAAAAATGAATCCAACTGATATGAAGCGCTTATTCTCTTTACCACTTTTTTTTATCCTTTTTATTGCAGCGAGTAATCCCGGAGAAAGCGCAAAGAAGCTGGCAGATGAATCGTTTTCAAATGGACAAGGGAGATGGACGATGCTGGATTGCACAGGCAATCCAGACGGTCGCCATGAGACTACATTTGTGGAATGCAACAACTTGTTTTATTTGATTGGGGGAAGGGAATCTAGGAAAATAGATCGATTCGATCCGCTTACCAGCACATGGACAAAGATGATGGCTACTTCGCCCCTGATTCACCATTTTCAACCTGTGCTCTGGAATAATAAGATTTATATGGTCGGGGCCATGACTGGGAACTACCCCGAAGAGCCTCCCATGTCTCACATTCAAATCTACGATCCTGAAAAAGATATTTGGACCAATGGAGGTGAGATTCCAAAAGAGAGACAGAGAGGATCAGCTGGAACAGTGGTTTATAAAGATAAAATATACATGGCGTGTGGGATCACCCTTGGGCACACAAGCGGAACCAATAACTGGTTTGATGTATATGATCCTGCCACCGACAGGTGGAGCACTCTTCCCGATGCCCCCCATAAAAGGGATCACTTTCATGCAGTTGTTCTGGAAAATAAAATGTATTGCCTGGGGGGACGGAATACCAGTTACCATGAGCCAGATAACTTTGGTGCATTTTTCGGAGCTGTGGTGGAGGATATTGATTGTTACGATTTCATCTCAGGATCCTGGGAAACCATTGACGCCAAACTTCCCGTAGGATCTGCAGCAGCCGGAGTAGCGGTATTAGATGGGGAAATCCTCTACTTTGGGGGTGAAAACGCTACTGCCGGCCCCGCACTGAACCGCACCTGGTCGTTTGATCCTGATACAGAGGTGTGGACCGAATTAGCCCATATGAACCAGGGCAGGCATGGCTCCCAGGCAGTTGTATATGAAAATAAGGTTTATGTAGCAGCTGGAAGCCCGGTCCGGGGCGGAGGCAAAACCCAGTCTGTGGAAGTATTTTCGTATTAGCAAAAAGGATGGGGCCGCCATTAACCAGGGACAAACTCTATCATGGTCTGAGGTGAAAGTAATTCTCCTAATTCTCTGACATGTATATCATTTTGGGGCTCTTCAATTGCTTAAAGTATTCTCTCGCCCCATCTAAGGCATGCTCAGGAAATACTTCAAACATCCTAA
>PVMS01032196.1_pt1 | contig 46759 bp, 38 predicted proteins | sample 1853461 | NCBI WGS metagenome assembly PVMS01 (sample SAMN08582032, study PRJNA380276) | Marine sediment metagenome, whole genome shotgun sequencing project. | isolation source: ocean sediment barecode stripped | collected 2017
CAGCCCTCGAAGCGTTCTATGTAGAACGGGTCTACCACTCGCTGAGGGAGGATGAGAAGGCCTGACAACGTTCGTTGACCGACACAACGAACCGCAACAAGGCTGCCCTCGAGCAGCGTCGTCACGGCGAGACGCTTGCTGCGATCGCCGGCGGCGCACACCCGGAGTACGGATCGACGGTGCCGACCATCGAAGCCCGACTTGCGACCCTCGATCTCTCCAGGCTGACGGAGCGATCACGGCGGAGGAGTACGCCACGAGGCGCCAAGAGATCCTTCGCGAGATCTGACGGTTGTGGGACTGCCCGGACTTTTCTGTCACACCCTCCTGATACGTTGGCGGTATGAAGAACTCGATCCCCGACGGTGGGGTGAAGGTCTTCGGTGGGACGGCGAACCAAGATCTCACGTCACAGTTACACGACCATCTCGATGGCATGTTCGACGACGAACTCGAACAATCCGTCATCGGCCTGAAGCGGCTCATCGACGCGTCCAGCGCGCAACTGTTGGTCCTGGTCGCGGAGATGGATCGGCGGCAGATCCCGCGCACGGAACACGAACTCTCCACGACGGCGTGGCTGCGGCACTTCTGTCACATGACGGCCACGGAAGCCTCAGGCACCGTCAAGACGGCCCGATCCCTCGTCGAGATGCCCACGATCGCCGAACAGGCCGTCGCCGGGAACATCGTCCCGAACGGGCTCAGGCTCCTCGCACAGGCCCGGGACAAGCATCCCGACGAATTCGCAGATCACGAAACCGTGTTCGCCGAGGTCGCGACCTACCTCGACACGTTTGACCTGCGGCGAGCGGTGTCGCACTGGGAGCAGCAGGTCGACTACCCGGCGGCGCTCGACGACACCGAAACGGCCCGTCAGCGTCGCCGCTTCTACTGCAACCAGACCTACGCTGGCATGTGGAGCACTTCAGGCGATCTCGACCCCGAATCCGGGCACGTCGTTGCAACGGCACTGCACAGCCGCACCGATCCCGCGAACCTCGACCCCGCTGACCACCGTTCGATGCCGCAACGCAACGCCGACGCCCTCGTCGACATCTGCCGCTTCTGGCTCGATCACAGCGACGACACCGCCCTCAGCGGCGGGGAACGCCCCCATATCACCGTCACCGTCCCCTACGCCACCCTGACCGGAGGCGAACAGCGACTTGGAGAGATCGACGGTGCGGCTATCGACCCAGAGGCGATCCGACGCCTCGCCTGCGATGCCGGCATCGTCCGGATCGTCGTCGACGGCGAGAGTCAACCCCTCGATGTCGGACGCAGGGTCCGCACCGTCACCCCGGCGATCCGAAGGGCACTCGAACTGCGAGACGGCGGCTGCGCCTGGGCCGGCTGCACGGCCCCGGCGTCGTGGTGCGACGCTCACCACATCATCCACTGGGCAGACGGCGGTGTCACCGCCCTCATCAATCTGGTTCTCCTTTGCCGAAGGCACCACATGGCGGTCCACAACGGCAAACACCCACCCGACCGATGATGAAGCGAGCCGGCGGCTCCGAGAAGATCCACAACGCCGTTGACGAGATCCACGCGAGGTTTCGACCCTGTCTAGCGTTTAGACATGTTGCTGGCTAGTACATAGGCGATATAGTGTGAAGGCAAGAGAAGTCCTCCGACGGATCGTCTGGGTGAACGATGGCTGAGAAGGTGACAACCCAACCCACCTACCGGGTCGTATTCGAGCGAGATGACAACAACCGGTGGTTCGTCCGCTGTCCCGACATCGCGGGTGCACACAGCCATGGGCGCACCTTGGCATCGGCTCGCACGAACATCCGCGAGGCGATTGCCCTGATCCTCGACATCACGGACGACACGAGCATCAGTTTGGCCGAGGAGATCCGTCTGCCCCATCCCGACCTCCAGCAGGCCGTACGTCGCGCCCGATGCCTGCGAGAACGTGCCCACGAAATCGAAGAAGAGGCGCGGAACGCCACGTTCGACGCGATCACCGTATCGCTGGATACCGATAGTTCTCTCGGTGTCCGTGATCTCGCCGATCTCCTGGGAATCTCCCACCAGAGGGTGCAGCAGCTCGCAGCAGAAGACCGCGGAGTGAATCAAGGCAGACCTTGATTCCGCGCCGGTCCGTTGGATACGGGCGGGACGAGCGGTCGCCCCGGTTACCAGCGCTTGAAACCCGGAGACGTGAAGTTGTAGTCGTGGGTCAGGAAGACCGGGGTGTAAGCGATGGCGATGAGCAGGATGCCGACCGCGGTCCACAGGCCCAAGCGGTCGAGCCATGCGGAACCTTCGCTGGGCCCGTGGATGCACTCGGCTACCGGGAACTCGACTTCGCCTGCCGAACCCTTCTTCTGGAGCAGCGTTCCGATGAGAACGACGAAGAACAGCGTGGCGCTCGTGACCATGACGATGCCGCCGATCGCCGCCCACGTGTCGTACGTCTTCCACGCATCTTCGACGTAGGTCATGAGGCTGACCGGGACGCGCCGGGGTTGGCCTTCGAGGCCGGCGCCCATCAGGCCTCTCGAGAAGGTGAACACGCCGAGGATCCAGGTCCAGGCTTGGACCAGGGCGATGCGTCGGCCCCACAGTCTCTTTCCGGTGAGGTAGGGAATGAACCAGTACGCCGCGCCCATGGCGGTGAGCGCGGTCGCCGTTCCGACCGTCAAGTGGAAGTGCCCGGGCATGTACGACGTGTTGTGCACGACCAGGTTCACGGTGCCGCTGGCGTTGACGAGACCACTGATCCCGCCTGCCACGAAACCGATCATGGCCAGTAGCGAGGCGACCACCGCGGGGTTGCCCCACGGCAGCTTGGTGATCCACGAGATGATCCCTTTGCCGCCCTTGCGTTTCGCGCCGTCTTCGAGCGCGGCCGCCAGGGTGAAGGCGGTGACCACGGATGGGAAGAACACGCCGAAGGTGAAGAAGCCGTGGATGAGCTTCAGCCCCTCGTCAACTCCGGGATCGGTGTATTGGTGGTGCAGTCCCACCGGGGTGGACAACAGGAGGAACAGGATGAACACGCCCCGGACGACCGAATCGCTGTACAGGCGGCCACCGACCTGTTTCGGGACCACCATGTACCAGATCACGTAGGCGGGGAGGAGCCAGAAGTAGACGATCGGGTGACCGGAGAACCAGAACAGGATCCGGTTCAACAGCGGGTCGGTACCGGACGTCAGCCCGAGAGCCCACGGCAGCACGAAACCGAGGATCTCGACGGCGAGACCGAGCGAGGCGACGAACCACATGATGTACGTCATGATCGAGGTGTACGAGAGCAGCGGGATCCGCTCGCCCGGGTGTTCCTTCCGCCACAGCCGCAACGTGAGCAACATGTTGAGCAGTACGAGCCAGGTCCCGATGACCAGGAGCGTTGCCCCGATGTAGAAGGCCGGCGTTGCTTGGAGCGGCGTGTACATCGTGTAGAGAACGGTCGCCTTGTTGGCGAGGATCGCCCACGAGGCCAGCAACACACCGATGAGCGACAGGATGGTCGTCGCGGCAACGAGCGTGGTCGAAGCCATCGCGCGTCCGAAGCCCTTCATCGTGGCGATCGTCAAGAAGGCATTGGCGAACGAGAAGGTCAGGATGAACGCCATGGCGACGCCGTGGAGCGTGAGGCCCTGGTAGTAGCTCGCGAGATAGGTTTCCTCGTACAGGTTGATGTCGGCGCGGTCGAGCGCCTGGAGCAAACCCATGAGGGCACCGAGGAACAGCCCGAAGTAACCCAGGTAGAGCGTCCACTTGGACCATTTGCGCTGCGCGACCTCGGCCGTCGTGAGCTCCTGCGTGGGAACGGTCGCCGTCATTCGACCACCACCTTTCCGAACATGGAATGGTGCCCGATCTGATCATTGGCGAGCCCACAGAACTCGTGGCAGATGAACTTGTACTCACCGGGTTCATCGAACGTGTAGGTGACCTCGGTGACCTGGCCGGGGATGATCATGGCGTTCATCGTCGTGTCCGGGACGAGCCAGCCGTGGATCACGTCGCGTGAGGTGATGATGAACGTGACCTCGGCGCCCTTCGGGACCCGGATCTCCTCCGGGATGAACTGCCAGGTTTGGGCGATGATCACGGCATCGTAGGTGTTCTCCCCGGTTTCGAAGACACCCGGGTCGTCGAACGGCGGTGTCTCCGACACCTTGTTCGGATCGATGGAGGCCACCTGCGTGGGGAGATGGATCCCCGCTTCGCCGATCGAGGCGAGCACCGCGACGAAAAACGCAACGAGCAACGCCACGGTCGCGTAGAGGAACCAGCGTTCGTACTTCTCCATCTGCATGGTGCTACACCCGCCGCAACAGGATCTGGTAGGCGTACAGCCAGGCCACGACCAGCAAGATCATGAAGATCACCATGAGGAACAGCGCACCTTTGCCGTGATCTTCTTCAGCGTCGGATTCGGTCTGGGTGTCGGCGTGCTCTTCGGCCATCGGTCCTCCCGGTTCGGGTCGAAGCAGAGCAGAGGTTGGCGCCGCTGTGGCTTCCCGTCCTGCCGCGGCGGCGACCCTACACGCCGGAAGCCTTGTGTCCAACTGGAGGTCCCCGGCGGCATTCAGAAGGGCCAGATCCTTCCAGACCCCCTCCGTCGTCGACCGAAGCGGTCGACGACACCTCCCCTCCTCGCTGCGCTCGGCCCCCTCCGTCTCCGGCCCAAAGCCGCCGGATCCACCTCCCCCAACACTCGCTTCGCTCGCGGGGGAGGAGACGGTGGGTGTGCTCTTCGTTTCTCTGGACTCTGGACTCTCGACTCCTGGACCCGCGACCCGCGACCCGCGACCCGTTAGCCTCTCACTCATGCGCCCGTCCTGGATCGAGGTTGATCTCGACGCTGTTGAGTCCAATGCGAGAGCGATCTGTTCGGTGGTCGATCCGGCGAGGCTCTGCGCGGTGGTGAAGGCCGACGCGTACGGCCATGGAGATGTTCCCGTGGCCGAGGCAGCGCTGACCGGAGGCGCGGAGTGGCTGGCCGTCGCTCTCGTGTCCGAGGCCGGGCGCCTCAGGGAGGCCGGCATCGAAGCACCGATCCTCCTCCTTTCGGAATCTCTGGACGAGGATGCCGCGGCAGTCGTCGGCTGGGACATCGTGCCCACGGTGTATCGACCCGACTTCGTGACCGCAGTGGCCGCGGCGGCCGAGACCGTGGGAGCTACGCCGTACGGGGTGCATCTGAAGATCGACACGGGGATGCACCGGGTGGGTGCGCCTCCCGAGGAAGCGATGGAGATCGCGCGGACGATCGCTCGCGATCCCCGGCTCAACCTCGCCGGCGTCTGGACACACTTCGCCGTATCGGAAGAGGATCCCGAGTACACGGAGCGGCAACTCGACGCGCTGCTCGGGTTCCGTGATCTGCTCCAAGAAGACGGGATCCCGGTTCCCATGCTCCATTCCGCCAACACCGCCGCTGCCCTGGGCTTTCCTGCTGCCCGCCTGGACATGGTCCGCGTGGGTCTGGGTCTCTACGGGCTTCTCCCGTCCCCGGAACTGGGTGCGATGGTGGGAGTGCGGCCCGCGATGCGAGTCGTCTCGCACGTTGCCTACGTGCGCAGGCTGTCGGCCGAAGCCCGGCCGTCGTACGGGCGGTCCCGCCGTCTCGGTCGCGACGCCTTCGTCGCGACGGTGCCGCTGGGGTACGCCGACGGCATCCCGCGACGCCTCGTCGCCGAGGGCGGAGAGGTGTTGGTCCGGGGTCGTCGCTATCCCTTCGCCGGCACCATCACGATGGATCAAGTGGTGATCGACGTCGGCGACGACGCGGTCGAAGTCGGTGACGAGGTCGTGTTCATCGGGCGCCAGGACGGCAACGAGGTCACCGCCGACGAATGGGCCGATCGCCTCGACACGATCAACTACGAAGTCGTGTGCCAGTTCGGACCTCGGTTGCCCCGCCGGTACGTTCGGGGAGGACCAGATGCGTGACGGGACGATCACGGCAGTTCCCGGAGTTGAAGTCGGTCACTGGACGGACTCGGTGGCGGCCACGGGGGTGACGGTCCTGACCTTTCCGGAGCCGAATCGTGTGGTCGTCGATGTGCGGGGCGGCGCCCCCGGCACGAGGGAGGTCGACACTTTCGGTCCGGCGATCAAGGCAGTGACCGTCAACGCGCTCGTCTTCTCGGGTGGCAGCGCGTTCGGTCTTGCCGCCGCCGATGGTGTCGTAGCGGAGGTCGAGCGCGAGGGGAGAGGTGCACCGACTCCCGCAGGCCCGGTGCCGATCGTATCGTCCGCGATCGTGTTCGACCTCATGGTCGGCGACGCCGCAGTCCGGCCCGGAGCCGCGGACGGTGCCGCCGCCTACCGCGCTCGATCGGATGCCCCCGTGCCGTTGGGGAGCGTGGGCGCCGGCACCGGTGCCGCCGTGGCGGGTTGGCGAGGACCTGAGGCAGTTCGCAAGGGTGGCATCGGCTCGGCCGTGGTCGAGATCGGCGACGCCCGGGTCGGGGCACTGGTCGTGCTCAACGCCGCCGGTGATGTGTTCACCCTCGAAGGCGAACCTCTGACCGGAGGTGTCCACGCACCGCTCGATCCAGCGGGCGGGCCCACGCTCGGCGAGAACACCACCCTCGTCTGCATCGCGACCGACGCCATCATCCCGGACCCGAATGAACTCCGTCGCGCCGCGATCCGAGGCCACGACGCTCTCGGCGCCTGCATCCGCCCGACCCACAGCCGCTACGACGGGGACTCCGTGTTCGTGGTCTCGTGGGAACGTCACGACGCCGACATCGACGTCGTCCACCAGGCGTCGTTCGCGGTGGTCGGTCGCGCTATCGCGGCTGCGATGCGCTCGGCCACGAGTGTTGCCGGTGTTCCCGTCATGGGGGAAGCCTGATGGAGTCGCGTTCTTCCGAGGAACGGTTCGCCGAACTGGGCGAACTCGAAACCGTTGCCCTGCAATGCACGGCGTGTGATCTCGCGCCCGGGAGGACCCACGTCGTGTTCGGGTCGGGAGATCCTGATGCCGACGTCATGTTCGTGGGAGAAGGTCCCGGCAAACGCGAGGACGAACAAGGGCTTCCGTTCGTGGGGCCTTCCGGCAATCTGTTGGACCAACTCCTGGGCGAGATCGGGCTCGAACGTTCTGCCGTGTATATCGCCAACGTCGTCAAGTGCCGACCACCGGGAAACCGCGACCCGCGCCCGGCAGAGATCGACGCATGCAAAGGGTATCTCCGCACCCAGATCGTGTTGGTCGACCCGAAAGTCGTGGTCACCTTGGGCAACTTCGCGGCGAAGCTGCTGCTGCGCACCGAGGTCGGCATCACCAGGTTGCGGGGGCACCCCTACGAGTGGTGGGGTCGGTTCCTCGTGCCGACGTTCCATCCGGCTGCGGCGTTGCGAGGCGGAGCGCGCGTTCTCGAAGACATGCGCGCCGACTTCGGTCTCGTCCGCGAGGTGATCGACGGTAACCTCGTCGTCGAGTCGCCCGCCGAGTCGGAGCCGTCCCCGGCACCGGCCGTCCCCGAGGCCGAGCAACTCGGTTTCTTCGGTGGGAGCGCACCGTGATCATGATCGAATCTCGCACCGATTCCCCGGAGGACACCTTGGCGCTCGGCCGCAGGCTGGCCTCCCTGGTCCGGGCGGGGGACATTGTCCTGTTGACCGGTCGGCTCGGCACCGGCAAGACCCTGTTCACATCGGGGATCGCGGAGGGTCTCGGCGTCAGCGGGCCCATCACGAGCCCGAGTTTCATCATCGCACGCACCTACCGCGATGGCTTCCTTCCCCTCACCCATGCCGATGTCTACCGGCTCGGATCACGTTCGGAGTTCGACGATCTCGAGCTGATCGACCTCGCCCACGATGGCGTGCTCGTCATCGAGTGGGGAGAGGCCGTGGCGCAGGCGGTCCCGGACGACCATCTCTCGGTACACATCGACATGGACGGTCCCGACTCGCGGATCTTTCGCTTCGAATCGAGTGGATCGTGGGACTCCCGACCCCTCGACGAGGTGGCGACATGAAGATCCTCGCCATCGAGACCGCCACCCCAGCGTCGTCCGTTGCTCTCGGCGAGGACGGCAGGCTCGCGGCGATGAGCGTGAGCGTCGACGGGCGCGGCCACGTCGGTTTCCTGGTTCCCGCCATCGATTTCTGTTTCGAGCGGGCAGGATGGGAACCGTCGGATGTCGAGTTCGTGGCCGTCGACGTCGGCCCGGGCCCGTTCACCGGGATACGCGCCGGGATCGCAACGGCACAGGCGTTCGCCGCGGCCGTCGGGGCGCCGCTGCTCGGTGTGTCGTCGCTCACCGTCATCGCGCTGCGGGCGGCGACGGGGCGGCGCCGCATCTGGTCGATCGTCGACATGCGTCGCGGCCAGGTTGCGGTTGCTCCCTACCGGCCCCTCCCGGGCGGGGTGGCTCCGGACGGCGAGGCAGAGGTCGTCGGGTCCGACGAGTTCCAAGCCATCCTCGAATCGGACAACTCGGAGGTCCTGGTCGTCGGAGACTGGCAGGTCCTCGGCGAGAGAGTCTGGTCGAGTCTTCATCGAGTGCGGAGGGGACGGCCGAGATACCCGTCGGCGGAGGTGATCCTCGAGATCGCGGCGATCAAGGCAGCCCATCCCGACCCAGCGGACCGGGGTGACGTACGACCGCTCTACATGCGCGAACCCGACGTCCAGATCAACTGGAAAGCGTTCCGATCGGAGGGGCTGTGGCCGGATCCATGACCACCCCAACGATCCGGGACATGATCCTGAGCGACATCCCGAGTGTCGCCCTGCTCGAACGCGAGATCTTCCCGGAACCCTGGTCCGTGCGGATCTTCTACGATGAACTCTCGCTGGAGAACCGGAACTACCTCACCGCGGTGGACGCAGACGGTATCGCGGGCTACGGAGGGATCCTGCTCGTCGAAGAGGACGCCCACGTGACGACGCTTGCGGTTGCTCCGTGGGCCCGGGGCCGGCGGCTGGGGACATCCCTCCTCATGGCCCTCGTCGAGCGGTCCCTCGCCAGAGGGGCGCGCCATCTCACGCTCGAGGTGCGGGCATCGAACGAATCGGCGCGGCTCCTCTACGAACGGTTCGGGTTCGCGCCTGTGGGGAAACGTAAGAACTACTACAAGGACGAGGATGCGGTCGTGATGTGGGCGATCGACATCGACACCGACGAGTACGCCGGACGCCTCGATGCGATCCGTGCCGCGCTTGCCGAGGCGGAGACATGAGCGGCCCACTCGTGCTCGGGATCGAGACCAGTTGCGACGAAACCGGCGTGGCGGTCGTCGAAGGTTTCGAAGTCAGGTCGTCGGTGCTCGCGTCGCAGACCGAGATCCATGCCCGCTTCGGGGGTGTCGTTCCCGAAGTCGCGGCGAGGGCGCACGTGGAAGCGATTCGTCCGTTGGTCCATCAAGCCCTGGCCGAAGCCGAGATCTACTCGGATCAACTCGACGCGATCGCGGCGACGCGCGGGCCGGGATTGATCGGCGCGCTCATGGTGGGCTTCGCGTTCGGCAAGTCGCTTGCATGGAGTCTGGGGAAACCCTTCTACGGCATCGACCACATGGAGGGCCACCTGTTCGCTCCGCGTCTCGAGTTCGAGGCCTACCGTCCTCCGGTCGTGGTGTTGCTCGCATCGGGTGGCCACAGTCAGATCGTGTACATGCGCGACTGGGGCGTTTACGAGACCCTCGGCTCCACGATCGACGACGCCGCCGGGGAGGCTTTCGACAAACTGGCTCGTTTCCTCGGTCTGGGTTATCCCGGTGGTCCCGCGATCGATATTGCCTCGGAAGAAGGGGATCCGGCCGCGTTCGCCTTTCCGCGGGCGTTGCGTGACCGGCCGTTCGACTTCTCGTTCTCGGGGCTCAAGACTTCGGTGGTCACCAGGCTGGAACGAGCGAAGGCGGAAGGAACCCTGCCTTCGCGGGCCGACGTGGCTGCGTCGATCCAGGAAGCGATCGTGGACGTGCTCGTCGACAAGACGTTCAACGCGGTGGAGGAAACGGGTTCTCCTGCCGTGGCGGGCGGAGGTGGCGTTCTCGCCAACAGGCGGTTGCGCCACCGGCTTGCGGAAGAGGCCGAGAACAGAGGAGTCGAGTTGTTCCTCCCGTCTCCGGCGTACTGCACGGACAATGGCGCGATGGTGGCTGCAGTCGGCGTCCGCCGCACGGAAGAGGGGGTTCTTCCCGATCCTCTGGAGTCGGATGTGGACCCCGGCATGGTCCTCGGCGCGTGAGGTCGGGAGTTCCGCTGGGGAAGATCGCCGGCATCGAGATCGTCGCCGACGGCTCGGTTCTGCTGCTCACCGCGTTGGTCGCGTGGGCGCTCTACCTGGATATCGCATCGGTGCTGCCGTCGTCGGGAGGTGGTGCGGCCGCCGTAGCGGCCGTGTTCGGCGCGATGTTGTTCGTGGTCGGGATCCTCGTTCACGAACTGAGCCACGCGTTCGTCGCGAGGAGCCGCGACGTGGAGGTGACCGGTGTTCGCCTCTTCGTCTTCGGCGGCTACACGACGATGGAAGGTGAACCTCCGCGCGCTCGCGACGAATTCGCGATCGCCGCGGCCGGTCCGGCGGCGTCTTTCGCAGTGAGCGCGGTTTTGTACCTGGCAAGCCTCGCGTCCGAGGCGTTCCCTGCGATGTCTCGGGCGCTGCTGGCTCTGGCCATCGCCAACCTCGCCCTCGCCGCTTTCAACCTCTTGCCGGGGTTCCCGCTCGACGGCGGACGGGTTCTTCGCGCGGTCCTGTGGCAGAGGAGCGGTGACCGGGCGAAAGCTACGCAGATCGCCGTGCGTTCCGGTCAGGTCGTCGGATTCGGGCTGATGGGGATCGGAGTCGCGTTCCTGGTGTCGGTGCAGGACTTCGCAGGGTTGTGGTGGCTCCTCATCGGGTGGTTCGTGTATCGAACGGCGGCCGATGCCGGAAAACGCGAGAATGTGCTCAGCAGGATCGGTGGGCTCACGGCAACGGACGTCATGCGGTCGACTCCGGATGCGGTGCCGGGCGACATGCCGGTGGGGACGGTCGTGGAGCTGTTCCAGATCGGGAGGCGACTGAGGTCGCTACCCGTCGAAGTCGACGGCCGGATCCGCGGCGTCATCGGACAACAGGCGCTGGATGAAGTACCTCAGGAGATGCGGGCCACGGCTCCGGCGGAAACGGTCATGACGAACATCGGCCCGAACGATGTGGTCGATGCGGCTACTACGCTCGAATCCCTCCTCGCCGACCCGATCGGTGAAGCAGGCTGCATCGTCGTGGTGAGCGACGGCCGAGTGGTAGGTGTCATCGAGAACGAAGACCTAGCAGAGCTGTTGGCGTGAGTCGCGGGTCGCGGGTCGCGGGTCGCGGGTCGCGGGTCGCGGGTCGCGGGTCGCGGGTCGCGGGAAGGAACCCGAAGACCCCTGACCGCTCCTACCTCTTGGCTCTTCACTCGAGACTCGCGACTCGCGACCCTCATTAGCACTCTCTCCGAAAGACTGCTACACTTCGCACTCACAAGCACCGACTGCTAGTTCTCAAGGAGGAAGTCGGAATGAACCTGAAGCCCCTGGGCGATCGCATCGTCGTGAAGCCCCAGGAAGAAGACGAGTCTCGCACCGCGAGTGGTCTCGTCATCCCCGATACAGCGAAAGAAAAGCCGCAACTTGGTGACGTTCTTGCTGTAGGACCCGGCGAATACGCCGAAGGCGAGCGCGTCCCCCTGGATGTGAGCGTCGGCGACGTCGTGTTCTATTCGAAGTACGGCGGTACCGAAGTCAAGGTCGATGGTGAGGACTACCTCATCCTGTCGGCCCGCGACGTTCTCGCGATTCTCGCCTAGGAGGAGTCCAACTACATGGCAGCAAAAGAACTCGAATTCAACGAAACCGCCCGCCGCAGTCTGCAGGCCGGCGTCGACAAACTGGCCGACACGGTCAAGGTGACACTCGGCCCGAAGGGTCGCAACGTCGTGTTGGAGAAGAAGTGGGGCGCTCCCACCATCACCAACGACGGTGTCACCATCGCGAAGGAGATCGAACTCGACGATCCCTTCGAGAACATGGGCGCGCAGCTCGCCAAAGAGGTCGCCAACAAGACGAACGACGTTGCCGGTGACGGCACCACGACCGCCACGGTCCTCGCCCAGGCGATGATCACGGACGGGCTGCGTCTCGTCGCCGCCGGGGCCAACCCGATGGAGATGAAGACGGGCATCGAGGAATCGGTAGCCAAGGTCGTCGAGCATGTCGTCGAGACCGCGACCCCGGTGTCGAGCGACGACAAGGACGCCATCGCCTACGTTGCCGCCAACTCGGCCGCCGACAAGGAGATCGGCAATCGCATCGCCGACGCGATGCAGAAGGTCGGCAACGAGGGTGTCATCACCGTCGAGGACAGCCAGACATTCGGTGTCGAGTTGGAGTTCACCGAGGGCATGCAGTTCGACAAGGGCTACATCTCCCCGTACTTCATCACCGATCCCGACCGTCAGGAATCCGTTCTCGATGATCCGTACATCCTGATCGCCAACTCGAAGATCAGCTCGGTCCAGGACATGCTCCCGGTTCTCGAGAAGGTCATGCAGTCGGGCAAGTCCCTGCTGATCATCGCCGAGGACGTCGACGGTGAAGCGCTCGCGACCCTCGTCGTGAACAAGATCCGCGGCACGTTCCCGTCGGTCGCCGTCAAGGCTCCCGGCTTCGGCGAACGCCGGAAGGCTCAGCTTCAGGACATCGCGATCCTCACGGGCGCGACGGTCATCTCGGAAGAGGTTGGCCTCAAGCTCGAGAACGCCACGATGGATCTGCTCGGCAACGCCCGCAAGGTCGTCATCTCCAAGGATGACACCACCATCGTCGAAGGCGATGGCACGAAGGCGGATGTCGAGGCCCGCGTGAAGCAGATCAAGGGCGAGATCGAGAACTCCGACTCCGACTGGGACCGCGAGAAGCTCAACGAGCGCCTCGCCAAACTGTCCGGCGGCGTCGCCGTCATCAAGGTCGGCGCGGCCACTGAGGTCGAGCTCAAGGAGAAGAAGCACCGTATCGAAGACGCCATCATGGCGACTCGTGCAGCCGTTGAAGAGGGCATCGTCCCCGGCGGCGGCGTGGCGCTGATCCGGTCCACCGGTGTCATCGACAAGCTTCGCGGCGGTTCCGATGATGTGAAAGCCGGTCGCCAGATCGTGCGACGGGCCCTCGAGTCTCCGCTGCGGCAGATCGCGGTCAACGCCGGCTACGAAGGCGGCGTGGTCGTCGACAAGGTCAAGAACGACACCGAGGGCAACGAAGGTTTCAATGCCATGACCGGTGAGTACACCGACCTGATCGCCGACGGCGTCATCGACCCGGCGAAGGTGACCCGATCCACCCTGCAGAACGCTGCGTCGATCGCAGCCCTGCTCATCACCACCGAGGCGCTCGTCGCCGAGGAGCCGGAAGACGCTCCGGCGATGCCAGGTGGCCACGACGACGGCGGAGGAATGGGCTTCTAGGGAGTCCCGAGACAACGAAAAACGGCGGCCCTTCGGGGCCGCCGTTTTTCGTTATCGTCCCGAGTCCCGAGTCTCGCGACCTCTCACGCAAGCATTCCCTGGGCCTTCAGCCTCTCTCGCTCTTCCCACCATTCGCGGTCGAGGAGGCTCCAGGACGTGTGGTCGAGCCAGACGTCCCCGACCCTGACCTCTTCCCGCAGCGTCCCTTCGCAGGCGAAACCGAGTTTGCGAGCGATCGCTTCCGAGGCGAGGTTGCCCACGGCGATCCGAAGCACGATCTTGTGGAATCCGATCTCTTCGAATCCTATCTGGGCCGCCTTGGCCGTGACTTCGGCGCCGATACCCCGGCCGGTCATGTCGGACCTGATCCAGTATCCGACCTCACCCACGTGGTTCTGGTGCGATACCCACCAAATCGAGACGTTGCCGATGTGCCGATCCGGATCGTCATGGGCGCGGATCGCGAAGTCGAACGCCCGACCGTCGCTCCAGGCCGCACCGGACTCCCGGATGAACCGTTGCGTGACGCTCCGGTGGTAGCCGACGGCCCACGGCAACCACTCTACGAGTTCCGACAGCGACGCTTTCACTGCCTCGTGGTTGGCGGCGACGTCCTTCCGTCGGAACGGCCGGAGGACGAACCGCGGTGTGGACCGGGGTCGGGTGTCGAGGTTTCGCGCCATTCTGGCAAGCCTATCGACTTATCCTGCTTGCATGGAAGCCTGGGACCAACTCGCCGCGCTCCCTCCCGTGGCGAGTCCATCGGCGGCGAAATATGCAGTCCTGGTGCCGCTCTACGAGGACGCGGCGGGGATCGTGAGGATCGTCTTCACTCGCCGGCCCGAACACATGCGCACCCATCCCGGCGACGTCGTCTTCCCCGGCGGTGGGATCGAGGGCGCCGAGGACCCGGTGGAAACGGCGACCCGCGAGGCCTGGGAGGAGATCCGCTTACCCCCGAACGCGGTCGACGTCGTGCTCGGTGGTCTCACCCCGGTCACGACCAGGAATCGGTCGAAGCTGATCGTTCCGGTCGTGGCGCGTATCGACCGTCCCGAGCGGTTCGTCCCGGATCCTGCCGAGGTGGAGAGCATCATCGAACCACCCGTGAACCATCTCCTCGACGAGGATCGTTGGCGGGCCGAGGACTGGTACGGTCACACGCTGTGGTTCTATCAGTTCGAGGAAGGCACGCTGTGGGGGGCAACGGCGTTCATGGTGCGCGAGCTCCTGGAGTACCTGCGATAGGGACATGACCTCCTACCACATGACACCCGACGAGTTCCGGCGGTACGGACACGAGGTCGTGGAATGGGTCGCCTCGTACATGGAGCATGTCGAGGACTACGACATCGTTCCCGACGTCGCGCCCGGTGATATCCGGGCGATGCTCCCGAAGGCAGCACCGGAACAGCCGGAGCCCTTCGGAACCGTCCTCCGAGATCTCGACGAGATCGTGATGCCCGGCATCACCCATTGGCAGTCTCCAGGCTGGTTCTCCTATTTCCCTGCCAACGTGTCGGGACCTTCGATCCTGGGCGAGCTCGTGTCGGCCGGCCTCGGCGTCCAGGGCATGCTGTGGTCGACGAGTCCGTCGGCGACGGAACTCGAGGAAGTGGTGGTCGATTGGCTCGTCGACCTCCTCGGCCTGCCGCAGGGATGGAAGACGGCCGGCCCCGGCGGCGGGGTGATCCAGATGAGCGCATCCGATTCCACACACACCGCGCTCGTAGTGGCGCGGCACCGCGCCGCGCGTCGAGCGGCCGTCGAGGACATGGTGGTGTACGGCTCGGAACAGGCCCACTCATCGGTCGAGAAAGGTGCTCGGGTTGCGGGATTCGGACACGTCCGGCTCGTCGCGGTCGACGACGAGTACGCGATGGACGCGGAGGCTCTGCGGGAGCAGATCGCGGCCGACACGACCGCCGGGCTGACTCCGGTCGCGGTGATCTCCGCGGTGGGTACCACCGGGACCACCGCGGTCGACCCGGTACGCGAGGTCGGAGAGATCGCCCGCGAGCACGGTCTCTGGCATCACGTCGACGCCGCCTACGCCGGCACCGCCATGATCTGCCCGGAATTCCGCCGTCACCAGGACGGGCTCGAGCTGGTCGATAGCTACACCTTCAACCCGCACAAATGGATGTTCACGAACTTCGATTGCTCGCTGTTCTATGTCGCCGACCGGCGTCCCCTCCTCGACGTGCTGAGCATCCTCCCTCCGTATCTGCGGAACGAGGCATCGGATTCCGGGGAGGTCATCGACTACCGCGACTGGCACGTCCCGCTCGGGCGTCGTTTCCGGGCGCTCAAGTTGTGGTTCGTGCTCCGCTGGTACGGAGCGGAAGGGATCCGTCATCACGTGCGGGAACACGTTCGCTTGGCACGCGAGCTCGAAGCGAAGATCGCAGCCGATCCGCGGCTCGAACTGGTTGCCCCGGTTCCCTTCGCGCTGGTTTGTTTCCGCCATGGGGAAGGCAACGAGGCGACGGATGCGCTGGCTGCCGCGATCAATGCCTCGGGCGATGTTGCCCTCACCCCGTCGAAACTCGGGGACACGTCCTTCCTGCGGGTATCGATCGGACAGACCGGAACCACCACGCAGCATGTCGACCGGCTGTGGGGTTTGATCGACGACAACGCGCTCCGGTCCTGACCCGGGGGGCCGGGAGAGCGGTTCTCGGTCCGCTGCCGGTGGGCTCAGCGAGCTCCTGAGGGGAACTCGGGTTCCGTGAGCCGGAGGAGACCGACCACCAGGCCTTCGGACACCGCCTTCCAGGAGGCGTCGATGACGTTCTCGTGGACACCGACGGTGCCCCACACGTTCCCCGTCGCTGTGTTCGCAGAGCACTCGGACCCGAGCGCTGGAACCGTCGGCCGAATCGAGGTCGCGGACCCGGTAGTCGGTCAGGCGGATCTGATCGACTTGAGGGTACGCGTCGCGCAGTGCCGCTCGCAGAGCACGGTCGATGGCGCTGACGGGGCCTTGTCCTTCCCGGGTCATCACGATCCGCTCGGCGTCGACGATCGCCTTGACGGTGGCCTCGGCGAGGACCGTGCCGTTTCGGTGCTCGACGAAGACGCGGTACGACTCGAGTTCGAAGAACGGCTGTTTCCACCCGCGCACGTCGCGGATGAGCAGATCGAGGGATCCATCCGCGGCCTCGAACACGTAACCCTCGTGTTCGAGGTCCTTGATCCGGTCCACGACGTCTTGCGCGTCCTGGGAGGAGAGATCCCAACCGCTCACCTTCGCCTTGGCCAGGATCGTGGACCGTCCCGCCAACTCGCTGACGACCATCCGGGTGTTGTTCCCAACGGTTTCGGGGTCGACATGCTCATAGGCGTCTCGTTTGCGAGCAAGGGCGGACGTGTGCAATCCCGCCTTGTGGGTGAAGGCGGATGCACCCACGTACGGGAGGTGAGGATCGAGGGTGAGGTTCACGACCTCGGCGATGTGATGCGAAACCGTGGCGAGGCGGCCCATTCGTTCCGCGGGGATCGTGGGGAGCCCCATCTTCAGGGACAGGTTGGGGATCACCGAACACAGATCGGCGTTCCCGGTCCGCTCCCCGTACCCGTTGACGCATCCCTGAACCTGGGTCACCCCCGTGCGTACGGCGACGAGCGAGTTCGACACGGCGGTGCCCGAGTCATTGTGAAAGTGACATCCGAAGACCGCGTCCGGGATGATTTCGGTGACTTCCCCGATCACCTGCTCGACCTCGTGGGAGAGGAAACCGCCGTTGGTGTCGCACAGGACCAACCGCTCGGCTCCGGCCTCGTGGGCTGTCTGCAGCGTTTCGAGAGCGAACCCGGGGTTGGCCCGGTACCCGTCGAAGAAGTGCTCGGCATCGAAGAAGACCCTCCGACCGTGGGTGCGGAGATGCGCGATCGAATCGCCGACCATGGCGACGCCTTCCTGCAGATCGATCCGGAGCGCCTCGGTCACGTGATAGTCCCACGATTTGCCGACGAGACAGACGACTTCGGTTCCTGCCTCGAGCAGCGCCGCGAGTTGCTCGTCGTCTGCGGCGCGCCGGTCGGCGTGTCGCGTCGATCCGAAGGCGACGAGCGTGGCGTTCTGGAGGTCGAGTTCCCTCGCGGCCCGCGCGAAGAACTCGTCGTCCTTGGGGTTGGCGCCCGGCCATCCTCCCTCGATGTAGGCGACACCGAGATCGTCCAGCAGGCGGCTGACCTGAAGTTTGTCGCGAGCGGTGAGCGAGATCCCCTCCTGCTGCGTGCCGTCGCGCAACGTCGTGTCGTAGATCTCGACTCGTCGGATGGTCATGCGGTCTCCCGGTGCAACGAAAGACCCTCCGCCGGGCGGAGGGTCGGGAGTGCACTCGCCAATGGGGGCGGGTGCACTAGGTGATGATGATCGTGGTGGCTGGGGTGCTCATTGGTGGCTGCAGTATGCCGTCTCCACCGCCGCGGGTCAACGCCATCAACCGTCGATCGCCAATTCCAGCAAGGCGGCATATGCCGCGATCCCCGCGGTGGTGAGGTGAACACCGTCGCTCACGAAGTACTCGGGGTGTCCTTCGGCGGCGTGATTCCAGTCGATGAGATAGGCGTTGTCCCACCGCTGGACTCCTTCGGCGATGGTTGCGTTCACCTCGCCTTCGTAGCGACGAGGCACGGCACTGTTGACGAAGAAGACCCGCTCGACGTCGCTCAATGCCTCCATCGCTTGGTCGAGGCTGTCCAAGTGGAATGGTCCGTTCGTCCCGAGATGGATCACGGCCGTGTCGACCGCATATCCCTGCGCCTTCAGGTCGTTGAAGGTCTGTGCCGCATGTTTCATCTGACGGCTGACCTTCCCATCGACGTGAGCGGTGTTGCCGAACTCGTTCTGCAGACCACCCTTGGCGCCGAGCATCACCGAATCGCCGATGAGGATCGTCCGGGTGGTCGAGACGGACGGCGGTGCCTGGTCCGCCCGCCGCTGCGCGATCTCCTCGATGGTGACGCCGTCGATGGTGCCGGCACCTTCGGCGATGACCTCAGGGACCGAGGGCCCGCCGACGGGCGGCGCCCCACTCCCTTCGACGAGTTGGTCCCCTCCCTCCGCGGACGCGGCGACGGCCTCCGCGAGCGGGGGAGCGGTGCCGCCGCGGACCAGGCCGATGGTCAGGCCGAGCACGAATACGGCCGCCACGATCGGCCAGGCTGCCGCCGCCTGCGGGGATCGGCGATGCAACGGCCCGAGAACCCAGGCAAGCCAGGTCTTGAACCCTTGCCGCCGGATCGGCTGTTCGATCCAGCGATACGACACTTCCGCGACCGCAAAGGTGAGCGAGAACTGGACGGTCAACGTCACCCAGGTCGGCCACATGACGTCGACACCCGGCCTGAGGAGCATGAAGATCGGCCAGTGGTACAGGTAGAGCCCGTACGAGCGTTTGCCGACCCAGACGAGCGTCTTGGTGCCCAGCACCGCGTTGAGGGCCCCTTGCGGGTGCACCGTGACCGCGAGAACGACCGCGGTGAGCAGCGATGTGACCAGGAACCCGCCGCGGTAGAGGAAGGCGTCGAACTCGGCCATGCGCAGGAGATCGAGCAGGAGGAAAGCGAGTGCGGTGAACCCGGCAACGTTGAGCGCGATCTTGCCTCGGCTCTTCAAAGCTCCGTTGAACCGCCACGGCTGCCAGAAGAAGGCGAGTGCGACCCCGACGAGGAGGCCCGCGGCCCGGGTGTCGGTGCCGAAGTAGACCCGCGACGGGTCCTCGAAGGGAACGAAGAGGAACCACATGAGCGCCGTCGAGGCGACGATCCCGACGACCACGATGCCGAGGAACCTCCCGATCGTGGTGCGAAAACCGCGCGAGTGTTTCGCCATGAGGAACATCCCGACCGTGAAGATCAGCGGCCAGACGAGGTAGAACTGCTCTTCGATGGCCAGCGACCACAGGTGCCGAAGCAACGGCGGGCGACCGAACGCCTCGAAGTAGGACTCCTGACGGAAGATCATCACCCAGTTCGTCGAATAGGAGAGGGCGGCGAGCACGTCTTCACCCATCCGGTAAAGGGCGTCCCGAGCGAAGATCATGGCTGCGGTGGCCGTCAACAACAGCAACACGAATAGAGCCGGCAGCAGCCTACGGGCCCGGCGGAGCCAGAAGTCCTTCAGGTCGACGGTTCCGGTGCGGAGCCACTCGAGGAGAAGCAACGACGTGATCAGATACCCGCTGATCACGAGGAAGACCTCGACCCCGAGGAAGCCGCCGGGGATCCATCCGAAGTTGGCGTGATACAGCAACACGGCGATGACCGCGATGGCTCGCAACCCGTCGACGCCCGGCATGTAGGGCAAGCGCGCCGGGACCCGGCCGGAGCCCGCCAGATCCGGCAGTTGACCCTGCTGTTGCTCGGTGTTGATCGCCATCGAACCTGCTTACCCGCGTCGAACCCGGACGCCGCGACGTCGTGCGCCGGCATGGTACCCGACCGACGGGATAGCCCCTATGACCCGATTGGCTCCGGAACGGACCTCGGGTATGCTCCCGCCATGACCTGTGGGCGTTTTTCGTGGTGGTTGCCGTCGATTTGAACCGCCGCGCGCCGACCGATCCCGACGCCGGAGGCTCCCCGCCCCGGCGTTCTTTCTTGCGACACCCTGAAGAATCGAGGGAACAATCGTGACCGAACCAGTCAAAGGGAAGGTGTTCTCGGGAGTACAACCCACCGGGAACATCCATCTCGGCAACTACCTGGGTGCCTTCCGCAACTGGGTCGCGCTCCAGGATGACTACACGGCGATCTACTGCATCGTCGATCTGCACGCGATGACCGTTCCGTACGATCCGACCGAATACCATCAGGCACGGTTGGAGACCGCCAAGACGCTGTTGGCGTTGGGGATCGATCCCAACCGGTCCCTGCTCTACATGCAGTCCCAGGTACCCCAGCACGCCGAACTCGCCTGGATCCTGGGCACCGTGACCCCGACCGGTGTGCTCAATCGGATGACGCAATACAAGGACAAGCTGGAGCGCGGCATCCCTGCGAACCTCGGGCTCTATTCGTACCCCGTGCTCATGGCCGCCGACATCCTGTTGTTCCGAGCCGATCTGGTCCCGATCGGCGACGATCAGAAGCAGCATCTCGAGATGACGCGGGACCTGGCCGAGCGCTTCAACAACAGGTTCGGAGAGACCTTCCCGATCCCCGATCCGCTCATCCCGGAAGCGTCGGCGAGAGTGGTGTCCCTGAGCGACCCGACCGGCAAGATGTCGAAGACGGACTCGAACGAGAAGAGTCGGATCAACGTGCTCGACACTCCCGACGAGATCCGGAAGAAGATCCGCTCGGCGGTGACCGATTCCGACCCGACGGTGCGTTACGGCGTCGCGACGAAGCCCGGAGTCTCGAACCTGCTCGACATCATGTCGGCGTGCACCGGACGGTCGATCGACGATCTCGTCGCGGAGTACGCCGACGGCGGATACGGACGTTTCAAGGAAGCCGTCGCGGAAGCCGTCATCGCGGAGCTGGCGCCGATCCGGAGCGCCTATCAGGCCCTCGACGATGACGAAGTCGCCAGGGTGCTCCAGAAGGGTGCCCTCGATGCCCGCGTCGCCGCCGAGGGTTACCAGCAGCAGATTCGCGAGATCGTCGGCCTGGGCCGGGTATGAGCCTCGCTTCGCTCGGCGTACTACGTACTACGTACTACGACCCGACGCTCGGCCCGCTCGGAGTATCACGTACCACGACCGGATCGACCCTTGTTGCTTGGCTCCTACACTCGTCTTTGTCGTGATACGTAGTACGTAGTACGTAATACGTTCTACATCGACCACCGACCCACGGCTGACATCGAGACGGAGGCTGAACGCGGATGGATATCGAGATCGGCATCGCGAAGTCCGGTCGTCGGGCTTGGGGCTTCGACGACATCGCCATCGTTCCGTCGCGGCGAACCCGCGACCCGGAGGACGTGGATCTCACCTGGGAGATCGACGCGTTCACCTTCGATCTTCCCCTGATGGCCTCCGCGATGGATTCGGCCGTCAGTCCTGCCACGGCGATCGCGATCGGGCGTCTCGGCGGCCTCGCCGTTCTCAACCTCGAGGGCCTCTGGACACGGTACGAAGACACGGCTTCGGTCTACGAGGAGATCGCGTCGCTCCCCGACGAGAAAGCGACGCGGCGCATGCAGGAGCTCTACCTGGAGCCGATCAAACCTGAGCTCATAGGGCAGCGAGTCCGGGAGATCAAGGATGGCGGAGTGATCGCCGCGGCCAGCCTCACCCCGCAGCACGTGATCCGGTACGTCGATCTGGCGAAGGCCGCCGGCCTCGACATCCTCGTGATCCAGGGCACCGTGGTCTCCGCCGAGCACGTGTCGAGTCGGACCGAACCGTTGGATCTGTTCGCGTTCATGCGTGAGATCGAGATGCCGGTGATCGTGGGCGGGGTTGCCTCATACTCCGGCGCCCTGCACCTGATGCGCACCGGTGCGGTCGGCGTGCTCGTCGGGGTCGGCCCCGGGGCGGCGTGCACGACGCGCGGGGTGCTCGGGATCGGGGTTCCCCAGGCGACGGCGATCGCTGATTCGGCAGGAGCCCGGACCCGCTACCTCGAAGAGACCGGCCGCTACGTGCACGTGATCGCCGACGGCGGGATGCGCACCGGCGGCGACGTGGCGAAAGCCATCGCCTGCGGGGCGGATGCGGTGATGCTCGGATCCCCGTTCGCCGGGACCGAGGAGGCTCCGGGGAACGGCATGCACTGGGGGATGGCGACGTTCCATCCGACCTTGCCCCGCGGTTCGCGGATTCGGGTCGGGACGCACGGGTCCATGGAGGAGCTGATCCTCGGCCCGGCGCACGAGAACGACGGGAAACGGAACCTGTTCGGTGCGCTGCGCACCTCGATGGCGACCACCGGGTACGCCAACATCAAGGAATTCCAGAAGGCCGAAGTGATGATCGCCCCCGCCCTCCAGACCGAGGGCAAGCAACTTCAGCACTCTCAAGGCGTGGGGATGGGTTGACGGTGACCCCGCCTTCGACCGCGGGTCATGCCTCCGGTGGTGACTTCGACCGGGTCCTGGTGTTGGATTTCGGCGCCCAGTACGCGCAACTGATCGCGCGGCGGGTGCGCGAAGCCCACGTATTCTCCGAGATCGTCCCACGAGACATCACGGCCGCAGAGGTCGAGGCGAAGAGCCCGGTGGGGGTCATCCTCTCCGGGGGACCCGCATCGGTGTACGAAGAGGGTGCGTACGGGATCGACAAGGCCATCTTCGATCTGGGGATCCCGGTCCTCGGGATCTGTTACGGCCACCAGATCCTCGCGAACGGGCTCGGCGGCAACGTTGCCCGCAACGACGTTGCCGAGTACGGACCGGCGGAGCTGAGCGTGACCGGTTCATCGGCGCTCTTCGGGGCGCTTCCCGAGACCCAGCAGGTGTGGATGAGTCACCGCGACTCGGTCACCGCGGCCCCTCCCGGTTTCCGGGTCGTCGCGTCGACGCCCGATTCGCCGGTGGCCGCGATGGAGGATCCGGAACGTGGTCTCTACGGGGTGCAGTTCCACCCCGAGGTCGTGCATACGCTCCGCGGGCAGGAGATCCTCAAACACTTCCTGCACGACGTTTGCGACGCCCGGCCGACCTGGACCCATGTGGGCATCATCGATCAGTCGGTAGCGGCCGTGACGGATGTGGTGGGAGAGGGAACCGTGATCTGTGGGCTGTCGGGAGGCGTGGATTCCTCGGTCGCTGCGGCGATGGTCCACAAGGCGATCGGCGACCAACTGGTGTGTGTGTTCGTCGACCACGGCCTGCTCCGTGAGGGCGAAGCCGAACAGGTCGAGGAGACGTTCCGGCGCACCTTCAACATGAACCTCATCCATGTCGAGGCTCAGGATCGGTTCCTCGACCGGCTCGTCGGTGTCCGCGACCCCGAGAAGAAGCGCAAGATCATCGGCGAGACCTTCATCCGCGTCTTCGAGGAAGTGGCAGCCGAGGTCTCCGACGCCCGCTATCTCGTTCAAGGGACGTTGTACCCCGATGTGATCGAGTCCGGAACCAAGGATGCCGCGAAGATCAAGAGCCACCACAACGTCGGCGGCCTTCCTGATGACATGACCCTCGAGCTGATCGAACCGCTCCGCGATCTGTTCAAGGACGAGGTCCGCGCGGTGGGTGAGGAACTCGGCCTCCCCGAAGAGATCGTATGGCGCCAGCCGTTCCCCGGTCCCGGGCTCGCGGTTCGCATCATCGGCGAGGTGACCCGTGAGCGGCTCGACATCCTCCGCGCCGCCGACGTGATTGTGCTCGACGAGATCCGCCGGTCGGGGCTCTACGACGAGCTGTGGCAGACGTTCGGCGTGTTGCCGGCCATCCGCACCGTCGGTGTCCAGGGGGATGAACGCACGTACGCGTACCCCTTGATCGTGCGGGCCGTGACCTCCGACGACGCGATGACCGCCGATTGGGCCCGGCTCCCGCACGAGGTGCTCGCCAGGATCTCGTCCCGCGTCATGAACGAGGTGCCGGGGATCAACCGTGTCGCCTACGACATCTCGTCGAAACCCCCCGCCACCATCGAGTGGGAGTGAGCAGCACTGCGAGCCCAGGGCTCGCAGTGCTGCTGTACAGCACTCCCAGCCCAAGGTTCGGGGATGTTCCGACGGTTCTTACACGCCTGTAGTTCCGGTCCGGTCTGCCGGTACACTCGGGTGTCCGATGCCCGATTCTGCACTGCTCGAAGCGTTGAACGCGTCCCAGCGCGAGGCCGTTGCCGCCGCCGACGGTCCAGTACTCGTGGTGGCCGGTGCCGGGTCGGGCAAGACACGGGTGCTCACCTACCGCATCGCACACCTGATCCGCGACCTCGGCCTGTCTCCGTACTCGCTCCTCGCGATCACGTTCACCAACAAGGCCGCCGGAGAGATGCGCGATCGTGTTGGCGACCTGGTCGGCCGGGTCGCAGACGGGATGTGGGTTTCCACGTTCCACAGCGCCTGCGTTCGTATCCTGCGACGCGAGGCTCCGCGCCTCGGGTACCGCTCGTCGTTCTCCATCTACGACGATGCCGATTCCGTGCGCCTCGTCACGATGGTGGTGCGGGACCTGGACCTGGACCCGAAACGTTTCCCGCCCCGGGCGATCCGAGCCGCGATCTCCAACGCGAAGAACGAACTCGTCGACTACGAAACCTACGCGGGAAACGACTCCGGCTTCTATCACGAGAAGGTCTCGGACGTCTATCGCCTCTATCAGCAGAGGCTCGTGGAGGCGTCGGCGGTCGATTTCGACGACATCCTCATGTTGACCGTCGAGATCTTCCAGGCGTTCCCCCACGTTCTCGAGTCCTATCAGCAGCGGTTCCGATACGTCCTGGTCGATGAGTACCAGGACACGAACCGAGCCCAGTACGTGCTCATCAAGATGCTGGCCCGGGAGCATCGGAACCTGTTCGTCGTCGGCGATGCCGATCAGTCGGTCTACGCCTTTCGCGGCGCCGACATGCGCAACATCCTCGACTTCGAGAAGGACTATCCGGACGCGAAGGTCGTGCTCCTCGAGCGCAACTACCGATCCACCCAGACGATCCTCGACGCGGCGAACGCCGTGATCTCGAACAACGAGGCGAGGAAACCGAAACGGTTGTGGACGGACGATGGCGGTGGGGAGCCGATCGTGACCTTCGAGGCGCAGGACGAGCACGAAGAGGGTGCCTTCGTCGCCGAGCAGATCGGGAATCTGGAACAGAGCGGGGTCGCGCTCACCGATATCGCGGTGTTCTACCGGACCAATGCCCAGAGCCGCGTCATCGAAGAGCTCTTCGTCCGGTACGGCGTCCCCTACCAGGTGATCGGTGGGCTCAAGTACTACGACCGGCGTGAGGTGAGAGACGCGCTCGCCTATCTGCGGGTGCTCGTGAATCCGGCCGACGAGGTTGCCCTCAAACGCATCGTCAACGTCCCGAAACGCGCCATAGGAGATACGAGCGTCGCCCACGTCGACCGCTTCGCCGAATCGGAGGGGATCGGATTCCTGGACGCGTTGCGGCGAGCCGACGAGAACACCCGGCTCTCGGCGCGGGCCCAGCGCAGCATCGGTGAGTTCGTTGGTCTGATCGATCACCTGCAGGAACGGGTGGACGACGGTCCTCGGGCGGCGATCGAAGCCGTCCTCGGTGAAACGGGTTATCTCGACATGATCCGGTCGGAGCGCACCATCGAGGCCATGGGTCGCGAAGAGAACCTGAGGGAACTCGTGTCCGCCGTCGCCGATTTCGAGGAGGAAGGTCCTGCTTCTCTCGGCGCGGCGGATTGGGCGGCCCTCGACGGCATCGGCAAGCTCGGACTATTCCTCGAGTCGGTGAGCCTGGTCGCGGACATCGACTCGCTCGAGGACACGCAGGTCGTCACCCTCATGACGCTCCACAACGCGAAGGGTCTCGAGTACCCCGTTGTTTTCATGACCGGGATGGAGGACGGGGTCTTCCCGCACATGCGTTCGCTCGGCGATCGGAAGGAACTCGAAGAGGAACGCAGGCTCTGTTACGTGGGTATCACCAGGGCCGAGCAGCGGCTCTACCTGACGAGGGCATGGAGTCGGAACCTGTGGGGGCAGTCCCAGTACAACGGTGCGAGTCGTTTCCTCAGTGAGATCCCCGACCACCTGCTGTCTCCGGTCAAACGCAAGAAGCGCCGGGCGATGATGGAGGGGAGAGCGCCGGTGGCGACCGTCGCCGGCTCCGAGATCGAGTCCGGCGACCGGGTGCGGCACACCCACTGGGGCATGGGCACCGTGCGCGAGGTTATCGGCGCCGGGGACCGCGCCGAGGCGCTGGTGAGGTTCGACGGACCAGGCGACAAGCGGTTGTTGCTCGCCCTGGCGCCTCTCGAGAAGGCGGACTGAGGAAGTCCAGGGTCCAGACTCCACACCCCCCATTAGGTGTCTCCGGCCGGCTTTGGGGCCGGAGACGGAGGGGGCCGAGCGAAGCGAGGAAGGGCCGGAGACGGAGGGGTGGGGATCTCTCGCAGACACTTGGGGATTCTCCGTGCCCTAGGTCGCGGCGACTCCTACCATGGCTTCCGTGACCAGCACCGCTCCCGTCCTCATCCAGGGCGGCATGGGTGCGGGCGTCTCGGATTGGCGCCTTGCCCGCGCCGTCTCCAGTCTCGGACAGCTCGGCGTCGTCTCCGGCACCGGCATCGACACCATCCTCCCCCGACGCCTCCAGCAAGGCGATCCCGGCGGCCACATGCGGCGTGCGCTTGCGGTGTTTCCCATCGACGGTGTCGCCGAGCGCATCGTCGCGAAGTACTTCGTGGAAGGCGGCGTCGACGGTCGGTTGAAGTCCAAGCCGATGCCCCGGATCGACCCGTCGCGGAATCTGCTCGATCTCTACGTTGCGTCGAACTTCGTCGAGGTGTTTCTCGCCAAGAAGGCCATGACAACCCGGTCGGCATCAACTACCTCGAGAAGATCCAGCTGCCGCACCTGCCGTCGATGTACGGGGCGATGCTCGCCGGGGTCGACTACGTGCTCATGGGAGCCGGGATCCCTCGTGCGATCCCCAAGGCTCTCGACGACCTTTCGGAAGGCAGTGCCGTGGAGTACAAGCTCGAGGTGAAGGGCGCCGACCGTGGCGAGACCTTCGTCACTCGGTTCGATCCGGCCGACTACAGCGGCGGCCAACTCCCCGAGGCGCGCCGGCCCGATTTCCTGGCGATCGTTTCGTCCCATGTTCTCTCGACGATGCTCGCCCGGAAAGCAGACGGCAAGGTCAACGGGTTCGTCGTCGAGGGCCCGACCGCCGGAGGCCACAACGCACCGCCGCGCGGTCGGCTGCAACTCACGGCCGCGGGAGAGCCGCTCTACGGTGATCGAGATGTTCCCGACCTCGAGGTGATCGGCGAGCTGGGGTTGCCGTTCTGGCTCGCCGGCTCGTATGCCGAGCCCGAACGCATCGAAGAGGCGCTGGCCCTCGGCGCGACCGGGGTCCAGGTCGGGACCGCGTTCGCCTACTGCGAAGAGTCGGGTTTCGCGGCAGACCTCAAACGACGTGTGCTCGACCTCAGCATCGAAGGCAGGGCCCGGATCTTCACCGACCCGGTGGCGTCGCCCACCGGCTTCCCCTTCAAGGTCGTCGAACTCGAGAGCACGATGTCGGATCCGGTCATGTACGACAAACGGAACCGGGTCTGTGACCTCGGCTACCTGCGCACCGCCTACAAACGGGACGACGGGAGTGTGGGATGGCGCTGTCCTTCGGAACCGGTCGACGACTACCTCCGCAAGGGCGGGACCGACGAAGACACCTTCGGCCGCAAGTGCCTGTGCAATGCGCTCATGGCGAACATCGGGTTGGGTCAGATCCAGAAGAACGGAGACCCGGAGGAGCCTTTGGTCACGTCCGGTGACGATGTGGCCAACGTGGCGAGGTTCCTGACGCCGGGCGCATCAACGTACACGGCGGCCGACGTGGTGCAGTACCTGCTGGGATAGTGCGGGTGATGGCACCGACCGTCGTTGCCTGACTCAGACCGGTCGGTCCGCCTCCCAGGTACGCCGTTGGGGTTCTCGTTAGCGTCGCCGGGATCGCGAGGTAGTGCCTCCGCCGTCTCGGACTCAGTATGGGGAACGGCCCGGGATGACATGGTTCAGTCGCCGTCTGGTGCCAGAATGGCCCTGGGAGTGTGAACCATGGCCGGGTACGGGACAGGCGTCTGCAGATGCGGGCCGATCACGAGGACGAGCATGCTCGATTCGAGACGCGGGCAGGAGTTGTTGTGACCGCGGAGCCGACCCGGGTCACCGGTGCGCGTGACATGGCCCTTCTCAAGCCCCCGTGGTGGATCGCCGCCGTCGCGGGGCTGGCCACGGTCGCAGCCATCGCGTCCCTTGCGGCGGGGAGTAGTCGGCCGTGGACCCACTGGATCGGGTGGGCCTTCGCGTCGGTTGCGCTCTTCTGCGCCCTCGCCTTCTGGAAGACCGACCGGCGGCGCCGACTGAGCCGCCGGTACTCGCCGTCGGCGCTGGTCGGCCCCGTCGCCCTCGTGCTCATCATTCTGGCGATCGCCCTCATCGGCGTCCACGCCTGGTACCTCGCCCGGTGGCTTGCGGTATGAAGAAGCGCCTCCTCGTTGTTGCCCTTCTCGGTTTCGTCCTCTCATCGGCGGTGGCGGCACAGGCACAGGAATCGACGGAGTCCACCGATGCCGTGGCCAATCTCGGCGCATGCCTGGCCGAAGAGCGTGCCCTTTCCGTGGTGTTCCTCATCGACGAGTCCGCGTCGCTCGAGGCGACCGACCCCGAGGGCCAGCGCGTCTCGGCGGCGAAAGCCGCTCTTGCCAACCTCGCCGCAGTCGATGCGGAGGCCCGACGCCGTGACGACCCGATCACGATCGACGTCTATCTCGCAGGGTTCAGCGTCGATTTCGTCGACCGCGGCGATGGTTGGACCACCGTCGATGCGGAGTCGCGCCCTGCCCTGTTCGATCAACTCGACGGATTCGGAGCACTCGACCAGGGTGTCGACACGGACTACGTTCGTGCCCTGAACGGCGCGGCCGACGTGCTCGCAGACCAACCGGGCTGCCACCTCGTGCTGTGGTTCACCGACGGGAAGTACGACATCGATCCCACCGCGACGAACTTCCGGGTGGACTATGACGAGCACGCCGGCGTGGACGCCCCGGCGCCGGCAAGCCGCCCGGAGTACTACGAGCAAGTCGGCCGCGATTGGCTCTGTAGCGACCCCGGCAATATCACCGGCCTCTACCGAGAGAACCGCACCTTCCTGATCACCTCCGTGCTCTCCTTCGACGACCCCGAGGAGCAACGTTTCACCCAGCGGGTCACCGAAGGCATCGACGAAGCCGGCGAAACCTGCGGAGCCTTGGCCGAGCGGGCCACCGAGACCGGCAAGTACCAGAGTGCCGACGACCTCATCGACCTGTTCTTCGACTGCTAGACCCTCTTCTGGGACCTTCCCGCGCACCCTGCCGACCACCACCCCGTCGTCGCACCCTTTGGAACCACGCTCGTGCATTTCTCGGCTCAGCTGGCATCCTCACAGGCTGAGGCCGTGATCGTCGATCCAACCGGCGAGAGGACCCAGATCCCGGCGACGAGCGGAGAGTTCGCGATCGGGGACAGCACGGGAGACGTCGCCTGGGGCGACCGGACCTTCGTTCTCGATATCGAGGTCGACCAGGAGAGCGAAGCCGGGGTCGGGACGTGGTTCCTGGAGGTCGGACCCGGGGATCCGGTCCAAGCAGGGATCCGTGTCGAGCTCGAGGTCACCGAGCCATTCACGGGCGACGAGGTGCGAGCCGGCGAGGAGGCCGTGTTCCGATCATCCGCAACCAACACGGCCGGGCTCACCCCGAGCCCCGACGCTCGCGACAGCCTCGAGGCCCACTTCGAGTGGAACGGCGAGGAGCGATCCGCGGAATGGTCCGATGACGGGTCGTTCTGGACGAACGTCCCGATACCGGTCGATGGCGCCGGCACGAGCCTGGGTGACCTCGTCGCGGTCACCACGGCATCTTCAACCGCGAACGGTGTCGAGACCCTGTGGAGGTTCGACAGCGTCCCCGCGACCATCACCGCCCTCGAAGCTGCGACGGCACCGACCGTGGTCACCCGATCGATCGACCTGGGGACCTCGGCCGACGGACGAATCGCCGCGGCGACCGAGCCCATCATCGCCACCGCCGGAACCGTCGATGGATGTGTGCGACTCGTCGATTTCGTGTCGAAAACCGATCCCGAGGCGGTGGGACCTCTCGTGTGGTCGGTCGAAACCACCACCACCGAACAGTGCGGCGACGATGGCTATCTCGTCGCGCAGGGAGAAGAGCTCGAGCTGTTCGTCTCGGCGACTCCCGAAGAGGCCGCGCAGGGCCGGGGGACCGGAACCATCGCAGTCGAGACGAGCACGTTCGACGGCGGACTCGTCGGACGATCCGACGTCGAGTACACCATCCGGTACACCGCCACTCCCGATTCCACCACCTTCTGGATCCTCTTCTTCGCCTTGCTCTTCGGCGGGATCGCGTGGCCGCTCTTCGCCGTCTGGATCTGGGGTTGGACCAGCGCGCGGTTCGCCTCGCTCGGACTCGCCAAGGTCGTGGTCGGTGAGCTCACCGTCGATCCCGTGTCCCAGACGACCACCCTGGCGGCGCAGGGTTCCACGATCCCCCTCGAGGGCCTGTCCACCATCCACTTCCGCAACCTCGGCGCCGTCGGCCAGCGCCATTTCACGACGGGCGGTGTCTCGTTCCGTGTGAAGTCGCGACTCGCTGGAGCTCGCGGGTACGCGGAGAAACCCCAAACCGCGCTCGCCGCGCAAGGTACCGTCGGCAAACCCGGCGAGCCCATCCGGGTCCCGCTCGATCTGGACGCGGTGTGGATCTGGGCGGTCACGACGAACGAGATCCAGCGAGCCGGGACCAACGGGGATCCCGCGTTGACCGGAACGTTCATCCTCTTCAGTCGCGGCAGCGTTCCCGACGCGGCCGAGACGCATACGATCCGTCGCGAGCTCCTCGGCACCGCCGAGGTATTCTCGGGTTTTGCAGTTGCGCTGTCCGACGCCGTGGCCTCCGAGAATGGACCTCTCGACGCCCCCACAGTCGAGGAGCCGACACTTCACGGTGAACCACCCTTCCCGGTTCCGAGCGAACCGGACTTCGAAACAAAGCCAACCGCCGGGCCCCGAGGACCGGACTGGGACGACTGACCACACACGGAGGATGAACGGTGCTACGACGATTTCTCATCATTGGGCTTGGCGGCTCGGGCGGCAAGACCGTCAGAGGCGCCCGCCAGGACATCAACCAACGGCTCCACAGCGCCGGATACCGAGGCGGGATCCCGGCCGGGTGGCAGTTCCTCTGGTTCGACGTTCCGGCCATTCCCGAAGAAGGCGATCTCCCCGTCCCCCAGTTGCCCGTTGACGGCTATGTCGGGCTGGTTTCCCAAGATGTCACCTACACCGACATCCACAACAACCTCACGACGGCCGTTCCCCACGCCGCGGAAGGCCTGGCCAACTGGCAACCCAGTCCGCCCAGCCGGGTGGCGGTACCGCTCTCCGTCGGAGCCGGGCAGTTCCGGGGGATCGGGAGAACGGTCTCACTCGCCCGCCTCGACGCCATCGCCGCGGCGATCCGGAAGTCCAAGGACCGGATGGAGGGTGCCGGCACACACGCGGAACTCGACAGGATCGGCAGGATCCTCGACCCTCACAGCGAGGATGCAGGAGGAACCCCAGCCCCCATCGCCATCATCGTCTCGTCGATCGCCGGCGGCGCCGGTTCCGGGCTCCTCCTCGATGTTGCCGACCTCCTGCGCGACATCACCGGAGGCGACGGGCATTGGGGCGACACCAGCATCGGTTTCCTCTACGCGCCGGACGTCTTCAACTCGATTCCCGACATGCAGAAGGCAGGCGTCCAGCCGAACGCGCTGGCGACCTTGGCCGAGATCCTCAGCGGCTACTGGAGTCAGACCGAGGCCGATAGCGCAGAGTCGGCCTTCTTCGCCGCGGCGGGAGTCGGTGAGCTGATCGGCCGGCGGCGCGGTCCCGGTCGACCCTTCCTCATCGGATCGAGCAACGGTGAGATCCGGTTCGACACCCAGGATGAGGTCTACGAGGCGATCGGTCGCCTGATCGGTGCCTGGGTGACGAGCGAAACCGTCCAGGAGAGCCTCGAGAACTACGTCGGTGCCAACTGGACGAGCAACGCGCTCGCCCTCTCCAGCGCGACCGGCTTGCTCCCTCCCGGAGCGATTCCGAATCCGTTCTCGGCCGCAGGTTATGCGCGGGCGGCCCTCGGTCGCGACCGGTTCGCCACCTACGCCTCCGAACGCATCGCCCGCGGCGGCATCGACCGTCTGCTCCGAGCGCACTGGGAGGGGAGGAACGTCCCCGACGAGATGACCGACGAGGCTGCTCTCCGCGAAGTCGTCGATGCACGATTCGGCGAGTTCCAGTTGCGGTCCGGTCTCGATGAGTTCGGCGAAGCCAACAGCCAGATCAGCGACGCCATCCGTCCCGCCGACCGCGAGAGTCGGCTTGCCAAGTACGAAGTCGACATCAAGGCCCGCGCGACCCACAACGTCGCATCCGACACCGGCGACAACTTCGTTCATCGACTGGCCGGGGCGTTCGAGGATGTGCGGGATCAGTTCATGATCGAGGAGAGAGAGGCTCTCTTCGCTGCCGCCCGACGTTGGGTGGTCGAGATCCAGAATTCCTACGTCGAGCACGTTGCGAAGAACGTCGCGAAGTTCGGCGGACCGGTCATCGCCGCCATGCTCGTTCACCAGGAACACAACCTCCAGGAGATCCACGACGAACTCAGGAACGCGGCGAGTCAACACCTGGCGTGGGCAGGGTTGTACCGGGAGGGCGTCTCCGAGGTGGTGGCATCGAGTGCCAAGATCACGGCCGATAACCCGGCGGTCGCCCAGGGCGCCAAACGAGCGGGAAAGGCGCTGGGGTGGAGGGCCGAAGCCGAGCTCCAGGAACTCTGTGCGGAGCTCGTGCTCGACCTCCGCGACAACCTCGTTGCGCCGCTGCGTCGGGCACTCCAGCGAGCCGTCGAAGACCTCAACGAGAGGAACGGGAACGCCACCGAAGAGGTGGCGGGGGTGCCGATCGAGGTGTGGTCGACGGGCGACCCGCCGCGCCGGCTTCGGGAGAGCCCGAACGAGTTCTTCCTGAACCCGGTCTCGGAGTTCCCCGCGACCTTCGTCGAACAACTGGCGCGCACCGAGGCGGACGATCCCGGGACCGCGGAATCGTCCGCCGTGTCGGCGGTGTTGTGTCCCGAGGACGTCGCTCAATTGGTTCGCCGCATCAATCGATGGATCCCCGAGCGGATGGATGCCCGTCAGAACTCGGACGAGGCCCCACATGAGGCGCGATTCGGATTCCTCATGACACCCGACGATCTGCTCGAGAGAGCCAACGCGTATGTGCGGAACCCGAACACCGCGGTCGGCCGCTATGTGGCCGAGGGGCTCCGCAGCTACCTGTCCGACGAGAAGGTCGCTCCGGAGGAGCATCGTCGGCGCCTGGAGCGTTACCGCGGTGCCCTGTCTGGGGCCCTGCGGACGTCGCGCCCCCTCGTTTCGATCGATCCCGGCATGATGATGAAGATCCACGGGACGGGAGATATCTCGGTGCTCCCGCTGATCACTGCCCTCCCATTCAGTGAGTCGCACCCCGGCTATGCCGAGTCGATGAACCTCCTTCTCGATGAGGGCGGTCTCACCCGGGAGGAAGCGGAGAAGCTGTTCGGCGACTCCGAATCTGCGGCTATCGAGATCAGTACCTTCCTCGCCAATCCACTCGACACCCCCGTCTTCGCCTCGGTGGTCGGTCCCATCGGCGAGGACTGGGAGAAGGTCGGCGCAACCCGCAACGGACAGGCCCGCTTCTGGCAATGGAGGCGTACCCGCCATCTCCCCACGTTCGTCCCGCTCCCGTCCGAGGCGCGGCGAGCCATGGTGCGGGGATGGTTCACCGCCCGCCTGATGGATCAGATCGAGGAGACGAATACCGGTCCGGCCGGAGCGAAGAAGCTCCGGATCGTGATCCCGGGTGCACCGGACAAGGCGGAGTTCCCCACGCCCCTGCTGACCCCGAGGCCGGCAGGCTCCGACCTCATGGCCGCCGTCATCGAATCCGTACCCCTCGCCCTTCTCGACATCGGACGGGGAGACTCGTATCGGAGGGCCTACGCTCGGCTCGTCAGACTCGGGAGCGTAGATGTGACGGGCCATGACGCTTACATCAGTGTGAACGCAGAGCTCGGTGAGTGGCTCCGCTCCGGTTCGCCGCCCGAGAGCAGATACGAGATCTCCGTCGAGCGCTTGGAACGGTGGCTGAAGAACTACCGGGAAGTGTTCGAACCTCCGGAGGTTTCCGATCCTCGCGACGGGTTCCGTCGTCCCCTTGCGTGGGAGCTGCGGGCCGATACCGAAAGTGTCCTGCTCGAACTCGTCGAAGCCATCCGCCGCGCTCACGGCGAGGATGTCGGCGACCAGGATGCGTTCGCATGAGAGACTTCAACCTCGTCGTGACCGCCGAATCGCCGGCCGCGGAGGCGATGTGGGGACGGCTGACCGAATGGACCAAGGCGGGGTTGATCCGCAAGCTCTATCACACGACCGATGTCGGTGAGAAGGTGACGGGGATCGCCGCGTCGGTGATCGAAGAGCCCTCCGAACAGCTCTTCGATCATCTCGCCAAACGCCCGTACGACACCGTGAGGATCGCGATCGTCCAGCTGGCCGGCACCCCGGACGCCGACAACGCCGCTCTGTTGACCTGGGCGAGATCCGTTGCCGACACCGTGCGGCGGGGTGCGCCCGCCGGCGCGACCGTCCACGTCTTCAACATCTTGATTCCGGCGAACTTCGCCGTGCTCGGAACGGCAGAGGATCTGCTTCTCGACAACGCCGACGCCAATCTGGTCGTCAGCCCCGTCGACCGCCCTCTGCCGTCCTACTTCGCGCGACCGGTGGACGACCATGAGATCTACGCTTCCCACGCGGCGCACGCCGTGTCCCAGGCCCTCGGGCTCTGGTCGGGTTTGGGAGCCAGCCCATTCGACGAGAGTCGCCCGGTGCCGATCGATGGCGCTCCGAGCGTCATCGCCTTCAGGGGATTCACCAGATTGCTCGCCGGCGACTACGTGGCCGATCGGCTCGTCCATGAGACGCTCCCGACCGGAGGCCGGAACGCGTGGCCACTGACGGACGTCAAACATCAATTCGAGCCCGACGACCCTGTGGCTGAGGTCGACCGGCTCGCCGACGAGTTCAGTGCCGGCCACCAACGGGATCTCGCCGCGCGGCCTGCCCCGGTGATCCCCGAACCCGTCCCGATGCAGGAGATCGGGATCGGCGGAGCGATGGGGATACTGCTGGGAAGGGTTGCGAAGCTCCCGAACGACCTGATCGTCGATATCCAGGCCGGGAGTGCGACGGCGATCGAACGAGTCGCTCAATCCGTGCTGTTCGGTGCCGACTCTCGCTATCACGTGACCATCGGGGAGAGGGCGACGTCCCTTCCACCGCCGGGAGAGCCGATCACCCTCACCGACATCGACGCCCTGGTGGACGACCTCGGGGGCGGGACCCAGCGCACGGGAATCGCCGAGGCCGAGCCCACATTCGGCGACCTACGAGACCTGCTCCTCGGACTCGTCGACGGTGCGAAGACCAAACAGCCGCTCCGAACCGATGGCGGCAAAAGCGTCGTCGTCACTGATCCCGATGTGCTCATCCCGGCCCCATCCGCAGCCGGCCCCGAGCCCCTCGCGTCGCGACCCAAAGGGAAATGGAATGAGGTCATCTCCCACCTCGCCGATCGGGAACCCGGTCCCCCGGAGCGCACCCCGGTCTGCGATCCACGCGACCTGACCATGGCGAGAGCCCGTATCCGCGAGTCGGCAGAAGCGGCGCGTGAGGAGATCGACGAACAGGAGACGAAGAAGTCGAAGAAGGAACAGAAGGCAGAGGCCCGCGAGCTTGCCCGCCTCGATCGGGCTCGTCAGCAACTCACCCAGATCAGCGAACTTCGTTCCCAGACCTTCGTCGGGCAGATCGGGACGCGCCTCGGTGCCGCGCTCGACGTCGCGGCCGACTCGCTGCTCGAGGCGCTCACCCGGGTCCGGAGAACCGGCAATCCCGATTCGGAACTGGCTGAAGATCTCGGTCGCCTCCGGACCCAACGGTGGGTGCTGTTCGCCTTCTTCGGCCTCTCGCTGTTGACGTTCCCGCTGTGGCCGTGGATGCGCAACCTCGTCGATGACGTGAGCCAAGCGTATGCCTTCGTGTTCCCCGTTCTCGTCGTCATCTTCCTCGTCCTTCTCGTTCGATACGCGATGTCGGTGTTCAGGTTCGAGAACCGGCGTCGACGCCCCCATTGGATGTACGAACAGGCCTATTCCGATGTGGTTCATTACGTCAACGAGGTGCGCAGGCTGCGAACCGTCTACGGCCGCTTCGTCGGATATTCCGAGGTGCTCGCATGGGACATTCACGATCCCTGGCGCGGGCTCTCCTACGAGCCGCAGGAAAGCGCCCGGATCGGTGATCTCGGGTTGCCGTTGGCGGTCCAGGCTGCCGAGGCCGAGGTCGATCGTCCCGGGATGTACGTCGCGCTGCACAAGGCTCAGGAAGACGTCTATCGCGTCGGATGGATGACCAGCGTTTCCAACGCGGGCTTCGCGGCGTTCGCGGCGCGCTACCTGGGCGGACGGAACGGTTCGGTTGAGGATCTCGAAGGCGGCCCGACCGCGGCCAACCTGGATCCCTCTTCACCATCGGTGTGGTCCCGCTATCTGGAACACGAACGGTCCGGAGATGTGGGGAGGGGCGCGGCGAATGAAGCTGAGGAGGCCGTGCTCGCCGCGTGTCGCGAAGCAGATCTCGAGTCGATGTTCGTCCTCGACCTGTCCCCGGCGAGCGCCGAGGCGCAGGGGGTGGAGGAACCCGACGACTTTCTCCAGCGGCTCGTCCCGACGGCGGACGACGCACCGCTGGCGGGCGAGCTCTTCACGGCGAGCGTGAAGGTGGCGGGGCGGATTCCGCAAGTGGAGACGACGCTGATCGGCCCGGCGCGCCTCTGGGAGGGAATCCGAGAACACACGGTGACCGAGTCGTACCCGCTGCTCGAGCGCGGGAAGCCCTATCTGAACATCGCAGCCCGTGTCGATGCCACCGAAGCGACACCGAGCGACTTCTACGCGCTGTTCGAGACGGCGACACCGTCTCAGGCCAAAGGCGAAGCGGAATCCCTCGGCAGCGACGAATTCTGACGCGAGCAAGTGGGGGCGCCCGCGCCCGCTACTCTCCTCTCCGCCATGCCACCACGGGTTCTCATCGCCAAACCGGGGCTCGACGGGCACGATCGCGGTGCCAAGGTCGTCGCTCGCGCGTTGCGCGACGCCGGTTGTGAGGTCGTGTACTCGGGGCTGCATCAGACGCCGGATCAGATCGCGATCACCGCGATCCAGGAGGACGTGGCCGGGGTCGGGCTCTCGACGTTGTCGGGCGCGCATCTCACGCTGTTCCCGCGGGTGGTCGAGGCGCTGCGCGACCGGGGCGCGGGCGACATCATCGTCTTCGGGGGTGGCATCATCCCCGACGAGGACGTCGAGACGCTGCGCGCGGCAGGGATCGCTGCGATCTTCACTCCCGGAACGTCACTCGACGAGATCGAGGCGTGGGTGAACGCGAACCTGAGACACGACCGAACATGATCCCACCAAGCGAGGGATCCCGAGGAGAGTCCACGTGAAGATCCACGAGTACCAGGCCAAGCAACTGATGGCGGATCGCGGGATCGCCGTACCGCTCGGTCGGGTGGCAACGACGGTGGACGCGGCCGTCGCGGCCGTTCGGCCCCTCGTTGAGGAGAGTGGCAATCCGGTCGTGGTGGTCAAGTCGCAGATCCACGCCGGCGGTCGCGGGAAGGGCCGGTTCAAGGAGCATCCGGACGTCGGTGGGGTCAACATCGTCACCGCCGGAATCGACGGCGGGATCGAGGCAACTGAAGCCGCGGTTCGCGAGCTGGCATCACAGATGCTCGGTTCGACGCTGGTCACGATCCAAACGGGCCCGGACGGCAAGCAGGTCAACCGGCTCTACATCGAGCAGGGCATCGACATCGCCACCGAGCTCTACCTCTCGGTGCTGCTCGACCGCGCCACCTCCCGGAACATCGTGATGGCGTCGACCGAAGGTGGAACCGAGATCGAGGTCGTCGCTGCAGAGACGCCGGAGAAGATCCTCAAGGAGGAGATCGACCCGGCCTTCGGCCTACTTCCGTTCCAGGCGAGACGCATCGCCTACGAACTCGGTCTCGAAGGCGACACCGTGAAGAGCGGTGCGGTGTTTCTGGATGCACTCACGAACGCGGCCGTCGAGCTCGACACCGACCTCGTTGAGATCAACCCGCTCGTCGTCACGACCGATGGCGACGTGATGGCCCTCGACGGGAAGATGGCGTTCGACGCCAACGCCCTGTTCCGTCACCCCGATGTCGTCGCACTCAGGGACGCGAGCGAGGAGGATGCCGCAGAGCTCGAGGCCAAGGAGTACGGCCTGTCGTTCATCAAGCTCTATGGAGACATCGGGTGCATGGTCAACGGCGCAGGCCTCGCGATGGCGACGATGGACATCATCAACACGGTCGGCGGGGAGCCCGCGAACTTCCTCGACGTCGGAGGTGGCGCCGAGAAGGACCAGATCGTTGCCGCGTTCAAGATCATCACGAAGGACCCGAACGTCAAGGGCATCTTCGTCAACATCTTCGGCGGGATCATGCGCTGCGACGTCATCGCAGAGGGGATCATCGCCGCCGTCGAGGAGGTCGGCCTCGCAGTGCCACTCGTCGTTCGCCTGGAGGGAACCAACGTCGAGCTCGGCAAACGGTTGCTCGACGAGTCGGAGCTCGATCTCGTGAGCGCGACCGACATGAAAGACGGGGCGCAGAAGATCTTGGAGTTGACACGATGAGTGTGCTGGTCGGGAAGGACACGAAGGTCCTCGTGCAAGGTATGGGGAAGATCGGCCGGTTCCACACGGACAAGGCGATCGCCTACGGAACGAAGATGGTGGGCGCGGTGCATCCGAGCCGCGCCGGACAGGTCGAGGTCTTCGAAGGTGAGACCGACGACTCGGGGGTTCCCGACCGAGGAGACACGTACCGGGTCGAACTCCCGATCTTCCTCACCGTCGCCGCGGCCGTCGCGGCGACCGGGGCGAACGCGTCGGTCGTCTACGTCCCTCCGCCGTTCGCCGCGGACGCGATCATGGAGGCAGCCGACGCCGGGGTGCCACTCGTCGTCTGCATCACCGAAGGCATCCCGGTTGCCGACATGGTGAGGGTCAAGCGCTATCTGGAGGACAAGGCGACGCGTCTCCTCGGTCCGAACTGCCCGGGGGTCATCACTCCGAAGGAGTGCAAGATCGGGATCATGCCGGGTTACATCCACACTCCCGGGAGGGCCGGTGTCGTGAGCCGTTCCGGCACCTTGACCTATGAAGCGGTTCATCAACTCACGCTCAATGGGCTGGGTCAGACGACGGCCATCGGCATCGGAGGCGACCCCGTCAACGGCACCGATTTCGTCGACGCACTCACCATGTTCGAAGCCGACCCAGCCACCGAAGCAGTGCTGATGATCGGCGAGATCGGCGGGACCGCCGAAGAGGACGCCGCTGAGTGGATCAAGTCGAACATGTCGAAGCCGGTCGCCAGCTTCATCGCCGGAACCACAGCACCGCCGGGGAAGCGCATGGGACATGCCGGGGCCATCATCTCGGGTGGCAAGGGAACGGCCGACGCCAAGATCGCAGCCCTGGAGTCGGCAGACGTCGTCATCGCCTCGACCCCGACGGACATGGGCTCCGCGATGTTGGAGGCGTTGGGGTAACCGGCCTCCGGCCTTCGGCCGGCGTACTACGTATCACGTACTACGAGCCCGACACTCGCTTCGCTCGCCGGGAGGGGACGGAACATTTCCTCCTCCGGAGGGGGAGGTGGCTCGGGCCGGCTTTGGGGCCCGAGACGGAGGGGGCGGGCGCGCAAGACGCGACGCTCGCAAGGGCCGCATCGCCCCGGCAGCACGATGAAGGTGAGGACGCGGTCGGGGACGAGCGTGAAGTCCGCGACCCGGGGCCAGACCCCCTCCGCCTCGCAGAGCTCGGCACCTCCCCCAACACTCGCTTCGCTCGCGAGGGGAGGAGACGGTGCCCGGACTCGGGACTCGGGACTCGGGACTCGGGACTCGCCGGTAACATCGTTGAAACCATGGAACCAACGCTGCTCGCCTTTCCGGATGACTTTCTCTGGGGGGCGGCGACGTCGGCGTACCAGATCGAGGGGTCGCCGGACGCGGACGGGAAGGGTGTTTCGACGTGGGACGAGTTCACCCACCGCGGGGGGACCATCATCGACGGTTCGAACGGGGACGTGGCTTGTGACCACTATCGGCTGTGGCGCGACGATGTCGCGCTCATGGCACGATTGGGATTGCGGGCGTACCGGTTCTCGGTTTGCTGGCCGCGGATCCAACCCGCCGGCACCGGGCATGTGAACCAGGACGGGCTCGACTTCTACGACCGGCTCGTCGACGAGTTGCTCGGGAACGGGATCGAACCGATGCTCACCCTCGATCATTGGGATCTGCCGCTCGTGCTCGAAGAGTCCGGGGGCTGGCCGGACAGGAACACCGCTGAAGCGTTCGCCGACTACGCCGCGGTCGTCGCCGACCGTCTCGGGGATCGCGTGACCAAGTGGATCACGCACAACGAACCGTGGGTGGTAGCCAAACGGGGTTATCTGCTGGGAGACAAGGCTCCCGGACGCCACGACGGTGAGGCGTCAGTTCGCGCCTCGCACCATCTGCTCTTGAGCCACGGCCTCGCAGTCGCGGCCATCCGTTCCGTGGCCCCTACCGTCGAGGTCGGCATCACCCTGAATCTGAGCCCGGTCGTGGCCGCCTCGAACGACTCCGGGGACCTCGACGCGGCCCGGCGCATCGACGGCGACCTGACCGCTGGTATCTCGATCCGTTGTACGGCGAGGGTTATCCCGCCGATGTGATCGGTGACTTCGTGAGGGCCGGTTGGCTGCCGCACGGCCTCGACTTCATCCGGGAAACCGATCTCGAGACGATCGCGGTCCCCACCGATTTTCTCGGTGTGAACTACTACACACGTGAGATCGCCGCCGATCCCGAGGCTTCGGAACCGGTCGCCGTTGTGATCCCACCCGGGGCAGAGGTCACCGACATGGGGTGGGAGGTCTATCCGCAAGGGCTCACCGATCTGCTGTCGAGGGTCGAAGGCGACTACCACCCGGATCGGGTGTACGTCACGGAGAACGGGTGCAGTTACTTCGACGGGCCGGGTGACGACGGGAGGATCCACGACGCCCGCCGTGTCCGGTTCCTCCATGATCATCTGAAGGCCGCGGCGGCTGCCCTCTCGGCCGGGGTGCCCCTTGCGGGCTATTTCGCGTGGTCGTTGCTCGACAACTTCGAGTGGGCGCTGGGCTACACGCAGCGGTTCGGTCTCGTTTGGGTCGACTTCGACACGCAGGAGCGCTTGGTGAAGGACAGCGCCCTGTGGTATCGGGATGTGATCGCGGCCGGGGGTGTCCCTGCCTGATCGCCGTTTCGGGTGAGCTGCTCAGTCGTGAACGACCGGGAGCCCGGTGATCGCGGCGATGATCTCCGCCGTGCGCTCCGCCGCCGCGGCCGGTCCGATCCGACCTGTGAGGACCATCTCGAGCATGTTCTGGAGTTGCGTCGAGACCAGGTGATAGTCGGGGATGGTGGGTCGGGTGAACGCGGTCGAATAGAGCCTGGCCGCTTCCGCGACCAGGGGGGAGTCCGCCGCGATGAGGTCGGCGGCCGATTGCCGGGGAGGGATGGTCGGTCGCCCCTGGGCTCGTTCGGCGAGTCCCTTGGTGTCGACGAGGCGCTTCAGCAGTTCGAACGTGCGATGGGGGTCTTGCGATTGCCGGAAGATCCCGTACGCCATGCCTCCGGCGATCGTGGCCGGCGCACCCTGGGGACCTCCCGGGAACGGGGCGAAGACGAAGTGTTCCCACACGTCGGCGAGATCCAACCCGGCGGCCGCCGCGATGACCTCGGCCTCGTAGGTGCCGCCGAGTGTCATCGCGGCGCGACCGCTCCCGAGGAGTCGCGGGGAACGCAGCCAGTCGTAGGTGACGACATCGACGGACATCGTCCCCTCTTCGATGAGGGATCGCAGCAAACGCAGAGCAGAGGCGGCGGCGCCGGAGTCGAGGCGCAGCACTCCGCCGTCGATCACGGAGATTCCGTTCGACGCGAGCACGGCGAGGAGGCAGTAGCTGGTCGTTTCCGCGGCGACATGGCCGCCGGGCATCGCGAACGCGTGGGTGCCCGTCGGCAGCAGCGGCTGCAGTTGTCGGGCCAGGAGTCGGAACTCGTCCCATGTCGAAGGAACGCCTGCTGCTGCAGCGACAAGGAGGTCTCGGCGGCACCACAACCCGGCGACGTTGATCTCCTCGGGCACGGCATAGACCTTGCCGCCGAAGCGCCGTCCATCTTCGAATGCGGCGGCGAAGTCCGTCTCGTACTCTCGAGACACCCAGTCGGGATCGAGATCATCGAGGGCAACGAGGAATCCGGAGTCCGCGAAGTCGGCGATCCAGACTTCGTCGATGAGCGCCATGTCCGGAGCACGTCCCTCGGCGACCGCCGTCGTGAGCGTGCGGTGTAGGTCGTCGTATTCGACCGTCGCCACGTTGACCGCGGCGTCACCGGGCACGGCCTCCCGGATCTGGGAGGCGCGAACCGAGTCGGACACCATCACTCGTAGTTCCCGCTGGGTGCTGCGTCTCGGTGCCCAATGCGGATTGACGAAGGTGCCGCGACGGCGCATCCGCAGGATGACCCCCTCGTCGGCAAGCTCGGAAAGAGCCCGATGGGTCGGGGTCCTGCTGATGCCGTACCGCGCGCACAGTTCGTGCTCGGTCGGCAGCTGCTCGCCGGGTGGGTACTTGCCGCTTGCGATCTCCTCGAGCACGAGCGTCTTCAATTGGTAGTAAAGCGGGATCGGTAGATCCGGATCGATGTCGCGCATCGGTCTCCCCGAAGGTGTCTGCTCTTGCTGCAACGCTAGCCGCCGTCCTGTCGACCCTTCGGAACCGAACCGTCGAGCACCCACACGATCCCGTAGGGTCCCAGCCGGAGCTCGTCGCCTTCAACCGCGAAGCGCCATCCATGTGTCGTGCTGCTCGCGGACTCGTTCACGATCACGTCCGAGTCGCTCACGTTCACGAAGACCCGTGCCCGCGAGCCATCGGCATGAGTCCTTTCGATACCGAGCACTTCGTTCGGTGTCGGGAGGATCCGCTGGTCGGCGTCGGGATGGAAGGCCGATGAGGAACGACGCCAGGTGAGCATCTGCTTCAGACCGAGAACCGATCGAGCGGTCGTTGTGGTGGGATCGGCGAGTTGCGCCTCGAGGTCGGCGACGTCGTCGTAGCGACGACGGTTGATGGACCGTGCCGCGCCGGTCCTGGCGACCGCGTCGTGGTCGTTGCGCCCCGCGAACAGGCTTTGCACGTAGATGGCCGGGATCCCCTGCAGCGCCAGCATGATGGCGTGTGACGCCAGATGCCGATCCAACACCATTTCGCCCGCGGTGTCGCCCCGGATCAGGTCGTACCAGGTTGCGTTGAGCTCGTAAGGGTGCGTGGCTCCGTCGGGGGCGATGCGGCTGTTGACACTCCCGCCACCGTTCTTGGTTGCGGCGACGAGTTGCTCGATGTCGGCGGGATCGACGATGTCTTCGAGCGGACGGAGCCCCACGCCGTCGTGGGAGCCGAGGAAGTTGAGGAACGACGTTCCGGGTGGGGGCGAGCCGATGTCGGTGATCCAACGTTTGAGGGTCGAGGCGTTGCCCGTGAAGACCGCGTGGAGCGTGAGCGGCGGCAGCGGGAACTGGTACACGGCGTGCGCCTCCCGGACCGTTCCGTCTCCGAGGTAGACGACGTTCTCTGCGTGGGGGACGTTGGTTTCCGTGAGGAGCAGCACGTCGGGATAGGCGACGGCGAGGCAGGCTCGCAGGAACTGGACGATGTGATGCGTGTGGGGCAGGTGGATCGAAGGCGTTCCTTCTTCCTTCCAGAGGAACCCGACCGCGTCGAGCCGGATCATCCCGGCACCGTGCCGGGCGTAGGTGAGCACCACGTCGAGCGCATTCAGGAGGACTTCGGGGTTGCGGTAGTCCAGATCGACCTGGTCCGGCGAGAACGTCGTCCACACCCACTTCGGGCCGTCGTGGGTTGCGAATTCGGTGAGGAGCGGGTGTTGTCGTGCCCGCACGACCGCGGCGAGGTCCGAGTCGGGGTCGGAGGTGCGGAAGAACGAGTCGTAGCCGTCCCCAGAGCGCCACTGTTCGAACCAGACGCTCCCGACCGAGCAGTGGTTGAGCACCGCGTCCACCATCAAGCGGGTCGCGCCTCCGAGGGTCTCGATGTCGTCCCACGTCCCGAGGCGCTCGTCGACGCTCTGGTAGTCCGTGATGCTGAATCCTTCGTCGGAGGTGAAGGGGAAGAACGGCAGCACGTGGATCCCGTTGAACGCATCGTCGAGGTGGTCTGCGAAGAAGTGGGCCAGCGTGCCCAGAGGTGCCTCTCCATCGCGACGGAACTGATCGGGGTAGGTGATGAGCCAGGCATCCCGCTCGTCCCAGGGCCCACTTCGCGTCGACTCCGGTTCGCCGACGTGTGCGTCGAGCATCGCGGCGACGCGGTCGCCGACATCGTGCGCCGGCCCGGTGCCGTAGATCTCGGTGAGGAGCGGCAGCCATGGACGTTCGAACGAGCTCCGGTCGTCGTGGGCCGTACCCGCGTCATCGATCTGGCGCGTTCCCAATACTCACTCCATCGTTACAAAACTGCGAGATGGAAGATCCTTCCGCCCTTGTCGTCTCCAGTTATTGTTGTTACTGTATAACAAATCGGTCGATTCCGTAAGCCGTATGCGCGAATCGGGTCGAGCGACGGACGGGAAAACCCGGAGAGGTCGCACGCGAGTGTCGACGCTTCTTCTGGTGTGGAACACAGGAGGAAAATGAGATGAAGCGAGCAAGGCTCATGCTGTTGCTGCTCGTCGTTCTGGCGCTCGTCGCCGCGGCGTGCACATCCGACAGCGACGATACGACGACCACGGCGGCCGACGGTGGGGAGACGACGACCACCGCAGCGGCGGCTGCGGAGACGACCACCACCGCAGCGGCGGCTGCGGAGACGACCACCACCGCAGCGGCGGCAGAGACCGGTGGTACCAGTGACGTCACGTTGAAGTTCTGGACCACGGAGACCCAGCCGGAACGGCTGACGAAGACCCAGGCGAACATCGACAACTTCACCGCACAGTCGGGGATCGCCGTCGATCTCACCTCCGTCGATGAGGATCTTCTCCCGCAGTTGATGATCACCAACGCCGCCTCGGGCACCCTGCCCGACGTGGTGTTCCACCCGCTCGACTTCACGGTCGGTTGGGCCGACGCCGGTATCCTCGATCAGGATGCGGCCGCCGCGGTCATCGACAAGCTGGGCGCGGATACCTTCTCCGAGGGTGCCCTCGCCTTGGGGAGCTCCAATGGGAAACCCACCGGGGTTCCGTCCGACGGGTGGGGTCAGCTCCTGATCTACCGTGCCGACCTGTTCGAAGCGGCCGGGCTGGACGCGCCCGATACGTTCGACAAGATCCAGGCGGCAGCCGAGGCACTGAACGATCCGGGCAACGACTTCTACGGGATCACCGCATCCAACGATCCCGCCGCGGTGTTCACCCAGCAGACCTGGGAACAGTTCGCGCTCGCCAACGGATGTGAGCTGGTGGACGACACCGGCGCGGTCACGCTCAACACGCCGAACTGCGTCGAAGCCATCGACTTCTACACGAACTTGCTGGCGAACTACAGCCCGGCCGGTCTCCAGGACGTCGTCTCCACTCGAGCCACGTACTTCGCCGGTCAGGCTGCCATGATCGTGTGGTCGCCGTTCATCCTCGACGAGATGGCCGGACTGCGCGACGCGGCGCTGCCCACCTGTCCCGAGTGCACCGACGACCCCGCCTTCCTGGCGAACAACAGCGACTTCGTGCCGGCCTTCGCTGGTCCGAGCGGGTCTGCGGCCCAGTACGGCCAGGTGTCCTACATGGGCATCGGCATGACCGATAACACGGCGGAATCCCAGCAGTTCATCGAGTACTGGTTGAGTGACGGGTACATCGACTGGCTGGCCGTCGCCCCCGAGGGCAAGTTCCCGATGCGACGTGGCACCCAGGACGATCCGACCAAATACCTGACCGAATGGGGCCAGTTGGAGACCGGTGTCGACCGCCAGGCCCCGCTCTCCGACTTCTACTCCGAGGAAGTGCTCAACGGTCTGATCGAAGGGTCGAACAACTTCGCCCGCTGGGGTTTCCCTCAGGGACAGGGCGACCTGGTCACCGTGGTGTACTCCACGCTGATCATTCCCCAGACCCTCGATGAGGTGCTGAGCGGCGGGCTGTCGGCGGAAGAAGGCGCCGAAGAGATGCAGTTGCTGGTCGAAGACGAAAAGACACTGCTCGAGGAAGACGAAGAGGGCTGACACCCTCCCGCCATGAGGGTGTCGGCGTCACCGGCGGCGCCCTCACGGAACTCTTCGCGAGATGCCCACGGAAACACAGGCTCCTCCCGAACCGGAGGCGGCGCCGTCCAAGAAGCGGAGGCGTCGCACCGGTTTGGCGCGAAAGGAATCCCGGCTCGGCGTGACGATGATCCTGC
>PVMS01102416.1_pt1 | contig 45907 bp, 45 predicted proteins | sample 1853461 | NCBI WGS metagenome assembly PVMS01 (sample SAMN08582032, study PRJNA380276) | Marine sediment metagenome, whole genome shotgun sequencing project. | isolation source: ocean sediment barecode stripped | collected 2017
GGCCGTCATGTGCGTGGCGGTGGCTGTTGGCTTCGAGACGACGGCCTCGGCGTTGGTGACCGGCTCGTCGGGATCGTCGTGGGCGTGCACGAGCGCCGAGATCAGGTCGTCGGTCGGCTCCGCCCGCCGCTTCTCGAACTCGGCAGCGAGGTGGTGCTGGGCCTCGACGAGCGTCTCGGCGTGCTCGACGCTCTCCTCCACCGTCAGCGGACGCTGGGCGGGCGCGACGATCGCTTCGGCCCATCGCCGGAACGTCGCGTACTCCGATGCCGGGAGCCCGTACTGCTCGCAGATGAAGATGCCCGGGAGCGGAATCGCGATGTCGTCGACGAACTCCATCCGCCCGGAGTCGACGACCCGGTCGAGGAGTTCGTGGACGATCTGGTCGATGCGCGGCGTCAGCTCCTCGACACGACGGGGGGTGAACACGCGGGCGAGCAACTTGCGGTGGTGGGTGTGATCGGGTGGATCGCTCGACTGGAGCACCGGTGGGCCGAGCCAGCCCCGCTCGCGCAACACGCGTTGCATCGCCTCACGAGCCTCGGACGCCCCGGCCAGGGCCGACGCCGAGCGGCTCGAGAAGCGATCGGTGTCGGTCAGCACGCGGCGTACGTCGTCGTAACGGGCGATCACGTACAGCCCGTTCTCGGGCAGGCGATGCACTGGGCATCGGTCGTGCATCTCGGCGTACGTCTCGAAGGGGTCGTCGAGCACCGCCGCGTCGAGCAGGCTCGGCACGGGCTCGTCGACCGGCGGCTCGGTCACGACGTGGCGGACTTGAACAGGGTGGGGAGATCCGCATCGGCGGTCGCGAGGAGCTCACCCAGGAATCCGTGGAACCGCTGCCCCCCACCCTCGTTGCGGCCGAACAGGTTGACGGCCTTGCCGCCAGACCGCAGCGCTCGCTGCAGTCGGAGCCCGGTGTAGTAGTCCTCGTTCGCGACGACGTGGTGGTTGAACGCCATCCGCTGTTCCATGACCTCGGCCTGCTCGTCGTCCGGCTCGCGGGTGTGCAAGAAGAGCTGGACGGTCTTGGATGCACCCGGCTCGTCACCCGGATACAGCAGCGACACCATCCAGACCCTTCCGTTGGCGTCGAAAGCGGCGATCGACACGTGCGGGAAAATCGTCCAGACGCCGCCGACCAGATCCTTGATCCGCCATTCGTCCTCTGGGACATCGAGCAACCTCTCGTTGCCCCGCTCCGGCGAAAGGACCCGCTGGTGCGGGCCCCACGCGTCGTACTGCGCCTTGGTCGACATGTCGGGGCCGAACGTCTCGCGGTGGAGGATCGGCAGATGGTAGAAGTCGAGATAGCCGTCGTAGGCGACCTTCCAGTTCGGTCCGGGGAGCGTCTGTCGCCCGACCGCGTGACAGTTCTCGAAGTCGAGGTGCTCGAGCAACTCGCCGTACCCGCAGAGGAACGTGTCGATGTCGATCGCCGGCTCGGACGTGAGGTAGATCCACACGAGACCGGCGCGCTCCGCGCATGTCAACGGTGTCAACCCGAAACACGAGCGGTCGATCTCGCCGAAGTCGTCCGCGTCGGGGATGCCGACGAGCCGACCATGGTCGTCGTACGACCAGGCATGGTAGGTGCACGTGTGACGCCGCGCCGTCCCGGTGCCCTCCGGCGTGATGACCGAACCGCGATGACTGCACATGTTGTAGAACGCGCGCAGCTCGCCGTCGGCGCCCCGGGTGACGAGGTAGGGCGTGCCCGCAACCTCGCCGGCAATGTACGAGTGGGGCTCGCGCAGCTCACACGACGCTGCCACGACGAGCGGAAGGCGTTTGAAGACGCCATCCATCTCAGCCCGCCAGCGGTCGGGATCGATGTAGTTCGAGACCGGTACCTCGACGACACCCTCGGCCTGGTCCTGCGTCCCCGCCGCACGGTGCGCAAGACTTCGCCGGGCGACCGAGACCAACTGTTCCCTGCTCATCAACGAATAAGCTAATGCTCGTTCGCAAACAGCACCAGCCGTACGAGCCGGAACGAGCGGGCGGGCGGGACACCGCGGAGTGAGTCACCTCGAACGTCGGGAGCCGAGGATGCCGCTCGGTAAGCGGATGGCGGCGATCACCAGAAGGATGCCGTTGACCGCGAGCCGGGAGTCGGTCGAGCCGGGGCTGACCTCTTCGAGCGCGACCGTGAGCACCCCCCCAGCCGCCAGCGAGCAACGCGCCGAGTGGCGTCGCGACACCGGCGACATACGTGATGGCGAGGACGACGATCGAGTCGAGCGCGCCGAGCAGCGGGGTGAACGGGAACGGCACGCCGACATCGTCGCTGAAGCGCACCATCGCGAATGCCGCGAGGCCAACCAGTGCGTACGACGCCGGAGGCGCGGTGGGTGACGACGATGCCGATGCCGAGCGCGGCGATGACCGCACCGGCGAGCAACACGCCCGCCACCCGTTCAGCTCACATCCGTCCGATCGTGCGCATCCTTGCTCCCATCGCCGCACGGTGCTGAACACCGTTCAGCAATTCCGCTACGGTGACAGTCGACGAGGGGAACAGGAGAGTCGCCATGACCACGACAGAATCGAACGAGACCGCCACCGCCGATGCCGAGAAGCCGTGGCATCTGCGCGAGAACAGAGCGCCGGTGTTCGACGAGGTGACGCTGACCGAACTCGAGGTCAAGGGTGCGATCCCACCCGAACTCGAGGGCCGCTACGTCCGCAACGGCGCCAACCCGCAGACAGGTGAGTCCGCTCACTGGTTCCTCGGCGACGGCATGATCCACGGCATCGAGCTGAGCGGCGGCAACGCCAACTGGTACAAGAACCGCTACGTCCGCACACCCTGCTACGAGAACAAGGACGTCGAGCGGATGGACATGTACCTCGACACCGAGACGTTGAAGTTCGACTACAAGGTCGGCGTCGCCAACACCCACGTCATCGGCCACGCCGGTCAGGTGCTCGCACTCGAGGAGGGCTCGTTCCCGTACGTCCTCACCAAGGACCTCGACACGGTCGGACCGAGCGACTACGACGGCAAGCTCGTTACGGCGATGACGGCCCACCCGAAGATCTGCCCGGAGACGGGTGACCTGTTGTTCTTCGGCTACAGCTCGCTCCCCCCATATCTCGTCTACCACCGGGTCAATGCGGCAGGTGAGCTCGTGCAATCCGAGGAGATCAGCGGGACCGGCCCGACGATGATGCACGACTTCGTCGTTTCGCGGAACCACACGGTGTTCATGGACCTGCCGGCGATCTTCGACATGGAGCTGGCGATGGCCGGCGGCATGCCGATCCGCTGGAGCGACGACTACCCGGCCCGGTTCGGCGTGTTGCCGCGCGAGGGCACCGATGCCGACGTACAGTGGTTCGACGTTGACCCGTGTTACGTGTTCCACACGCTCAACGCCCATGACGACGGCGACGAAGTCGTCGTCCGCGGTTGCCGCGTCCCCGAGATCTGGCGCGACAGCGCCGACATCGGCGACGCCGACGTGATCGACGAGGAAGCGACGCCGAAGATGTGGGAGTGGCGCTTCAACCGAGCGACGGGTTCGTACACCGAGAGCCAGCTCGACGATCGGTCGTCCGAGTTCCCCCGCGTACCCGACTCGATCGTCGGCCTGCCGAACCGGTACGGGTACACGATGTCGACGTCGTTCCTCGACGGCACGGTCGGCGAGATCTTCAAGTACGACCTGGCCGACGGCGCCGCCCGCACGTCCCACGTCTTCGAGAAGGGACAGGTTCCGGGTGAGCCGGTATTCGTGCCCGCCGAGGGCGCCACGAACGAGGACGACGGCTACCTGATGACGTACGTCCACGACGAGACGACCAACACGTCGCACCTGACGATCCTCGACGCTTCGAACATGGCCGCCGACCCGGTCGCCGAAGTGCACCTGCCGCGCCGCATCCCGGCCGGCTTCCACGGCAGCTGGATCGCCGACTGAACGAGATGTCATGGCGCTCCTGACCCGAGCGCGCATCGTCGACGAAGCCCTCGAGTTCGTCGAGCAGAACGGACACGAGAAGCTGTCACTGCGCGGCCTGGCTGTGACCCTCGGCGTAACCGCGCCCGCGCTCTACGACCATGTCAGCTCCAAGGACGAGATGCTCCAGGCCGTCGCCGCCTCGGGATACCGGGAACTCGAGGCGTCGTACGACGTGACCAGCGGGCGGGCGATCGAGCGCGTCCGGGAGCGCGCGCTCGCCTACGTCCGGTTCGCCCGCGACAACCCGGAGTTGTTCCGCCTGATGTTCATGTTCCGACCCCAGGCAGTCGCCATCGAGGTCGAAAACGAACTGTCGGCGGCGACCACCGTGTTCGACGCCGCGGTGGACGACCTCGGGGCGGCGATCGACGACGGCGACCTCGTCCGACGTGATCCGCAGCACCTCGGCCTGACCCTCTGGGCCTCGATGCACGGTGTGGCGACCATCGCCACGGTGGCTCCCTCGGTTGCCGAGGCCGTCGCGGGCGACGTCATCGACGCGCTGCTCGCCGGCTTGCGCCCGAGTTGACCGCTCCCCGATCATCCGCGTCGCGAATTGGCGGACCGTCCCGCTCACAATCGCGACACAAACCGGGGGGTCGGGCTTCAGCTCCCTGTGGCCGCGGCGATTGCCCGGTCGCGCGCCCAGCGGTAGTCGGACTTGCCGTTCGGCGCGCGGTAGATCTCGTCCACGAAGACGACGCGCCGCGGCGCCTTGTAGTCGGCGATCAGTGACTTGATCGTCGCGATCACGTCGTCGGCCTCGGTGGGCTCGGAGACGGAGCACACGAGCACCACCGTCTCACCGAACCGTTCGTGGGGCACGCCGACGGCGTTGGCGTCGATCACCGTCGGGTGCTCGCGGGCGGCGACCTCGACCTCTTCGGGGTAGATCTTCTCGCCGCCGGAGTTGATGCAGACCGAACCCCTGCCGAGCAGGAGCACCGTGCCATCCTCGGCGATCGTGGCGAAGTCGCCGGGAACGGTGTACCGAACGCCGTCGACCACGCGGAACGTCTCCGCCGTCTTCGCCTCGTCTTCGAAATAGCCGCGCGGCATCGGGCCGGCCGCTGCGAGCATCCCCGGCGTCTCACTTCCCCAGGGCAGAACCTCACCCGATACCGCATCGATCGTGACCACGCCGGGCGGCGCGGTGAAGATCGCCGTCTCGGGCGGGTCCTCGCCCGGCATGGTCATCGAGACGGCGAACGGTCCGCCCTCCGATGCGCCGATCATGTCGAGGATCATCACCTGAGGCGCCCGCCGTTGGAACGCCCGCTTCTGGTCGGCCGACAGTGTGGCGCCGGTCGACACGATCCGCTGAAGCGACGAGAGGTCGTGGATCATGCCGGGCTCCGTGGCTGCGTCGAGAGCCGCGTTCATCGGGCGGGCGAAAGCGTCGCCGACCAGCGAGATCTGCGTGACCCGGTGGCGTTGCACGAGGTCCCACAGCTCGTCGGTGTCGAACGATCGACCGCCGAGGAGGACGACCGTCCCGCCCATCACGAAAGCTCCGATCGCCAGAAACAGCGCCGTCCCGTGCATGAGCGGTGGGGCACAGAGCATCACGGGGCTCTTGCCGCCGGCGCGCACGTTGGCCGCCGTGCGACCGACCTCCTCGACGGTCGTCGGCACGTCGAGGCCGGCCGCCCTGTATGCCGTGAACGCCAACGCCCCGAAGAGATCGACGTGGCGCCACACGACACCCTTCGGATTCCCGGTCGTCCCTCCGGTGTACAGCAGCAGCGTGTCCTCGCCGGAACGTTCGATCCGAGGAGCCGGCTCCGCCCCGTCGACGACCTCGTGGTACCACTCGGCGCCCTCGATGAGCGGGGTGCCGTCGTCGACCTGGAGCAACGTCGTCACGCTCGGCATCTTGGGGACGGCCTCCGCGACGCGTTCGCCGAGCGAGCCGTGGAACGCGAGCACCTCGGCGCCCGCGTTGTTACAGATGTACGCGATCTCGGGCGCTTTGTACCGGTAGTTCACGTTCACCGGCGAGGCCCGCAGTTTGAACGCCGCGTACACCGACATCATGTACTCCGGACAGTTGAACATCAGCTGTGCGAAGCGCGTTCCGGCACCGACGCCGCGGCCGGTCAAGGCGCCCGCCAACTTCGCCGACCGCTCGTCGTAGTCGCGCCACGTCATCTCGCGCTCACCGATCACGACCGCTGTGTGGTCAGGCTGGGCATCGGCGAGCGCCTCCCAGATCGTCGCCCAGCTCTCGCTCAATCCGTCGGTCGCGTCGGTCATGTCGCGTTCTCTCCCTCTACGCCTCTCGCTCCTGATCGGAGACTAACTAACGCGCCGTTCATGAATTCCCCTCGCGAGTTGTGGCAGGAGGCCTACGAGGCGGTACGGGCACGACTGTGCTCGGTCGCGCGCTCGGTATCGCTGGACCGGCTCCTCGGCGCCGACTCCGCGAATCAATCGCCGATCGTCCTGCCGGTTCTGCTCGGCCTGCGTGTGCCGCGTTTTCTCGCGCTGTCGGTGGTCGGGTCGCGGGCTCCTCGCCGATTCGTCTTCGCGGCGAGGAGGAGCGCCCAGATCCACGAGTGGGTTCGCCCACGCTTTCCGAGATCCGCCAATGTGCGGATCTCGGCCCGTGTTTACCAGGGGAAACGCCCGTCGAGGTACGTGGGCGTTCGCTGACGTTTCTGGAGCGCTACTCCACCGGTTACTCCACCACTTCCGTCTCGGAGCGCCGGTGAGCGAGGAAGTCCCGGCATGCCGAGACAGCCCAGGGGCGGACAAATCGGGTCCGACGTCAGACGCGACGAGAAGCTCGCAGAGTTCGAAGCGAAGCCGAAGGTCGGCAGCCGTTTTGCGGAAACACCGTCGCCGAACTGACCGACTGTCGGCTCGACCCGTGGCCCGCCACCAGGTGAAAACCTTCACGCTCGACAGCTACCGCAAGTTCGCCAGCTACCTCGCCGACGACATCGGCACCCATGCTGTCGTCGACGTCGGCCCCGAGACGCTCACCACGCGGCAGTCGAAACTGATCGCTGACATGCTTGGCTCGTGGGCATCCGCGTCGAGACCTCGCCCTGTCATGCAGACCTTTCATCCGACGCGACACGGTGAGGAGCATGCAGTGACGATGACCAAGATGGAATCAGGAGAGGCTGATCGCGCTGGACTCGGCGGCGGTACCATCGCGACGCTGTCCGGGCTTGGCGTCCTTGCCCTCTTCATGGTTCAGAATACCGAGGACGTGAGGGTGAGCTTTCTCGTTTGGGATTTCACGTGGCCCATATGGCTGCTCACACGCGGCGCGGCGTTGTTGGGAGCTCTCGTCTGGTTCGGAGTAGGCGTCCTGCGGCGGCATCCTCGTCGCAAGGCTCGCCGCGACTGATCGGCGCGTCGCAGCCCGCGGTCGTCACGCTGCCGACGGGGATCGAGCTACTCGCGCACCAGCAACGCTCACACATGTGAGCACCCTGTCAGGAATGCGCCTCCGGGACAGACGCGCCGCTCGGTGAGCCAGTCCTCGAGGTTGATCAACAGTCTCCGAACCCGCCAGGTTCGGCATGTGCGACGACCTGGAACTAGATGAGCTGTGGGATCTCTGGGAGAAGGAAGTTGCCGCCGCCCGCGGCGCCACCGAGGCCGGACTGATCAAGGCGTTGTACAAAGTCGTGGGGCAATGCCGTGTGATCGGCATCATCGAGGCACCAGATCACGACACGCTCGATCGGATCGCGATGGCCGGCCTGCCGATGGCCAACTACACGGTGTTCAGCTCCGTCACACCACTGCGTGAGTACGAATCGTTCGGGCAGGACATCGACAACCGCTGATCGGCACTCGGATAGATCACCGCACCCAGGCCGTCGTCGACGTCGGCCCAACCACCGACCCTCGATGGGGCGAGTCACGCAATGTGGTGCGGTCTGCGAGGTCCACCGGTCTGTGAGTTGACGGATGGGCCAGAGCCGACAAAGGTGGGCTCGCGATGGTCGAACATCCTGTTACCCGCGCCCCGGATCCCGATGGCGAGTTCTACACCCCGGAGCGCTGTCACATCCTCGAGATCCTGGGTAGCGAGTCCGACGAGGAGGCCTCCATCGCCCGGGCCCGTGTCGAACCCGGCATCACCACGGCGTGGCATTCCGTCACCGGCGTCAGAGAGCGCTACCTGATCGAGTCAGGGGTGGGCGAAGTGGAGGTCGGCGACACACCCCCGACCATCGTTCGCGCGGGCGATGTCGTGTCCATCCCAGCGGGCGTCCGCCAACGCATCGCCAACACCGGGCATGCCGATCTCATCTTCTTGTGCATCTGCACTCCGCGCTTCAAACCCGAGCTCTACGTGGACCTCGAAAGCGGCGAGAGCTCCGCTGGCTGATCTCGTGTGGGTCGACGGGGCTGGCACCGTGATCACTCACGACGTTGGAGCTTGATCCTCCGTGTTCCCGACACCGCCCAGGAGGCCGCTACATGGTTCCCGCGCACGCCTGCAACCTCTCGCCGGGACGTGGTCACGCGGGACCGAATCGATCGACCTCCGACCGACTCGGCGGTGTGGTCACGGCTTCCCGACCGGCGAGGAGAGCATGCACCACACGGGTCACCGGCGTGTCGATGCCGTGACAAGCGCCGGCGCGCAGCACCGCTCCGTGTAGAGCGTCGAACTCGGTCGCGCGATCCGCCATGACGTCGTAGTACATCGACGTGCCGTACTGCGGAAGGACGGTCAGGTCGAACTCGTCCGCCTCGACCGGGTCGACATCCGCGCCGTCGGCCCGTGCCACGGTCAGGCATTCGCGCAGTAACTCCCGCGCCACGACATCGACGGGTTCGGTGGCGAGCACATCCATCGTCCGTCGTGTGAGCGCTGTCACACCGTTGGCCATCACGTTGACCCCGAGCTTGCGCCACGACGCGGCGAGGAAACCCGCGTCCGGCCGCCAGCGAACAGCCGAGCCGGCGAAGATCGGGGCGACGCGACGTGTCACCTCGTCGTCGGGAACGATCATGATGCCGTGTTGGTCGTGGCGGATGTGCCCCGGCTCGATGAGTTGGCTTCCGCAGTAGATCACACACGGCACGACGTGCGCGCCGTTGACGTACGGCGTCAACCGCTCGACCTCCTCGATACCGTTCTGCGCGCCGGCGACGATCGTGCGCGGGCCGCAGAGCGCGTCGAGCCAGGGCGCCGCGCCGGCGGTCTGGAATGTCTTCACGGTCACGATCACCAGATCGGCCGGTCCATCGAGACCCGCACTCGCGAGGTCCGCCGGATCCGTGACACAGACCGCGGGAGCGTCGACGGGTGCCAGCTCCGACTCGACGAGGTATCGATCGAACACCCGCCGCCCGCACGCCACCACACTCCGGCCGGCCACGCTCAATTGAGCCGCGAAGAACGTGCCGACCGCGCCCGGGCCGACGACCGCGATACGCGCCGTCTCCGGATCGAGGGCAGATGGGTCGATTGACGACGGCTCGGCCGCAGACACGATCAGCAGACTACGAGGCGCCCCTCTCGTCATGCGGAAGACGCTCCCCTCGGCCATCTCCCGGAACGCCGGTCAGCGGCCGATCGGCCACTCCTCCAACCTCAATTCGGGCATCGGGAAGTCCGCGACGTTGGCTGTCGCCAGTGCGGCGCCGATGCCGACCGCCGCTGCGGCGATCATGCAGTCGGCTTGGCGCACGGTCACACCGCGCACCGCGAAATCGGGTCGCCACACTCCCGCACGTGAGCCCTCGGCCACCCCGAGCGGGGCGAGGCGTACTCCGTCGAAGAACCGGCGGACGACCGCAGCCGGACGGTGCCCACGAACTGACGCGGGAAGGCTTCGGGACTAGGTGAGGATCTCGCGGGCCCAAGGCGCAACATTCTCACCGGACCGGCTGAGCAGGCAGCGTGGCGAAGGTGCGGTGGCCTCGTCGTCCGCCGGGTCAGGTGGTCGGGCCTATGGCAGGCTCTGCACCATGAAGAGCAGCGAGGAGCGTGGAGAATGACGGCCGGACGACGACTCATCGAAGTGGCCGGGCCCTGCCTCGGTCGTGCGCTGTCGTGGTCGGTCGATCGGATCGACCCGGTCGGAGAGGCTTCGGCCGCGCTCGAGACGATCTCGTTCCTCGACTCGTTCACGCCGAGCCTGATGCCGCGCACCTCCCTGCACCAGGGTCTCGCGACCGGCTTACACGTGCTCGGCGCGCGATTGATCGCCGGTCGGGTCAACGCCATGCAAGCGCTAGTCCTCGGCGCGGGTGCTTCGACCCCGGTCAGTCTCGCCGGCCGGGCGGCGACGTTCGCCGCCGGTCAGGCGGCGATGATGCTCCCCGGGCGGGAGAACGAGACACTCTGGCGGACCGGGGCGCGTGCCGGTGGCGACATCCTCCGAGCGGCGGCGCTCAGCGGCGCGCTGTACGACATCGCACAGGCTGGGCGCGGACGCTGGAACACCAAGGCGGGTCCGCTGATCTCGGCCGGCGTGATGACCGGCGGCGGCCTCTACTGGGCGGGACGGCGCCTCCAACACCGCCGGGCCGTGGTACCCCGGTGGCCCGTCGAGCAAGAGGCCGACATCCCCAGTTCGACCGCCATCGCGGTCGGCGTATCCGTCGTCGGGAGCGGCCTCGGCAAGGGGTACATGCTCACCCGCCGCGGGCTCGATCTCTACATCGGGGGCACCTGGGGCCGCACAGCGATCGCCCGGATGGCGAACGCGGCGATCTGGGCCGGTGCTGCGACCGGTGCGTACAACGCGGCGATCGCATCGATCGGCCGAGCCAACGAGAAGGTCGAACCGGCGTACTCGACGCCGCCGGAATCGCGTCTCGTGTCCGGCTCGCCCGAGAGCCTTTCCCACTTCGCCGAACTCGGCCAGCAGGGGCGCCGCTACGTGACCGACGTCGTGACACCGGGGATGATCGACGACGTACTCGGCGAGCCCGCCGTCGCCCACCCGATCCGCACGTATGTCGGCTTCAACTCGATCCCGATGTACGGCTCGGGCCGCGCCGAACTGGCGCTCGACGAACTCGAGCGGACCGGTGCGTTCGACAGGTCGTATCTGCTGCTCGTCTCACCGACCGGGACCGGCTGGGTCGACCAGACCGTCGTCGAGGCAGCCGAGTTCCTGGCGCGCGGCGACATCGCGACGTGCTCGGTGCAGTACGGGCGGTTCCCGTCGTTCCTCGCGGTGCAGAAGGTCGGGCTCGGACGCATCCAGTTCCGGCTCCTGCTCTGGGGCATCCGGCAAAGGCTCCGGGGACGCCCGCCCGCCGAGCGACCGAAGGTGCTCATCTTCGGCGAGAGCCTCGGCGCATGGACATCGAGCGATGTCGTCATGTCACAGGGCATCACCGGCTTCGACCATTACGGCGTCGATCGTGCACTGTGGCTCGGTCTGCCGGCGCTTGCGAAGTGGTCCCGCAACGGGATGGCGACCGGCTCCAACGACCTCGTACCCGAAGGGACCGTCGGCGTCTTCGACCGCCACGAGGAACTCGCCGCCCTCGGCGCGGAGGGGCGCGAGCGACTCCGGGCGGTGATCCTGTCGCACGACAACGATCCGATCGCCGCGCTGCGGCCCGAGGTGATGATCCGTGAGCCCGACTGGATGCGAGGCGAGCGGGGACGCAACGTCCCCGACGACATGAGCTGGGAGCCGGTCAACACGTTCTGGCAAGTGACGATCGACGCGGCCAACGCGATGGTGACGGTGCCGGGCAACTTCGGATCGTTCGGACACGACTACCGAGGTGACACCGCCAAGTTCGTTCGCGACGCATTCCACCTCCCGGGCACGACCGACGAGCAGACCGAACGGCTCGAGGAGGCGCTCGTCGTGCTCGATCTCGAACGTCGGGAACGGCTGAAGATGAGTTGGGACGACGACGTCGAGGCAAAGTGGTCGGGCCGGTTCCCCGAGAAACAGTTCTCCGGTGGCGTGCCGCTCGACACCGGTCGAACGCACGGTGCCCGCTGGTTCAAGTAGCCCCGTTCCGCAGCATGGCTCACGCGTGATACAGAGGGTTCATGGGCGAGGTCTCGATCCGAGAATTGCGCAACCATGGCGGCGATGTGGTGAGCGCGTCGCAAAGGGCGAACCTGTCACGGTCACCCGAAGTGCCAGACCCGTCGCCGAACTGCGTCCGATCCTCAGGACGCCCGTTCCGCTCGACGAGTTGATCCGCAAGCGCGCCCGTCCATCGACGGACTCGAGGTCGTGGCCGTCCCCCGCCCGGATCATGACCGAACCGCGGGCGACTCGGTGAGGATGTTGCGCAGCATGTGCGCTTGATCCTCACGAGAACGGCGGCCGAATGGTGACGTCGGGGAAGGCGCCGACGATCGCGAACCAGAACGAGGTGCGAGCCGGTAGAGCCGCGCCGAGAGAACCGTCGCCCTCCAACTCGAAGACGTTGGCCCCCTCTTGGTGGGGCACGACACGGATCGCAGTTCCGGCGACCTCGTCGTCGATCGGACCGTCGAGGCGCTCGACCGGGTAGGCGATGACCTGCCCGCCGACCTCAATGGCGACGACGAGTTCGGATGGCAGCAGCCGATCGTCGCGGGCTGCCTCGCCGACGGGGAACGCGAACTGGCCCGTGTCGAGGAACTCGTCGTAGGTGGCGAAGGAATCCCGTTCGTAGGTGCGCTCGAAGCCGGTCTCCCTCGTGAGGACCAGCGTGTCCGGATGACGCTCGGTCCAGTCCCGCCACGTGGCCATCTCCGACGGAAGCGTCTTCAGTTCGGTTCCGGTCAGCGGTCCGACGATCGCGGTGCCGCGCACCTGCCACCAGTACGAACCGGTCTGGCGATCGACCATCACCAGGTCGGACTCGTGGAGCGCGCTCGTGTTCGAGAACGCCAACAGGTCGCCGTCGATCCTCCGGTCGTAGACGATCGCGCTGCGGCACAGCGGGCAGTAACTGATCAACACGGGCACGCCGTCGATCTCGTCGTTGACGATCTCGTGGGAGTTGAGGATCTTGATCGGGTAGGCATAGGTGTCGGTCCCCGACGAATATCCGAGCACGAGATCGTCCGGGTCGAGCCACTCCCCCTCCGACGCGTCGCCGTAGACCGGCCGATCGATCGGTGGTATCGCGTCGAGCAGGCGGGCACGCAGTTCGGGGGTCGAGTCGGGCAGCGCGACCGAACCACCATCGAAGGTGTCGAACACGATTTCGGCGAGCGGCACGCTGTATTCCGTGAGGTCGACGTCGGGCGGGATCTCGATCACCAACGGCTCGTCGTCGACCGTCGTGTCCGCAGCTGTGTCCGCGTCGGAGGCGGTGTCGCCATCGAGCGCGCTGTCACGGTCGACCGAGCACGACACGACCAGGAGGCACGCACCAACCGTCGCCGTCAGCCAGCGTGCCATGCCGGGGAAACCCCGACGCGTTCACGCCGTATTCCGCGCCGCGGTCACCCCGCCGTCACCCGCCGGTGCACGCGTTCACCGCCCGCCATCGGCCGCAACCGCAGCAACCGTCGCCGCGGCAAGGACATCTCTGGTCGATCGACCGAGCGCGTCGGCGGCAGCTGCGACGTCGTCCCACTCGACGCTGCGATTGACAACATCGCCTGCGTACGACGCAACCTTCACCCGGATCGTGTGGCCGCCCACCTGCACCGCCGACTCGGCACGTTCGAGCATGTGGCGGGCGACGGGATACTCCCGCAGCCCGATCGTGCTGGTCTGAGCGAAGATCACGGCCCGGATCTCGGCCGCGTCGGCCTGCGCGCACAACACGCTGAAGGTGTGTGCCGGCCGCCCCTTCTTCATCGTGATCGGCGTGACCCAGGCGTCGTACGCGCCGGCCGCAAGGGCCTGCGCGATCGCTGCCGGCCAGACGCGCGGGTCGAGGTCGTCGACGTTCGCGTCGATCTGCACCGCCGTACGCGTCGGGGTCACCGCGACCGGCTCTCCGGTGACGAATCGCAACACGTTGGCTACCTCGGCGGCCTCCTTGGAGCCGGCGCCCATCCCGACCGCTCGGATCGTCATCGGCGGCATCGGCCCCCACGTGGTCACCAGCGTCGCGAGCAGCGCGGCACCGGTCGGGGTGGTGCTCTCGAAGGGTGCCGGACCCGCCCGCACCTCGGCGACGCCGGTGAGCAACTCGAGCACGGCGGGAACCGGGACCGGCAATTGGCCGTGGGCTCCGCTCGTGCGGCCGTTGCCGAGACTGAGCGTGGAACAGTGCAGTTCGGTCAGGCCGAGATGGGCGAAGCCCGCGCATGTGGCGACGATGTCGGCGATCGAGTCGAGCGCCCCGACCTCGTGGAAGTGGACCTCATCGATCGCCATTCCGTGCACGGCTGCCTCGGCTCGGGCGAGGCGCTCGAAGACCGCCGTGGCCGAATCGCGGATGCCGGATGGGAGATCGGCGAACAATGCCAACACGTCGGGCAGACGGCGCGCGGCCGCAGTCTCCGGCGCTTCGACGTGCATCTTGACCGCAGCGAGGCCAGCCCTGCTGACGCGCTCGGGGCGCAGTGTGATTCCGAGGTCGAGCGGATCGACACCCGCCCGGAGCACCTCGATCTCGACACCCGCATCGAACAGCGCGCCGATCAACATGTCGCCGCTGGCGCCGGCGCCGCCGTCGAGCCACCCGATCATCGGTCGCCACCCAGAAGGCCGAGCATGCGAACAGCCGCGCAGGCGGCGCCGAAGCCGTTGTCGATGTTGACGACCACCACGCCCTGCGCGCAGCTGGCGAGCGCGCTGTTCAGCGCGGTCGACCCGCCGGTCGCCACGCCGTACCCGACCGACGTGGGCACCGCCACGATCGGCGCAGCCACCAACCCACCGAGTACCGAGACCAGCGCGGCATCGAGACCGGCGACGGCGATGACGATGTCGGCCGCACGGATCGCGTCGAGGCAGGCCTCGAGCCGCCAGAGACCGGCGACGCCGACATCGACGATCACGTCGGCAGCGAGGCCGCTGAACTCGAGGGTGCGGGCGGCCTCCACGGCCACCCGCTGATCGGAGGTCCCGGCGGCAACGACACAGACCTGCCCCGCACGCCGGGGTCGGTTGCCGTGGACGGTCGCCGTCTGGGAGGCATCGTCGTAGTCGAGATACGACGCGAGTCCGCGGGGCATCCGGTCGAGCTGCTCCGGCGAGAGGCGGGTGAAGAGTGCGGGTGTTCCGGCATCGTGGAGGTCTGAGACGATCACCTCCAGCTGCGCCGCCGTCTTGGACGAACAGAGCACCGCCTCGGGCATCCCGGTGCGCGCCAGACGATCGTGGTCGGGTTCGTGCATCAGGCGCTCACCCGACGATGGCCCTGCCGGGTCGGTAGGCATCGGGGTCGAGATCGGCTGAGACCAGGCCCGGCTCGACCGCGATCATCGCGGCGAAGACGGCGTGTCGCTCATCGGAGGTGACGAGGTGGCGCTTGTCGTCGGGCACCTCGATCAGCACCTCGTCGCCGCGCAGGCGACAACGGACGACGTCGATTCCGAGTCGGTCGCGCAGCAGCACCTCGCCCACCTCGACCGCCGCGAGCCGCGACGCTGTTACCCGCGTCCCCGTGTAGAGCCGGCTCGCGAGGCACGGCGAGGCGGCCAGTTCGGCCTCGGCGAGACCGAGAACGCGGGCCATCGCGCGGATGTCTGATTTTCCGAGGCCGGCCTCGACGTAGGGGTGCCCCACCTCCCTCTCGGCTGCGGCGTCGAGCCCTGGGCGGTACTCGCCGAGATCGTCGGTGTTGGCACCGCTCAGAATCGTCGCCGTCCGATCGAGCGAATCGTGGGTCCGCAGTTCGCCGATCGCGTCGTACAGGTTGCTCTTGCAGAAGTAGCAGCGATCGGTGGGGTTGCTCAGGTAGCGCTCGTCATCGAACTCGCGGGATCGCACCACCTCGATCGTCCAGCCCTCGGCGGCGGCGAAAGCACGGACCCGTTCGGTTCCCTCGCGGGGTACGGCCGGGGTGATGGTGTGGGCGACGACGGTGGTGGCCGGGGCCGCCCGGTGGGCGACGGTGGCGAGGAGCAAGGAGTCGATTCCACCGCTACAGGCGACGATGCGCGTCGGCGTCAGCGTCAGTTGCTCCTCGAGGCGGGCGAGCGCGGCGGCGCCATCGGGCCGAGGAGCGAGCGCAACGATCATCTGGGACATTGTCACCGGCCGCGTCGCGCATTCCTCAACACGCAGCGAGTGGCGCCGGCAGGGTCAGCTGCGCAGCGCCGCGACGGCGGAGTCGATGCGGCTTCCGTAGCCGGGGTCGGCTCGACGGAAGTGGTCGACGGAACGTTCGACGATGCCGTCGCCGATCGGGGTGCGCTGAACCTGGGAGAGCGACCCGGCGATCGCGTCGACCAGACGCTGCTGCTCGTCGGCGGACATCAACCGGTAGAGATCGCCCGCTTGGGCGAAATCGTCGACGTCACGGATCACGGGATCGTAGGAACCCGAGAGGCCACCGGTTTCCAGCCCCGCGTAGAGCGGCTCGTCGGTCTGGGCGGGCCCGCCGAAGCTGTTCGGCTCGTAGTTCACCGACCGGCCTCCGTTGTCGTCGAACCGCATCGCCCCGTCGCGACCGTAGTTCTGACCGTGGTCGAACGGGCATCCCTTGGGGCTGTTCACCGGGAGCCGGGTGTGGTTGATGCCCAGCCGGTAGCGATGGGCGTCGCCGTAGGAGAACACGCGTGCCTGCAGCATCTTGTCGGGGCTCGGCCCGATCCCGGGCACCATGTGGCCGGGGTCGAACGCGGACTGTTCCACGTCGCGGAAGTAGTTGTCGGGGGTCGCGTCGAGCGTCATCTTGCCCACCTCGATGAGGGGATAGTCGGAATGAGGCCACACCTTGGTCAGATCGAACGGATTGATCCGGTAGCCGGCAGCATCCGCAGCCGGCATGACCTGCACCTTCATCGTCCAACTCGGATGCTCGCCGGCCTCGATCGCGTCATAGAGATCCTGCTGGTGATGCTCGGGGTTCTCGCCCGCCACCCGGCCCGCCTCGGCGGCGGTGTTGTTCTCGATGCCCTGGTCGGTCTTGTAGTGGAACTTGACCCAGAACCGCTCACCATCATCGTTCACCCACTGGAACGTGTGCGACCCATACCCGTTCATGTGCCTCAACGAGGCGGGCAGACCCCGATCGCCGAACAGCCACGTGAACTGATGTGTCGCCTCGGGCGAGTGGGAGAAGAAGTCCCACACGTTGTCGGCCTCTTGCCGGTTGGTGTGCGGGTCGTACTTCTGGGAGTGGATGAAATCGGGGAACTTGATCGCGTCGCGGATGAAGAAGACGGGCGTGTTGTTGCCGACGAGATCCCAGTTCCCGTCCTCGGTGTAGAATTTGACCGCGAAACCGCGCGGATCGCGCACGGCATCAGGCGCACCCCTCGACCCGGCGACGGTCGAGAACCGCACGAACACCTCGGTCCGTTTCCCGACCTCGCCGAACATCTTCATCCGCGTCCACCGCGCGACGTCGGGGTTCGTGACGACGAAGGTGCCATGGGCGCCCGAGCCGACCGCGTGGACGATGCGCTCGGGGATCCGCTCGCGGTTGAACCGGGCGAGCTTCTCGAGCAGGTGCTGATCCTGGGCCAACACCGGGCCGGACGGGCCCGCCGTCTGGCTGTTCTGGTTGTCCGCTACCGGCGCGCCGGATTCGGTGGTCGAGGTTCTCGGGTCACTCATTGTGCTCTTTCGGGGTCGGAGGGAATCGAGCCCTAATGGTTGCACTCCCCGTCAACACCTGTCCAGGGCCGCACCGACGCGTCGGCTGTCGCATCGGTTCCGCCGCGGCGGCACGTCTGCTCGACGGCGTCATGTTCTCCGCTCGATGAGGTCATCGAGCTCCTCGAGGAGCGTTTCGGCGGCGAGGATCGTCACGGGATCGCGGTCGGCTGCCACACCGATGAGAGCGGTCGAGTCGTCGAGCAGATCGTAGATCGCGATGCTCGCCCCGGCGAGCGCCTGGGCCTGAGCGCGGGCGAGTGGGAGAACGGGCGCGAACACGCCCGCCTCGGGGCGCATTCCGATCAATCCGGTCACCAACGACCCGGCGTGGGGTTCGGTCGAGAACAGCAGGCAGCCGAACACCTGGCCGCACCCCTCGTGCAGGCGGGTGGCCAGGAGATCACAGAGAACGAGGTATGCCTCGGCTTGATCGTCGCCCTCGAGGTCCGAGGCCTCGATGACGATCTCCAGCGACACGGATCCGACGTGCGTGAGCACCTCGGTCTCGTCGATAGTGCCGCCGACGTCGAGCCCGTCGGCGAGAACGCGTCGGAGCTCCTTGCCGATGTCGAGCCAATCGTCATCGCCTGCCATGATCACCCCTTCGATCCAGCGCCCGGTCCGGCGCCGGGCACCGGGTGGCGCAAGCATGACACAGCGGCGATCGAACGCTGCTCCCGTGGGCGGTCCGGCCCGCTGCCGACTCGCCCTCGCCGGCGAACTATCTTGGCCGGGCCGGAGCGGATCGGCGCGGTGCCCGCGACCCACGCCCGCCGTCCGGACACGACTATCGGGAGGACGTTTGGCGTGAATCGACGCATCGAGGACTACGCCCTACTCGGCGACTGCCGATCGGCCGCGCTGGTCTCGAAAGAGGGATCCATCGACTGGCTCTGCTTCCCTCGTTTCGACTCGGCGGCCTGCTTCGCCCGGCTGGTCGGCGAACCCGACAACGGTCGCTGGCTGCTCGCTCCTGCCGACGACTACCGATCCGAACGCGCCTACCGGCCCGACACGCTGGTGCTGGAGACGCTCCATCACACCGACGACGGCACCGTCGCCGTCACCGACGCGCTGATACCTGTCGGCGGCACCCACCGCCTCGTACGGCTGGTCGACGGCCGCAGCGGCAGTGTGGCGATGCACATGGAACTGCGGATCCGTTTCGACTACGGCTCGATCGTTCCCTGGGTCAGACGGATCGACGACGGCGTCCATGCGACGGGAGGCCCGGACACCCTCGTCCTCCGCACGCCGGTCGAGCTACGGGGCCGGAACATGACCACACAGGCCGACTTCGTGGTCTCCGAGGGCGACCACGTCTGGTTCGATCTGGCTTGGCAGGAGTCCCATCTCCCGATTCCCGAGCCGGCGAACGTGATCGAGATGATCGAAGCGACAACTCGTTGGTGGCGCGAGTGGGTCGCCACGTTGAGCTACGACGGCGCCTACAGCGACGACGTTCGCCGATCCCTCATCGTGCTCAAGGCACTCACCCACACACCGACCGGCGCGATCGTCGCCGCACCGACGACATCGCTTCCCGAATGGATCGGCGGTGGCCGCAATTGGGACTACCGGTACTGCTGGCTGCGCGACGCCACCTTCACGCTCCTGGCCCTACTACAGGTGGGCCGCACGACCGAAGCGTCGTCATGGCGTGACTGGCTCATCCGCGCCGTGGCCGGCGACCCGTCCAAGCTCCAGATCATGTACGGCATCGGGGGCGAACGCCGGTTGCCGGAGGCCGAACTCGACTGGCTCGACGGTTTCGCGGGATCGAGACCGGTGCGAATCGGCAATGGCGCGGCCGACCAACTCCAGATCGACGTCTACGGCGAACTGATGGATGCCATGCACCATGCACGCCTCAACGGCATCGGACCCGACGCTGTCGCCTGGCACATCCAGCAGCAGATACTGCTGTGGCTCGCGGACAACTGGCAGCGACCCGACGAAGGAATCTGGGAGGTCCGCAGCGGGCGCGCCCAGTTCGTGTACTCGAAGGTGATGGCATGGGTGGCGTTCGACCGCGGGGTGCAGGCGGTCGAACACATGGGGCTCCCCGGCGACGCGCCCCGCTGGCGCGAACTCTGCGAGCAGATCCACGCCGAGGTCTGCGCCGAGGGCGTCGATGAGCGGGGGGTGTTCACCCAGTCGTACGGCAGCGAGACGCTGGACGCATCCGCGCTGATGATTCCCCTGGTGGGCTTCCTCCCCCCGAGCGACCCCCGGGTGGTTGCCACGGTCGAGGCGATCCAACGCGAACTCACGATCGATGGGCTGGTCCAGCGCTACCTGATCGACGACATCGACGATGGCGACAGCGACGGCGCGAGCGATGGCGTCGGCGGCGAGGAAGGGTCGTTCCTGCTCTGTTCGTTCTGGATGGTCGATGCGCTCGCACTCATGGGTCGCCACGACGAGGCCACCCAGTTGTTCGAACGCCTGCTGGGTCTCCGCAACGACGTCGGGCTGCTCGCCGAGGAGTACGACACGCGGTCGGGCCAACTGCTCGGCAATTTCCCGCAAGCCTTCTCCCACGTCGCTCTTGCCTCTTCCGCCATCACGCTGTGCCCCGACAACACCGGACCGATCGAGCACCGCAGCGCGGGCGTGCAGGACGGGAGTTCGACCCCTCAGTCATGAGTAGATTCCGCGAGATGACGTGGCCGACGGTCGCACCGCACGAACTCGCGTGGATCGACGCCTCCACCATGCTGGAGATCGATCGACGGATGATAGAGGAGGTCGGGATCACGCTCCTGCAGATGATGGAGAACGCCGGCCGATCGCTGGCCACCGTCGTGCGGACGGAGACCGACCCTGCGTCGGTGGTGATACTGGCGGGCGCCGGCGGCAATGGCGGGGGCGGCCTGGCGGCGGCTCGTCACCTACACGATTGGGGTGTCGAGGTGCGCGTCGTTCTCACCAGCGATCGGCATCGTATGTCCGATGCCGCCGCGCACCAGCTCGCCATCCTCGAATGGTTGGACCTCGACGTATCCTCCCTTGATTCTCGAACGCGCGTCGACGACTGCGACGCGGTCATCGACGCGATGGTGGGCTACAGCTTGCGCGGCGCCCTGTCGAGCGAGGCGGCGGACGCGTGCCGGCTCGCCGCCGAGTCCGCAGCGGCCGTCGTCAGCCTCGACCTGCCGTCGGGGGTACCCGCCGCTGGTCCGGTCGAGGGTCCGAGCGTCGCCGCGGACGCGACGGTGACGTTGTGTCTCCCCAAGTCGGCGCTGGCGGATGCGGAAGGGGTTGGGCGGTTGTTCGTGGTCGACATCTCGGTGCCGGCCAAGCTGGCCGAGGAGGTATCCGGTGGGCCGGCGCCGCCCTTCGACCGGGGCCCGATCCTGCTCGTCGACTGACCGAGGTCTCGTCACCGGTCTCGTCACCGAACGAGAAAGTTCACCGTCGGCCTCCACCGGTCACTCGTAGCCTCGACCCTGATGCGGCCGCTGGTGATCCTCCTCACGCTCGCCGCGTGTTCCGCCGGCACGGGCGCCGGCGCGACCGACACCACGCCCAGCACCGATCCCGGGCGAGAGGCGATCAGTCTCTCGCTGACGCTGTACCTCGTCTCCGACGATGACGACCCCGGGCTCGGCACGCGGCGATCCGTGGCCGACGTCGAGGCGATCGTCGCCGACATCCTCCCGATCTGGGCGCAGGCCGGCATCGCGTTCGACCCTGTAAGTGTGCTCGAGATCGACGTGCCCGCCGACGTGCTCGCCGACATCGCCTCCACCGGCCGAACCGATGCGTTCTTCGCCGAGGCCGGCCGCACGTTCGAGCTACCCGACGCCGGCGCCGTCAACGGTTTCTACGTGCGCGAAGCGGCGGGCGTCAACGGCTTCACCCCGACCGCCAGCCATGTGTTCTTCGTCGTCGACGAACCGACCGTGAACGACGAGCGCGTGTCGAGTCACGAGATCGGTCACATCCTCGGCCTGCACCACGACCCGTTCGACCGGAACCGCCTCATGTTCTCGGGCACCAATGGCGAGATGCTGACCGACGTCGAACAACTCGTCGCCCGCTATGCAGCCCAGGGGATCCTCGATGGCGTTCGCTAGGTGGGCGCTCGCGATCGCGGTCGTCGTGACCGCCTGCGGATCCGACGACGGGGCGGCGCCGGGCGCGTCGGTAGCGCCGGACGCGTCCGGCGGGACCGACGCCGCGACCGGGCCGATCGTCGTCTCCAACGATGGCGGCTCGATGGAGGGCCACACCCCACGAGGGTTCGCCGGAAGCGGAACAGGGCTGTTCGCCGGCGACAGCCTGAACCCGAGCTTTCCCGCCGACGATGGCGTGCAGATCTGGCTGACCTTCGCCGTCCCGTCGGGCACTCGGGCACCATCGCGGGCCCTTCTGTCGTCGAATGCGCTGACGATCGACGGCAGCCCGTTCGAGGATCTCGGCGCCATGCAGGCCGCGCCGGTCACCTACGACAGCTTCGGTCCCGAGCTCTTCGATCTGTCCCCCGACGGACCCTCCGTCGACTGCCGGCTGGTCGATGCGACCCGTCTCGAGTGCGACGTGACCGATGCGGCCGCGGCTGCCATCGGCACAGGTTCGGAGAACGTCCAGTTCCGGCTGAGGTTCGATCGCGTCACCGACGGCGACGGCGACCGTGATCTGGCTCTGTTCTTCCTGACCGACTCGAACACGAACGAGCCGGGCATCTTCCAGCTCGAACTGCGCTGACCGGAGTCGCTCCCGAGCACCGAGTTGACCACGACCGCGTGATGCGTGGGATGCAAGAATGGGATCGCCATGAGTGTGCTCCCGATCTCCAAGTGGCTTCCCCACTACCAGCGGGGCGACCTCCGGTACGACGTGATCGCCGGAATCACCGTGTCTGCACTGGTCGTACCGAAGGCGCTCGGTTATGCCGGCATCGCCCGGGTCCCGATCCAGAACGGCCTCTACGCCGCGGCGGCCGGCGCGATCATCTACGCGATCTTCGGCACCAGCAAGCAGATCGCGACCGGCCCGAGTTCTGCGCTCGCCGCCGTGGCCGCCGCCGCCGTCGTCACCTCGGGACTGTCGACCGACGAAGCGCCCGAGCTCGTCGTGGCGATCACGTTGATGGCCGGCGTGATGTTCCTGTTGCTGGCCCTGTTCAAGATGGGGTGGATCTCCCAGTTCCTGTCCAAGGCCGTGATCACCGGCTTCCTGTTCGGCGCGGCGATCGAGGTGGTGGTCGGCGAGCTGCCGAAGATGACCGGTACCGACGCCACCGGCACGAACGTCTGGCAGAAGGCCGAGAGCTGGTTGGAGGGCAACGACGACTACCAGCGGACGACACTGCTCGTCGGCGCGATCGCGCTGGCGACGATCCTCGCGCTGCGCTTCCTCGTCCCGAAGGTCCCCGGAGCACTCGTGCTCGTCATCGGCGGGCTGCTCGCCGCCAACCTGTTCGACCTCGCCGATCGCGGCGTCGCCACCGTCGGCGACGTGCCCCGCGGTCTGCCCGGTTTCGAGCTCCCGAGCATCTCGATCTACCAGGAGAACTTCGGGACGATCGCGACCGCCGCGCTGGCGTTGCTGCTGATCGGCTTCTCGCAAACCACCGGCGACGCCCGGCTGTTCGCCACCCGGCACGCCTACCGGATCGACGTGAACCAGGAATCGGTCGCCCAGGGCATGTCGAACATCGGTGCCGGCGTGTTCCAGGGCATGCCGGTCTCGACGAGCCTGTCGGCGAGTTCGCTGAACGACTCCGCCGGTGCGCGCACCCAGATGGCGTCGATGGTCACCGGTGGCGTAATCATCCTGACGCTGCTGCTGTTCGCACCGTTGTTCTCGGATCTGCCCAAGCCGGTGCTTGCGGCGATCATCATCGACGCCGTCGTGTTCGGGATGATGGACGTCACCGAGATGCGCCGTCTCTGGCGCGTCAGCCGGCCCGACTTCTGGATCGCGATCGCCGCGATACTCGGGGTGCTGACCGCCGGCGTTCTCGCCGGCGTGGTGATCGGCATCGCACTCTCGCTGGGCTGGCTGGTGTGGGTCAACGCCAGCCCGGCCACCCACGAACTCGGCCGACGACCCGGCACGACCACATTCCGGTCGCTCATCGACCACCCCGATGGTGAGACCTACCCGGGCGTGCTCGTGATGCGCTTCGACGGGGGCCTCTACTTCGTGACCACCGAGGTGTTCTCGGACTGGCTACGCGAGCACGTGGTCCTGGGCGAGGAGTCCATCGAGCACGTAGTCTTCGATTTCGAGGCGGTGAACTTCATCGACTCCCAGGGAGCCGGCGAACTGGCGCGGCTGCAGAACCTCGCCGATGATCGGGGCATGTCGATCGACATCGCGCGTATGCAGGAGTCCGTGCGCGAGATGCTCGAGGCGGACGGGTTCTTCGAACGGCTCGGCGACGACCGCGTCCACGCCAGCATCGACGATGCCGTCAACGCGGTCCTCGCCCGATCCGGCTGACCCGGCGGCTGTCCGTCCGTGGGACGGCGATTCGTCAGATGAACGGGTTGACGATCTCGACGCCCGAGATCACCTGGCCATGGCTGAGGTCTCCGGTCCACAGGATGGGACAACCGATCTCGGAGGCGCTGCGGATGATCATCGCGTCCCAGAACGACAGCTGATGATCCTCGCTGATCGCCGTTGCCGCGATCACGTCGGCCACCGCCGGCGAGTGAACGGTCCAGCGCGAGAACGCGTTCAGCCGTCGCCGCGCATCGGACGGCGTCAACCGCACGGCGATCTCGGAGACGGCGTTGACGTAGAACTCTTGCAGAACCTGCACGCTGATCGCTCCGGTGCGGTTGCGTCCGAGGCGACCGACCAGGTCCATCGCGCGGCGGTGGCGTTCGACCGACGACGCGTCATAGGCGTACAGCAGGACGTTGGTGTCGACGAAGTCCATTCGCAACTCAGCGCTGATGCAACTCGTCGCGCGTCCAGCCCACCTGGCCCACTTCGATCGGGCCCGATGCCATCACCCGCTCCTCGTGTTCCCAGAGCTCGTCGTAGGCCTCGCGCTCGCCGACGACTTGGACGAGCAGCTCGGAAACGATCGCCGACACCGACGACTCACGCTCGGCGGCGAGGATCTTCGCCCGGCGGATCAGCTCGTCGGGAAGCGACAGCGTGATGTTGCGGGTCGACATTTCAGCGGTCTGGCCGATACGCCGCAACTTCGTCGGCGCCGGGAACACCCGCCAGACGGGCGAGGCCGATCAGCTCGGCGGCGAGTGCCTCGCGGGGAGGGACATAGCCGGGCTTGGTACCCTTCGGCACGAGGACCCGCAGCCCCCGGCGCCGGATTACGAGTTCCAGCGGCGAGTCGAACGTGAGCGCCTCACCGTCGAGACCGACGACGATCGGCTGATCGGCCTCCAGCCGCAGGCGATCGGCCTCCCAGTGGCGCACACGCGCACCCGTTCTGCCGTCGGCCGCCGTGCCCTCGGCGGCAACGCTGATCCCGAGCTGTCCGGTGTCGAGGCGAACGCGTCGCCCGTAGTCGGGCGGCCCGGCGAACACATAGGGGTTGTTCGACACGAGCGTCATCGCAGTCCGCTCGGCCTGCGCACCCTGCGGCGACTCGAAGCGGATCGCCGTCCCGTTGTCCTCACCAGCACTCATCTCGCGGATCACCGTGGCGATCGTCTGCTCCTTGTTGTCCCGGTACTCGTCGCGGTGCACCGCCTCGGCGTACACCCCGAAGCTGACGTTGTTCAGGAACGGGCGGTCACCTGCCAGGCCGTAGTCGATCAGCACCTCCTCGCCGTCCCGGATCGCATCGAGGGCGGTCAGCGGGTTGTCGCGATCGAGCCCGAGATCGAGGGCGAAGTGGTTCCGTGTCCCGACCGGGACGCAGAAGAACGGCACGTTGCGCTCGATTGCGACTCCGGCGACCAGCCCGAGCGAGCCGTCACCACCGGCCGCACCGATCGCATCGGCACCGGCGTCGATCGCGTCCCGAGCGAGTTGGGTGATGTCGTCGCCGCGTTCCAGCATGACCACTCGGATGCCTGCTTCGCGGGCGGCGTCGGCCAACCCGACCCGCTCGGCCTTTCCGTCCCCGCTCCAACGGTTCACGATCAACACCGGGTTCGACAACTGCGAACGGCGTCGCACGTAGGGCTCGGCCCGCCTGGCCAGCGCGATCATCTGGCGGCGAAGGAACACCGCGATCAACGCCGCACCGCCGATGAGGCCTATAGCGGCCGGCAACCGCCACGTCCGTGCAACGGGTCGCACAACAGCGGTGGCGGAACCTTCCGGAGCGGACATGTGGCGCAACGCTACATCGTCGTCGCTCGGCCGCCCCGGGTGTGGACACACGTCGCCGGGTGATCGTCGAGCGGGCAACAGTGACGAAGTGTGGCGAGCGGGTCGGGAGGTGCTTTCATGGCATCCGTGAGCTGCGATGAACACGCTCGATCGGCGGGTGACCGGCGAGCGGCATCGCCCCCACGGAGCAGCAACCGTCGATGAGCGACCTCGATCTTCTCCGGGCGTTCGAGCCGATCGTCCGATTGACCGAAGGTGAGCTGTTCTTCCCCGCTACCGTCGAGGAGTACGTCGCATGCTGCGAACTCGTCGAACGGGTCGACGGCAAGAACTCACGGGTCGTACTCGCCGAGGGCGAGGTCACGCTCGAACCGTTGGCCGAGTTCGGTGCGGCGAGTCCCGATGCCGGACTCTTTCTCAGGTTCGTGGACAGGCCCCTCTCGACGATTCAGCTCTTCAAGTGGCGGCACCGTCGGGATCGTCCCCGGTTCAGGGAGGCCAGCCGACTCGCACGGGTCGGCGTTCTCAGTCGGTTGATCGATGCGCTAGTCAGGGTGAGCCTGTTCTTCCGCGGCGGGGTGGCTTCGGGCACGCAGGCCAGGGCCGAGGAGCTCGACCGGACCCGTATGCGCCGGGATCACCATCCGTACTATGCGCGGGTCGTTCGTGATGCGGGCTACGTGGCACTCCAGTACTGGTACTTCTACGTGTTCAACGACTGGCGAAGCCGGGTCTACGGCGTCAACGATCACGAGGCGGATTGGGAACAGGTCACCGTGTACCTGGCCGAGCAGCCCGCCGGACCACCACGCCCGGCGTGGGTGGCGTTCTCGGCCCACGACGAGACCGGTGACGACCTCCGGCGACGGTGGGACGATCCCGACCTCACGCTCGTCGGCGACCACCCGGTCGTGTTCGCCGGGCTCGGCTCGCACAGCGGCGCGTACCTGGCCGGGGAGTACCTGACGACCATCGATCCACCCGCGTTCAAGCGACTCGTCCGGGCGTACCGGACGGTGGCCCGCGCTCTGTTGCCGTGGGCGCGCGAAAACACGCAGGCCGGTGTGGGGATCCCCTACATCGACTACGCCCGCGGCGACGGCGTGGCGATCGGCCCCGATCAGGATCGGGGGTGGGCACCGGTGGTGATCGACGACGAAACGCCGTGGGTCTTCGACTACCAGGGCCTGTGGGGCAACGACACCGCGGACCCTCTCGGGGGCGAACGGGGGCCGGCCGGGCCCCGTTACGAACGCTCGGGCACGGTGCGGCAATCCTGGGGCGACGCGGTTGGGTGGTCGGGGCTCGCCAAGGTTGCCCCCAACCCCGAGGCTGCTGCCGAGCTGGTGCGACAGCGGCTCGACGAGCTCCGCGACGACGCCGACGTTGTTCAGACCGAGATCGAGGTACACCGGACGACACTGCGCGCCGATGTCGCGAGTGGGGTCACGGTCGCCGAGGCACAGATCCGCGACCTCGACGAACTCGCCGCCCGCGAGGTAGCGCTCGGCGACGAGCGCCGACGTCTCGAGCGACGTCTGACGACGCCGTCCCCGCTGCCCGAGCCTCATGAGCACCTCCGCCACCGGCGGATGCCCGTCCCGCCCGAGCCCCGCGCTCGCCGCCGAATCCTCGCGATCTGGTCGGCGGTCAGCACACCGCTGATACTCGCGGCGATCGGACTCGCCTTCCTGCCGGATCGCTCGACGTCGGTCACCACCCTGATCCTCTTCTGGCTGTTCGTACTGCTCGTCATCGAAGCCGTCGCCCGGCGCCGCCTCGTGCAGTTCCTGGTGACCATCGTGGTGATCGTCGTGTTCGTCGGGCTGATCACCACGATCGCGGGCCTCACCGTCTACTTCGGATGGCAGATCACGGTGGCGATCTGCTTCGGCGCGATGGCGTTGATCTTGTTGATCGCCAACCTGCTCGAACTCGTCCGCGACTGAGCCCGCAACGATCGGAACCGGTGCTCCGATGAAGACGCGGCATTTGAACGGCTGTCACCCTCGCGACGCCGACGTTCGTCCGTCTGATCGACAGGATCGACGGGAGACGATATGCACACTCACTGGCCAACACCGGCGCTGCTCCTCGCATTGGTCGCCGCGGCATGCGGCGGCGACGGCGCCGCGGAACCGGAGACGAGATCCGACACCGCTCCGGCTGTGAGCGGGCGGATTCCGGTCATCGTCGACTACAGCCCGACGTCGTCCGACGTCGCAGCGCTGCTCTACGTGACCCAGCATCCTGCCGCCGACCTGCTCGCGGTCACGTTGGCCGGAACCGGCGAGTCGCACTGCGAGCAGGGGGTCGCGAACACCCGCGCCCTGTTGGCCTCGGTCGGCATGGCCGACATACCGGTCGCCTGCGGCCGGGAGCAGCCGATCGGCCCGGGCAACGAATGGCCGGCCGCATGGCGAGACGCGGCCGACCGGCTCGACGGTCTCGATCTCGCGGCAGCAGACGAGAACGCGAACGACGAGAACTCCGACGACGACAACTCCGACGACGACAACTCCGGCGAAACGGACGCCGCCGATCTGCTCGCCTCGGTGGCCTCGCGGAACTCACCGGTCACCATTCTCGCTCTCGCTCCACTGACGAACCTCGCCGTCGCGATCGAACGCCACGCCGACCTTCCGACCCACGTTGCGGACGTGATCACGATGGGAGGCGCCGTCGAGGTCGACGGCAACGCACCCGACGACGCCGCCGAGTGGAACTACTTCATCGACCCGACCGCCGTCGACGTCGTGCTCCGATCCGGTATTCCCGTAACGATGGTGCCCCTCGACGCCACCGACGATCTCCCCGTGACGAAGGCCTGGTTCGACGAACTCGCCGCGCATCGAACGACTGTCGCGGCCAACGCGGTGCACGATCTGTTCGCTGCCTCCCGCCCGTTCGATCTCGGTTTCTTCTTCTGGGACGAGTTCGCCGCCGCCGTCGCGTTCGACGAGACGGTCGCAACGTTCGACGAGCGATCGATCGTCGTTGAGGTCGCAGGAAGCGAGCAGGGGCAGACACGAATCGACCCCGACGGAACCTCGGTGCGCGTCGCTCTCACTGCGAGCACCGAGCAGTTCGAGCGTCAATTGTTGACGACCCTGAACGGGGGCGCGGAACCCCCGGAGATCCAGGCCGCGTCACCGGCGGAGGTCGACTACTTCCAAGCCGTCGAGGCGTCTGTGGCCACGCTCAGCGCGGGTCTGGAGGACCTGTTCCACACCCCCCTCGCACTCGAGTTGGAGGAGATCGCCAACCGAGGGGACGAGGCCGAGCTCGAACCCGGTGACGAGGACATGTTGAGGGAGTTCTTCACGACGTTCTGGAAGGGTGCGACCCGGCACGTCGCAATTCTCCGTGACGAGCTCAGCGAGCTCGATCCGCCCGACTCCGTCCGCGCCGAACACGATGATTACCTCACCGCGATCGGCGCCGTGGTCGACGACAACGACCAGCGGCTCACCGACATCCGGACTCGCGATGCGACCGAGCTACTGACGATCTTGTGGGAACCCGATGCCTCGATCGATGCGATGACCACGGCGTGCGAGGCGCTCGGCTCGGCAGCGTTTCTCCGTGGAGTGGATGCCGTGACCTGCCCGCAGTAGCCGCGGCATCGGCACCGCTGTCAAGGCCCTACCTCCACGTTCGGTACGGGCGAGCGATGTCAATACAGCGAGTCGCCGGAATCATCGCCGGGGCTGCGTTCGGCGCGGGACTTCTCGTCTGCCAGTCCACGGCGCAGCGCGACCGCGTCGGAGGTCACCGTGACCATGCGGAACCCGGCCGCGACCCGATCGGGGGTCAGCGAGCCCGTCGAGTGGATGCCGGCGACGACACCGGCGCGCCCACAACACGAAACGATGCGCGCCAACGCCTCGGTGAACGACGCCTGATCGTCGTTGTTCCCCGGCGGCAGGCCGAGGGTGAGCGACAGATCGGCAGGTCCGACGTAGACCGCATCGATGCCCTCGACGGCGAGGATGTCGTCGAGCGCCTCGATCGCTTGAACCGTCTCGATCATCGGGATGACCGCGACGTTGTCCCGCGCCCAGTCGACGTAGGAACCATCGACTCGAGGGGCCGCGAGCGCCGGCCCGAAGCTGCGAGCGCCGTCGGGGGTGTAACGGCACGCACGCACGACCGCCTCGGCCTCGGCAACCGAGTTGACCATCGGGACGATCACGCCGTGGGCGCCGGCATCGAGCATCTTGCCGATGATCCCGGGCTCGTTCCACGGCACCCTGACGATCGGTGATGATCCGCCGAGCAGGATCGCCTGGATCATCGGTACCGCGTCGGAGTACTCGATGGCGCCGTGCTGGGTGTCGACGCAGACATAGTCGAAGCCGGCGAGAGCGGTGATCTCGGCCGACACCGAACTCGGGATGGTGAGCCACCCGCCGAGCGTCGTCTCGCCGTCGTGCCACCGTTGCCGAAGTGGAGTCGTCATGAGGTCGATTCTGTCACGATCGAGGCCGGTCGGCCCGCGAGCACATCGACGACGTTGTCGAACGCGTCGGCGAAGAGCCGTCGACGTCCGACCAGCGTGCCCGAAGCGACGTGAGGGGTGATGATCACGTCTGGCCTTCCGAGGAGAGGATGTCCAGCGGGCAGCGGCTCGGGCTCGGTCACATCGAGTGCCGCGCCCGCGACCTGGCCCGACTCGAGCCCGGCGAGCAGTGCTTCCTGGTCGACGAGCGAACCGCGGGCGCAGTTGACCAGGTAGACGCCTCTCTTCATCCGGGCGATCGACGCCGTGCCGACCAGATGACGGGTCTCGGGTACCGCCGGCGCATGCAGCGAGATCACGTCGGATCGTTCGATCACGGAGTCGAGATCGACGAACTCGACGGCCTCGAGGCCGGGGGGCGCAGACGTGATCGCGGGGTCGTGGGCGATCACCCGCATCCCCATCGCGGCGGCGGCCGTGGCGACGCGTCGTCCGATCCTGCCCAGGCCCACCAGGCCGAGTGTCGCACCGTCGAGCTCTAGCGAGGTCGGCAGCGGCTTGGCCCGCTCACCGGCATTGGCCCGCTCGCGCAGCGACGGCAGTTCCTTGGTCACCGCGAGGATCAGCGCCATCGTATGTTCGGCGGTCGACACCGTCGGCGCATCGGGTGCGTTGCAGACGACCACGCCCGCATCTCCGGCCGCCGCCAGGTCGACATTGTCGTAGCCGATACCCATCCTCGACACGACCGACAGGTTCGGATAACGAGCGAACCGCTCCGCATCCCATAGATGGCCGATACCGATCACCGACGCGACCGCATCGGAGAGCGCGTCGTCGGACGGGCCCACGATCGCAGCTCGACCGTCGACGTGATCGAGGTTCGCGTCGTCGAGTTCGCGGTCGACATGAACGATGGGGAGCGGTGTGGCCATCCACGCAACGTACCGCCGACGGGTCACGTGGCGCCCGACCGACTTCGGCTCGAAGGCTCAGCTGCCCGACGCGCGTCGGATCGCCTTGGCGGCTCCGGCGGTCCAATCGTCGTCGGTGACCGCGGAGAGAACTCCACAGAGTTCGGACGGAGTGATGTCGAGCTTCTCGACGCGCCCGAGAACGAACGCGGAGTAGTAGCTCGCCCAATGCTCGTCACGCACCCCCTTCAAATACACCGTCTGGAACTGGTGATGAGACGATTCAGCGGCGTTGACGGCTGATTCGAGTTCCTCGATACTCGGCATGTGCCGCTCCCCGGAGACGCGTTCGTGCGAACCTAGCGCAGCCTGATCGAGCCCTCGCCCGCCGACGTGCGGCCGATCACGGCAGCGGTGTGGCCGGACGCGGCGAGTGCAGCGAGGATCGCAGCGGACTCACCCGGATCCACACCGAACACCAGGCCACCCGAGGTCTGGGCATCGGCTACGAGCAGTTGGTGCAGTTCGTCGTGCGGCCCGGGGTCGAGCAGCGTCTTGCCCCATTCCAGGTTGCGACGGCTGCCACCGGGCATGATCCCCTCCCGCGCGAGTTCGATGGCGCCGGGCAGGAACGGAATCGCGTCGAACTCGACGGAGACCGTCACGGCCGACTCCTGCGCCATCCGACCCAGGTGCCCCAGCAGACCGAAACCGGTCACGTCCGTGCAACCGGTCGCGCCGCCCTCCAGGGCGAGCCGAGCACCGACATCGTTGAGCCGTGTCATCGAATCGACTGCCGCTTCGGTGACGTCGGCCGATGCCGCGTCGGCCTTGATCGCGGTGGTGATCACGCCGATGCCGAGCGGTTTGGTGAGGATGATGTCCTGACCGGGCTGCAACCCGGCATTGGTGAGGATGCGGTCGGGATGCACCTCGCCCGTCACGGACAGGCCGTACTTGGGCTCGGGGTCGTCGATGGTGTGGCCGCCGACGATGACGAACGCACCGGCCGCGGCGATGTCCTGCCCGCCGGCCAGTACCTCACTCAACATCGAGATCGACAGCGCGTCGGTGTTCCACCCGACGAGGTTGAGCGCGAAGAGCGGGCGGCCGCCCATCGCATAGACATCCGACACGCTGTTCGCCGCGGCTACTCGGCCCCACGTGCGCGCGTCGTCGACGACCGGCGTGATGAAGTCGGCGGTCGACACGAGCGCTCGCTCGTCGTCGAGTTTCCAGACGGCCGCATCGTCTCCCGTCTCGGGGCCGACGAGCAACGCGTCTGCGTGTGAAGGATGAAGATGGCGCACGACCTGCGCCAGCTCGCCGGGAGCGAGCTTGCAGCCTCAACCCGCGCCGTGGCTGAACTGCGTCAGGCGTGCTGCGCTGTCGTCACCCATCGTGCCCCCGTTCGATCTTGGTTGGTCTGGCTGTATCGGTGATTCTCGCAGCGTGCCGGCCCGGAGCAACCCGCGAGGCCAGAATTGGGCGTATGACAGATATGCAGGACCCCAGACACGATTCGAAGCTCCAAGACCATGCGTACAAGGTGTTGGCCGCCAGCGCCGTCCTCCTGATAGTTGTCGGCACGGTGGTCTTCAGCTGGCTCGAGGACTGGAGCATCGTGGACTCGTTCTACTTCAGCGTCGTCACCGCGACGACCGTCGGCTTCGGAGACCTCACGCCCGATACCGATGGCGCGAAGTTGTTCACGGTGCTCTACATCTTCTTCGGGATCTCGCTCATCGGAACCTTTCTCAACGTGCGGCTCAAGCGGCGCTCGGTCAGCAGAGCACAATCGTATTCCGCACACAGCGCAGACAATCCCGCCGAATCCGGCTAGCCGCACCGGTGCTTCCGAGCCCATGATCATGTCCGGAAGGAAGGTCGATGATGACAGCGCGCAAGACACCCGAGGAACGTCATGCCGACGGCAAGGCGCTGCGCAAGGAGGTGAAGCGGTCTAGCCACGGCGACTGGTCGCCGGCGGCCGACCGGCCCGACCCGGTCGCCGTGATCACCAGCCAGGACGCGAACCGCTTGCAGCCGCTGGTGCCGATCCGCCACGGGCGGATGTCGGAGTCGCCGTTCGCCTTCTACCGCGGTGGCGCCAAGATCATGGCGGGCGACCTGTCGTCGACACACTCCACGGGTCTCGACGCGCAGCTCTGCGGTGATGCACATCTGGCGAACTTCGGATCGTACGCATCACCCGACCGGCGCCAGGTCTTCGACGTCAACGACTTCGACGAGACCCTTCGCGGACCCTGGGAGTGGGATCTCAAGCGGCTTGCGACGAGCTTCGTGCTGGCCGGACGCGAGAACGGTTTCGACAAGTCGAAGATCACCTCGATCACCGCCCGGTCGGTGTCGGGCTATCGCCAGGCGATGGCCGAGTTCGCCGCCGACCGGGCGCTCGATGTCTGGTACGCGCAGGCGACGCTCGACCAGATCGCCGCCGCCGCCCCGAAGAAGAAGGATCGCAAGCGGATCTCGAAGGGGGCGGCGAAGTTCCGTTCGAAGGACAGTCTCAAGGCGCTGTCGAAGCTCGCCGAAACCGTCGACGGCAACTACCGGATCAAGAACGAGCCACCGCTCCTGGTACCGCTGCGCGATCTCGACGAATCGGTAGACCCCGAGCATCTCCGCGACATGGTGATCGGCAGTCTCGACAGCTACCGCGACACGCTGGCCGACAACCGAAAGGTGCTCTTCGACAGGTTCGAACTCGTCGACATCGCGCTCAAGGTGGTCGGGGTCGGCAGTGTCGGGACACGTTGCATGATCGTGCTCTTCCAGGGCCGCGACCAGGGCGATCCGCTCTTCCTACAGATCAAGGAGGCAGAGGCATCGGTCCTCGAAGACCACCTGCCCAAGAGCCCGTATTCCGAGCCCGGGCAGCGTGTGGTCGCCGGCCAGCGTCTGATGCAGGCGTCGAGTGACATATTCCTCGGCTGGGAGACCGTGCCCGGCAAGCACCACTTCTACTGGCGCCAATTCCACGACATGAAGGGCTCGGCCGACGTCACCACGATGAAGCCGGCGCTCATGGGGAACTACGCGACCCTGTGCGGCGAGACGTTGGCCCACGCCCACGCCCGATCGGCCGACCCGATCGCGATCGCCGGCTACCTCGGATCGGGCGACGTGTTCGACCACGCCGTGACCAGGTTCGCCTTCACCTACGCCGACCAGAACGACCGCGACTACGAAACGTTCGTCGAGGCGATCAGGTCGGGCAGGATCGAAGCCAAGGACAGCTGACTCCGCGACGGGGTCGCGTCCCGAGACCTGGATCGATCAGTCGTTTGGCTCGCACTCGTCGGTGGCACCGGTGTCACGGTCGCGGCCGGTGTCATCGGTGGGCGACTGGTCATCGGTGTCGGCAACGGGAGGCGAGTCGACGACGAAGTCGGTCGGATCCAGGCCGGCGAGGAAATCCCGGAACTGGTCCACCTCGGCGTCGATGGCTTCCTCGTCGAGCTCGACGTTCGGGAGTGTGCCCACCTCGTCGAGAACGTGCTCGCTCACGAACAGAGGGGCGTGGAGACGCACCGCGAGCGCAATCGCGTCGGAGGGGCGTGTATCGACGCGGCGCTCACCGGTCGGTCCACTGACAGCAAGATTGGCGAAAAACGACCCGTCTCGGAACTCGGTGATCTCGACGGCGTCGACGCGACCATCGAACCCTTCGACGAGCGTCGCCATGAGATCGTGCGTCATCGGGCGGGGAACGGTCTGACCACTGGCGGCGATCGCGATCGATGCCGCTTCCGCGCCGCCGACGATGATCGGCAACAGCCGGTTGGGCGCCTCGTGCTCGCGTAACACGAGGACGGAGGCGCCAGTGCCGGGATCCATCTGGATCCCCACGAGATCTACCAGCAGCATGAGAACATGATACTGTCCGTATCAGGAAATATAAGTCAGTTTGATCAAGATTCTGATGGATCGCGCTCGCGGGCGACCTTTCGCCTCGGAGCGATGAACGCCGCCGAGACCGGGGGGACCTGTGGCCCTGGCGCGAGGCCGAGGGAAGGACTCGAGTCACGAGTGGGGATCTCGTGCCTCGACCTTCCGAGGTTGGTCGTGGCACGCGACTCACCGGGAGACGTGCACGACCGACGGCAAGAGCGACGGCACACACAGCCACGGTGGAACGAGAGGAGCGATCATGAGCAGTACCGAGGAGGGGGCGGAGGTCGCGACGAACGATTTGGCCGCGCCCGGAAAAGCATCGATTGCGGCCGCAGCGGTGGGACTCACCAAGATCTACGGTAAGGGCAACACGCGTGTTGTGGCGCTCGACCATGTCGACATCGGGTTCGAGGCCGGGCGCCTGACGGCGATCATGGGACCTTCGGGCTCGGGCAAATCGACCTTGATGCACTGCATCGCCGGCCTCGACGACGTCACAGAGGGCGAGGTGCGGATCGGTGACACGTTGATCTCGGAACTGTCCGACAAGGAACTGACCTTGCTGCGCCGTGAGCGCCTCGGGTTCATCTTCCAGTCCTTCAACCTCGTACCGACGCTCACCGCCGGGGAGAACATCGAGTTGCCACTGTTGCTCGGCGGCCGCGAGCCCGATGCACAGTGGGAGCAGGGCGTTGTCGAGACGCTCAAGCTCGGCGATCGGCTCGGCCACCGTCCCGACGAGCTGTCCGGTGGCCAGCAGCAGCGGGTTGCGGTCGCGAGAGCGCTCGTGTCGCAGCCCGACATCATCTTCGCCGACGAACCGACCGGCAACCTCGACTCGCGAAGCGGCGACGAGGTGCTGGGATTCCTCCGGCGGGCCGTCGCCGAATGGGCCCAGACGGTGGTCATGGTGACCCACGACGCGAGGGCCGCCTCGAACGCCGACGTCGTCGTATTCCTGCGCGACGGAAAGATCGTCGACCGGCTCGAGAAGCCCACCGCAGATCTGATCCTCGACCGGATCCGATCGCTGGAGATCTGAACGCCATGCGCTCGGTACTCCGCCTCGCGCGACGCAACCTCGCCAGCAACCGGCTGCGGTTCGCGCTCACCACGTTCGCCGTAGTACTCGGCGTCAGTTTCGTCGTCTCGTCGTTCGTGCTGACAGATGGGCTGCTCAGAACGTTCAACAACATCGTCGAAGACGCCAACGCCGAGCTCGACATCGAGGTGAGCGGGAGGAATGAGTTCGACGAGGTCCAATCGTTCGACCGCCCGATCGACGAGTCGCTCGTCGAGGTTGTCGCCGGGGTCGAAGGCGTCCGAGAGATCGGCCCCGGTTCCGAGAGCGCCCGGCTCGTGCCGGTCAAGGCGAACGGAGACCCGGTCGAGACGGCCGGTGCACCGATACTGTCGTTCTCATGGGCGGACTCGATCTTCAGCCCGCTGACGATCATCGAGGGTGGTCCCCCCGAAGGACCGGGCGAGTTCGCGATCGACACGACGAGCGCCGATCGAGACGATCTGGTTGTCGGCGAGACCTACGACATCATCGGCGTGAACGGTCGCGAGCCGTTCGAGCTGGTCGGCATCACCCGATTCGGTGAGGAGAACGCGCTCGCCGGGGCCGTGCTCCTGTCGTTCCCGCTCGACGAGCTCCAGCGCCTCGACGACAGCGCGGGTGAGATCACCTGGATCAATGTCGCCGTCGACGAGGGTGTCGACCCGCAGGTGGTGATCGGGCGGCTCGAGGAGGTGCTGCCGGACGACGTCGAGGCGGTGACCGGTGCCGAGGTCGTCGAAGCTGACAGGGACGAGTTCGCCACCGTGGTCAACATCCTCGGCAACATCCTGCTCGGGTTCGCTCTCGTGGCGGTGTTCGTCAGCATGTTCATCATCAGCAACACGTTCAACATCCTGCTCGGTCAGCGCGTGCGTCAGTTGGCCCTGCTGCGGGCGCTGGGGGCGAGCGGCGCCCAGGTGCGGGCGAGCGCCCTTCTCGAAGCGCTCGTCGTCGGCGTCGTCGCGTCGATCGTCGGGCTCGCCGGCGGAGTGCTCCTGGCCATCGGGCTGCGCGGGCTGATGAACACGCTCGGGTTCGCGATGCCGAGCATGGACATCATCCTCTCCGGCCGAACGATCGTCGCCGCACTCGTGGTCGGCGTCGGCGTCACGCTGTTCGCATCGCTCTCCCCCGCCCGCCGGGCAGCGACCATACCGCCCGTCGCGGCGATGAGACCCGGCTTCCGATTCGGCTCCGGCGAGGGAACGCGGCGGACGGTCATCGCCATCGCCCTCGCCGCGATCGGCGTGGCCGGCGTCGGCTACGGGCTCTTCGGGGACCCCGACGGGGCAGTCCGGTTGTTCGTGCTGGCGGGAGGATCTGTCCTCGTCTTCGTCGCCGTGTCCTTGTTCGCGCCGCTCTTCTCCAGTCCCGCGGCGTCGATCCTCGGGCGGCCGCTCGAGAGCCTTCCCGGCGGCAGGATCACCGGACACATCGCGCGCGAGAACGCGGCCCGCAACAACAAGCGGACCGCCTCGACGGCCGCCGGCTTGATGATCGGCCTGGCGCTGATCGCGATGGCGAGCGTCGCCGCCTCGTCGTTGAAGGAATCCTTCCGATCGGCGCTCGGTTCGACGCTCATCGCCGACTTCCTGGTCACCCCATCGACCGACGGCGGCGAGATCAGCCCGAACCTCGCCGATCAGATCTCCTCGCTCCCCGAGTTCGACGAGGTCTCCGCGGTCCGCTACGGCCGTATCCGGATCGACGATGACACAAAGGACGTGACCGCGGCGGACCTCACCACCCTCACGGCGCTCCTCGATGTCGACCTCACCTCCGGCGACCCGGTGGCGGCCGCCGGACCCGACACGATCCTGCTGTCGGAGGACGTCGCCGACGACCTGGGAGTCGGCGTGAGCGACACGCTCGAGGTCGAGTTCGCCGCCACCGGCACGAAGACGCTCACCGTCGGCGCCACCTACGACAACGAGTTCCTCATCGGCAACTACGTCATCGACCTCTCGGGCTGGGACGCCAACTTCGACTCGTCGAGCGACAACACGATCGCCGCGAAGACAGCAGCGGGCGTCGACCTCGAGACGGCGGCCGCGGCCCTCACGCCCGCCGCGTCGGCGTTCCCGCAGCTCGACTTCCAGACCGAGGACGAATTCAGGAAAGACCTCGAGAGCCAGCTCGACTCACTCCTCGTGATCATCAACGTCTTCCTCGGCCTGGCGATCGTGATCGCATTGCTCGGGATCACCAACACGATGGCCCTCTCCGTGCTCGAGCGCACGCGAGAGATCGGCCTGATGCGCGCCATCGGCATGACCCGTAGACAGACGCGCGGCATTATCCGACGCGAAGCCGCCGTGGTCTCTCTCTTCGGCGCCCTCCTCGGCGTACTCGTCGGCGTCGCCTTCGGGTGGGTGATCGTGATCGCGATCCCGATCATCGACGAGCTGTCGATCCCCATCACCACCCTCCTGCTCTACGTCGTCATCGCAACGGTGGCCGGTCTCGTCGCCGCGTCGTTCCCGGCCAGACGCGCAGCGAGGCTGAACGTGCTCGAGGCCATCGGTCAGGAGTGACCGACGAAGCTGTCGACGAGTTGATCCGACCTGCCGGCGACGCCCCCGCACGACGGTATACTGCCGGTATATGAAGCCGACGACGGTGAAGTTGAGCGTCGAGACGCGCGATCGGATCCGAGCGCTCGGTGGCGACACGTACGAGGACACGATCGTCGACGCCCTCGATGTCCTCGAAGCCGACCGATTCTGGGCACAGGCGGACGCGGCGGCCGCCTGGCGGCGCTCGCTCCCCGACCACGAACGTGAGCGCTTGGAGGCTCGTGAGGCCGAGATCGACACCGCGTTCGATGGCGTCGAATGACCGATGTCGGCGACATCCATCTGGCAGACCTGAACGACGAACGTCGGAGACGCGTACTGGTGATCTCGAATGGCCGCTTCCACCGCGTCTCGAGCCGCGCGCTGGTTGCTCCGGAGATCGTCGGTGAGCCCGACGAGGTTCCGTTTCCGTGGCGGGTGCAGATCGACGACGCGGTGTACGCCGTCGATTTGATGCGGAGCCTCGCCGCCGACCGTCTGCTCGATCGAATCGATCGAGCCCCGGCCGCAGCGATGGCCGAAGTCCGTCGCGCAATACTCAACATCACCTGACTCGCGACGAACCTCCCGTCGCGTCGTTCCGACCCGTGCGGCTCTTCTCGTCGGTCAGCGCGGGATGTACTCACCTTGCACGTTTACGGTGACCCGGATCTCGTTCGCCTTCCAGATGGAACTGGTCGCCTCGTCGAGGCCCAGCCAATCGAGCAACGTGATCTGATCCTGAACGCGTAGTCGCGCGCATCCCTTGCTCGCCGGAGAGGTCGGCACGCGGTTGGCGCCGTGAATCGCCTGGCCGAGGTCGAAGTACAGCGGCTTGTACATGTTTCCGTTGAGGGGGTTGTCGACGCCGACGGGATAGTCGGTGCTGTCGTGCCACCCGCCGTTGTCGGAAGCGGGGTTGAAACGGAACGCGCTTACCCGATCTTGGTCGCGGGTCTCGAATCCCTCCGTCCCGGTCGATGTCGCAAAGACGTTGATCGTGTCGCCACCTTCGCCGAGGAACATGATCTGACATGTGCGATCGATGAGAATCCACCGTTCCGACTCGACTGCCGTGGAGGCTGGGGTCGGCAGCGTCTCTGTCGAGAAGAGCTGGAGGTGCTCCGCTGTTCCGGGCTGCATGTCCGTCGTCGAAGTCGGCAGTCCCAGCGCCAGCCGCGCCGCACACAACCGCTGCCGAGTTTGCGGACCGGACACGCCGTCAACGTCGAGTTCGGAGATCGCGAAGCCGGCGAACAGTTGGTTCAGTAGTTCTTGCTGCTGCACCACATCGTCGAGCACGGCGGCCGCGACGATCGGATCATTCCGACCGATGCGTGACTCCCCGGACACGTCGTTCACCCGATTGTCGACACACACGTCGACCAGGTCGCCCGCCAGAAGGCCCCGTCCGAGAAAGTCGTCTCGGCCCACAGACCGAATCCGGACCTCGACGCCCGCATCACCGACGTCGAGGAGATCGAGCGAGCCGGGAACGTCGGCCCGAACGACACAACTCGGATTGAACACGTCGAGTTCGGGGAGCGTCGTCGTGCCTGCGAGCGAGGTACTGGGCGACGGGGGCACCGTCGTCGTGCCTGCTAGCGAGGCGCTGGTCGTCGGGGTCACCGTCGTCGTCACCGTGGATGCAACCGTGCTGGTTGTCTGCGGGACCGTTGTCGAGGGGGCGGCCGGCGGGACCGACGAGGACGTCTGGACGGATGATCGCTGCTGCCCGGCCGCGGAAGCTGGCGTCGCCGGCACGTCGGCGGAGTCCGTCGTCGACGTACATGCCGACACGGCGAGCGCACCGAGGAACACCCAGAACACGACCCGTCCACCGCTCGGTGGATGCTTGCACGCCCCCAGATACGACACGATGTAGGAAGCTAGACAGGCCGGGCCACCCCGCAGGTGGCATTCCTCAGGAGTTTCGCGACTGGTTCTGACCGGTGAGATGGGGTCCGGGCGAGGTAGATCGGCTGAACGTCGCCGCTCGATACGCCTCGCTCAGCGCCCTCCTCGGTTGAGACCCTCCATTTCAATGACGTCAGCCGCAGTCTCGATCGGCTCGGAACAGGCCCGGTCGGTGAGCGGAAACGGATTTCCCGGAGTGCCACCAGGGTGGATCTCGAAGTGGAGATGGGGGCCCCTCGCGTTGCCCGAACTGCCGACGAAGCCGATCAGCTCGCCACGCGCGACCTCGCGGCTCTCACCTGCCCAGCCGTCCAGGTGAGCGTAGAAGAACTTGTTTCCGGCGGCGGTCGTCAGCCACACCGACCTACCGCCGGCGCGGCTGAACTTGAATTCGGCGCTGCCGGCGAGCGCCGCAACGATCGCGGTCCCGCGATCTGAGACCATGTCGACACCCTGGTGACGACGCCCTCCGGAACGGGCCGCACCCCAGTCATCGATGAACGACGACCCACCATCGACGGGGCACGAGATCGCGGACAGCTCGCCACGCTCGACTTCCAGCGCGACCGGGCTCGGCGCCTCGTGGGCAGCGACGGACGTCGCCGACATGATCGTCGCAAGCATGACGGCGCCGGCCACGACCGCGCGAACGGAGGACAACGGAGGAAAACGCATTCGGCGGATATTACAGATAGATGACGAAAAGAGGCATCGCGTCACACTGTCGCAATGCGTCCATGTGCCCAACACGCCGCTACGAGACGAGGGCTCCCCGCTGCAGCGCCGATGCGAGAATGATCTCGACCAGTTCGAAGCTCGACTCTGCACTGACATCTTCGAAATAGATCGCTCCCGGCCAGGGCGGCCCGGTTGACTCACGGCCGTCGACAGAGATCCTGCGGGCCACGGTCTTGATCGCGTCGACCTTCTCCATCGCGGCGGCCCTGGTCGCATCCTTGATCCGCTCCGGATCGCCGATGCTGTTGCGGTCGATTTCCGTAGCGCCGACGCCCAAGTAGAGCGGGAGACCTCTTTCGATCGACTTCCAGACGTAGAACGATGTGTCGATTCGATCATCGGCGAGCCGGATGACGTAGTCGCTACAAACCCCGTTCTTGGCCAGGAACAGGTCTTCCAGCGTCACCGGAACCGCGTTGGACCGTTGGCGGGAACCACGGCGTCGCGACGGCGTCCGTGTCGCACTCGCCTGGGTCACGTAGTCGCCGCGATAGTTGGCGACATAGACGCGGTCTCCCCACGGGTTCTCGTCCTTGAGTCGCCGGGTTGCGCGGATGGCGACGTCTCGACAATTGTGAGGACCGATGAAGAACGGAGACCCCGAGGCATCGGACAACTCGACCAGCCCGTCGGGATGGGTCTGGAAGAAGTGCTCGATCCACGGTCGATGAACAACGTCGACCAGATGGTCCAAGATGTCGTCGACCAGTTCACGATCGTGTGTCAGTTCGTTGATCAGGAGTTCTTGGCCGTAGATGTCGGCCGCCAAGCTGTAGGGCGCCGACAGGTGCAGGATCGGCCTGAAGCCGGTCAGCTGGTGATAGATCGCAACGCTCTCGGCCACGATCGCCGGAATGCCGCTGTCGAGGTCCGGGGTGACCAGTTCATGCCAGTTGTCGGCGTCGATCAAGGCCACACCCGGGTCGGTGCCGGGTGAGAACCTGTCGGAATAGATCATCTCTTGGCCGAGTGCCTCAGCGGTGAACCCATACACGGGCCAACTCAGGTAGAGCTTCGACATCCCCAACAGCTTGAGGGTCATCAACACCGAGCGCACGTAGCGCTCGGGATCTCGCTTGTAGAACTGGGCCGCGGTGAGGTCGAACAGGTCGTGCATCAGTCCCAGGGTCAACAGATCGATTGATCCCGTGACGTGGACCGAGGTTTCCGAGGCCGGAACCCTGAACACCTCATCGAAATCACCCCCGATGGTGGTCTCGAATATCTCGATCAGACGGCTTCTCGCATGCGGATCACCTGCCTGCCACCTGGCCAGCAGGTGGATGCCGTGAGGGAACTCGAGTTCGCTGAACGGCAGCACTAGCAGCTCTGTCATCGTGTTACCTCCCAAGTGGAGTTGTGTCGGTGGAGATGGTGTCGGTGCCGATCGGTACGGCAACGGTCGCGGCATCGGTGACGAAGCGCACCCGGTCGCCTCGATAGAGGTCGGTTCCGAAGTCGACCGGCCTGCCCCTGTTGTCGAAGGCGAGGCGACGTTCGAGCATCGCCGGTGCCCCCGGCGCGGACGCCAGCCACTGCGCCTCGATCTCGCTCAGAGCCACGGCTTCGAGGCTCTGCCGGGCGTACTCGACGTGTACGTCGTACTCGGTGCGCATGACCTCGTAGACCGATCTCGCCTCGAAGTCGAAGACCTCGAGGCCGGGCAGCAGATCGGCGGGCAGGGAGAAGGTCTCGATCAGGACGGGTTGACCGTTCACCGTCCGCAGCCGGTGACACCGGTAGATCTCGTCGGTCGGCGAGAGTTCGAGCTCGGCGGCGACGAGCGGCGACGGCGCGACCCGCTCGAGGTTCAACACATGCGAGCCGGCGGCGAGACCTCGCTGACGGATCCGCTCGGTGAAGTGGAAGAACTCGGCGGCGCCGCGTTCTATGCGAGGTTCGGCGATGAACGTGCCCGATCCATGGCGTCGCTCGACGAGCCCGCGCCGTTCGAGCACATCGAGGGCTTGGCGGATCGTTCGCCGATTCACACCGAATTCCTTGGCGAGGAATCGCTCTGCGCCGACCCGATCGCCGGGGTTGAGCTCACCCTGCTCGATCCGCTCGAGCAAGGTGTCGACGATCTGCATGTAGATCGGCAGACGTGAGTCGCTCACGACCGGAACCCTCCCGATCCGGACGCACTCGGCTCTGCTGTTGTCGACTCGAGGCGGTCGAGCAGTGGCCCGAAATGGTCGAGCGGCGGGGTTTCGGCCCGGGCCAGCTTGCCGTGGTCGTCCTCCAACCGCCGCAACCGCACAGCGTCCTGCGCGTATCGACGAGCTTCGAATCCCGCCACCTCGTCAGGGGTCATCGGTCCCCCCTGCCTGGTGAGCGTGTACTGCGACGCGGCCGACAGATGGTCGTGGTACTCCGGCGTGCGCGCACACAGGTAGCGCTTGGCGTCGACGTGGAGGCGAACCGGTTCGGCGATCGCCGGACCGAACCGACAGGCGACCCAATCGCCGCCGAGGTCGGCATGGGAATGAATGCCGTAGGCATCATCGGGCTCGTCGAGGAAGTGCCCGACGTCGTGCAGGAGGCAGGCCGCGACGAGGGTGTCGGATCCACCGTGCTCCTCGGCCGCCACCGCGGTGAGGAGCGAGTGCTCGGCGAGCGAGATGTTCTCGCCGTAGTTGCGGCGGCCGCGACCGGCCATCAACACGGCCAACTCGTCGACAGCGCTCACCGGGCGGCCTCCAGGATCCGGATCCGCGAGTGCAGCGAGTCCTTGTCCGCGTAGGACCCCTGCAAATGGCGATGCCCGCCCTCGTAGGCGGAGCGGCCGTGCAGTACCCGCTGGTTGTCGAACACGAGGAGCTGGCCGGGTTCGAGTCTGAACTCGATGATCGCACGGGGATCGTGGAGCGCCCGCCCCAGGATCCTGTAGGCGCGGTAGAAGTCGGCCAGCACGTCGGGCGCCATGTCGAAGGCCTGGATCGAGCGACTGTTGTAGCGGACGCCCACCACCTCACCCCGCCCATCGACCTCGATGAGTGGCACCCGCGACTGGAGGTCGGCCGATCCGTCCTCGACGAATCGGAAGTGCACCGGGCAGGTGGTCAGCAGCTCGAACGCATCGGGGTGATCACCGCGGATCGTCTCTGCGACCGCGAACCCGTCGCAGAGCTGCGTGTCGCCGCCGTCGGACTCGTTGACGAGACAGTGCAGCAGCTGAAGACCCGGAACCGGATGACGATACGGATTGTCGGTGTGCATCCCGATGCCGAGCTTGGTGAAGGCGAGGTTCGCAGGATCTGGCTGCTCCCTGACGTCGAAGATCCGGCCGTAGTTCGTCTCGCGGACGTAACCGAACAGATCGATCACCCTCATGACCGAACCCGGGACGGTCGGGACGTTCTCCACGAGCGCGAACCCGAGATCACGAAGACCGACCAGCCATCTGGACAACCGCATCGGGTCACTCGTCAACGACGGGTAGTCGGCGAAGGTCAGCGAGCGCTGGAGCTCGGCGCCCCACAACGTCGGACGGGGGATGACGCCGCCGGTCGCCGGGACGTTCGAGCCGTACCGCCGCAGCCAGGTCTCGTCGAACGTCGCGTCGAACCCCTCGGGCATGAACGACACCGTCACCCGATCGGCATCGTGGGTCACATCGGCGATCATGATCTCGGGGAGGAGGTTGACGTCGAACGTGCGCTGTCCCCGGTCACGGTGACGGCCGGATTCGACGTTGTCCCTCAGCCACCACGCCAAGAAGCGCTCGGTCGAGCCGTCGGTGAACCCGACGTTGATCCATTGCCGATCGTGTTCGACTGCGGCGACGCCCACTCGACTCCTCCTCCTCCTCCGAAGGTGGTCTACTCCGAACTATGTAATGGTCTATACCAAGATCTGGAAGGAAGGTCAAGAACTATTAGGACTTCAGCGGGTAGGGCGGGTGTCGGGTTGGTGTCGGTCGCGCCAGACGATGAGTTTGCCGGTGATCAGCACGACGGTCGCGAGGCACAGCGCGGCGTGTCGATGGGTGCTGGTGCGGTCGGTGTTGCGGCGTAGTTGACCGAAGTTGGAGAGCCACGAGTTGGTCGCTTCGACGATCCACCGCAACCCGAGCCGCATCGGCTGTGGAGCTTCGGTGTCGCCGGGTCGGCGACGTTTCTGGATGATCAGATCGTGGTATCCGGCGTCGTTGAGTTGGCGGCGGATCTTGGGGTAGTCGTAGCCGCGGTCGAGGTGCAGGGTTCCGATGTGGCCGCGGTGACCGCCGTCGCGGATGGCGTCGATGGTGGGTCCCAAGAGTTTGACGTCGTTGCGGTTGGCGCCGTCGATCGCCCAGCCGATCGGGACACCGTGGGCTTCGACGCCAACAGACCACGTCCAGCCGCAACACCGACCGCACCAGCACCCATCGACACGCCGCGCTGTGCCTCGCGACCGTCGTGCTGATCACCGGCAAAC
>PVMS01159544.1_pt1 | contig 45623 bp, 50 predicted proteins | sample 1853461 | NCBI WGS metagenome assembly PVMS01 (sample SAMN08582032, study PRJNA380276) | Marine sediment metagenome, whole genome shotgun sequencing project. | isolation source: ocean sediment barecode stripped | collected 2017
AGACAACGGAGTGCAGAACTTGCGCGGGACTCTGTCCATGGCGCGCATGCCCGCGGCACACAGCGCGACCTCCCAGTTCTTCATCAATCTCAGTGATAACGGCGCGCTCGATCACGGCGGCCGTCCCGGAGAGACCTGGGGCTACGCCGTGTTTGCCCGGGTGATCGAGGGAATGGACGTGGTGGACGAGATCGCCCGGGTCCAGACTGGCCAGCGGGCCGGGATGTCAGATGTTCCCGTCGAGCCGGTCGTGATCGAAAAGGTGTATCGAGAGACGTCCTGACGACCAGGGCCCGGGCGGAATTCATCCGCCCGGGCCCTGTCTTGCGGTCATAGCTGGAGCCGTCGGTTCAGGCGATAGCGACCGGGCTCCCGGTGGTGACGACTTCCGTGATCGCGGACAACGCCTGTTCGAGGATCTCCAGGGTCACCACCAGCGGCGGTGCGATCCTGATCACCTGGTGATGCGTATCGTTGCACAGGATCCCGCGTTCCATCAATGCATCGCAGAACGGCCTGGCCGGGCCTGACTCCTTACGGATTTCGATCCCGATCATCAGCCCTCGACCCCTGACTTCCGCGATGTGCGGCGAGTCGATGTCGCTGAGTCTCCCATGCAGCCAGCTCCCGAGCTCGAGCGATCGATCCGCAAGCCCCTCGTCCAGGGTCACCGCGAGCGAGGCCTGTCCCACTGCGGCACCGAGTGGATTGCCGCCGAACGTCGAACCGTGGTCACCCGGGTGGAAGACATCCATCACGTCATCATTGGCGAGGATGGCCGACACGGGAAACACGCCGCCGCCGAGTGCCTTGCCGACGATCAATACATCGCCGCGTGTTCCGTCCCAGTCGCCGCAGAACAGCTTGCCCGTCCGACCGAGCCCGGTCTGAATCTCGTCGTTCAGGACCAGCACGCCTCGTTCACGGCAGATCTCGTGGGCCGTGCTCATGTATCCGTCCGGTGGCACGATGATTCCACCCTCTCCCTGGAGCGGTTCGACCAGGAACCCGACGGTCTCATCCGTGATTGCCCGCTCGAGCGCGTCCGAGTCGCCGTAGGGAATCGTCACGAACCCGGGCGCGAAAGGCCCGAAACCAGCGCGATACTGATCCTCGGACGAGAATCCGACGATCGTCGTGGTGCGTCCGTGAAAGTTGTTCGCGCAGACGATGATCTCCGCCCGATCGTCCGGTACGCCCTTTACCTCGTATCCCCACTTCCGGGCCGCCTTGATCGCCGTCTCCACCGCCTCTGCGCCGGTGTTCATTGGTAGTGCCCGGTCGAATCCAGTCGCTTCACACAACTGGTGCAGGAACGGTCCCATCCGATCGTTGTGGAACGCCCGGGATGTCAGCGTAAGGCGTCCCGCCTGCTCCTCGAGGGCCTCGATGATCCGGGGGTGGCGGTGCCCCTGGTTGACGGCCGAATACGCCGCGAGCATGTCGAGGTATTTCCTGCCTTCCACGTCCCACACCCAGACTCCCTCGCCCCGCTCCAGCACCACCGGGAGCGGCCCGTAGTTGTGGGCGCTCCAGCGATCGACCTCCTGTATGAACTCAGCTGTCCTCGACATGGTCTTCTCCTGATTGCGTTCCGGCTGCCTGTGCCCTGCGCATCCGCGATTCGTGGTGCCACGATTCTTCCGCCGCCCGAACCTGAACGTTCATTCTCCGGTCCGCAACGGGATCCTCCTCAGGGCTGGACACACGGGGCCCGGGCTGGCATCCTGTGCGGCGCCGTCGACGGCCCGACAATGCGATACCTGCTTCATCGGCGAGGTCCTGATGTACATCTTCATCACGTTGCTGCTCGGTCTGATGGTCAGCGGGTTCGGAGCCGGCTTCGCCTTCGCCTGCCGAATGGACCCGGAGGAAAACAGGGACTGAGGACTGCTCAGCTCCCTCCGGCCTCCACGATCTTCCGAACGAGATCTGGATCGTCGGGCAGCAGCTCGGCGGCCGGAAGCCGCGGCACCAGCTCTCTCCATTCCGGACGCAGCTCGAACGATTTCGCGAACAGCGGAAGGGACTCGTCGATCCGACCCACGCTGGCGAGCGTGACGGCGTGCCAGAACAGGGGCTCGGACTCTCCCGGCAGCAGCGCTTCCGCCTTCCGATACTCCTCGACCGCCGCATTGATGTCGCCATCCGTCACGTATCCGTCTCCCGCGTTCATGTGACGGTAGGCCCGGGCGACCCCGAGCAGGCGCCGCAGCTCGCCCAGCGGGTCGGCGCTGTCCTCGATGCGAAGATCGAAGATCCGATCTTCCCACGGACGACCCGAGGGACGGTCCGCGACGACCAGCAGCGCAGCGGACTGGCTGCCCCTGATATCGCCGCCCTCGCCCTGCGCCGCATCCAGCGCCGCGACGAGCCGTGCGGCCAGGTCTCCCCGGGTCGTGGTGAATGCTGAGTACATCGCGTCGCACACGGTCGAGTTGTGCATCAGGTTTGCCTGCACGGTGAACCCGTCTCCCTCCCGATCGCAGGCGTACTGAATTGCCAGATCCCCGGTAAACACGGCTGTTCCTCCCGAGGCGTCGACCATTCCGACCTGGCGGACCTGCGGAGTCGCGTCCGCCTGCACGAGACCAGACAGCACCTGCTCCGCACTCTTTCCCGTCTTCATCAGCACGAGACCGAGGACCCCGTAAGACGGATCGATGAACGACTGGGTCGCTATCGCTCCCACTCCGCTCTCGGCCCAGGGCACCGAAGAGCCGACCGAGAACCAGTGGGACTGCACGGCGACGCCGAGCTCGCCGGTATCGGGATCGCGCGCGACGATCGAGTATGTATGAACCGGCCGGACGGAGCGCATCCGGGAAACGTTCCCGGTTTCCTGGGCGCGAACTGCACCCGTGGGGGCCAGGATCGCAGCGAGCAGGAGCAGTCGGATCCTGGGGTGGGGAAGTGGCATGGCTGAACCTCCGGGCGGTGAATGAACGCGAAATGCGACAGCCGTGAACCGAATCGTCTGCTAAGTGTACGGAGGTGCTGGTAAGTCTGGAAGTTCGGTGGACATGATTGCGTACCATGTCTATATTATAGGTCTGCCTTAGGTGGGAGACTGCTCCAGACGTTCCCTGGCTTCGAGGTGTGAATGACAAAGAATTTTCAGGACGATACCGGTCGGCGATGGAAGGCGTGGCTCGCGTCGAGAGACGTTTTCTGGCCGGATCCCGAGTTCAAGAAGAAGGCCGAGAATCGTGAAGCTGTGATCTTCGTGTGTTTTTCCGATCCCTCTGAACCGCAGCGCCGAATCCAGCTGCCCGCGGGTTCGTTCGAGTCGTTCTCGCCCGACGACCTGCTCAGCCAGTTCGAGCTTGCCGAAGCGGATCCGGCTATCCGGTAGGACGAAGTTCACTCGAGATCGCTTCGAGCAGGGGGCGTGACGCCGGGGCCGTCCGGACGTCACGCCCCCTTTCTGCAGCATGCTCGGGTCTCTCGCAACCAGATAGAGTTGGAGGCACACATGACGTCGGAACCGAACTCGCCGAGTGGGCTGGCCGGAGTCGTAGCCGCCCGAACCGCCCTGAGCCGCATCGATGGCGAGACCGGCCGCCTGTGGTACAGAGGATATGACATTCATTCACTGGCCTCGAGCAGCCGCTTCATGGAGGTGCTCTATCTCCTCTGGTACGGTGAGCTTCCGACCCGGGTCGAGCTGATCGCGTTCGAGGGGCTGCTGGCTGCGGAGCGGGAGCTTCCCGAGACCGTGTACGATGTCCTGCGTGAGCTTCCGACCGGTACCGTTCCGATGTCGGCGCTGCGGACCGCGGTCTCCACCCTGGGGTGTCTCGACCCCGATGCGGAATCGAACGCACGAGAGGCGAATCTGCGCAAAGCGGCTCGCCTGGTGGCGCAGATGCCGACGGCCGTAGCGGCGCAGTACCGGATTCGGCAGGGGCTCACCCCGGTCGGACCGGATCCCTCGCTGTCCCACGCCGCGAACTTCCTGTACATGCTCTCCGGTGAGGGCCCGGGGGAAACCGCTGAGCGCGCCCTCGATACCTCGATGGTGCTGTACCTGGAACACGGGCTCAATGCGTCTACTTTCGCCTGCCGGATCGTAGCTTCGACGCTGTCCGACATGCACTCGGCGATCACGGCGGGTATCGGTGCGCTGAAGGGTCCGCTGCATGGCGGTGCCAACCAGCGGGCGATGGAGATGCTGCTCGAGGTCGAAGACGAAACGGAAGCGGAGGCCTGGGTAGACCAGGCGCTGGCCGAGGGACGGAAGATCATGGGATTCGGCCACCGCGTGTATCGCACGGAGGACCCGCGAGCAACGCATCTCAGGCGCATGTCCGAGGAACTGACCGGTGCCGGGGGAGACAGCCGCATGCACGACCTGGCTCGACGGGTAGAGGAGACAATGCTCGACCGTAAGGGGATACCCTGTAACGTCGATTTCTATTGCGCGACGGTATACGGCAGTCTCGGCATTCCGCTCGACCTCTATACGCCGCTGTTCGCGATCGGTAGAGTGGGGGGGTGGGCCGGTCACGTGATGGAGCAACACGAGGACAATCGCCTGATCCGACCGAGGGCGGAGTTCGTCGGATCGGTGGACAGGCACTATGTCCGGCTCGAAGATCGTCGCTGAGAAACCAGAACCCAAAGCAAGGAACGGAGGCGAACATGCCTTCCGAGTACAAATTTGCGGTAGTCCCGCCTGAGGGCGCACCGACCGAGGTCACCGACGCAGGTCCGCAGGTCCCCGACAACCCGATCATTCCGTTCATCGAAGGCGACGGAATGGGCCCGGACATCTGGGCTGCTGCCGTCCGTGTGTTCGATGCGGCAGTCGAATCGGCCTATGAAGGGAATCGAAGAATCCACTGGATGGAGGTGTATGCGGGCGAGAAGGGCCAGGAAATGGCCGGCGAGTGGCTCCCGGAGGAAACGCTCGACGCGATTCAGGAGTTCAGAATCGCGATCAAGGGCCCCCTGACGACGCCAGTCGGCGGAGGGATCCGGTCACTCAACGTGACGCTTCGCCAGCGGCTCGACCTGTATGCGTGCGTTCGTCCATGCCGCTGGATCAAGGGCGTTCCGTCACCGGTCAAGGAGCCCCAGAAGCTGGACGTCGTTCTGTATCGGGAGAACACGGAGGACGTCTACGCCGGAATCGAGTGGGAAGCAGGCTCCGATGATGCTGAGAAGGTCCGTCGATTCCTGAACGACGAGATGGGCTGCGACATCCGGGAGCACAGCGGGCTCGGAGTGAAGCCGATCTCGGAATTCGGAACCAAGCGCCTGGTATCGATGTGCATTCGCGAGGCGCTCAAGGCGGGGGCCCGCTCGGTGACGCTCGTCCACAAGGGCAACATCATGAAGTACACCGAGGGCGCATTTCGCGAGTGGGGCTACGAGGTCGCGAGGGACGAGTTTGGAGATGCGACGATCACCGAGACGGAGCTGTGGAGTGCATTCGACGGTAAGCAGCCCGACGACAAGCTCGTGATCAAGGACCGGATCGCGGACGCGATGTTCCAGCAGGTTCTGCTGCGTCCGGCCGAGTACGCTTACATCGCGACCCCCAATCTCAATGGCGACTATCTGTCCGATGCGTGCGCGGCGCAGGTGGGCGGCCTGGGAATGGCTCCTGGCGCCAACATCGGAGATGGGGTCGCACTGTTCGAGGCGACCCACGGAACGGCTCCGAAGTATGCTGGGATGGACAAAGTGAATCCGACGTCGCTCATTCTGTCGGGCGTCATGATGTTCGAGTACATGGGCTGGCAGGAGGCGGCGGACGCCGTCCTGCGCGGTATCGAGCGTTCGGTGGCCGAGAAGCACGTCACGTACGATCTCGAGCGCCAGATGCGCGGGGCCACGCTCGTGAAGACCTCGGAGTTCGGAGACCGGATCATCGAGAACATGCAGTCACATTGAGCGGGCCGGCCCGGGGGCTCGCGGACGGAACCTGAGCCCGTTCATGCGTCAAACGCGTCGAGGTCCGGGCGACGCTCGCGGACGCCAGGGTCGTCGCCGGAGCGCCGGGTGCTCGCTCCGGAGGATGATTACAGTTCTTGCCGCGCTGGCCGTTCCGGTGTTTCCGGGGCGGCCAGCGCAGGCACAGGAGACTGACCGGCCGGCGCCCGCGGACTCGGTTCGGGCGGATTCCCTGGTGGCGGATTTTCTGGTGGTGGATTCGGTCGCCGTGGCAGAGGCGGACAGTCTCATCGGCCCGCTGGAGCAACCCCTGGCGGGCACGCTGCGGGACTCGACGGTGGATGAGAGCTACGCCCTCCTGGCCGCTCCACTGGATCTTCCGCCCGATGCGGGCTCTGCCGTGGTCATGGTGCTCGACCGCGATCGAATCGTTCAGAGCAACGCCCTCAACCTGCTGGAGCTTCTAGAAGAGTATCCGGGCTTCATGCCATTGCGGGCGACCTGGTTCGGCGGTCCCCAACAGGTGATGACGGGCGCCCTCGGTCCGGGGTTTCTCACGGTGCGGGTGAACGGCCGTGAGGTCACGACGATGGACGGGGCTCAACCCGACCTGACACGCTTCTCGATTGCCTACCTGCAGCGCGTTCGCCTCGTCCGGGCGAGCGTCGGCTGGATCATCGAACTCACGACTCTGTCGCGTGAAAAGAGGGATGCCTACTCGAGGGTCGAAGGAGGGACCGGGGATCCGGGGCTGAGCAGACTGCGCCTCGTGTTCGATAACGGTCTGGGCCGCTCGTTCCGCGTCGCGGCCAGCGCCGATCTGGTGGACGCGACCGGAGATCATCCTTCCACCGATTTCGACTTCTTCGGGCTGATCGAATGGGTCCCGGAGGACGGCGGTTCCGGACTCGCGTTTTCTTATCAGTCCGAGACCATCGAGCGGGATGTGTATTTTCCGGTGTCGATACGGCGGACGGAGATGTTTCTTCGCGGGCAGGTCGAACTCGGTCCGTCACTCCGTCTGGAGGCGTTCGGCGGCCAGACCGGGTGGAAGCAGGATGACGTCGAGCCGCTGCCGGAGGCGGAGCCGGACCACCGATCGGTCGTCAGCGGAGGCGTGGCGATCCGGGGGGACTGGGACCGGTTCTGGACACGCGCGTCGCTCGCCGCGTGGGTCAGTGACTATCACCCGGACTTCCAGTTCGACGGAGATGTCGGCGGGAGACTGATCGGCCCATTGAGAGCGGACGCGGGGGTGCGGTTCGCGGACTGGAACGGGTTCAATGCGACGGAACTGCGGGGCGGGGTATCGATCGACCTTCCGTTGCACCTGACGGTCAGGGCGCTGGGGGCTTCGGGAACGCGGGGGCTTTCGTATCCGACCGTCGAGCGGGTTGATTCGCTCCGCTTCGACCAGCTCACGGGACGCCTCGACTTCGTCCTGCCGTCGGTTTCTCTGTACGGCCTCGTGGAGCAGCAGAACCTCGAGAGCCAGCTGCCGTTCCGGTCCGTATTCGACCGGTATCAGACCGCTACGGTGAACCCGGTGAAGGTCACGGCGTTCGAGGTTGGTGGCGATGTTCCGGTGATCCCGCTGAACTGGCTGTTTCACGATGTCTCACCGATCCGGCTGGGAGGGTTCTGGCGGTACCAGTCAGTGGGTGCTCCGCTGGAAGCGATGTACACGCCGAAGTATGTGGTCCGCGGTGTGCTCGGATTCGACGACGAGTTCTTTGACGGAAACCTCGGGGTCAATCTCGGGCTCGGATTGAAGTACCGGGGAACCATGGGTTCGCCCTCGATCGATGCCGCTACCGAGGAGAGCTCGGTCCTGGTGGGAATTCCCGACTACATGTTCTTGGACTGGAACATGGCAATCCGAGTTCTCTCGGTAATCATCTACTATCGGTACGACAACATCACCGGAATCAGCGCATTCGACTTTCCGGAGCTGCAGTTCCCGAACACGCGATCCGTATTCGGAGTGAAGTGGACATTTTTGAACTGATGCATAGCATTCGACATTGACTGTCTGTAACCTGATGTACAACAAGATGGTACATATGGACATATGAAGTCGATTCGCGCCTCCTGCACGTTGACGGAGGTGGTATTTAATCCTATGTTCTACAGTCTATATGATACGAAGCATGACGGGATTCGGATCCGCCGCGGTTACCGCAGGCGACGTGACGGGAAGCCTCGAGCTCAGGTCCGTGAATTCACGGCATCTGAAGCTCAATTTCCGGCTTCCATACGGCGCTGAGGTGTACGAGGAGCCGTTGCGCTCCGCCGTGGGGGATCGACTCAGGCGCGGACATGTCGATGTGACGCTCCGCCTCACGCCGTCGCATGACGCCGCTGCGCGGATCGAGATCGACGAGGCGAGGCTCGTCTCCTACCTGGAGGCCTTCCGTCGCCTGCAGGGGACGCATGGCCTCGAAGGAATACCGGATCTTGACCTGGTAAGCCGACTGGACGGCGTTCTGGTCGAGCGGTCCCCGGATGCATTGGGGTCAATCGATGCGGAGATCGTGACCACGGCCGCGCAGGCGGCGGTGGACGAGCTGATCGGCATGCGTAGCCGCGAGGGTGAGCGCCTCGCTGCCGAGCTCCGCGAGCGCCTGGAGGCATTGTCCGCTCGGATGGACGAGGTCGAGGAACTCGCGCCGCTGCGGCTCGAGGCGGAGCGTGAGCGACTCCGACGTTCGGTGGCTGAACTCGCGGGCGGCGTCGACGTGGATGATGACCGTCTGGCAAGGGAGATCGCGATTCTCGCCGATCGCTGGGACATTCGGGAAGAAATCGTGAGAGCGCGGGCGCACGTCGGAGCATTCGAGGACCTTCTCGATCTTCCGGACGACGAGCCGGTGGGAAAGCGCCTGGGCTTCCTCAGCCAGGAGCTCCTGCGGGAAGTCAATACGATCGGCTCGAAGAGCAATGATGCGCGGATCTCGCACCACGTGGTCGAGGCAAAGAACGAGCTCGAGACGATGCGCGAGCAGATCGAAAACGTCGAGTGAATCTGTCAGGCCCGAGGATCCTCTTCGTCCTGGCCGGCCCGTCGGGCGGCGGGAAGACGACGGTCTGCCGCAGGATCGTGGCATCTCGCCCCGATGTTCGGTTTTCGGTATCTGCTACGACCCGGCCCCCGCGGTCGGGCGAGCGGGACGGCGCTGACTATCGGTTTCTCTCTCGCGACAGCTTCGACGCACTGGTCGAGGCCGACGGATTGCTCGAATGGGCCGAAGTTCACGGGGAGATGTATGGAACGCCCCGTGAAGCCCTGTCGAAGGCCTCGAATGCAGGCTGCCATCTGCTGCTCGACATTGACGTTCAGGGAGCGAGGCAGGTGCGGGAGCGTGAGCCCGACGCAGTGCTCGTGTTTCTTCTGCCTCCGACTGCCGGGGTGCTTGTCGAGAGATTGCGGCGTCGGGGAAGTGACGACGACGAGAGGGTCCGCCGACGGCTTCGGACGGCACTGTCCGAGCTCGAAGCGGTACAGGAGTTCGACTACGTGGTCGTCAACGACGATCTGGACGTTGCCGTGAACGCCGTGGAGGCGATCCTGGATGCCGAAGTCCGTCGGACGGAGCGGTGTCGGGAATGGCTCGGGGAGCGCGCGGTAGAGTTGAGTGAGGCTATCGAATCGGATCTCGCCAGCTCGCACATCTGAACACAGGAGACGCAAAAGTGCCGAAGGTTTACAGCCATGAGGATCTGGCCGCCAACTCGCCCGACAAGTACCTGGGAGTGCTGGTTGCCGCCAAGTATGCGCGCGAGCTCAACCTGTTGCCGCTGGAACGCTCCCCCTACGGAGCGAACAAGCTCACGACGATGGCTCTTGCAGCTCTCGCATCGGGCGACCTGGAATTTCGACTCGTCCGACGCCCGCATCCGGACGGCGGTTGATCAGAGCCGCCGATGCGACCGTTCGACGGACGCCGGATCCTGCTGGTGGTCTCGGGTGGGATCGCAGCATATAAGAGCGTGATCCTGCTTCGGGCGCTCCGGGCAGCGGGCTCCGACGTTGAGGTCCTGATGACGAGCGCGGCTGAGCGTTTCGTCGGCCCGGTCACGTTCGAGGCGCTCGCAGGGCGCCCTGTTCACACCGACCTGTGGACGAATCCGCTTTCCCACATCCAGCTCGGGCGGAATTGCGACCTCGTGATCGTTGCTCCCGCCACGGCGGACCTGCTGTCCGCGATGGCTCACGGCCGAGCGGACGACCTTGCCACGGCCACTCTGCTGGCAGCCGACTGCCCGGTGCTTGCCTGTCCTGCGATGAACGTCCGGATGTGGGGCAACCCGGCGACCCGAAGGAACGTGAGCCTGTTGACCGATGACGGAATCCGGTTTGTCGGTCCGGCGCATGGCGAGCTCGCCGAGGGGGAGACGGGGGTCGGTCGGATGGCCGAGCCCGAGGAGATCATGGTCGAGGCGGGCCGAATGCTCGAGACGGATTCGGAGCTTGCCGGCAGGAGAGTCGTTGTTACGGCGGGTCCGACGCAGGAGCCGGTCGATCCCGTCCGCTTCATCGGCAACCGGTCGTCGGGACGGATGGGATTCGAGCTCGCGGCATCGGCCTGGCGTCGTGGCGCGGATGTCGTGTGCATTCACGGGCCCGTATCCGTGTCCCCGCCGTTCGGTCCGCGGGTCGTAGAGGTGGAAGACGCTGTGTCGATGCTGGAAGCGTTACGCGTCGAACTCGAGGGTGCCTCGGTGCTGTGCATGGCAGCGGCCGTGTCGGATTTCCATGTCGACCAGCCGGCGGACCAGAAGATCAAGAAGGATATGCTGCGCGGTGGATCGTTCACGCTCCACCTCTCGGCGGGTCCCGATCTGCTGGTCGAGACGAAAGAGCAGCGGGCAGCCGCGGGAGTATTCACACTGGGTTTTGCGCTCGAGACGACCGACGGGCTGTCCAACGCCACCGCGAAGCTCGAATCGAAGAATATGGATCTCGTCGCGCTCAACCAGGCCGGGGCACAGGATGCCGGCTTCGAAGTCGAGACGAATCGCATCACGCTGATAGAACCTTCGGGATCCATCGAGGAGCTTCCCCTGCTGTCGAAGCGTGAAGCGGCCGACCGGCTGCTGGATCGGATCGAGGACCGCCTGCGGGACGGGGACTGAGCAGCGCCCGTGTCGGATCGTTCACGGCTGCTCGTCGACCACCTGCGGCTCCGCCGTGACCTGGGCGAGAAGGAATTGTTCGTCGAGCCGGGAGAGCGCAAGGCGCTTCTCGCTCGGGCGGCCCGCCTGGCCGTTTCGGAGCGCCCGGGCGGGGAAGCTCCGAGCCCGGCGCCGACGAGACCGGAAGCAGACCGCGGCAAACCGGGTGCGGTGGGGACGGGCGGTGGAACCGGAATCCCGGCCGGTGCTCCACTGGATGCCGGACTCGAACGGCTGGCGCGGGAGGGCAGCACGGCGGAAATCCTCGAGATCCCGGATCTTGCACGTCTCCGAGCCGTGGCTGACGCCTGCCAGAGATGTCAGCTGCACGAGACCCGGAACCGGCCCGTGTTTGCGGATGGCACACCGGAAGCTCGCGTAATGTGCGTCGGAGAAGCTCCGGGCCAGCGAGAGGACGAGACCGGCCTGCCGTTCGTGGGGCGGGCGGGCCAGCTGCTCGATCGCCTGTTGACGGCCGTCGGTCTGGGGCGGGATCGCGTGTTTATCTGCAACGTCCTGAAATGCCGACCACCTGGAAACCGGAACCCGCTGCCGGAGGAGATCGAGCAGTGCTCGCCGTTCCTTCTCCGGCAGCTCGCGCTGGTCGATCCCGCGGTCGTCATTGCGTTCGGTACGTTTGCGGCGCGCACGCTGCTGGGCTCACGAGAATCACTCGGCCGGCTGCGGCAGCGGACACACCTGTACGAGGGCCGCCCGCTCGTAGTCACGTATCATCCCGCTGCACTGTTGCGGAACCCGGGGTGGATTCGGCCGACATGGGAAGATCTGCAGCGGGTTCGATCGATCCTGGACGGCGACGGGCAGAAAGAGATCACGGAAAACCCGGAGGGCTCGCGATGAGCCCGGGACGGCAACATGGCTGAAGCAGGAACCTCATTGGTCGCTGAGCGCGGAAGTCCTGGCTCCCGGCAGCCCCCGTGGTCGGAAGAGGCCGAAATCTCCGTGCTGTCGGCGATGCTGATCGACGGAGATGCGGTGGCGCGCGCTGTCGAGATGGTCGACGACTCGTCGTTCTACCGCGAAGGAAATCGCCGCGTGTTCCGAGCGATGCTCCGCCTCTATTCGCGTGGCGAGGTGATCGACGTGGTCACCCTGTCCGACGAGCTCAAGAGTGCGGGCGAGCTGGAGGGTGCGGGTGGAATGTCCTACCTGGCGCGCCTGGTGGACGCCGTCCCGACGGCGGCGAACATCGAGTACCACTGCCGGATCCTTAAGGACAAGTCGGTTCTCCGAAAGTTGATCGATGCGTCCACCGACATCATCCAGGACGCATACGGTGCGCCCGCCGGTGAGGTCGACGAAACACTGGATCGGGCGGAGCAACGGATCTTCCAGATCGCGCAGTCGGCCGAGCGTCAGGGCTTCGTGTGGATCAAGGAGATCCTGTGGCCGACGTTCGAGCGGATCGAGGAGCTGCAGCGCAGTCCGGGCTCCGTCACCGGCATTGCGGCCGGGTTTCCCGACCTCGACAACATGACGGCGGGATTCCAGCCTGGAGACCTCGTGGTGGTGGCCGGTCGGCCTTCGATGGGGAAAACGGCTCTGGCCCTGAATTTCGCTCAGCACGCGGCGATCGATCAGGACGTTTCGGTAGCGATTTTCTCGCTCGAGATGTCGAAGGAAGCGCTTGTGCAGCGTCTCCTGTGCGCCGAGGGACGAGTGGACTCCGGCCGGCTGCGTCGCGGCCGCCTGCAGGACGACGAGTACGCCCGGTTGGCGACGGCGGCAGGGCACCTGAACACGGCGCCGATCTGGATCGACGATTCACCGGCCATCACGGCGCTCGAGGTGAGGGCGAAGGCACGACGGCTCGCGGCCGAGACCAACCTCGGAATGCTCGTGGTTGACTATCTGCAACTGATGACCGGCCCGAGAAACGTCGAAAATCGACAGCAGGAGATCAGCGCCATCTCCCGATCCTTGAAGGCGGTGGCAAAGGAGCTGAACATCCCGGTGATCGCTCTCTCCCAGTTGTCCCGGGGACCCGAACAGCGCACGGACAAACGGCCGCTGCTCGCAGACCTGCGGGAATCCGGAGCGATCGAGCAGGATGCGGACGTGGTCATGTTCGTGTATCGGGAGGAGGCGTATCGTAAGGATGGCGACATGCTCGACGAGAAGGGCGAGTCGCTCGAGGGGCGCGCGGAATTGATCATCGGCAAGCAGCGGAACGGCCCGACGGGCACGATCCAGCTCTACTTCCACAAGTCGTATACGCTGTTCGAGTCGCTGGCGCCAAGGGAGGCGGGGAGCTGAAGGCGCGCACTGTCTTCTTCTGTCGTGAGTGCGGCGGCGAGTCACTGCGCTGGGAGGGCCGCTGTCCGGCGTGCGGATCCTGGAATTCCCTTGTAGAAGCACCAGTATCCTCCGGCAAAGACCGCGGCCGGGGGCGGGCCCACGCAGGCTCGACGGCCGCGGCCCGGCCCGAAGTTTCGAGCCTCGGAGATGGAAGCGCCGCGGCTGGCATTCCTGCTCGACGGGCTCTCGATTTCGGTGACATCGACCGGGTGCTCGGTGGAGGACTCGTTCCGGGCTCCATTCTCCTGCTCGGAGGGGCGCCGGGAATCGGGAAGTCCACTCTGCTGCTGCAGGCTGCGGGGCGCGCACATGCGGCCGGTGCGCACGTCCTGTATGTGTCGGGTGAAGAGTCGAAACAGCAGGTCGAACTGCGCGCCGAGCGCCTGGGTGCGGAGTCTGCCGGAGTCCGTTTCCTGTCGACCGATCGGTTGGAAGAGATCCTCGCCGCCGCCGAGGCGGAAAAGCCGGAGCTCTTGTGCATCGACTCCATTCAGACCGTGTTGAGTGATGACGTGACCTCTGCGCCGGGAACGGTCACGCAGGTGCGGGCCTGTTCCGCGTCCCTGCGGTCGTTTGCGAAGACGACGGGGGCGGCGACGGTGCTGGTCGGCCACGTAACGAAGGACGGCTCTCTCGCGGGCCCCCGAGCGCTCGAGCACCTGGTGGATGTGGTCCTGCATTTCGAGGGGCAGCGCTCGGGCGAGTATCGGATCCTGCGCGGCAGCAAGAACAGGTTCGGCAGTGTGGACGAACTCGCGGTATTCCGGATGACCGAGAGCGGCCTCGAGCCAGTCGCGGATCCGACCTCGCTGTTCCTCGAAGATCGGCCGGAGAGTGTAAGCGGTTCCGCGATCGCGGTTCCGTTGCACGGTACCCGTCCGCTTCCCGCGGAGATTCAGGCACTCACGGTTCGTTCCCGGTATGCATCACCGCAGCGGATCACCACCGGGTTTCCTCCCCGTCGCCTCAACATCATCCTGGCGGTCCTGGGGCGGAGAGCCGGCCTGGATCTCGGTGACAGCGACGTGTTCCTCAGCGTGATCGGTGGCCTCCGGCTGACGGATCCGGCAGCCGATCTGGCTGTAGCGGCAGCGCTCGCGTCCGCCAGCCTCGATCGTCCGCTGCCTGCAGGGATGGCGTTTGCGGCCGAGCTCGGGCTCGGCGGTGAGCTTCGCGCCGTTTCCCATGCGGAGGCGCGAGTGACCGCGGCAGCGCGAGCCGGGTTGAAGACCGTCGTGCTCTCCGGGAGTCTCAAGGGCTCCGTGGGGCGCCACCCTGGCGCCCGGTTCGCCGACACCGTGTCCGAGGCCCTGCGTCTGGTGGAGGAGCCATGAGCGCTGGCGCCATCATTGTCGCGGCCGGGTCGGGTCGCCGCCTCGGGGGGGAGCACAAGCAGTTCCGGGCGTTGGGCCCCGCGCCGCTTCTCGCATGGAGCTGTCACGCATTGTCGCGGCACCCGGATATCTCCGAGCTCGTGGTTGTGGTGCCGGCGCAGTTCGCGGTGGCTCCGCCCGACTGGCTCAAGGGGGTGTGCGACGTCGTAGTGGCTGGGGGGCCCACGCGGCGGGACTCCGTCGGCCTGGGAATCGCGGCTCTGTCGGCCGGGCACGAGACGGTGCTCGTCCATGACGGCGCTCGCCCCTTTCCGTCGGTGAAGCTGATCGGCCGGGTGGCGGAAGTCTGCCGAGACGGTCCGACGATCCCCGGCTTGCCTCTCACCGATACCGTGAAGCTGGTGGGGGAGGGAGGAAGAGTCCTCTCCACGCTGGATCGAGACCGGCTGCGTGCCGCGCAGACTCCTCAGGGGTTTCCGCTCGCCCTGCTTCGGGAGCTCCACGAGCGGGCCGCCCGTGACGATACAGAGGCGACGGACGATGCCTGCCTCGCGGAAGCGGCCGGAATTCCGGTGCGCGTCATCGATGGCGAACCCCTGAATCTGAAGGTCACGACCCGCGCGGACCTGGCGCTGGCCGAGTGGCTTGTGCGAAGCGGCGAGCCCGAAGCCGCAGGCATCGAAGTGCCCGGAGTCGAGACGAGCTGACGGGATGGCGCGGTTCGTCGAGCTCGATTCCACGGCGGTCACGGATGAATGGGTGGAACGCGTTTGCGCGGGCCTCGGGTCGGGTGCACTTCTGGTTCACCCCACGGCGTCGGTGTACGGACTCGGAGGGGGAGATCCGACAGCTGACTCGATCGTTTCCCGGTTGAAGGGGCGGGCCGCCGCCGCTCCGATCCTCCGCCTCGTGTTCGATGCCGGCAAGCTCAGACGCCTGTTTCCCACAATCGTGTGGCCGGAAGTCGCAGATATCCTCGCGGAGTCATTCTGGCCGGGCCCGCTGACCCTGGTGCTGGACGACGGATCGGAATCCGGTCTGGCGGTTCGCGCAGAGTCTCATCCGGCCACTCGAGCGGTTCTCGAACGCTGGGACGGTGCTCTTGGCTCGACGAGTCTGAATCCGAGCGGGGCGGCTCCGGCCCGCACACTCGAGGAGGCACGCGGGATCCTTCGCGCGATGGTTGATCCGGGCAGGTCCCTGTTGCTGGTCGCGGCGGGAGACCTGGCGGGTCCGCCGCCGTCCACGCTGCTTTCCCTCCGGGGCGGGGAGCTCCGCCTGTTGCGGGAAGGTGCAGTCGAGAGATCAGTGCTCGAGCAGGTCCTCGGGCGCTCGTTCGACGGATGAAAGGAGGCGCCGGGTGACGAAGCGGAGTCTGCTGTTCGTGTGCACGGGGAATACGTGCCGCAGCCCGATGGCGGAGATGCAGGCGAAACAGCAGGTGGAGTCCGCGGGGTATGCCGGACTCGGTGTTACCTCGGCGGGCACGGCGGCGCAGGACGGATCCAAGGCCTCCGACCTGGCGCTTCGCGTGGCCGCGAATCGGGGTCTCGACCTGTCGGATCACCGTGCCCGCGCACTCACGCCGGAGCGGATCGCGAGCGCTGATCTCGTCATCACGATGACGAGGCTTCATTCGGATGCGGTCGCTCATCTCGCTCCGGGCGCTCCGGTCATTCTCGCCACGGAGTTTCTGCCGGCCGGCCATCCGCTGCACGGGCTCGATGTTCCGGACCCTTTTGGCTCCGGTGTCGAAGCGTACGAAGCGACGTGGGAGGTCCTGGAAGAGTGTGTTGACGCTCTGTTCGATGAGCTGGGCGGTGGGCCGGATGAGCGATCGACCTCCGGGACGCAGGACACGTGAAGATCTTCGGTCTCGTCGGTGATCCTGTCGGGCACTCACTGTCGCCGGTCATGCATGAGGCTGCATTCCATGAACTCGGACTGAATGCGGAATACAGGCTGGTGCGGGTGCCTGCGGATCGGCCAGGGGATGTCCGACCTGCGATCGGGGATCTCGCATCATCCGGCGGCGGCAACGTTACGGTGCCGCACAAGCAGACCGCGGCCGGCGTGCTCGATATCGCGTCGGAGGACGTCCTGCTGACCGGCGCGTGCAACTGCTTCTGGTCCGATGGAGTCGGTCGGCTGCACGGAGACAATACGGACGTGGGCGGAATCCTCGCCGTGCTGCAGTCAACACCGGGTCTCGATCCGGTCGGCGCCTCGGTCCTGGTCCTGGGGGCGGGCGGCGCGGCGCGCGCGGCTGTCGTCGCGTCGAGTCGTGCGGGAGCCGCCGGCATCTCCGTGCTCAACCGGAGTCCGAATCCAGTTGCTGCACTCGTCGAGCAGCTGGCCACTGTGTGTCGGGCACCGATCTCGATCGCGCCGAATCCGATCGACCCGGGAAGCTACGACCTCGTGATCCAGGCGACCCGGCTCGGCCTGAACCCGGGGGATCCGCTCCCGCTCGAGATCGGAGATGCCCCGCCGGAATTCGCGTTCGATCTCGTGTACGCTCAGGGCGAGACCCGGTGGACGAAGCATGCGCGAGAGCGTGGTGCTCAGGCCCGAGACGGCCTCGCAGTGCTGCTCGAACAGGGTGTGCTGTCGCTCGAACGCTGGCTTGCCAGACCAATGCCGCTTGCCGTGCGGAATGCAATGTGGAAGTCGCTGCAGAACGCCGTCCGATGATCGGAATCCACCCGGCGAGGCTGGCAGCCACGGTATTCGATCTTCTGCTACCCCCGGTCTGTGCCGGGTGCGGGGTGACGGTGGAAGCCGGGCGGGCACCGGTATGCGGGGCGTGCGAGGCCCGGCTACCCCGGATCCCACGCCCCCGGTGTCCGAGGTGTGGTTTCACTCGGCTCCCGGAGCTCGCTTCTCCCGACAGGTGCGGCGAATGCGAGCCGTGGCCCGAGCAGTTGCGACGGACCGAGTCCGCGTTTCTGCACGAGCCGCCGGCCGAGTCCCTGGTACACGGGCTGAAATACAGGGGCTGGACGTCGCTCGCTTCCTGGATGGGGGGACACATGGCGCCGGCTGCGCGGCGCCTGGCTGAGGGCCCGGCGCTGCTGGTACCCGTTCCTCTCGCCCCGCCCCGCCTGCGGGAGCGCGGATACAACCAGGCAGGGCTCCTCGCTGAAGCACTCGCTCGCGAGCTCGGCTGGCCGTGCAGGGCAGCGCTGAATCGCGGAAAGCAGGGCCGCCGACAGGTACGATCGGGCCGAGTGGATCGAGCGTTGAACGTGCAGGACGCATTTCGTGTCGACCCGTCGTTCCTCGCGGAGGTCGACACGAAACAACGGTTGGAGGGGATTCCGCTGGTTCTGGTGGATGACGTGATCACCACCGGCGCCACCGTCTGTGCGTGTGCCGCCGCCCTCGAAGCCGCGGGCCTCGGATGCGCCGGCGCCGTGAGCTTCGCGCGGACCCCGCCGCGGGTTCCTGGAGTCTGATCCCGGGAGGGGGTTGTCCGCGGCTCGTTTCCCTTGCAAGGTACTATTCACCGGTGGCATTCGGGCCCCGGTCGGCCACGTCAGTCCCCTCAGCATCGAGGAGAAGGAAATATGTCGGTGAAGATCGCGATCAACGGATTCGGCCGGATCGGCCGGAATATTCTCCGCTCGGCCCTGCAGAACGGTATGGGCGACCTCGACCTCGTAGCCATCAACGACCTCACGGACGCGAAGACCCTCGGCCATCTGTTCAAGTACGATTCGGTGCACGGGACGTTCGACGGCGAGGTGGACGTAGATGGCAACGATCTGTTCATCGAAGGCGAGCGCTTCACGGTGCTTTCAGAGCGGGATCCGGCGAAGCTGCCGTGGGCGGATCTCGAAGTCGACATCGTTTTCGAGGCAACCGGCCTGTTCCGGAAACGCGCGGACGCTCAGAAGCACCTGGATGCCGGCGCGAAGAAGGTGATCATCACGGCGCCGGCCGTCGACCCGGACATCACGCTCGTGCTGGGAGTGAATGACGACAGCTACGACCCCGCCACTCAGAACATCATCTCAAATGCGTCCTGCACGACGAACTGCGTGGCGCCGGTGGTGAAGGTCCTGGTCGATGAGTTCGGGTTCAAGAATGGACTCATGACGACCATTCACAGCTATACCAACGACCAGGTCATCCTGGACCTTCCGCACAAGGACCTGCGACGAGCGCGGGCAGCCGCCGTTTCGATCATCCCGACGTCCACCGGCGCCGCCAAGGCGACCGGACTGGTGATCCCGGCTGTGAAGGGGAAGATCGACGGGATGGCGTTGCGCGTTCCGACGCCGAATGTGTCGATCGTCGATCTGGTGGCGACGGTCGAGCGTGCGACGACCGTCGACGAGGTGAACGCCGCAATGAAGGTTGCCTCCGAGGGCGCGATGGCCGGCATTCTCGGATACGAGGTAACTCCGCTGGTATCGATCGACTACGTCGGTGACCCGAGGAGCTCGATCGTTGACGCGCTGAGCACGGCCGTGGTCGACGGAACACTGGTGAAGGTCATCTCCTGGTACGACAACGAGTGGGGCTACTCGAGCCGCTGCGTGGATCTCGCGCGACGGATCGGCGAGTACCTCTGATCCCGGAGCGACGATGCGACCCAAGACTCTGCGGGACCTGGATCCGGACGAGCTCCGTGGAAAGCGGGTGCTCGTCCGCGTGGACTACAACGTCCCGATGGATGAGGACGGCACGATCCGGGACCCAAACCGGATCGAGGCGAGCCTTCCGACGCTGAGATGTCTGCTCGAGCATGGTGCCAGGCCCGTGCTGATATCGCACCTCGGCCGACCGAAGGGTGCGGTCGTGCCTCGCTATTCCCTTGCCCCTGTCGCCCCGGTGCTCGAGCAACTGCTCGGAGCGCCGGTTCAGTTCGTCGCGGAGACCGATACGGAGGCGGCGGTTGAAGCGACTCGACAGATGGAGGAGGGAAGCGTTCTTCTGCTTGAGAATACCCGATTTCTTCCAGGGGAAACCCGGAACGATCGGGATCTGTCCGAGCGCCTGGCGCGCCTCGGAGACCTGTTCGTGAACGATGCGTTCGGCAGTACGCACAGGGAGCACTCGTCGGTCGTCGGAGTCGCGGGGATCCTGAGCCCGGCCGTGGCCGGGTATCTCGTCGAGTCCGAGCTCGAGGCGTTCGCCGAATTGCGGAATCCGCGCGAGCGTCCGTTCGTCGTCGCGTTCGGAGGCGCAAAAATTTCCGACAAGATCCCACTGATCGAAGCGTTCCTCGAACGCGCCGATGCTGTGCTCATCGGTGGCGCCATGGCGAATACGTTCATCCGGGCGTCAGGTCTCGGGACGGGGACCTCGCTGGTTGAGGAAGACGCTCTGGAGGTGGCGGCCGGACTCCTCGGCCGACCCGAGCATCGCCTCAGCCTCCCGACCGATGTCGTGGTGGCGGAAGCGGGAGCCCGAGATGCGACTCTGTCGGAGATCGTCCCGATCGATGCCATTCCGGATGATCTGGCGGCGTTCGACATCGGACCGGAGTCGCGGGAGACGTTCGCCCACGCGATCGGCGAGAGTCGGACCTTTTTCTGGAATGGTCCGATGGGGCTGTTCGAGATCCCGGGATTCGACTCGGGAACGGTTCGAGTGGCCAGGGCGGCCGCGGAGGCGACGGCCGAGGGGGCGTTCACGGTCGTCGGTGGTGGGGACTCTGCCAGTGCCATCCGGCAGGCGGGTCTTGCCGGGGCTGTGTCTCATGTCTCGACCGGTGGTGGAGCGGCACTCGAATACCTGGCGCAGGGCTCGCTTCCCGGACTCGACGCACTCGACAGGATAGGACTATGAGCATGCGGGCGAAGCCGCTGTTTGCGGCGAACTGGAAGATGTTCAAGGGTCCGCGGGAGACGGAGGAGTTCGTCGGTCGCTTTTCGTCTGTGTATTCCGCCCACCCGGACCGGAGGGTCGTGTTCTTTCCTCCTTCGATCAGTCTCGAAGCGTTCGTTCGGTCTACAGACCAGAGGCCGGACCTGGAAGTCGGAATCCAGGACGTGCACGAAGAGGTCGATGGAGCTCATACCGGGAGCATCTCCGCACTCATGGCCGCTCAGGTGGGACTTGACTGGGCGCTCGCGGGTCACTCTGAGCGACGCCGGGAATTCGGGGATGACGACGCGCTGGTCGCTGCAAAAGTCGGCCGGATCCTCGACTCGGGGCTGCGTCCGATCGTGTGTGTCGGCGAGACGCTGGAGGAGCGGGAGGCCGGAGTGCTGACCGAGGTGCTCGAACGGCAGGTCCGTACGGTTCTCGCCTCCATGGATGCCGGGCCGCTGACCTGGGCGTACGAGCCGGTATGGGCGATCGGTACCGGCCGCACGGCGTCTCCGGAAGACGCAGGCCAGGCCCACGAGATCGTGAGACAGGCGATTCGGGGTGGAGGAGGTGGGGAACTGGCCGACTCGGCCGTGATCCTGTACGGTGGCAGCGTCAAGCCGTCGAACATCGAGGCGCTGATGGCGGTACCGGGTGTGGACGGAGTTCTGGTGGGTGGCGCGAGCCTGGATCCCGAGGCGTTCGCCGTGATCTGTGCCTGTCCGCTGGGAACGCGTTGACGGTCCCGGGCTGAAACGGTAACTTTGAATCTGCTGCGGGCCGAGAGGTCCGCAGCGTTTTTTACACCGGAAACCGAGGACAGATGTTTACCATACTCATTGTTCTGATAAGCCTGCTGGCGCTGTTCCTGATCGCGATCATTCTGTTGCAGTCGGGCAAGGGTGGGGGGCTCGCGGCCGAATTCGGGGGTGCTTCCTCTTCGACCGACTCGATCATGGGTGGCCGCCAGGCTGCCAATGTGCTCACGCGCGCGACCTGGATTGGAGGGGGTCTGTTCCTGGGTCTCGCCCTGCTGCTCACGATTATTTCGGCCCGAGGCACGGGTCCGGCGGAATCGATCCTGCGGTCTGAATTTCAGGCACCGGCCGGCGCCCCGACTTCGGTACTGGACTCGGAGGGCGAAGGGGCTCCGCCGGCCATGCTGCTGGACGACGCAGCGGGGGGCGAGGCAGAGCAGCCGGCTCCCGTCGATGGACCTCCGCCGGAAGAGGGCGAGGGCGGTTCGAACTGAGCTGAGCACTTCGGGACGCGACAGGTTGTGCCGGGTTTCGGGCCGTCTTTTTGGGCGGCCCGATGTTCATCGAGGAGGAGGCGCTGCGGGGTCGAACGGTTCGTCCGGCGGCACGTCGAAGAAATCCGGAAACCTGCCGGTGTCCTGTTCAGCCTCGATCCACGCCTCGAACCCGGACGGCACGAGACCATCGTACGACTTTCCCTCCTTCGCGGTGCGGGTCGCAAGATCGTTGGCATACTCGTTCTTCGGGTGTTCGGCGTGTCCCTTGACCCAGCGCCAGTCGATCCGGTGGCGTCGAGCCTCGTCTACCAGTTGACGCCACAATGCGAGGTTCTCGATCGGACCTCCCTTGCGCTTCCAGCCCTTCCTCGCCCAACCGTGTACCCACTCCGTCATTCCGCGCACGAGATACTGGCTGTCCGAAGTGAATGCGACATCACACGGGCGCTTGAGGCTGGAGAGACCGGCGATCGCGGACAGGAGGGCCATCTGGTTGTTCGTGGTGTCGGGCTCGAACAGAGCGTAGTCGCGCCGGTGCCAGCCGCGCCGATCGTCGAACCGCTCGATCAGGCCGGCTGCGGCTCCAGGGCGGGCACGGTCGCGGAACTGGTTGCCCAGACAGGACTCGTCCGCGTAGATATACACCGTTTTCTCATCCAAGGGACGCCCCGCGGGGTAGTTCCGTTTGTACGACGGAGCCTGAAGGGACGAAGCCCGTGCCGCTGACGCAAGTGTATGACGGAGCACTCCTGCTCGAGGACGGTCGCCGGTTTCCGGGAGGACTGGCCGGAAGCAGATCGGCGGGTGTCGGAGAGATCGTGTTCACGACGAATCTCACCGGCTATCAGGAAGTCCTTACCGATCCGTCGTTCGCCGGCCAGATCGTCGTGATGACGGCGCCGATGATCGGGAACTACGGCACCACCGGTCTCGACGCCCAGTCCCGTCGTCCGTGGGTGGCGGGTTTCGTGGTGAGAGAACTGTCCGATGCACGACACGGGTGGCGGACGGAGCAATCTCTCCCGGCGTATCTCGAGCTACACGAGATTCCGACGCTGGTCGGCGTCGACACACGGGCCGTGACGCGGCATGTCCGGGAGCTGGGCGCCATGCGCGCGCTGATCGTGCCCGCCGAGTGGAGTGAGGACCGGGCACTCGAGAGACTTCGCTCGGAGCCGCCGATGCAGGGTCGGGACCTGGCGACCGGCGTGACGACTCCCCGGCCGTACGAGATCGAGGCGAGTGGTCAGGAGCGGGGTGTTGTGGTGTGCATTGACTACGGAGTTAAACAACGGAGCCTCGATCTGATCGCCTCCGCCGGGTTCCGAGTGCGGGTCGAGCCCTCATCGGTCGCTGTGCAGGAGATCCTCGCACGAAAGCCGGTCGGAATATTCGTGTCGAACGGGCCGGGTGACCCGGAAGCGATTCCCGATGCACCCGAGAAGCTCCGGGAGCTGGCCGGCGCCGGGCTGCCGGTGTTCGGCATCTGTCTCGGGTGTCAGCTGATCGCTCGGGCATTCGGTGGCAGCACCTGGAAGCTTCCGTACGGACACCGCGGCGGGAATCACCCGGTTCGGAATCTCGACACCGGAGCGGTGGAAATCACCTCGCAGAATCACGGGTTCGCGATCGTCGGAGAGGGAGACGAAGTGGCTGGAGCGCCGGCGCTCCGCGTCACCCACCGCAACCTCAACGACGGAACGATCGAAGGCGTTGCGCACTCGGATCTTCCGGTGTTCGCGGTCCAGTATCACCCCGAGGCGGCGCCCGGTCCACACGACAGTCGGTACCTGTTCGATCGCTTCGTCGAAGCGATAAGCGCAAGTATCGCTCCCCCAACTGGTTGACAGCGCTCCGCCCCTGACGCTACGTTTCCGCGTCGTCGGAGGGCGTGGTGGGCTTCTCCGGTCCCCCTCGCTTCTCGAGTATTCCCCATCTAGTGGGGGCATCTGGACTTGCAGCGACGCACCGGTATTCTCGGAATCGTACTCCTGCTCGTGCTGTTCGCGTCGGGCGCGTTCTTGACCGCCAGGCTTCTGCTTGGAGGACGGGTTCCGGGTCTGACGAGGAAGCGGGTAGCCGTGCTTCCGATTGTCGGCATCATCGACTCTGAGACTAGATTCGTCCGGGAGCTTCAAGCGTTTCGCGACGATCCGTCGGTTCGCGCCTTCGTGCTGGAGATTCGATCTCCCGGCGGAGGTGTCGGCGCCTCGCAGTCGATTCACGCCGAGCTGCAGCGGCTTCGCATGGAGGATGACAGGCCGCTGATCGCCTGGATCGGCGATATCGGGGCGTCGGGCGGCTACTACGTCGCTCTGCCGGCGGACTCGATCTTCGCCTTGCCTGGCTCGATCACGGGTTCTATCGGCGTGATCATGCAGTTTCCGAACGCGGAAGAGCTGTTTCGCAAAGTCGGCGTCGAGCTCCAGGTAGTGAAGAGCGGACGTCTGAAGGACATGGGCTCCCCGGTACGGGAACTGTCGGAGGAGGAACGGCAGGTCCTGCAGGGGCTCGTAGACGATGTATGGAACCAGTTCGTGGACGCGGTCGCGGATGGTCGGGATATGGACCGTGCCCGGGTGGTCGAGCTGGCCGATGGTCGAGTGTTCTCAGGCGAGAGAGCGTGGAAGCAGGGGCTGGTGGACCGACTCGGGACCCTGCAGGACGCGGTGGACACGGCCGGGCGGATGTCAGGCCTCGGTGAGCGACCGCGGATCGTGCGGCCGTCGCGGGAGAAGGTCAGCCTGCTCGATCTGCTCAGGGGCGTCGACGAAACGCGAATTGCGACCTGGATTCAGATGGTAAAGACCGGAGCAGGCGGTACGCCCCGGTTGAACTACGAGTGGCCATGAGGCGCCGGCGCCCTCGGGCGCCGTAACACCCCGGCGGGAGGTAATCAGCCATGACGAAAGCGGACCTGGTGGAACAGGTGTACGAGGCGATCGGGCCGGGAGTGACGAAGAAAGACTGCGGAGCGGTCGTCGATGCGTTTCTCAATGCCGTGAAGCTGGCGCTCGCCAACGGCCAGCACATCGAGATTCGCGGCTTCGGCACGTTCAAGGTGAGGCAACGTCGTCCGAGGATCGCCCGGAATCCACGCACCGGGGAGACGGTCGAGGTCCCGTCCCGGGCGGTGCCGGTGTTCAAGCCGTCCCGACTGTTCAAGGCAGAGGTGGACGAGCACAAGCTCGAATACAAGGTCTGAGGTGAAAAGACGGCGGGCCCTCCCGGAAAGGCCCGCCGCATTGCACCGGTCAGGTTGAACCGAACCAGGCCCGAATCCGGTCGGCTCCTTCGGCGAAGACTTCGTCCTCGACCGAGAAATTGAGGCGGAGAAATCCCGGAGTGCCGAACGCCTCACCGGGCACGGTGGCCACTCCCGTCTCCACCAGAAGCGACTCGGCGACCGCCGCTGAGTCCGTGCTCGGCTCATCGCCCGAACCGAGGCGGCCGTACAGGTAGATCGCTCCCGGCGGGAGCGGAGCCTCGAATCCCGGGATTCCCTGCAGGGCGGCGTGCGCGGCCCTGCGTCTCCGGTCCAGGATCTGCCGGAAGTCCCCGATGATCGCCTCCCGGGCCTCCGACGCGATCACCGCCGCCGCCGCGTACTGCGACGGTCCCGCTGCGGCTGACGTGGTCTGGCTCTGAAGAGCGGAGGCCTTCCGGATGAGTTCGGGAGGACCGACGGCCCAGCCGACTCGCCAGCCCGGCATCGAGAACGCCTTCGACATTCCGTCCATGGCCACGATGTGGTCCGGCCGGTCCTGCACGTCGAACACAGATGGGGCTGCCTCGCCCTCGTAGTACAGGCGGCGGTAGATCTCATCCGACAGGATCCAGATTCCGTGCTCCCCCGCCCAGGCGCAGATTTCCTCGAGCGTGCCGATATCCATCACCGCCCCCGAAGGGTTCGAGGGACTGTTGAGAAGCAGGCCCCGCGTGTTCTCGGTGCGCTGCGCCTCGAGTTGATCTACCGACTGGGCGAAATCCTCGTCGAACTCTGTTGGCACCACGACCGGGTTGGCACGCCCGAGTTCGACGACCGGGACATAGGAGGGCCAGAATGGCGCCGGGACGAGAACTTCGTCCCCCTCTCCGAACAGGCAGAAGCAGAGATTGAACAGCGCCTGCTTGACTCCCGCGCTCACGAGGACACCGGCCGGGTCGTCCGGAGCGTGAGAACATGTCTCACCGAGATAGCGAGCGACCCCTTCGCGCAACTCAGGTACGCCGGGAGTGGGAGGGTAGCCTGTGCGACCGGCCCGGACCGACGCGGCCGCTCCTTCGGCCGCAACCTCGGGCGTCGGGAATGAGGGCTCTCCCGCGGAGAGATCGATGATCGATTGACCCTCGGCTCGCATCTTCCTGGCCCGCGCAGTGATTGCCAGGGTCGCGGACGGGGTGAGTGCGGCGACGTTATCTGAAAAACGCACAGTGACTCCCGCGTCGGGGAATTGAAGCAGATGGGAGGGGGCGATAGATTCCGCCGCGCGCTCCACTCGAGATCAGTGCTCGGATCCATGGAGAGTGTCCGGAACACCGGATGAAAAAGTATTCCACGCGCCGCGAAGGCGTCAAGAAGGCGGAAAGGGCGACGATTCATGATCAGCGAGACCCTCACGGCGATGAGTCCGGAACGGACGATCGACGTGGCGAAGCGGTTCTTCACCGACTCCGGTGCCATGCTCCCCGCTACGATCGTGAACGAGGGGGAGAATCACCTGACGGTCGCGACGTTCCGCAGCCGCCTGGCCATCTCCGCCTGGCCGGACCCTGATGGCCGGGGAACGCGGGTCCGGGTCAGCACGCTTCGCCGTGACGACGCGGTCGGCAAGCTTCTCACCCTGCTCGCGACGAGCGAGACCGGGGACGAAGCGGATTCGTCGGGCCCTGAATGACACTCGCCGTCGTCCCGGTCCGCGTCCTCCTGTTCGGTTGGTACCGGGAGCTGGCCGGCGCGAGCGAGATCCAGCTCGATCTTCCCGCCGGCAGTCGGGTCGAGGACCTGATCGCTGAGATCCGAGCGGACCCGGCGTTTGCAGACATCCCATCCTCGCCGGCTGTCGCCGTCAATCGCCGGTACTCGCCTGGCAGCCGGGTGCTGTCCCCCGACGACGAGGTCGCCCTCATTCCTCCGATGTCCGGTGGCTGACTCCGACGCACGGGTCGGGGTCGCCTCCCGGCCGATATCGGCATCGGCGCTGGCGTCGGCCGTCGGCGCGAGGACCGATGGGGCAATCGTGACATTCGAAGGCCGGGTCCGGGCCCGGAACCAGGATCTTTCAGTTCTCCGGCTGCACTACGAATCGTACGATGCGATGGCCGATGAGGTGCTGAGGGAGATCGCGGCCGAAGCCCGTGACCGGTTCGGCGTCGGGGAAGTCGCGGTACTGCATCGCGCCGGATCGCTGGAGGTCGGCGAAGTAAGCGTCGCGATTGCCGCCTGTGCTCCTCATCGGGCGGCCGCATTCGATGCGGTGCGGTATGTGATCGAGCAGATCAAGACCCGGCTGCCGATCTGGAAGCGAGAAGAGTACGAAGACGGAACGAGCCGGTGGCTCGACGGCGCCGTGCCTCCGGTCACGCCGGACAGCGGTGCCGATCCCGGCACGGGAGCTGGCACATGAGGGACGGCCTGGGCAGGACGATCAACTACCTGCGGATCTCCGTGATCGACAAGTGCAATCTGCGCTGCACGTACTGCATGCCGGTCGAAGGATTCGAGTGGATTCCGAAGTCGGAGATCCTGCGGTACGAGGAGATCCAGTCGATCGTTCGCGAGATGGCGGGCATGGGGTTGCGCCGCGTCCGCATCACCGGAGGAGAGCCGCTCGTCCGGCAGGATCTCCCGGAACTCGTGCGACAGCTGAGGACGATTCCGGAGATCGAGGACATATCTCTGTCCACCAATGCGATTCTCCTCCCGCGGTTCGCCACGGAACTGCGACTCGCCGGCGTGGACCGGGTGAACATCAGTCTGGATACGCTGCGACGGGACCGGTTCGAGGAAATCGCCCGGCGCCCCGTGCGGTTGTTCGACGAAACCATGAAAGGAATCGCGGCCGCCGAAAGCGCCGGCTTCACTCCGATCAAGATCAACACGGTCCTGTTGCGTGGCATCAACGACGACGAAGTGGTGGAGTTTGCCCGGATGACCCGGACGAGACCGTGGCACGTCAGGTTCATCGAGCTGATGCCGGTGGGCGAGAACCTGCACCTGGCGGACCGGTTCATAGGCACCGACGAGGTCCTGGCGCGCCTGCTGGAGATCGACGAATTGCTTCCCGACGAAGGGCCGATAGGAAACGGTCCGGCCCGGTACTACCGGTTCGCGGGGGCTCCCGGCTCGGTCGGTGTGATCACGCCGCTGTCGCACAACTACTGCGATTCGTGCAACCGGTTGCGGCTCACGGCCGATGGCCGGCTCCGGACCTGTCTGTTCGGGACGCACGAGGTGGACCTCAAGACGCCACTTCGCGCTACTGGCTCGGTTCGGAGCCAGGTGGAGGGCGCCCTGCAGGACAAGCCGGAACGACACTTGCTGGTACTGGGTAGCGACTCGGGGAGTGGGGGCCTCGGCGCGCTGAGCCAGGTCGGCGGCTGACCGAACAGGACAGGAGTCCGAGAATGACATGGGAAGAAAGAGAGCGGTACAAGGCTGGTCGGTCACGCCTCGACGAGCTTCGCGTCCGACTGGCGGACGGCTCGCCGGAGGAAACGTTGAGTCGCGGTGACGCACTCGAGATTCTCGATCTCCTCGAGATGTTCGCCGAGCGGATGAGTCCCGAGCGCTGGGACCGGACGCTGGAGGTGATCGCAGATGAAGCCGCCCGTCGAGTGGACGTCATGGCTGCCCGCCGAAACTGAGGGCCCTCCCCGGCATTCGGAGTCGCGCCACCCGGTTGCGGTTCCGGGCTCGTCCGGTAGCTTGAACCACAGCGGCGTGTTCTGTCTCGTCCTCCTCGGGATCGGACACGTCGGACCAGCGGTGTCTCTTCGATTTTTTCCAACCTGAAGAACGGACGGTTCATCGTGGACAGGATCACCGTAGTCGGAGCGGGCCACGTCGGAGCGACGACGGCCCAGAGGATCGCGGAGCGTGAGCTCGCTCGTGAAGTCGTAGTCGTCGATATCCTGGAAGGAGTCCCGCAGGGCAAGGCGCTGGACCAGTGGGAGTCTGCCCCGGTCGAGGGCTTCGATACCCGGGTGACGGGAGCGCAGGGGTACGAGGAAACGGCGGGCTCGGGGATCTACGTCGTGACCGCAGGTCTCGCCCGGAAGCCCGGAATGAGCCGCGACGACCTGTTGCGCAAGAACACGGAGATCATCGCGGGCATCTCCGAGGAGATCGCCCGGCACAGCCCGGACTCGATCATCATCATGGTCACGAACCCGCTGGACGTGATGTCTTACGTCGCCATGAAGAAGACCGGATTCGAGCGGCAGAGAGTCGTGGGCATGGCCGGCATTCTCGACACGGCCCGGTTCCGCAGCTTCATCGCGCTGGAGCTCGACGTGAGTGTGCTGGACATCCAGGCCCTGGTGCTCGGGGGGCACGGGGACAGCATGGTCCCGATCGTCAGCACCGTGACCGTGGGTGGAATCCCGCTCACGGAGATGCTGGCGGCCGAGCGGATCGAGGCGCTGGTCGAGCGAACCCGCAAGGGCGGCGGCGAGATCGTCAAGCTGCTAGGAACTGGCAGCGCTTATTACGCTCCCTCGTCCGCGGCCGTCCAGATGGTCGAGGCGATCGTCCGCGATAAGAAACGGATCCTCCCGTGCGCCGCGTGGCTCGAGGGCGAATTCGGGCTCGACGGACTGTTCCTCGGTGTGCCGTGTAAGCTGGGTCGCGCCGGCCTCGAAGCCGTGCTCGAAGTCCCGTTGACGGACGGCGAGACGCAGGCGCTGCAGGCGTCGGCCGAGGCGGTACGTGGCACGATGGAGCTCCTGTCCCTCTGAGAGTGACGGGATCTGAGCCAGCGGGCCGGCGAACTCTGTGAGTTACCGAGCACTGTGAGCTACCTCGAGTTCCTGGCCCGCTGGTACAACCTTCCATTCCTGGCCCTGGTCCTGGCCGGCCTCGCGGTCGGCCTGGCGGGCCGCCTCCGCCGGCGAAGAACCACCGCTGTTTCCACCGGTCTCATTGCCGCCGGAATCGTCGGGCTCACGTGGAACGGAGCACTCCACGACCTCGGACTGAGCGACTACGAGCGGCGGTTTCCCGTGATTCTGGCGAGCGCCGCTCTGATCGGTGCGCTGGTTGGAATCACGCTCGATCGGGCACGCAGGCGGCTGTTTCCAGCGGTGGAGGGCCTGGCCTTCACCGTGCCGGGGCTCGAAGGCAGCGCAGCGAGAATCGTTAGTCGGGAGGTCGGACCGGAGACCGCGTCGGGTCGGGCCCAGTGGAGAGATGAGGACGGAATAATGCACATCGTCCGTGTGCACTCCGGAGATGAGTCGCTGCCGTTCGGCCGCGAGGTCCGCCTTCTGGCCTACGATCCCCGGGCCCGCTCCTATCTCGTCGAGACCGCTTGAAGCGGGTGAAGGGAGCACGCCGGCCGGCAGTCAGGTCAGCGGAAGCTCACTTTCGAGCAGCATGCGCGCGACGGTAACGTCAGCGGTCTCCGACAGATCGAATCGACGCGGTGGATCGATGCGCGTCCAGTCCGGGTCCCACAGCACCTGGACCTGCGGGCGGAACAGGTTCTCCGGGTTTGTGGCCAGGACCTGGGCGATCTCTCCGGTCGTGAGCTGAACATAAGAGTCGAGCGGGAAAGCCGAGATCTCGTTTACCAGCGCCGCCACGACACCCGGGTCGAACCACTCACCCCCCATCGACGCGACCTGCTCCAGCGCCTCTAGCGCCGTGTTCGGGGACCGGTAGGTCCGCGGGTGGGACAGAGCCTCGAATACGTCGGCCACGGCGACGAGTCTCGCCAGGGGATCGATCGAGCCGCCCTTGAGTCCGAGCGGGTATCCCTGACCCTGCCGTCGCTCGTGCTCCTGCAGCACGATCTGCTGCAGCCATTCGTATCGAGACCCGAGCGGCTCGAGCGCCTCCGCTCCGAGCTGGGGGTGCGTGCGCAGTTCCTCGCGCTCTTCCTCGGAAAACGACCCTGGATTCGCGAGCAGGGTCTGCGGAAGGCGGGCCATTCCAATGTCGTGCACGAGACCCGCCTGGATCGCGCGGACGATTTCTTCCGAAGGAAGGGCCATTCCGAGTGCCAGCTTGCCGGCAATCACCGCCACGTTGGTCGAATGGCTGGCCAGATCGTAGGGAGCATGAGGCTCAAGCGAGCGGTTCACGAGCACGTTGTCATGCAGCAGGCTGGTGTGGATTCGTTCTGCTATAAGGCGGGTCTCGCCCAGCGACAGGGCCTCTCCCCGGCCGACTGAATCGAGAACCTGCTCGATAGCCGCCTTCGCTTCGTCGTACAGCTGACTCGATGCGCCCGCACGTGGCGTCCGGGCCCTCAGGTTCCCGGCGCGGTCGAGTCTCGCTGCCAGGAGAACCCGGCAGGCGGCTACGAGGAGCGCAGGCGAGCAGGGAAGGGTGAAGTACGAGTCAGCTCCACGGACCCGCTCGACGGGATCCCCGCCTCGCGAGCCGTCGAGCAGAAGCAGGGTCCGCATCTCCGAGTGTGGGCGCTGCGTGTCGACTCCGGCTGGTGAACCGGCATCCTCCGGTCGGTCCGACCATACGTCCTCGTGGATCACCAGCAAGGTGGCGCCGGACTCCCTGCCTGCAGCGAGCGGGTCACCGATATCTCCGGCATCCAGTACGATCGCCTCCGGATCGGCGTCGAGCAGGATCCGCAGCAGCTCGTCCGCGCCCGTGGAAGGGAGCAGCACCGCCATTCTCGGGGGACCGTCTCCGGGCATTCCGGCTGTCGTCGATCTCATCGAGTCCGTCTCCGCATCGGGTTCAGGCTCCGGTCGTCCGGAGCGATTATAGAATTCTAGCAGGTATCGGCCCCGGCATGCCACGCGCCCTCGCATCGCACCGGGCGTCGGAGCATGTTATTGCCATGTTCAGAACGGCATGGACCATCGGATCGATATCGGCGTTCCTCGGGGTCGCCGCCGGCGCTTTCGGAGCGCACGCCCTGAAGACTCGACTGACCCCTGAGTTGCTCCTCGTGTACGAGACGGGCGTTCGCTACCAGCTGATTCACGCGCTCGCCCTCCTGGCCGTGGGACTTGCCGCGGTGCACCGTCCGTCCGGCAGATGGGCGATCCCCGTCGGCCTGTTCACCGCCGGGACGGTGCTGTTCTCCGGCAGCCTGTACGCGCTTGCCCTGTCAGGAGTCCGCTGGCTCGGAGCCGTGACCCCGCTCGGCGGAGTCTGCTTCCTCGTGGGGTGGCTGGCAGTGATCTGGATCGTGCTCCGCGCCGGGCGTTAGAGACGTGGGGGAGTCACCCCTGTCTGTCCCTGGTATTTTCCGCGCCTGTCAGCATAGCTCACCTCACACGGCTCGTCGGACTCGAAGAACAGGACCTGCGCGATTCCCTCGTTGGCGTAGATCCGCGCCGGCAGCGGCGTCGTGTTGCTGATCTCCAGCGTCACGTGCCCTTCCCACTCGGGCTCGAACGGTGTGACGTTCGTGATGATCCCGCAGCGGGCGTAGGTCGACTTGCCGACGCAGATCGTCAGTACGTTGCGCGGAATGCGGAAGTACTCGATCGAGCGCGCCAGGACGAAGGAATTGGGCGGCACGATGCACACCTCCCCCTGGAATTCCACGAACGATCGCTCGTCGAAATTCTTCGGGTCCACGACCGGCGACAGCGCATTGTGGAAAATCCGGAATTCGTCCGACACTCGCATGTCGTAGCCATAGCTTGACAGCCCATAGGAGATGCAGCCCTCCCGAACCTGCTGCTCGGTAAACGGCTCGATCATCGCGTGCTCGGTTGCCATGCGGCGGATCCAGCGATCGCTCTTGATGCTCATCGTGTCTCGGTTCTTTCAAGCTGAGGATTTTCGGTCCAATTCAAGAATCAGCTCCACGACGCGTTCGGGTGCCTCTTCGGGAACGCCATGCGCACAGTGCTCCAGCACCGTGCACGACCCGCCGAGTCTGTCGGACCAGCGCCGGGCCGTCGCGGCCGGGGCTCGTCGATCGAGACCGCCCGTCAGCACGTGAACCGGAATGCCGGCCGGCCGGTCGTACGCCGCCAGCTCCGAGGGACGCCAGTCGGCGAGCACTCGTGCGAGGGTGCGTGCCCGCTCAGGGCTCGCGAACGCGGCCGAATACTTGGTCACGGCATCCTCGGTCGTGCGCGCCGGGTCGGCGTACACGCGCCGCGTGAGGATATACCGGGTCAGGGGACGACGGTAGTGCCGCAGTACGGGCGCGACCGCCTGCCGCACGAGTTCGTACTCGAGGAGACCCAGCAGCGGGGGGCGCCGGGTCCACGGGGTCACGGGATTCACGAGGAGCAGAGCCCTGCACCCTCGCCGGGCGCACAGCGCCACGGCGAGGGCGGCGCCCTGCGAATGTCCGGCGACGATCGGCCGTCGCATTCCGAGTCCGTCGGCGAACGCGTTCAGGCGCGCCACCTCGTCCTCCAGGCGGTAACGAGTCTCGCCGCCGGCAGCGGAGGTGCCGCGCCCGGCGAGATCGGGACGAACCACCCGAAACCGGTCACTCAGCAGCAATGCGACATCGTCCCACTCGCCCCGGTGAGCGCTCAGGCCGTGGATCAACAGCAGGTCCGAACCGCTTCCCTCGACGCTGGCACTGAGGCTCGCCGTCGGGTTCGAACAACACCCGACCGCCGCCTCGGGGAACGACTCTTGTGCTCGGGAACAGGTCATAGTCTCTTGTCCGCTACGTGTGGCAGAGCGCATCGCTGGAAGTTGGCGAAACACGCGTGAAACCGCACGTTTGGTTGTCGCTGCCAGCGACCGCGACTGTATTCAGCGCGGCATGCCAGCCCTTTCATTCAAGTGCCGGGACGGGTCATGCAGCAGGCATACATCGGCATCGTGATGACTCTTGTGTTCGGCATCTTCGTCGCCGGGGCTTTCCTCGTTCTGTCTCATCTGGCGAGCGTGCGACGGCCGACCGCCGTGAAGCTGTCTCCCTACGAGTCGGGCATCGACGTGCTCGGAGACACACGGGAACGCTTCTCGGTGAAGTTCTACATCGTCGCGATCCTGTTCATCGTATTCGACATCGAGGTCATCTTCTTTCTACCGTGGGCCTCGATATTCCGTGAGCTCGGACTGTTTGGCCTGATCGAGATGTTCGTGTTCGTGATCGTGCTCGGAGCAGGTCTCGCCTACGCCTGGAAGAAGGGCGCTCTCGAATGGGATTGACCGGAGGAGACCGAGAGGGATGACGAGCGGCAGGAAGGACCTCCCGACGATTCAGGGACTCGAAGCGGGTGCGGATACGGGCCCGCCGCGGTCGTGGCTGACCACGAGAGTCGATTATGTCGTCAACTGGTCGCGCCGGAATTCGCTGTGGCCGATGCCGTTCGGCACTGCATGCTGCGCGATCGAGATGATGGCCTCGGCGAGCTCGAAGTATGACATGGCACGGTTCGGCATGGAGCGATTCTCGTTCAGCCCCCGCCAGGCGGACGTGATGATCGTCGCGGGCCGGCTGAGCTATAAGCTGGCTCCGGTGCTGCGGCGCGTGTGGGACCAGATGCCACAGCCCAAGTGGTGCATTTCGATGGGGGCATGCGCCAGCTCCGGCGGGATGTTCGACAACTACACGATCGTCCAGGGGATCGACCAGATCATTCCGGTCGATGTGTACGTGCCCGGGTGCCCGCCCCGCCCCGAGAGTCTGATCTACGCGCTGCTCATGATCCAGGAGAAGATCAAGGGCGAGTCTCTCGTGAATCCCGATCTTCGCTCGGAGAGTCCCGACGCCGCCGGAAGGCCGAACCTGCCGCCGGAGGTCATCGAGCTGGTCGCGCAGCCGTTCGGGAATTCCACTCGTCAGAATCGGGTGAGCGGTGTCGTGCCGAGCGGGGCGATCGATCGCCCGCGCGACCGGCTCGAACGACTGCTCGAGCACCAGGACTGACGACCATGCCTTCGACCACAGTCCCACCGGAGTCAATCGAGCTCGTTGCCGGTGCCCCACGGCCTGACGGCGGGCCGGGCGCGGATCCGGCGGTCGTGGCCCTGCGCAAACGGTTCGCAGGCGCGGTGCTGTCGGTACATGCGGATGCCGTGGACGTGCCCGTCGTGATCGTCGAGGCAGCGAGAATCTACGATGTGCTCGAATTCCTGAAGACCGACCCCGGGATGTCGTACGACCTGCTCGCAGACCTGATGGGAGTGGACATCGGCGGCGGACGGCCGATCCGTGTCTGGTACCAGCTCTGGTCGATGACGCACGGGCGGCAGCTGCGAGTGGAGTGCAGGGTTCCGTTCGATGACCTGGAGATCCGGTCCGTCACCTCCCTGTGGCGGGCGGCGAACTGGCTCGAGCGCGAACTGTGGGACATGTACGGCGTGACGTTCACGGGGCACCCCGATCTGCGCCGCATCCTGATGCCGGAGAACTACGATGAAGGGTTCCCGCTACGGAAGGACTTTCCGTTGCGCGGACGCTTCGCCCGCTCCGAGCAGGTGCGCCGGGCGCTGGAGCGGAAGGGCGAGGAGATCTACTCCCGCGAAGAACTCGAGATGGCAGGGGTACTGCCGGGCTTACGCGCGCAGGGCGATGATTTGAGCGGTTTTCCCGAGCTCGGGCCGGGGATGTTTCCGGAAGCAGCGGTAGACGGGCTCGAGGCCGATCGGATGGTGATCAACATGGGACCGCAGCACCCTGCGACGCACGGTGTGCTGCGACTCGTACTGCAGCTGGACGGCGAGACCGTGGAGCGCTGCATTCCCCATATCGGGTACCTGCACACGGGCTTCGAGAAGACGTGCGAGTATCGCGAGTGGAACCAGGTGATTCCGTATACGGACCGGATGGACTACCTGGCTCCGATGATCTACAACGTGGCCTACGCGGGCGCCGTCGAGAGTCTGCTGGGGATTGAGATTACACCCCGGTGCACCGTCATCCGGTTGATTCTGACGGAGTTGAACCGGTTGCTCGGACATCTGCTGTGGCTCGGGACCACGGCGATGGATCTCGGCGCGACGACGGTGTTCATCTACACGTTCCAGGAACGCGAGACGATCTACAATCTGCACGAAGCGTTCTGCGGGACACGGATCACCAACTCGGCCACCCGTATCGGCGGCATGCTCGCGGATCTTCCGGCCGGCTGGGTCGAGGCGTGCAGGGACTTCATCGAGCGTCTCCCGGCCACGCTGGATGAGAGCGAGCGCCTGCTCACGCGCAACAGCATCTGGATGGGGAGAACAGTCGGCGTAGGAGTGATCGATGCGGAGACGGCGCTCAACTTCGGAATGACCGGCCCCAACCTGCGAGCCAGCGGAATCGCGTACGACGTGCGAAAGGCCCGACCGTATCTCGGATACGAGGAGTATGATTTCGATGTGCCCGTCGGAGTGACCGGCGACTGTTACGACAGGTACCTCGTCCGGCTGGCGGAGATGCGACAGAGCATCCGCATCCTCGAGCAGGCGCTGGACCGCCTGCCGGACGGACCGCTCAATGTCGATGACCCGGCGATCATCCTGCCGCCAAAGAGTGCGGCGATGTCGTCGATCGACTCGATGATCGCTCACTTCAAGCTCGTGATGGAGGGCCTCCAGGTCCCGGCGGGCGAGGTGTGGTATTCGGTCGAGGCGACGAAGGGCGAACTCGGCATCGGGATCATCTCCGACGGTGGGTCGAAACCCGTCCGCTGCCGCTTCCGGGCGCCATCGTTCGTGAACATGGCCGTGCTCCCGTATCTCGTCGAGGGAGGGCTGGTCTCGGACGTGATCACGGCGAATGCGAGCATCGACATCGTGTTGGGCGAGATCGACCGGTAAATGCGCGGCACCGGCAAGATCCGTCCGGATCCTGAATGGAGAGAGCGCGAGACGTGAAGAAAGTTCACCCGGCGGTAGTGAGCGCGCAGGCGTTTCAGGTAGCGGATCACCGCCCCGTCGAGCGTCTGTTCGACGATGCGGAGGGGAAGGACCGACGCGATAAGGCATTGAGCCGGTATCCCGAGAAAAAGGGAGCCCTGCTTCCGATGCTCGCGTACGCGCAGGAACGGAACGGCTGGATCTCGTCGGAGAACATGGAGGAGATCGCGCAAACGCTGGAGCTGACTCCGGCATACGTCAGATCCGTGGCCACGTTCTACACGATGTACGCCAAGCGGCCCGTGGGTAAGTACTGGATCCAGGTGTGCACCTGCATCTCGTGCCACGTCAACCGGGGGGAAGAGGTGTTCGAGGCGTTTCTCGAGCACACGGGGACCCGGGCTGGAGAGGTGTCTGAAGACGGAAAGTGGACAGTGATCGAGGTCGAGTGTCTCGGCGCCTGTGGCTTCGCCACGGCCGTGCAGGTCAACGATCAGTATTTCGAGAGCGTCACCCCGGAAACGGTGCCGGAGATACTCGCCCAGCTCGAGAAGGGCGGATCCGAGGAATAGATGGGATATCCGCACAGTCACGAACTCGAAGTCGTCACGATCCTCTCCCGGCACTTCGGCGACCCGAAGGCCCGGGATCTGCAGACCTGGCTCTCGTACGGTGGGTATGAAGGCCTGAAACAGGCCCTGGGGATGGAGCCCGGCGAGATCACGACCGTGGTCAAGGACTCCGGCCTTCGGGGAAGGGGAGGGGCCGGCTTTCCGACCGGGCTGAAGTGGACTTTCATGCCGCAGGAGCAGAAGGGGCCGCACTACCTGTGCTGCAACGCGGACGAGTCTGAGCCGGGAGCATTCAAGGATCGCGAGATTCTGCGCTGGGTCCCGCACCTGCTCATCGAGGGCTGCCTGATCGCGGCCCGGGCGATTCGTGCGGAGCACATCTACATCTATGTGCGGGGCGAGTACTTCCCGTTTACCAACATTCTCAACGACGCCGTGGTCGAGGCCTACGAGGCCGGCTACATCGGCGCGAATATCCTGGGGAGCGGGTGGAACTGTGACCTGACGGTGCACATTGGCGCCGGAGCCTACATCGCCGGTGAAGAGACTGGACTGATGAGTTCCCTGACCGGAGGGAGGGCGGAGCCCACGATCAAGCCGCCGTTCCCGGCGCAGTCGGGAGTATTCGGCAGTCCGACCACCGTGAACAACGTCGAGACCCTGGCCGCCGTGCCGATGATCGTGGTGAACGGCTCCGACTGGTACCGGCAGTGGGGCACGGAGAAGAGCCCGGGAACGAAGCTGTGGTGCTGCTCGGGTCACCTCGAACGCCCGGGCAACTACGAACTGGCGCTTGGCGTCTCCCTGAAGGACGTGATTTACGAAGTGTGCGGAGGCGCACCCGGGGGCAAGAAGATCAAGGCCGTGATTCCGGGAGGCTCTTCCACTGCGATGCTTACGCCGGACGAGCTGGACGTGCCAACGACATACGAGGGACTGCAGGAGGCGGGCAGCTCGCTCGGTACGGCCTCTCCCATCGTGCTCAACGAAGATGTGAACATCGTCCGGGCGATGCGTCGCATCGCCGATTTCTACGCCCACGAATCCTGCGGTCAGTGCGTTCAGTGCCGCGAAGGCACGTCGTGGGTGGCCCAGATCCTCAAGCGGATCGAGGTCGGGGACGGCCGTCTGTCGGACCTCGACACTCTGTACGATCTGTGTGAACAGCTCACCGGACGCACGATCTGCGTTCTCGCCGACAGCGTGGTCTTCCCGCTCCGGTCTTCGCTGGACAAGTTCCGCGGGGAGTACGAGGCGCTGATCGGCGGACGGGCCTGAACCGAGCCCTGCGAGGCACGAGACACGGATGAACGAAACAACCAGCGAGGCGATCAACCTCACGATCGACGGTGTCCAGGTCACGGTTCCGAAAGGGACGACCGTGCTCCAGGCCGCCGAGCGTGCGGGTATCGTCGTGCCTCATTACTGCTACCACCCCGGGATCCCGTCCCGTCCGGCTCAGTGCCGGATGTGCCTGGTCGAGGTCGAGGGTCAGCCGAAGTTGCAGCCTTCCTGTGTCCTGTCGGCGACGGATGGGATGTCCATCCTGACACAGAGCGACACGGCGAAGGAAGCGCGGCGATCGGTGATCGAGTTCCTGCTGCTGAACCATCCGATCGACTGCCCGATCTGCGATGCGGCTGGACAGTGCATGCTGCAGGACTACGCCTACGAGACACACCAGCTCGAGAGCCGGAGTCACGAAGAGAAGCTGGTGCTCGGTCGGGACCGGATCGCGGACGACATTCTCTACTTCGCCGATCGCTGCATCCTGTGCACTCGCTGCGTGCGGTTCATGCGGGATGTGGCGGGAGACGAAGCGCTGCTCGTCGCCCAGAGGGGGCACAAGGCCTACATCGACACCTTCCCCGGCAAGGACCTGGAGAACGAGTTCCGAGGCAACATTGTCGATGTCTGTCCGGTAGGCGCACTGGTCCACGTGGACTTTCTGTTCAAGGCTCGGTCCTGGGACATGGACTCTGCACCCAGTATCTGCCCGGGGTGCTCGAACGGCTGCAACATCGACATCGCCGTGAAGGAGAACCAGATCGTCCGGGTCAAGCCGCGCTACAACGCAGATGTGAATGGCTTCTGGATGTGCGATTACGGGCGAAAACATCTCGTTATGGCCAACCGGGGCTCACGCGTCGACCTGCCCCTGATCCGACGTGACGGCGAGCTGGAGGCCGTGCACTGGGGAGAGGCGCTCGAGTGGCTGTCGGCCAACCTGCCGGAAGGGAGCTCGGGCAGCGCCGTCGTTTCGGCGCACGATTCGACCGAATCGCTGGCAGCGGTCCGGGCTTTGCTCGGACGAATCGGTATCGACGGCGGGGGTTTCCGCCTGTCGCGGGGTGATGAGGCCGAGCTGACCGGATTCCCGCAACTCAAGCTCCGCGCGGAGCGAGCGCCGAATGCGGCGGGAGCAGAGTTGTTCGGCTTCAGCGAGACGAAAGCGCTTCCGGAGGTGTCGCCGGGCGACATTCTGGTCGTGGTCGGAGACCGGCTGGAGGATGCGCCGGCCGACTACGGCTCCCGGGCGGGGTTCTTCCTTTACATCGGCAGTCATCTGTCGGACGCCGTGCGCAATGCCACGGCGATCCTCCCCGCGACGACGTTTGCGGAGATGGAGGGGACGTTCGTCAGCCACGAGGGGCGAGTCCAGCGTTTCCACCAGGCGCTCATTCCCCCCGGTGTCGCACGGCCGATCTGGATGATCCTGCGCCGGCTCCTGGCGCTCGGAAGCGGGGAGAGCGGAATGCTGGAGGTGCGGGAGGCGTTTGCCGTGGCGGCGAGCGAGTCGGGTGAGCTGGCGGGGCTGAGCTGGGATGAAGTAGGACTCAAGGGCGTGAACCCGGGCGGCTCGTCCGCTCCGGCGGCGAAGCTGGGGTGACGATGGAACCGATGACGGGAACCGCGTTCGTCGTCTTCACGGCGCTGAAGGTTTTGTTGTTTTTCATCCTGCTGCTCGTGTTCGTCGCCATGTCGACCTATTTCGAGCGGAAGCTCGCCGGGTTCATCCAGAACCGGAGCGGTCCGAATCGCGTCGGCCCGCTCGGACTTCTCCAGGTGGCTGCCGATGGGCTCAAGTTCATCCTCAAGGAAGAGACCGAGCCCGGCGGAGCGAACCGGAAATTTTTCATCCTTGCACCGGTCCTGGCTTTCGTCCCGGCCACGGTCCTGTTCGCAGTACTCCCGTTCGCGGCGCCGCTGCCCACTCGCTGGGGCCTGGCGGAGATGATCGTGGCCGATGTCCCGGTCGGCTTTCTGTATGTGCTCGCGATCGCCTCGCTGGGTGTGTACGGAATCGTGCTGGGCGGCTGGGCTTCGAACTCGAAGTACTCGTTCCTCGGGGGACTGCGTGGCTCGGCGCAGATGGTGAGTTACGAGGTCGCGCTCGCGATGAGCCTCGTGCCAGTGGTGATGCTGGTCGGCAATGTGGCAATGCCGGAGATCGTTTCTGCGCAGCAGGGATTTTCGGCGGGAGCGGGGACGTACAGCACCTGGTTTTTCCTGCCGCTGATGTTCGCCGGGTTCGCTTTCCTCGTATCGGCAATCGCCGAGACGGGCCGGGTCCCGTTCGACATGGCGGAGGCGGAATCCGAGCTCGTCGGAGGATTCCATACGGAATACTCGGCGATGAAGTTCGGGATGTTCTTCCTCGGCGAGTATGCCCACCTGATCACGACTGCGGCCCTGATCACGATCTTCTTCCTCGGCGGCTGGGACATTCCGTTCTGGGAGGGAGACAACATCCGGGTACTCGCCGACGGTACCGTGATCGGAGAGCCGACATGGTGGAAGACCCTGCTGACGCTGGGCTCGTTCACCGTCAAGTCACTGCTTCTGGTACTGTTCTTCATGTGGCTCCGGTGGACGATTCCCAGATTCCGGTACGATCAGCTGATGGATCTCGGGTGGAAGGTCTTCATCCCGCTGCTCATGGGTTACATCATGCTGATGGGCGTGGCGATGTATCTGCTCGACAGCTGGGGAGTTCCGGTCGGACTCAAGTACTCCGCGGCTCTCATCGGGCTGAACCTCGTAGTGATGGTGGTTTTCGTATGGGTGGTCGATCGCGGGTCGATCGTCAGGGGAGCGACCGCGCGCACACGGCGGCCCCCCGGTACGGCGCCCGCGCGCACACGACCGACAGCCCCGAACGAGGCGGACTGAGATGCCTGGAAGCGTAAAGGTTGTCGTGAGGCCGGAAGCCAGTGCGTCCTACGTGCGTGCGATCTCCACGGGCCTGGGGATCACGCTCAAGCACATGGTGAGACCGAAGAAACAGACACAGCAGTATCCTGACGAAAAATGGGACCTCTCCCGCCGGCTGCGCGGGACACATCGGATGGCGACTCACGAGGACGGTCGTGCCAAGTGCGTCGGTTGCGGGCTGTGCCCGACGGTATGTCCGGTCAACTGTATCAAGCTGATCCCGGCGGAGGATGAAAACGGGGAGCGGTACGCGGCGGTGTATGAGATCGACGAGTTCCGCTGCATTTTCTGTGGGTTCTGCCAGGAAGTTTGCCCGGTGGAAGCCATCCACCTCGGAGTCCATTACGAAAACGCCGAGTACAGCCGCGAACGCTGGGTCTACGACCTGGAGCGGCTGACGGAGCTGGACCATCCGTTTACGGCATTGTGGGACCCCTTCGACCCGGCATCAGAATGATCGAATCTGTCTTTTTCCTGATCTTTGCGGTCATGGCGGCCGGCGGCGGCATCATGATGATCGCCAGCAGGAATCCGGTGACCAGCCTGATGTACCTGGTGATGACTTTCTTCGCGCTGTCCGGAATCTTCGTGATGCTGGATGCGCACTTTCTGGCCGCGGTCCAGGTAATCGTCTACGCCGGCGCGATCATGGTGCTGTTCCTGTTCGTGATCATGCTGCTGAATCTCGGGCACCGCGAAGAGCTTGATATGCGGAGTCATCTGGCCCGGCTCGTGGCGCTGGTCGTCGGATCGAGTCTGTTCGCCCTCATCGCTGCGCTGGTATTGCAAGGCGAGCCGTCATCCCTCGCGAGGGACGACGGCGGTGTGGTGATGGACGCGATTCTCAGATCGCGCGGTGCCGTGGGCGCCGTGGCCGAGCCGCTGTTCACGAGCTACCTGGTTCCGTTCGAGCTTGTATCGTTGCTGCTTCTCGTGGCCATCGTCGGGGCGGTCGTCCTGGCCCGGCGCCGCGCACCCTGAGGCTTCGAGCATGAATCTGGACATCGAGACCGCAGCGCTGATTCTCAGCGCATTCCTGTTCGCCGTCGGGACGGCGGGCGTACTCGTCCGCCGAAACGCGATCATCGTGTTCATGTGCGTGGAGTTGATGCTCAACGCCGTGAATCTGACCCTGGTCGTGTTCTCCCGGTCGCTCGGGCTCGAGGCGCAGGTGCTGGTGTTTTTCGTCATGGCCGTTGCCGCCGCGGAGGCGGCAGTCGGTCTCGCGATCTTCATTGCGATCTTCCGACATTACGAGGGTCTGGATGTCGATCGTTTCAACCTTCTGAGGTGGTGATCCGGTGGTGAGCCTGCCATTGCTCCTTCAGGAGGCGCATGCGGCGTACGAACCGATCCTCCCGGTATGGATACTTCTCCTGCCGTTGATCGGGGCCGTGGTGAACGGCATCGGGGCGTTCATGTGGCGCGGAAACAAGTCGATTCCGAGCCTCGTCGGACCGCTCGCCGTGATCGGTGCGTTTGTGATCGTCGTTCTGAATTTTGTCGCGATGGTGGCGGCCGCACCCCACGATCCGGCGATCGTGTCGCTGTGGACGTGGATGGCAGCCGGTGACCTGAGAGTCGGAGTCGATCTTCAGTTCGATCAGCTCTCGATGCTGATGCTGCTCGTGGTCACCGGCGTGAGCTCGGTGATCCACGTGTACAGCGTCGGATACATGAGGGAGGATCCAGGCTATTCGCGCTACTTCGCGTACCTGAACTTGTTCGTGTTCTTCATGGTCGTGCTCGTGCTCGGGGCGAACTTCGCGATCACGTTTGTGGGGTGGGAGGGCGTCGGTCTCTGCTCGTATCTGCTGATCGGGTTCTGGTACGAGAACCAGGACTTCGCGAGCGCCGGCAAGAAGGCGTTCGTGGTCAACCGGATCGGCGACTTCGGCTTTCTCATCGGGATGTTTCTGATCTTCGTTCACTTCGGCACTCTCAACTACGCGCAGGTGTTCGCGGCCGCTCCGGCGACCCTCGCGTATGGCGGAGTCGTCGTGACGACGATCACGCTGTTCCTGTTCCTCGGGTGTACCGGTAAATCGGCGCAGATCCCCCTGTACGTATGGCTGCCCGACGCCATGGCCGGCCCGACACCAGTCTCGGCGCTGATTCACGCGGCGACGATGGTCACGGCGGGCGTCTACCTGGTCGCTCGGACGAGCGTTCTGTTCGCGATGTCGCCGGTATCGCAGGCGGTCGTCGCGGCTGTCGGGGCGGGCACTGCGCTGCTCGCGGCGACCATAGCCACGCAGCAGAACGACATCAAGAAGGTCCTGGCCTACAGCACGGTTTCACAGCTCGGGTACATGTTCCTCGCAGTCGGTATCGGAGCGTACACGGCCGGCATATTCCACCTGATGACGCACGCGTTCTTCAAGGCGCTGCTGTTCCTCGGATCGGGCGCGGTGATCCACGCCATGCACCACGCGTATCACGAGGTGCACAGCGACGAGGACCCGAATGACATGCGGAACCAGGGTGGGCTCCGTCGCTACATGCCGATCACGTTCGCGACCATGTGGGTCGGCACGCTGGCGATCTCGGGGATCATTCCGTTCGCCGGGTTCTTCTCGAAGGACGAGATCATCTGGTATACGGGCGCGTATGGCTATGGAATCCTGTGGGGCCTGGCGCTCGTCGTGGCGATGCTCACGGCCGGTTACATGACACGTCTGATGGTGATGACGTTCTACGGCGAGAATCGCACCGGAGAGAACGCGAAGTCGCACCTGCACGAGGTGCCTGCTGTGATGTGGATACCGCTCGCCATTCTCGCGGTGCTGTCCGTGGTCGGCGGCTGGGTGGCCATTCCGGATGCTCTGCCGGTCCTGCCCGGTGTGAACGCGCTGCACGACTGGCTGCACCCGATATTCGCTCCGGCACGCGGCATCCTGGAATCTCATGGCCTGCACGAGGCGCACTCTTCCCCGATCGGGGGCGGAGAGGCGATGTGGGCCGGAATCTCGACTGTGGCTGCCGCGGTCGTGATCCTTCTGACCTTCCGGGCGCTGATCCACCGGAGCTGGAAGCCGGCGGCGGAGTCGGTCGAGCCGACGGGGCTGGCCGGAGTGCTGTACAACAAGTGGTACGTGGACGAGTTGTACGACCGCATGGTCATTCTTCCACTCCTCGCGCTGTGGCGCGGATGCTGGCGGATCGTCGATGATGGACTGATCGACGGTTCGATAAACGGGCTCGCTGCGAGCACGCGAGCGGTCGGCTGGATCGGCAGCCTGTTCCAGACCGGCCGAGTCTCGACGTACATGTTCTACTTCGTTACGGGGGTGCTGGTGATCCTCGCAACCTTCCTGTTCTGAGCGGGATCGAGCCGTGAGCTTTTTCGAGAGTCACTGGGTACTTACGGTGCTTGTGCTGCTTCCGCTGGCCGGCGGCGTCGCATGCCTGTTCGTGGGCGAGGACGATGCGAAGCACGTTGCGCTGGGGACGAGCGTCGTGGCGTTTCTGGTGTCACTTCCGCTGTTCTGGACGTTCCGGCAGGGTACGGCGGCGCTGCAGAACTACGTCTCGATCCCGTGGATCGGGCAGTGGGGCATCAGCTACACCGTGGGTATCGACGGCATCTCGCTGTTGATGGTACTGCTCACCACCTTCATGATGCCGATGGCGATCCTCGGATCGTACAGCTACATCAAACGTCAGCAGCAACCGTACTACGCGATGCTGCTGATGCTGATGAGCGCAATGATCGGTGTGTTCGTCGCGCTGGACCTGTTCCTGTTCTTCCTGTTCTGGGAGCTGATGCTCATCCCGATGTACTTCATCATCGGGGTGTGGGGCGGAGAGCGGAGGATCTACGCGGCCATCAAGTTCTTCCTGTTCACGGCCGTGGGCTCCCTGCTGATGCTGGTCGCGATCGTCACTCTCGTTTACCTGTACTACCGGCAGTTCGGCGTCGTGACCTTCGCGTACAACGACCTGGTTCAGCTCCCGGTCACGCGATCGCTCCAGTTCTGGCTGTTCTCGGCATTCGCGCTCGCGTTCGCGATCAAGGTGCCGTTGTTCCCGTTCCACACCTGGCTCCCGGACGCACACGTCGAGGC